>ENA-UOUL01003927-UOUL01003927.1-bioreactor-metagenome-genome-assembly--contig:-NODE-3927-length-14460-cov-3.555100_pt1 | contig 14460 bp, 12 predicted proteins | sample MGYA00249838_ERZ747220 | MGnify/ENA primary metagenome ERZ747220 (study PRJEB28778, sample SAMN05720191) | bioreactor metagenome | isolation source: Anaerobic biogas reactor | place: USA:Washington...
CAGGCGGTGAGATCATCCGCAGTCTCTTCGTAGGCGCTGCCTTCGCCCCGATGGATGATAACATCCTGCTGGTAGGTAGGCAGGTCACAGCCAGAGTTGGCGATGGTCTGGTAATAGCCCGAGGCGATGGCATCGGTGGAGTAGGCAAACGATGCGTGCGGGACGTCAACTAAGATTGTCTTAGAGGTGCTGTCCGTACCAATGGGATTTGTCACCGTGAGCGTGAGTGTATAGGTGCCGGGGATTGTGTAGGTGTGGGTGGGGTTCCGCTCTGTCGAAGTGCTGCCGTCGCCGAAGCTCCAGAGCCAGGAAGTAATGTAATCCACCGAACTACTGGTGCAATGGATTGTTAGGTAAGGGGATCCGCTAGTAGTGAATTGGGCGGTTGGGAGAACTAAATCAGCCTCCTGCTCCCCGGAGAAGATGGTTGCGGCGGGCGGTGTGGCGGTGTAGGCCCGGACGAGCACGTAGTCGATATCTGTTACGCTACTATATCCAGCAGAGGGCTTAGCCATGCTGAAGAGGTGCAGATATTTCTCTTCGGCTAACCAGGTTACATCAGTCCCCGCCGGACTCTCCTCTCCCATAGTGGATGCCAACCACTCGCCGCCGGAACCGTACGCGAATCGCACGTGTGCCCAGGTATCCCTCTTAATTTCAGGGGATAGTGATGAGAGGGTGGTTGGGGCCGATTCGGGGTTCAGCCGGTCAAACCGCGTTGGTGGGGTGAATGTTGGGTAATAATCGACCCCATACCCCTTTCCACGAATGGCCCCCCGCGTATTACCCACAACAGATTCGTCCCCAATTGCGGCAACCATTACGTAAGAGGTTGTTTTCAGACGGGTCTCGACCATCATTCCCGACTGCCCGAGAGAGGTTCTGCTGGTGATGCCTTTCCAAGCATCGTCCGTAGCCTGCGGGTTGAGCCGCAGCACGCCACCACTCACCGACGCGGTGCCTCCCGACCCCAGATAATGGTTGGTGTTGATCTCCCACAGTGTGGCATCTAGTTCGATTCCGTCGAAGAGGTCGAAGATGGGGAATGTGTCCCGACCGCTGCTCGTCGTCGTTGCTTCAGGACGCCCATACTTGATCGTCAGCACTCCTGCCTCATCGGCGTTCTCCAGCCGCACGGTGAACCGGGCGCTGCTGCTGGTGTAGTCCGGCCAGAGATAATAGGCCAGGTCGGATCCCGTCGCGTCAGTAAACCGGATATCTCCGTAGTCCGACCGGCAGTTTGTCCCGACGTAGATATGCCAGGCGGTGAGATCATCCGCAGTCTCTTCGTAGGCGCTGCCTTCGCCCCGATGGATGATAACATCCTGCTGGTAGGTGGGCAGGTCACAGCCAGAGTAGGCGATGGTCTGGTTGTAGCCCGGGGCGATGGTAATGTAATCTGCCTTGGCGCAGATATTGTGGTTGAAAGAGTTACTTACATTCAAGGAAACTGTGTATGTGCCGGGGATTGTGTAGGTGTGGGTGGGGTTCCGCTCTGTCGAAGTGCTGCCATCTCCGAAGTTCCAGAGCCAGGAAGTAATTGCCCCTGTTGAGGTGTCGGTGAACTTGACAGTGAGCGGAGTTGGGCCTGTGGTGGCATCTGCGGTGAAAGATGCAGCAAGTAATGGTTCACCGACGACTGTAATATAATCTGAATACTCTACTGAGTCTGTTCCTCCGACATTCGTGACCGTCAACGAAACGCTATACGTGCCCGGGGCTGCGTATGTATGTACCGGGGACTCATTCTGCGAGGATGAGCCGTCCGCAAACGACCACTGATACAACGAGGGATACCCGGTAGAGTTAGACGTGAACTGTACGGGATCACCTACCAGAACTGCCGTCGTGTTGGCAGCAAACCCCGCGTTCGGGGTTTGGAGAGAGGCCCAGAGGTAGTTGGCTAATGCCTGATGACCGGCAACGTTGAGGTGTACTCCATCGGTGGCGAGGTATGCTGTGTCCGCCTCATCGATGATGCAGTTCCCGGGGACGGTATCCACAGCATCGTAGGCACGGACAAAGGGGATACTCTCGGCCCGCAACCCCTCCTGGATCAAGGTCAGGACCTCACGGACATAGGGATACTCCCTATAAGGTTTTTCAGGCACCGGCGTTGAAAGCGTCTGGATGAGTATGATGGGGATCGTGTTCTCAGTATTTGCGTAGTTATACATCCCGAGCAGGTTATTCAGGGTATCTTGAGCAGATATCCCCTTGTTTGGATTGAGATCATTCAACCCGAACATGATGCAGTAATAGGTCTCGTTATCGTAATGAGTGGCAATGTTTGCCAACCCCCACGCGGATGTCATCCCGCCCCCATCTTGATTGTGATCAGCGGAGGCATTAGGATCATAGAGGTCCCACATCTGGATGATGTAACAATCTGATCCGTCTGGATTGAGATCCGCATAACCTGTGGCTCGTGTGACAGAATCCCCGTATGCGTAGTAAGAAACATCCGTTGCCGTCACACTGGCCGGAATGACCAGCAGCCCCACCAGCAGCACGGCCAGCAGAGGGAAAAATGTATTTCGCATCGTCATTTTACATCACCCAGAACCCGTCCGGTGACGAGTTGGAACAGGAAATAACTGTAAATCATCCAGAGACACCCCGTGAGCGGGTAGATGATGATCCCCGGGATGCCGATCATCGACATCATCTGCGGGGCGAGGGTGAACGGCCCGAGGATGAGGTCGAGGAAGGTGTTGAGCATCATCACGATCGTGCCGGGGTCGAGAAACGAGATCTCGGTGGTCGTGGAACTGTTGATGGAGGCGTTGATCAGCTCGGTGCCGAGGGTGTAGTCGAGTTCGGTCTTGAACGGGTTGATGGCCTTCAAAATGGTGAACATGGCGTTCACCGCGAAGATCCAGACTGCGATGGTAAGTCCTCGTGCCATGTTTTCTCACTCTCCTGATGTCCTCCCGAGCAGCCCGAGGAACGCCCAGACGACGCAGAGCGCGACGACGGTCGGCGAGAGCGGGAGCCACCCCCAGAGGACGAGGGCACCGGCGAAGAGACTGACGACGACGGCTCCCTGCGGGCCGGAGATGTAGCTGAATAGGCCGGCGACGAAGAGGATCAGGAAGAAGCTGATCCCCATCTTTGCGTAGGTATCGAGGTCGGCAGGGAGCGAGGCGACGCCATCCGCCCCGACCCACTGACTCCAGGTGTTGGTGTATGACGGGGAGCCGGAGGCAGTGAGTTGGATGCGGTAGGAGGAGTTGGTCCAGCCGGCCGGGATCTGGTAGTAGTCGTCTACGGGGAGGGTGGCGTACTCCCGCACGAAGACCACGGTGTTGTCTGAAGATCGGGTGATCGTGTAGACGACGCGATGGGTTTTCTCCCGGGTGTCGTCGTAGTGGAGATAGATCCGCTGGGTGGCGGGGTCGTAGGCGCTCGAGTACTGGGCGCCGGTGCGGAGGGGGTCGGGGCCTTTGATGCGGAGGACGTAATCTGTCTGCGTGGAGGCGGGGAGGATGACGCGCTGGAGTTCGCCGTCCCCGACAGTGACGCGGACGTATTCACCCCACCGCACCGGGATGGAGGCTGTCCCGTAATCGTCGGTCTGGATGATGGTTGGTGCGTCCCAGGTCTGATCGGTGCCGCCGTGCTCGATGGTGAGCTGTGCCCCGACGTAGGGGAGGGCGTCCTTGTAGACCGTGAGCCGGATGGCGCCGGGGAACTCGTCTTCTTCCACGGCGGGCTGGAACGCAACGAGCCGGCCGTTGGACCGGCCAACGAGGACGATCTCTCCGCGCCAGGACATGGCGAGCGCGGTGACGGGAGATGCGCTGTCCGAGGCGTGGAGGAGGTACCAGGAAGAGGAGACGTCTTTGCTGAAGACATAGTACTTGCCGTCGTCGCTGCCGCCGGCGGCGTAGAGGCCGTTTGCCTGCGCAACGTCAACGTGGCGGACGGGGCCACCGGCGGTGTAGGTGCCGACCTGGGCGCCGTCGGTGCGGAAGATGTCGATGAGGTTGTTGCGGCCCTCGACGATGAACGCTCCTTCGTGGGCGAGGGTGAGGGCGTAGGGGGTGCCGGCCCGGGGTCCCAGGGTTACGGTGTCACCGAACGCTGACTCGGTGATCTGCTGGAGGTAGAGGTTGGATGCCGTGGAGACGGCAAACCGGTTGCCGATCTCTGTCCCGGAGATGTGAGTGATGGTGCCGGAGTAGGTTTTTGTGGCCGAGATGGGGATGGTAGGGATCGCAACCACTGCCTCGGAGAACGCCGTGGCCGCAGGTGGGGTGGCGCTGTAAGTGCGGACGAGGATCCAGTCGAGGTAATTCGCAGCGGTTCCACCATTGTTGAAGGTGATGGGATAATCTCCTGTCTGGGCCACCCGGGACTTGAGATCCCCGGCGGTGTTGTAGAGATTTGTGAAGGAGGGGGAGCGGACGATCCGGGAGATCGCGTACGCGTCGCGGGTCCCGCCGGTTGTAAACGCTCCGTCGTTCCCGCTCGCCCAAACATAGGATGAACTCCCGGAGTAGTAGATGCTGACCCCGGAATTATAACTCAGATATGGCGCAAATCCGATGAACAGGGCGACTTCGTCGGTGGAACCTGAGGGGACGTTGTGCCCGATCTCCGCGATGACCCCTGTCCCGAAGGACTGCTTTGAGGAAATACCGGTGGTGTCAAGGCCAGGCCCGATCGCGGTGCAGACCCCGCCAGCGACGGAGAGGTTACCTTTGGCGTCCCATTTCGCGGAATCAACAGATCCTCCATCAAAGTGATCGAAGACAAGGTATACTGCGTCCCCATCACTCGTGGTCGTTGCCGTCGGGTTCCCATACCAGACGAACAGCGACCCGGCCGCATCCACTCCCGTCAACCGGACACAGAACCGGGATTCGCTGCTCGTGTAATCCGGCCAGAGATAATATGCGAGCTCCGCCCCGTTGGCATCGGTGAACCGGATATCTCCGTAATCATCCCGGCACTGTGAACCAACATAGAGGTGCCAGGTCTCCAGCCCGTTAGCAGTCTCATTGTACGCGGTGCCCGTGGTGCGATGGATCACGATGTCCTGCTGGTAGATTCCTTCGATGTTGCTGGCAGAGTAGTCAATCTGTTGGTAAACAATCCATCCATCAGGACGGGGCGGTAATTCACTCAGTGGCGGTAACTCGCTCAAGGGCGGTAACTCGCTCAAGGGCGGTAACTCGCTCAAGGGCGGTAACTCGCTCAAGGGCGGTAATTCACTCAGTGAGAGTAGATCCGCCTTGGTCGGGGCAGCCCCCTCTGCGCCCACTGCCCAGGTTCCGTCCCCGGCGACCGTGAACGTCTCCGGGAGGAGGTCGGCGGTCACGAACCAGGCGCCACGTTCGGGGGTGATGACGGCGAGGTAATCCTTTGTGGTGTCGGTCGATTCGTGGGCGAGGATGTACCAGACGCCGCCGCCGGGTTTTGCGGCGACGCCGAACTGATAGCTGCGGTCAGTGAGGGAGAACCAGACGTCCCGGGTCTCGGTGTCTATGAGGTAGACGGAGGAGGTTATCCCTGCCTCATAGTGCTGGATCGCCAGCTGTTTCCCGTCTCGGGAGAGGATGAGGTTCGGGATATGGGTCATTTCGTGCCGGATGATGTCTCCGATCTGGTCCCCGTTCGTGTCGAAGCAGCGCACGATACCTTCCCCGGTGGCGACGTAGATCCGCCCGCCCATTTCGTCGGTGGCGACGGCGGTGATCTCCGATCCGAGCTCTTTCTCCCAGACCTCGACGGCACCGGCTGCCGGGGCGAGGAGGACGAGAGCGAGCAGGAGCAGGGCGAGGCGCTTCATGCAGTCCTCCTCTGGGCCTGCACGAGGTACCAGAACGTCAGGGAGAGGAAAAATGCTGCCGGGAGCCACTCATGGATGCTGTAGAGGTAGCCGAGCGCGGTTGAGTCGCCACCGAGATTGACGGCCATCACCCAGAACCCGGCATACAGGTCCCAGGTGAGAGTGTAGAGGAAGAGGATGGCGAACAGGCTGACAAAATACACAACGGTTGCGTAGGAGACCATTAGCGATCCCTCCAGGTGGGTTGCCGCCGGAACGCCGGGGAGACGAACGCATGGATGAGGGCGGCGAAGATGATCAACAACGGTGCCCAGTACAGAACCCGGTCGAGCAGGGAGAGCAGCGAGGCGTCTACCTCGAACGTGACGCAGGTGTCCCGAATGGCGAACCAGGCAGGGAGGATGGCGACGTAGTAGACGGGGAGGAAGATGCTGGCGCCGATGAAGCCGGCCCAGGCGCGGAGACCCATGCGTCACCGCCTCCGCCGGCTCTTTTTCTTCTTCTGGTCGAAGACGAGGTCGGGAACCCCGACGGCGTCGAGGGGCTGGACGGCAGGGATGTCCCAGGGCACCCGGTGCGGGGTTTTGCGGACGGTCGCGGTCTGGACGGTCCTGGGCCGGCGGGGGGTCCGGGGCGGGCTCCCGATGGTGACTCGCTGGAGGTTGCGGATCACTTTCGCAGGTCGGATCTTGGGGTCCCGGAGGTCAGTGTAGGCCTCCTCGAGCCGGGCGTGCGGGGTCGGGAGGTCGGCGGCGTGGAGGTAGAACTCGTCACCGAAGGAGGGCCTTCGCTGGTCCTCGTCGGACCACACGGGCGGGATCCGTGGGGGCCGGGGACGGAGGGAGGGAGCGCGGCGCACTCTCGGCGGCCGGATACGAGGTGATGGGGTTCGCGTTATGCGCGGGATCTGGACGCCGGTCTGAACCTGATCCAGTCTGAGATCGACCCTCTGAGCGGCCATAATCGCCAGATCGTCATCTAGTTTGCTGACCTCGGCGACGTCGGACCGTAATGCCTGCACTTCATCCATCTGCTGCCGGAGCGCTTCGTCGGAGGCAAGCTGCGAGAGGATGCTGGTGCTGACGATCGGGACCTGCCGGGTGTCGCTGCCCAGCGTGATAGCCGGCACCACACCGAGACCCAGCACGGAGGTTCGGGCGATACTGAAGTCCGGCCGGATGCCGCTTTCGGCCGGACGGACCCTGAGCGGTCGCCCGGACGGTGTGGTATGCGGCCGTGAAGGCGTGCGGAGCGGGCGCGGGAGCCGGATAGGGATACCGGCATAATATCTCTGCACCGGGAGGCCAGGGGCAGTATCGGCGGACTGTCGAGCGCCGCCCAAGATGTCTCGCGGAACGTCCACAAGGTCTTCCGTGCTGAGGAGTTCGGGCGGGATCGGTTTCTGTGAGGGTGTGCCGTACTTGAGGGTTGCTTCATACTGCCCCAGATACTCTCTGCCGATGTATCTCCCGGGCATGATCTCGACGATCCGCCCGGACTTTGAGGGGTGTCGGGAGGAGAGGGTTTTCAGGGACGCTATCGGATCCTCGCCGCGCCGCATGGCACGGACCTGCGGAAGCCCCTCCTCGATCATCGCCTCGGAGGGACGCCAGCCGGCGACAAGTCCTCGCTCGGTGAAGACGGGTTCCCGAATCACCACCTCGGCCCGGAGAGACCGGGGGATCCCCACCAGGTCTTCCGGGCGGAGGAGTTCGGGCGGGATCGGTTTCTGTGAGGGTGTGCCGTACCGGAGGGTTGCCTCGTACTGACCCAGGTATTCCCGGCCGATGTAGACATCCGGCATTACCTCGACGAGCTGCCCGGACTTCGAGGGGTAGCGGGAGGAGATGGTCTTCATGGATGCTATCGGGTCCTCGCCGCGCCGCATGGCACGGACCTGAGGAAGCCCCTCCTCGATCATCGCCTCGGAGGGACGCCAGCCTGCCTCCATGCGGACGCCGCCGGGCAGTGCGTCGTCGGGAGCCCAGATGCGCATCTGGCGGGCGGAGGGGAGCACGGATCTCATTCGCGGCACTACTGCAGCCCCGGCGGCCACCGGAAGGGCTTCCGTCGTCATGATGCCGCCGAAAGTCTCCCCGGCACTGAAGAGGTCGGGGGAGAGGGCAGTTCGCGCACCGATCGATCCCACCCAGGCTGCCTCTGCGAGTTTGAGGGTGGGGGGCACGATCTTCCCGGCCTTCGGTAGCATCGTTGCACCCTTTACGGCCGCACCGCCGACGAGACCGATCCCGAACGATGCGAGACCCGTGAGCGGCCGGTCTCTGATGCCGCTATACGCGCCGGAGAGGACGCCGGCCCGGAACTCTGCGATGACGGGTATCTGACTGATGATGGGGTCCTGCAGCCAGGTCAGACCGTATGCCTGCTCGCGGGTCATTTTTGGTAGGTTCAGCGTCTTTGCCAGCCCGGTCTCCCATTCGCTGAACTTGTAGGGGATGCCGAATAGCTCTTTTTTCTGGAGGTCTTCCGCCCCCTTGCCCATGCGCTGAGCGGTCTCGGCTGCAATCCGGAGCTCATTGTATTGTATCTGCGATTGCTTGTCGGTGACGAGGAAGTCATCTCCGACGATCAGCCCGGCATCCTCGGCGGCCTTGCGGCGTGTTTCGTATTCCTGGTAGGCGGAGTCTGCTGCCTGCTGCTTGCGCTCGATCTCGCTCCGATCCCGGAGGATATCCTGCACGAACTGCCCGACAGGGGAGAGGAGAATAGGGTGTGTCCGGAGAGACTGCTCGAGGCCGAACGATTCCTGCGTTGTCGGGGGAGCAGGGTAATCGCTCGTCTTCAGCGACATCCCCGACCCGGTTATCCGCAGTCCAGTATCAGGGTCAACGATACCTGTACCGGCGCCGGAGCTCCGGGCGGTCTGTTGGATCGAGGCGGAGGTCTGCCGCTGTTCGGCGGCAAATTTGGAGAGGTCCCGGAGGTAATCGCCATGGCTGGGATCCATCTCCACGCCGAAGTTCTCCCGCAGGGACCGTTGTGCCGCTTCCGCCCGGGCGGTCTGCTCGGCGATCATCGCCTGCGGGTCTTGGCCGTAGTGGGTGGCGGCTCCCTGATACCCTTCGCGGGCGATGGTTTGGGCGATCTGCTGGCTCTCGGTGAGGCTGAGCCCGAGTTCGTTTGCACGCTTGATCGCCTTCTCTTCACGGATGGCTGCCTGGAGGGCTTCGTGTGATGAGTACCCGTATCGGGCGGCCTCTGCGTCCCGTGCCTGCCGCTCCTGCACGGCCTTGGTGTGTTCCTGTGAGATTTTGTTGATGTATTCGACCTGTGCGGCGTACTGGATCTCTGCCTGGAGCTGGTAGGGGAGGACTGCTGCACGGACCTCTTCTGCCCGGAGCCAGCCTTCCCGCTTCCGCTGCTCTTCGCGGATCACGAGGTCCTCCAGCACCTCACGCCTCTTCGGTGCGGCGTCTTTGGACCGCATGGTGATAATATAGGCGTCAGATACGGGAGTTGCCGGGGCGGCGGTGGGCCGGATCTTGTTTTTCTGGTCCCGGCTCAGATGCCGACTCCTGCCGAACCGTTTTTCGGTCTCTGCGAAACTCTTGCGCATCGCTTGTTCGCGCCGGTGGCTGCTGGCAGAGATCGGCGTGGTTGCGGTAGGGGCGCCGGGCGCGGTGATGGTCGGCGCGGTCGGGGCCGTGGTGTCGGGAGCAATGGATTGCCTAGGGGCACCTCCCGGGCGGGTGATCTCAGGCATGGGACCGCGCCTCGCTCATCTCAGAACACCCCGAGCGTTTTCATGAGCCCGATGCCGAGGCACCCCATTAAGAGGATGAACCCCATCGCCATGATCTGGGGGTTCTCGTAGAATTTCTCCTGTCGGGCTCTGCGGTCGATGTTGAGCTTGGTGTCGCTGTAGGCTTTGGTGATGGCCGGTTTGCCCTTGCTGAAGATTTCTACCTGGGAGGGGTCAAACTGCCGGATGAGGGGGATGCTGATGGTGCCGTTGTCGAAACAGACCGTCTCGCCCTTGAGGGTGAACTGGTCGCCCTTGAACGTACCGGCCCGGACTGCCCGCATCAGGTCATCGACGTTCCGGTATCCCATGCTCCGGAGCTCCTGGACGGCGACCACCAGGTCCGGAGAGGTGGCGGCGACGGCGCCGTCGTAGAAGACCTCAAGGTCACAGGCACCGATCTTGTAGCCGCCGGTGTCGGACTTGAAGAACGCGAGCGGGTTCTTGGGGTCGGGGTCTTCGTACATCTCGGCGACGTACTTGCCGGGGACGAGCCGGAGCCGGCCGTTCCGCTGGAAGATCCCCATCAGTGGGGTCTTTGCCTTCCCCCGGCACTTGATGTAGGGGAGGGCGACGGGTTTCAGGATCAGATAGCCCGCGACGAGCGCGACGATCAGGATGACGACGAGGCCGGCGAGCCCAAATGATATATATACCCAGGTTATCGGGTTGTCAAGCATGGACGGTTACCTCCGTTTTCCAAATGCCCGGCCTAACGCGCCGAGGATGCCGCCGCCGCTGCCGGGCTGTTCTCCCTTAATCTCGGTCTTCTGGTGGATGCTCTGAATAGTCCACCATTCGCGCTCGTTTGGCTTGCCGTCGAACGTGACGCTCCGGCGCAACTGCCAGCGGGCGAAGAACTCGATCTGGTCCATGAGGTAGACGGAATCTTCCTCGGAGATGGTATTCGAGATGTAGAGCGACCGGATCAGGTTTTCTACTTCCATCATGGCGATGGCGAAGTCTTCCTGGCTGGTGATCTTGCCGATGGCGAGTGTCGGGCCGATCAGGAGCGCGACCCGCTCTTTGTCTTTGACGTTGAGCGTGCATTTTTCGAGGAGGACCTCGACGAGCTTCTCCTGGTACGCGGGGGTGCGTTCCGGCAGGGCCGGAAGAGAGGGCGGGGCCGGTTCGTCGTCGAAGAGGTCGGCGGGCAGGTCGTACGCCTGTCCGGTGGCCTGGTCATAGAGGCGTTTGGCCGGCTCCCCGTTGCAGGAGGTGTCGAGGACCTCGTCGTCCACGGTGTAGGTGGTTCCGTATTCATCTATCAGGCGTCTCATTCGAGGACCTCGGGGCGGGGATAGGGTTCAGTGGGGCGTTTGAGGAAGTTGGCAATGGCGAGAATGACGTTGCCGAACGCGATGAAGAAGACCGCCGCGAGCAGCCAGGGCATCCACGAGGAGGCGTAGATGGTCGTGACGGGCTGGACGACGACGATGTTGCCGGGCAGGGTGGCGGTCGCGATCTCGGTGAAGCTGAGGAAGGCGCCCTGGATCCACGCGGGAGTGATGAACGCCAGCGCCAGGAGCGCGGTGATGAGTTCGCCGCGCTCGGGGAGGAGGATGGAGATAGTCAGGAACGCGAGCCCGATGAGCAGGAGGAAGCCCCAGACGGTGCCGGGGATCGCGGTTTCCTGCACAGAATAGATATGCTGCAGCGCAATGGTCGAGTTCTCTGCCGCGTGTCCGGGCAGGGTGGCGGTCTCGGGAAAGGGCGAGAGGGCCGAGACGGCTACAGGTATTGCTGCGAGAGTAAGTATGCCGAAAAGAGAGTACCTCATGAGGCGAGGTCCTCCTTGAACAGGGTGATCGTCGTGCGGTACCAACCCCGGATCGCGCCAAAGATGGGGCTCACGACCGGGATACGGCCGTGGATGGCCCCTTCGGACCATCCCAGGTCGATACCGCGGCGCATCGCGCGGGTTTTCCGCTTCCATTCGGAGCGTACAGGAGGTGTCAGGGTGTCCACCTCAGTCCGAAGAGAAGACGAATGCTCCGATGATGATGCTGATGATCGCAGCCGCACCGAGAACGAGCGGCGCAATGCCGAGCAGGTTGAACGCAGTGCCAGCGTTGTCACCGACCGTGGTCAGGGTGTCTGCCCATGGGGCCTCCTGGGGATCGGATGTGTTGAACTGCGGCAGCGCCACGAGGGTCCGCCCGGTCGTCATCGCGAGCAGCGCGATCGCCATGATGGCGATACCTGCGGTGATTATACTCCCGAGAATGTTTGCCATGCCATATCACCTCTCATGAGAGGAGGGTGGGGCGAGAATGAAGATATAGGCGCGGAGAAATCTATAGAGGTATCGGAGGTATTCTATATAGATGCGGAGAAATATCTATCCATGATGCGGCAGTTCCATCTTGGCCGACACAAGGTGCAGCAGCTCAAGGGATCGAAAACCCTCGTTCTCCCGGCACCTTGGTGCAAAATCAGTGGCATTCAGGCCGGGGACGCTATCTCAATGATCCTTACTGACGAGGGCGACCTGGTGCTGAAGGCGCCGGGAAAGTTAACTTGTGGGGTTGAAGGGGCGAAGCGGGAAGTCCCCGCTCTTTAACCCACGAGTGAATTTCCTTTTTTCTATACCTCATCCATCACCTCGCATTCGAGGCGGGCGTGGCAGTTGGGACATCGGCTGGGGGCAAACGTACGTGGAACCCATGTGTGGCCGCACAGGGGGCAGGTGAGTGTGGCGGGCTCGTCCTTGTGGGTGTCGTCGCTCGCGAGCTCCTCCCACGCGGATTTGTTCCCGCTGCCGGTGAGGAACAACGTCCTGACCCGCGGCCGCTCGGTGAGTTTTCCCAGGTTTGTGGTGCCGTAGCCATCCCGTTCTAAGATGACGTCCCCGATGGGGAGCATGATCAGGGTGGTCCGGGGGATCATGGAGCCGTTCTTGGGGCGAGCGCCACGCATGTAGCCGTAATACTGCGTCTTGGACCGGAGACGGTAGTCAAGGTCGGTGGTGTCGTGCATCGAGAAGATGAACGAGATGTTGGCCTTCCGGAAGTCCTTTGCGGCGTCACAGAAGAGCCCCTGCAGGTGCCAGCGGATGCCGGACGGGTTGGCCGGGAACACTTCGTCCGCTTCGTCGATGAATACCGAGAGGAAGCCGGCTTTTTTGAACTGGAGTAGGTAGAACAGGAATTCAACCCACCAGAGCGCCGGGTCGAACTCCAGATCCTCGAGGGCACGGGGTTTGCTGCAAGACCTGGCTATCAGGAGGTCGTGCATCGCCCGCGACATCTGGTATTTCGTCGGCTCGTAGACGACGTTGATCTCCCCGAGCATGAGGTTTGCGTGGAGGTCTACGACGGTCCGGTAGGGCCGGAGGGCGTCGGGAGGGAACTGGATCGGGTCCCCGATCTCGTTGATGAACTGCGGGGTGTCGTCGATGAAGAAATGGACATACACTTTCCGCCGGAACTCGGGGCCTTCCCACTCGAAGTCTGGCTCATACATCCAGGTCCAATAATCCAGGCTGCGCCCGCGCCAGATGACGGTTTCCCGCTGCAGAATCTGCTTGGCGGGGTGCAGGAACACCATCTGGTGGGCCAGCCGGGTAAGGAAATGCGATTTCCCGGAGCCTTTCGAGCCGAGGAGCGCGACCATCTTGCCGCCGGGGTTGATGTCGTGGATCCGGATCTCGTTGAGGAGCCGCTCGGCGATGGTGCGGTTAATACTAGAGACCATAGGGATCGTCCTCCATTGATGGGTTGCCGTCGGAAACAGGGGCTATAGGCATCTTCCCGTCGTACATGCTGGCCCCGGTCTGGGTGAGTCCTTCCCGCTCAGCGATGATCTTGAGGGCGGTTTCGAGGGAGTAGAGGGTGGTTGCCGCCCGCCCGTGGTCGGTGGGACTGTCCAAGAGGATCCGGGCGTTGGCGATATGCTGGGTGATCTCCTGGAAGATGGCAGTGTATTCACTGTATCTGTTCCGCTTGACGAGATACGCCTGGATCGTGCTGTTGAGGGCGGCGACGAACCGCATCAGATCATAGATGCGAGGGGAGAACGTGAACGCTGCAATCATGGCGCTGAGGGCCTCGCGGTCGCCTGCGCTGAGCTGGTCGGGGCGGTCGGGACTGTTGTGAAAAAATTTCGGGGGGAGAGTATAAAATGCCGGGGGAGGGGTCTGTTTGATGACCTGCGGGCGCTTGTACACAATATATATTATTTCAGTGGATATATATAGTTTCGTTGCAGCAATGGCACCCCCTCCCCCCCTCTATATATCTATTTGGGCATATTGGGGATGGTGAGGAGGCAGGGCCTGGTTTCTGGAAAAAATGGTTAAAACGTATCCAAATTAGGAAATAGGCTCGTCAAGGTCGGCAATGAGGGACCGCCGGAACTCCTCCAACTTGCGGTCGATGATGGCCAGGCGAGGGGCGGTGACGCCGCCGGGACGCACCTGGCACCCGGACCCGGGGAGTTGTCAACTACCCCGGTTGAAACCGGGGGTCCCCTCGCGCCGAAGATATGGATGTGCCCGAAGGAACGTTCACCGTCCGGCCGGCCCGGCAGACTCGGCAGACAGAGGCCCGGGGGAGCGGTGCAGTGCGTCCGGATAGGGCATCCCTCGACCGGGCGATACGCGGCCCGGAGTAATCCGAGCCCAAATCTTTGAGTATCACGGCGATTTAAGGGACGGGGAAAAACGGGAGGGTGTATCACTCCACCCGCCCGGAGATCGTCGGTTTTAGGGCGTCTGTGAAGGTGCCGAATCGGAGCAACCAATTCTGTTTGATTGCTAATCGGAGCGTGTATCTGTGTTTTCACTAAAAGAGGGGGGATTTGCTTATCAGTATGGCGCAAAATTCAATTCCGACCCCCCCACCCGATAACATAGAACCGGATCCGCTCCCGCTCGACGTTCGAGAAGGGGAGGGAGAGG
>ENA-UOUL01003938-UOUL01003938.1-bioreactor-metagenome-genome-assembly--contig:-NODE-3938-length-14418-cov-4.679241_pt1 | contig 14418 bp, 14 predicted proteins | sample MGYA00249838_ERZ747220 | MGnify/ENA primary metagenome ERZ747220 (study PRJEB28778, sample SAMN05720191) | bioreactor metagenome | isolation source: Anaerobic biogas reactor | place: USA:Washington...
TGTGCAGATAACTTTACCGAGGAATTCAAGACCTGGAATAAGGTTGACTCCAGTTTACCGGAAGAACCTATTGTAATATTTGTATCCACCGGTGGTTCTGGTTTTGGCCTAAAATCGGCTGTAGACGGAACTTTTGACTTTGGTATGGTAACCAAGGATCTAAAGGACGAAGAAAAAGCTCAGTTTACTGATGGGACTATTACTCAGCTGGGTTCTGATGTACTGGATATCGGCGTTAATGCTGTTAATCCGGTTGCCCAGGTTAAGCCTAATCTGACTACTGAAGAACTGGTAGCCATTTTTTCGGGTAAGATTAAAACCTGGAAAGAACTTGACCCGGCTCTACCGGATCGTTCCATAGTAGTTGCGGTTCGCGACCTGGGCGGTGGTGCCAGCGAAGTTTTTGATAAAGCAGTTATGAAAGGAACCCCAATTTCGCCAGAAGCTCTGCAGATTCCTTCGATGGGTGCGCTGGCTGGTAAAATAATGGATAATGCAGATACCATAGGTTATGTTTCCAGCGGCCTGGTTAACCAGAATCCGGACAAGATAATACCCCTCAGTGTAGATGGTATTGCACCTACATTGGAAAACATCAATTCGGGGTCATATAAGATTGGCCGGCCTTTACTGCTGCTTAGCAAAGATAAGCCTGATGCCAAAGAACAAAAGTTCTTGGATTACCTGCAATCGGAAAAAGGCTTAAAAGTGGTAGAAGACATGGGTTATATTCCAGTTGCAAAATAAATGATTGGTTAAATAACGGGCAGGAGTAACCTGCTCGTTATTTTTTCGTCTGTTCTCAAGAGGTATACTATGCAAAAGGTAAATCCACGGTTGGAAATTAGAGAAAAAGCAATTAATATCATTTTTATTAGCGTAGCCCTGCTGTCGTCATTACTTTTACTGGCCATGCTCCTGTTTATATTACGGGAAAGCTGGCCTATCTGGTCTCAGGTAGGGGTCATGGACTTTTTGAGTGGGACCACCTGGAGACCGGTGAGTACCCCACCCCAATTTGGTATTGCCCCTATGGTGCTAAGTACCATGTGGGTAGCGGGAGGCGCTTTGCTTATTGCTACCCCGTTGGGCTTTGGTTGTGCCATATTTTTGGCTGAGTTTGCTCCTGCCCCTGTAGCCGCCGTGTTGCGCCCGGTTTTAAATATGCTTACCGGTATACCTTCAGTTGTCTATGGTTTCCTGGGGGCCGCAGTGCTTATTAAATTTTTCGAAATAAGGTTTGACCTGGTCAGTGGGGAATCCCTTTTTGCGGCCTCTTTGGTGCTGGCTATTATGATTTTGCCTTTTGTAACAGCTAACTCTGAGGTTGCCTTGCGTTCAGTAGGGCCTGAATACCGTGATGCCGCTATGTCTCTGGGAGTATCACGGCAATACCTGGCTCTACGTATTCTGGTTCCTTTGGCTCGCAAAGGTATGCTGGGCTCGCTGGTACTGGCGTTCGGACGAGCCATGGGTGAAACTATGGCCGTACTTATGGTAGCAGGTAATATCTTGATGTTACCATTTTCCTGGTTTAACAAAGGTGAACCCCTACCGGCCCTGATTGCGTTGGAACTGGGTAGTTCTATTCCCGGTAGTATGCATTACCAGGCCCTTTTTGCCGCCGGACTGGTGCTAATATTAATGGTAATTGCGGTTAATTTAGGTGTAAACCTGCTCCTGCACCGCTTAAGAAGCGGGGTGAAACCATTTTGAGCCTAAGAGCTATTACTGACCTATTATGGAAAGCTTTTTTCTGGCTATCCGGCCTGTTCATACTACTGGTCCTGCTGGCCATTATTTCTTATCTTATCTGGCGCGGGGGACCTTATATTAATAGCCAGTTTATACTGGGAAACCCAGCTGGAACTCCATTAGGTAGTGAAGGAGGAATACTTCCCGCGATAAAAGGGACTCTGTGGTTGGTCCTGCTGGCCCTGGTTTTCTCCATAGTGCCCGGCCTGTTAACCGCCATCTACCTGAGTGAATACGGGCGTAGCGGACGATTGGCGGAGATGATAAACCTGCTGGTACAGAGTATGTCTGGGGTACCTTCTATTGTCGTTGGTTTGTTTGTTTATGCTCTGGGAGTAGTTACATTAGGTTGGGGAATATCACTGCTGGCTGGAGGACTGGCTCTGGCCATCATGGTTTTTCCGGTGATTGTGGTTTCCAGCCGGGATGCTCTACTGGCAGTTGATGAAAATTACCGGTTGGTGGCTAATTCCCTGGGGGTTGCCCAATCCTATACCCTGCGCCGGGTAATTTTACCCCGAGCGGCTGCCGGTATTCTGGCCGGAATACTGCTGGCATTGGGCTATGCAGCTGGAGCTACCGCCCCCATTATGGTTACTGCTGCTGCCATCATAGCCGATTCTTCAGGCGCACTGTTAGAACCTGTAATGGCCTTACCTTATCACCTTTATATCCTTTTTAATGAACACATATCTATAAATCAAGCTTATGCTACTGCCCTGGTGCTGGTTATTTTGCTTCTCTTACTAAATACCCTGGCTTTATGGCTGCATAGTTTACAAGAAAGGATTAATAACAGATGAATGCGGTTGAGCTTATAAACTTCAGTACCTGGTACGGGTCCAAAAACATTTTAAAAAACGTTAACCTTGGGTTTAGTTCCGATGCCATTACTGCTATTATAGGGCCATCAGGTTGTGGGAAAACTACTATGCTGCGTAGCATTAATCGTACTGCCGAGATGGAAACAGGTTTTAAATGGGATGGCGATATCCATGTTCTGGGGCAGTCAATAATTAAAGTGAAGAATGTTGCCAGGGTCCGCCGGCAGGTGGGGATGGTTTATCAAACCCCGGTGGCATTACCCATGAGCATAAAGGAAAATGTACTTTTCGGCCCCAGGTATTATGGAATAAAAGGTGAGTTACAGGGGGATGCCATAGTGGAGGACTGCCTGCGTAAAGTAGCTCTCTGGGATGAGGTTAAAGATCGGCTTAAACAACCAGCCTTCAAGCTTTCAGGTGGGCAAAAACAGCGCCTGGCCATGGCCAGGGTATTGGCGGTTGAACCCCGGGTATTACTGCTGGACGAGCCCTGTTCCAGTCTGGATCCGGCCTCAACTAATTTGATTGAGGAATTATTAAAACGTCTGACCAAGGATTTATCTATTATTATTGTCACCCATAATCTCTTTCAGGCCCGCCGTATTGCTGATGAGACTGTTTTTATGCTGGAGGGGCAGGTAGTGGAGAAGGGATCTACCGGTACAATATTCACATCTCCCCGCCATGAAAAAACCCGAGGTTTTATTTCTGGGTTATTTGGGTAGCAGATAATTTAACCTTTGCTTAGGTACATGGTAAACTAATTATTAACAAGAGTATATAACCTGCTGGAAAGGAGCCTGAGCTATGCGATTGGGAATAGTTAGTGATACCCACGGTAATCTGGATAATTTGCGGAGGGTGGCCGAGGATTTGGTAGAAAATTGGGAAGTTGATTTTATTATCCACCTGGGTGATGAATGTGAAGATATTAAGGTGTTAGATGAGTTTGAAGTTGAGGTAGTGCAGGTGCATGGAGTTTATTGTCAGCATTATCAGGACCCGGAGATACCTAACCGAATACTGTGCCAGTTTGATGGCTATCGCTTTCTCTTAACCCATACTGACACCAAACATAAAAATGACCTCCCCGATGACCCGGACCCGCAGGAGTTAGTTGCAGCAGGAGAAGTGGACCTGATACTGTATGGCCATACTCATATACCGGGGATTAAACAGGAAAACGGTGTTATATGGCTTAACCCGGGTCATTTGAAAGACGAGGACAAGAAGGGATATGGCCCAAGTTTTGCGGTGATTGAGACTGATGATGAAGGAATTCTAATGCAGATAATTGAACTAAACAGCGGTAAGGTGTTGGAAGAATTAGAGATAGAGCGGGATATGAATTGAGAAACGAGGGGAAGTCTGATCGGAGGATTGACCCCTTGTAAGGATATGGAGCAAGAAATGAAGGAGTGAAACCAGTGGAATTTCTAATGCAGCGCATCTGGCACAGCTCGGTAGTACGGCAGGATGAACAATATCTGATAGCAAAAACCAGCTACCTGGATTCCCGGATGGAAAGGATAGCGCTAATACGGGTTAAGGCAGCTAACCTGGAGATAGAGGAGGCCTGGTTGGAGTGCCTGGGGCGTCCTGGAGATATGGCTGAGAGCCGCGAGTACATCACAGGGTTAAAGGGTGTGGAGGCTTATCTGGGCAGTAGCTCCGGATTAAGAGCAGGTCTGCAGGGTATAAAAGATGAAGTAGAACGTTCCCTGTTTAACGATACCGTAATTGCTATAGTACAGGCCGAGACTTTTCTTTTCCGGGAGCGAGGCTATAGTGATGCGGTAACCTATAGCCAGGCCTGGGAGGAGTTTTACGCCGGTTCCTGTCGCTATTACAGCAACCTGGACCGGGTTAAAATTACCTGGGGAGGTTACATTGGAAATACCGGGCGGGAAATAAATCTGTTTGACCGTGGTAAGAGCCAACAAATGTACCGGGATGATAAGGGTGGTTATGTCATTAACGGCAGCCTTGTTGATTCTTTTCATCAGGTTAATACCAGTCTTAAACTGGATAAGGATATGAAGGTTATCGCCGCCTACGGCCAGTTGTTAAGGGTTCCTGATGCAGTCTGCCGCGAGTCCAGTCTGCAGATGGAAAACTTGAAAGGTCAACTGCTACCGGGAATGCCTAAAAAAGAACTGGCTCACCTGCTAGGTGCCGGGCAGGGATGCGTACATCTGATTGACCTAACATATGACAGTGTAAAAACCCTGGAACTATACTTAAATTAGGAGTAAAAATGATGTGTTCTACCGGTACGTAATCTGTAGGGGCGAACCCGTGTGTTCGCCCGCCAGTAGGCAGTTCATTAACCGGTAAGGGTAAGGTCCCACGATAGCCGACACATGGCTCTGCCCCTACAATCTTTACCCCTCACCCCTAACCTCTACCCCTCATTCTATACAATTACTCAAGTTCGAAATTCAAAGCCATTAACAAGACAACTCCATCATTACAACCTATTGTTTAAATCATTGACAGTGGTGTTTAAGTTTACTATACTTGTACTATTACAAGTAGTACAAAGAAGGTGTTAGCTTTGTGGCTTGAAATAAATCCACGGTCCAGCACTCCTATTTATCAGCAGGTGGTAGATGGGGTAAAAGAATTGGTAGCCCGGGGTATCCTTGTCCCCGGTGAACGGATGCCTACGGTAAGGGAGTTGGCGGTTGAGCTATCCCTGAACCCCAATACTATTGCAAAGGCCTATCAAAGGCTGGAACAGGAAGGGATTATAGAGACGATGCGTTCCCGGGGAACGTTTGTGGCAGGGCGTATGAAGGTTCTCGATATGGAAATGGCAGAGCAGCAATTGGCTGGTTTGGTGGAAAGGGTGCTGGTGGAAGCTTATCATCTCGGGTTAAACCGTGAAGATATTAAACAACTCTTTGAAGAGAGTCTGGATAACTGGGAGGAAAAGGGAGGGAAATAATCATGGAGCAGGCCATAGAAACGAAGGCTTTGAGTAAATCATTTGATGGCTTACCAGCGGTCGATAAACTATATCTATCAGTTCCTGTCGGCTCTATTTTTGGGCTGATTGGCCCCAATGGCGCAGGTAAATCAACCCTTATTCAAATGCTTACCGGCATAATTCGTCCTGATAGCGGAGATGGCTTTATCCTGGGACAGAGTATCCGGAAAAGAGATGGCAGTATAAGAAACCGGGTGGGTTATGTACCTGATGTACCGGTCATGTATCCCGGCTTTACAGTGACAGAAATGTACCGCCTGGGTAGTAAACTTTATCCTTTCTGGGATTGGGAACGGTGCCGGGACCTGCATCAGGGCTTTCAACTACCTGAAGGTCAGCGTATACGAAATCTCTCCCGCGGTCAGAAGGTTCAAGTAGCCCTGGTGATGGCCCTGGCTCTACGGCCTCAGTTGTTGCTGTTGGATGAACCTACGGCCGGGCTGGATCCGGTAGTGCGCCGGGCTTTCCTGCAGACTATTATCGAAGAAGTTGCCGGCCAGGGAACTACCGTGTTTTACTCTTCCCACAATCTTAATGATCTGGAACAGAGTGCCGACCATATTGCCGCTATTTACCGGGGACGGATGTTATTCAGTCATACCCTGGATGAGTTGAAGGAATCGGTACACCGCCTGCAGCTTATTTTTACGGGCGAACCCCAGGAGGATGTAATCAAAGCACTGCCGGGACTGATAGAGTACCAGCAAAGTGGACGGGTAATAACTATTACTATAACCGGGCATTTGGATAGCATCAGCCCCAGGCTGGTAGAAATCGAACCGGAACTGGTAAAGGAGTTGAACCTGGACCTGGAAAGTATTTTTGTAGCCTTTATGAAAGCACAGGGATACGGGTTTGAGAGGTGGGAAGTGGGAAGTTAGAGGTGGGGTTTGAGAGGTGAGATGCCAGAGGTTGATTTGAGAAGTGGGAAGTGCGAAGTTGGAAGTGGGAATTGGAAGTGCGAAGTGGGATTTGGGAAATGAGATTAGAGAAGCCGGGCTGAAGATATAGACGTGGGGAGGTATTGCGATGAGGGCAATGAAGGGCCTGCTGTGGAAAGAGTGGCGGCAGTATTACTGGAGTTTTATTCTGGCTTTTATAGTAATTGGTCTGGAGCCGGTTATGGCTCCCATTACATACTGGGTATATCATACAGGTAACCGGGCGGATGCCTGGTCAGACGGTATTAAGGCTATACTGGCTACAGGTTTTTCAACTACTGAAATGGTCGCTATAATAGCAGTTATAGTACTCGCAGCCCTGATGCTGGCCGGGGAAAGGGGCAGTGGTCTTAATTATCTGGTAAGTACTCCGGTCAGCCGCCGGGAAATCATAACCGCCAAGTACATAGTGGGTAGCCTGGGGATTTTGGCAATTATGTTATTTATAACTCTGTTCCTTCTGGTCGCCGGGCAATTATTGCCGGCTCAGTACAGTGCCCAGGAAGTAATACAGTGGGCTACGCTTACTACGGCGGCGCTGCTTTGCCTTTTCAGCCTGGCCCTGTTGGTAGCCTCTTTTTCCGGGGGAATTCTATCATCGGTTCTTTTTACAGCCATAATTATGGGTTTACCCTGGATGCTGGTAAGCCTGACCATGTATGTATTTCGACAGTTTTGTACGGTTTCTACTGCCCTTGAGCTTAAGGCTCGTTATATAGTAACTTATATTTTTATTCCTGATTACATCACCCGGGATGGCCGACATATTTGGAACAGTAATAGCAATCAGTTCATAGATCGGGTGGCGCCCGATTACCCTCTGGAAATCATTGCATTACTACTGGCCTCTCTTCTTTTCTTCTGGCTGGCGATTAATATTTTTGAGAAAAACCCCCTGGAGCGCCAGGGAGAGTTACTGCTTTTCGGTAATTTTAAACAGATAGGGGCATTATTTATATCTTTTCTATCGGCCCTGGGGTGGGCCGGAGATATGGCCTCATCCCTAACATCATTTTTGGCCTATTTCCTGGTCATGTGGCTGGGGATATACCTGGCACTGGTAGCCCTGATGCGGGTAATAGCCTGGTTGGGCTTGAGCCGGAGTTAAGAAGATACAGTCTAAAAGGCTTCTAAAAGATTGCCGGGTAGGAAGAAAAAAGTTAGTAGCAGATTCTAACCTATTCATCCTTAGTATTAAGATCCTGGCCATAGATAGCAAAAACAATCATGCCGACCAGGCCGCAAGCGAAGGCGGTCAGGAAGTTGGTACCCGGGGATATATGCCAGAGGAAGGCACTGCTTAAGGCAGCCACGGAAACGATAACATCCCGAATTAAATAATAGGTACCGAAGGTCGCAGCCTTCAGATTTTCGGGAGCCAAATCCATAATCAAGGCCTTACGGGTAGGTTCGCCAAACTCCTTTAGCCCCCGGATAACAAAAGCAAACGATAGGGCTGCGAAACTGTGGGAAAAATATAAGACCAGCGGAAACAGTGTAAAAAAGCCGAAGGTAATTAGGACAAAGGGTTTTTTGCCGTACTTATCGGCCAGGTAGGCTACCGGAATATATACCAGGACCGCGGTAACCATTTCAATAGTAGTCAGGACGCCAAAATGGAAAGCCGATATTTTATTAACTTCTACCACCCACAAAACTACAAAAGCATATGGTATCTGTTCGGCAAAGCGAATTAATATATCGGACAAAAGCAGGTTGCGTAGGCCTGGCGAAAAGGAAGAAAAGATATCCCGGGCATGCAGGTGAGCCTCTTTTTTTTCATGGTCATCCTCAATGAAGTAATACTGAATCAGCAGAGATACTAAACCTAGCGCGAAAGCCACACAGAAGGCTATGCGGATTCCATCCACCTTGCCGTAAATTCCAATCAGGATTCCGCCCAAAAGCGGTCCTAGAGCCATAGGAATGCGCCGAACCAGTGAGTGCAGGGTAACTCCCATAACCCGTTTATCTTTGCTCATAACCTGGGAGACCAGGGTCATTATAGCCGGCAGGGACACTGCGGTCCAGGCAATAAAGAAAACACAACCAATCAAAACCGCCTGCCAGCTAGGAATTAAGATAACGATAGCATAGCCGAAGAGGGCTATAACCGTAAACAGCATTAGGGATTTCTTATAGCCCATTTTCTCCGCTAAATACCCGCCCGGAAATGAGTATATGGCACTTAAGAAATTATCCATGGCATTGAGGAATCCGACTGCATAGATACTGCCCCCCAGGGCAATCAGATAGAGGGGCAGGAACCTTTCCGCCATTTTTTCACCCAGGCCAATTAGTATAACCATAATCAGCATGGAGACTATACTGGAGTTGACCCCGAAAAAACTAACCAGTCGTTTTTTAATGTCTTTCTTGCTGTCTACTGCCTTATCTTCCTCCACTATTGTCGCCTCGGTTCATTATCTTATTATCGATATTATAATGCTAAGCTTTCATGTTGGAAAGCGTGTTGAGGGGACGGTCCTTTTGACACGTTAACCCTTTTTCACAATCTTTCATAGTCTATAACAAGGACTATTATGGAGGTGAACAAATGGCTGATGATATTGTTCTAGGCAGCCGTACTCTACGCCGCGGTGATAGCGGAAGCGATGTAGAACTGGTGCAGAATTTCCTTAAGGTGCTGCCCGAACCTATTGGTACGCAAATAAGTATGCAGGAGAAGGGGACATTTGGCCGGGAAACGGAAAATGCAGTTAAGAAATTTCAAAAGTATTTTGGTCTGAAGGTTGATGGTATAGTAGGGAAGAATACCTTTCTTTTCCTGGGTGTACCCACCGGTTCCTACCTTCCCCCGGGCGCTCCCTTATTTGGAGCCCGCACCCTGCAGCGGGGTTCTTATGGTTGGGATGTTTGGGTGCTGCAAAACCGCCTGGCTACCACTGCCAAAACATTTGCCGACGCTCTGGGTGGTCCGGCAGACAAGAGTTTTGGCCCGAAAACCGAGGCTGCGGTTAAGCTATTCCAACGGGATGTACATTTGCAGGCTGATGGCATTGTGGGTCCCAAGACCTTTTACCAAATATATTATTTTGCTGGTATGGGAGGCAGGATACTGCAGAAGAATCGCGGGGATCGTAACCGGGGTTATGATGTATACTGGTTGCAGCGTAGTTTGAAGGATCTGGGTTATTATGAAGGGAAGCTGGACGCCATTTTTGGCCCGGCTACTGAAGCAGCAGTTAAAAAACTACAGGCAGCAGCTAAAATTAAAGTAGATGGTATTGTAGGAGCACAGACATTCTACCACCTGGCCAGTATTTGACCAACCTGCTAGAACGCTGTTGGCACAGCGGTTACAATAAGTCCGGGGACAGTCCCCGGACTTATTTGACTTATTAGATTTATTGTGAGGATTGAGATTTGGATAGTTTCTTGTCCAGCATTTTCAGGTTATTCAGGGCTATATCACCCTTAAAGACAACCAGGTTAATTTCCTCGTTGCTGATGGCACCCTCCAGGTCTTTTAGGGAAAAGTCAGTTTGCTGGGCCAGCATCTTATCCTTTTTTCCCGCCAGGGGCAGCAGCATTGACCAGGGGTCGGAAATGGCAGTAATCTTGTCAGTGGCAGTAACCCAATCGCCCCGACTGGCTTCGGCCATAGATGACATTACCCCGTACTGTACCTCGTAAAATTCTGCGGGCGTAGGTATGGAAAAGACCCGGGCCAATCCGGCGTATTGGCCATACAATTCAATGGCCCCCAGAAGACTTTCTTCCAGGCGCTGGTTACTAATAGCGATAGTCAAATCGTTTAGAGCCAGTTTGAAGTTTTCTCTGTCACTCGGTGGCAGCCCTGCCTCTATGGCCTGAGGCTCCAGCTTATTCCAACTTTCATGAATCTTTTTTAAGCTCTGCAATTCTTTTTGCCATTGGTTAGTGGTTTTTTGCTGTCCCCCACCACGTTGCCCCGAAGATGATTTTTGGCCGCCCTCTTTGCCTTGCTGGGATTGCCCACCACTACTTGAAGAGCCACCTTCCTGGCCACCACCACTGGAAGAGCCGCCCTCCTGGGAACTACTACCACTTTGACTCCCTTGAGAACCCTGACCGCCCTCAACTCCACCCGGGGCAGTTTGCTGCAGGGAGGGCACTTTCGCCATTCTGGTTTTACGGTCCAGTTCCCCGATAACGATAGTAATTTCTTTGAGCATATCCTGGGCCTCAGGGGGAGCTTTTGGTTTTTGGCTGGCAGAAGATTGTGGCTTTTGGGAGGCTGGCTGTTTCTGGCCACAACCACTGGGAACCATTAAGATTATTAATAATAACGCTAATAGGATAAAGGGGAGTCGTTTTGGGGGCAAGTTTATCACCTCAATTTTTCCATAATCAGAGCAACCACATGGTATAAAAATTACTAGCATCGGGTGTTTACCATTGTCAAGCACCGGAAGCACTCTAGGAAAATCAATTGTCCCGGAGCAATATCCAAAAATTTACAATTGCTTAGATTTTTTGCAATAGCTTATTATTTATAATTTCCCTAAAAGGTTTATTGCATGCAAAAACGCCGAGATGTTAATAGGAGTTTTCATCTCGGCAAACTAATGTTTATGCAATTAACATAACTTTAGAAATTAATCCTCCATGGACTTAAGGGCGCTAAACTCCAGCTACACCACCAGAGACAATAAAGGTCATAAGGTCGGCACTACCTGTATCCAGGGGCTGAACCTGTTCCCGGGGGAAAACCAGCAATTGACCGGCGAAGTTGTAGGATTGAGGTACATAAACGGATATGTATTCTTCCAGCCCAAATTTAATCAGGGAGTCACAGGTAATAAACCCCAGTACATGGGCACTGCTATCCGGACCCAGCTTAACCAGTACCGGGCGGTTAAAGCTCTTCTTTTCGCCGGCAAAGGCATTAAGCAGGTCTTTAATAGAACCATAAAGTAGTTTAACCAGGGGAAGACGGCTCATCAGGCGGTCAAACAGCAACAATAATCTTTTAGTAAGGAAATTGGAAACCAGGAAACCGGTTAAAGTTATAATTACCAGGGTGGCTAGGAAACCTACCCCGGGAATAACGCCGATACCGGGAAGAGGAATTCTTAACAGGCCATCCACCTTGACAAAAAGTATGTACACCACATATAAAGTTAGTACTATGGGTACCATGAAGAGCAATCCATTAATAAAATAGTTAGCTAACTTCTTCATAAACTTAATCCTTTCTATTTAAACATAATGGCATCATATAGCTTATAAGTTACCGGCTATGCGGCTAAAAAGATATATAGTTAAAACGCCGACAATCAGGAAACCTATTCCTACCGCTACGCCCAATTTATTTTCTTTGATAAACGCCTTTATTTTATCTAACACCTTATCACCCTGCTTACAGTAAGATATTAAGATTATACACGCTAATAGTTCTACATAATCCTATTTATACCTGCATGGGCGATTACATAACTTGAGGGAATAAAAAATGGTGCTTTTGTTAACTTTTATTTCTGATAGGTCATAAATATTTGGGCCAGATGGGGGTCAAACTGGGTACCGGAGCAACGCCTTATTTCTTCCAGGGTTTCCTGGTGGCTCATCGATTTCTGGTAAGGACGTCCATGTAGCATCACATCATAGGCATCGGTAATAGCAAGTATGCGCGCGTTAAGTGGTATATCTGAACCCTTCACCCCCAAGGGGTAACCGGTACCATCCCAGCGTTCGTGGTGCATAAGTACGGATTCAGCTATTGGGGATAGGTCAGGGGAGGATAAAGCTATACGATAACCTATTTCTGGATGTTTCTTGATTACCTCCCATTCTTCTGGGGTCAGCCGGGTAGGCTTATCCAGAATATTACCGGGTATAGCAATCTTACCTATATCATGCAATGAGGCCAGCAGGGTTAAGTTATCCAGCTCATTTTCCGGCAAAGCTAATATTTGACCCAATTGAACGACCATTCTCCGCAGGCGGTTGGTATGCTCACGGGTTTCATGGCTTTTCATCCAGAGAGTTTTTTCCAGCGAGGTGATGAAAGTGCTGCGATTACTTTTATGTTCCAAAAGCTTATTGCGGTACATGCGGCCTTCGGCTTCCTTGAGGATTTCTCGGATATCCTGCCAGTTATATATCTTGGTAGCCATACCCAGAGATATACTAAGCTGTAAAGGGTAAGAACCGGTCTCGCGGCAGCTGTTTTTTATCCGCTTATATATTTGGTGAGCATCTTCTTCACTCGTTTGGGGAAGCAAAATAGCAAACTCATCGCCACCCCAGCGGGCAATGATATCTTCTTCCCGGCAAGCTTGTTTAAGCAAACTGGCTGCACTGATTAATAATTCATCACCATCATGGTGGCCGAAGGCATCATTAATCAGCTTTAACCCATTAACATCACCAATTATAATACTGATAGGTAACTGCCTGTCTGTATCCAGACGATTAGTTTCCTCTTCAAAAAAGGCCCGGTTGTAAAGGCCGGTAAGTTTATCGTGATAGCTTAAATAGCTAATTTTTTCTTCATCCTGTTTTTGCCGGGTAATGTCTCGTACTGACTCGATAGCCCCTATTTTATTATTATGTTCATCATATAAAGGCGAAGCTATGGCATAGAGTATAACTCCCTGGGAACCTATATAAGGGCAAAAGGTTTCGGTAGCCAGTGTTTCTTCCCCGATGTGTTCCACCTTGTGATACTGTTGCCATACTTCCTTATCCTGTTTTAAAACAATATCTAACAAAGTAGGACGAGGAAGTCCATAAAAAGGCAGGGCATAGGCGTGATTTCCTTTTCCCAGCATTTGTGCAGCCTTGACCCCGGTCATATCTTCCATAGCCCGGTTCCAGGCAATAATCTTACCTGTTTGGTTAACTACTGCAGTAGCATCAGGAAGAAAACTAATAATATTATCAAGTAGCTGTTTGGATTGGCGCAAGGCTTCTTCGGCTTGCTTTTGTTCGGTTATATCATATAAAACAGCAATAATCGCTGGCCGACCTCTATATTCAAATGAGCTGAAGGCGGCGTCTACCCAGACATTAGTTCGGTTAGGGGTATTTAGTACGTACTCAGCACGGGGAGGGGTTTTTAAACCCTTGAGGCAGTTATAAGCTTCCTGACGAACTACCTCCCGGAAATCAGGGTGGATATAGCTCCAGCAATCTATTTCCATACATTCTTCCTGGGTAAATCCACTAATTTCCAGCAGGGTGGAGTTAACCCAGACCAGTTTATCATCCTGCAAAATAAGAACCGAAGCCGGTACAATTTCAGACAGGCGGTAAAAATTATCTTCATTCTGATCGGACTCATCTTCTTTTATTTGCCTGTGCTTAAAAGCTTCCTTTAGTTTTGCAGCTTCAAACCTTACAGCGTCCGAGGTAATTTTCTCGCTATCATTCATATTTTCACCCCCTTATAAACACGAAACTAATTCCTATGTTTATTTACAGAAGCACACCCCGTATATTGTTTAGTTTGGAGGCCGGAATTCATTAGCGTTACGTTCCCTTTTCTGTTTATACATGCGGGCATCGGCAATATTAATAGCTTCCAGCAGACGGGGTGTATCCAAAGGACTGCAAGCTACTCCAAAATCAGCAAAAACATCAACATTAATCCCCGGCGGGCGCTGTTTATTAATTTCTTCATTGACTCGCTGCAAAGCTGTTTGCGCCTGTTCTGGGGAGGTTGAGGGGAATAACACTATAAATTCATCTCCCCCGTAGCGTCCTACCGTATCCACCGAACGAATTGTCTTGGCAATGGCATTGGCGGTAGCTTTCAAAACCTCATCCCCGACAGTATGGCCAAAGTAGTCGTTTATCCCTTTAAGATTACCTAGGTCCAAAACACCCACACAGGCCTGCCCTCCATATCTAACAAGTTTCTCCTCTTCTTCTTCTATGCGTTTCATCACATAGCGGC
>ENA-UOUL01003939-UOUL01003939.1-bioreactor-metagenome-genome-assembly--contig:-NODE-3939-length-14415-cov-5.043800_pt1 | contig 14415 bp, 9 predicted proteins | sample MGYA00249838_ERZ747220 | MGnify/ENA primary metagenome ERZ747220 (study PRJEB28778, sample SAMN05720191) | bioreactor metagenome | isolation source: Anaerobic biogas reactor | place: USA:Washington...
ATCGATCGTCACCTCTATGACGGAACGACCGACCATTTTACCTTAGCGGCACAGCTTCTTCTTGCGTGACAAACCGAAAGAGGCAGATGGGAAAGGCGCAGGATGCAATTCCTGGCCACCTCGCAGCCAGCGCCGACCTGAAGCGGTACGCCGCGACAGGCATGACTGTCGCTCTCGTGGAACCTCACCTGCCGGCGGCTGGCTGGACCTCCCAGGCGAGGACGGTTCGAGGGGGAATCTCCACGTCGGCGTGGTCGAAGCCATCGGCAAGCTCCGTTTCACTGTCCGCCTGCGGCGGACCGCTGCCACCCGGCTGGATCGTGGTTACCGTCACCGTTTTGGCGCTGAGACCGTAGTCGGCGGGGTCCAGATCGAGGCGGCCGGTGTAGGGGGCATCGGAGACGTTGGCAAAGAGCAGCACGAGCTTGTTCTCGCGGGGAATTCGCCAGGCGCCGGTCATGATCGCGTCGGTCGTGACCAGCCATTCGCCGCTCCATTGCCAGTCGGCGGTGATGCGCGGGACGGGGCCTGCCAGGTGCGGCGGGCGGGCCATGTGGCCTCGGTAGAAGTACTCGCGGAGCCGCCAGCGCAGTTGGATGCAGTCGCGCAGGAACGGCCAACAATCAGCCCGCTCGATGATCTCCGGTCCGAACCAGCCGATCTGTTCGCCATAGACCAGTTGCTGTGCGGCCTTCATGCGGTTGGCCAGGTCCTGGGTCGGGCCGCCGCGATAGGCCCGTCCGAACATCTGGATGGCGCCGCCATAGACGGCTGAGAACGCCGGAACCATGTCCTGCTGCTGCCAATGCCAGGTGAGATAGCCATCGAGCCATTTGATGTACGGTTCGGCGTTGCACTCCGTGGTGAGCATGCGGTCGGCGGGCTTGGCGGCGCGGATGGCGTCGAGCATCTTCCAGTAGCCTTCGGTCCACCAGTGTCCCCCACCGAGCGCGTGACCGTGCGAGGCATCGAAGCACAGTCGTGGCTGGGCGGCAGCGATTTGGTCGATGTACACGCCGCTGACGCCGTACTCGTTGAACAAGCGAAGGACGATGTCCCCGACGCGGTCCTGCCACAGGCTTGTAGTCGGACACATGACCGCCAGCGTGACGCTGTTGCCATCGGTCTCTTTGCTGCCATAGCTTTCCGTGCACGGCTTGCCATCTTCGTCCTTCGTCGCCGCGGGCAGCGCCGTCCGGCTGAATGCCCAGTCCTCGGCGCCTTTGTCGCGCGTGTCCCACAGCCGCCCGTTGATGTAGGGCATCGGGTGAACTCCGGCCGTTTTCAGCTCCGCGACGCCCTCGGTGAATCCGTCCTTGACGGGGAAGTAGTGGGGATAGTCGTTATCGAAGGGGATCTGGTGCCAGTTGTACCAGTGAAAGCCCGTGGGCAGGTCGATCGTCTCGGCAAATTTCCTGACGCGCGGAACGCAGTCGGAGGCGGGCCCGCCCGTCATGACCCAGGCGGGCAGCTCTCGCATCCACTTGGGAGTATCCTCGCGACCATCGGCACCGAGCGCAGGCCACCATCGCGCCTCGCGGCTCGCCCACGCGCGATAGATCTGTGCGGCGTCGAACCAGTCTCCGCGCAGCAGTTGCCAGCGGGCCTTGCCGGGCAGATCAAAACCAACGCCCGGCTTGCCCATGTCGGGCACGGCGTGGTCGAAGGTGAAGAGGACCGCCTCTTTGGCGGGCTGGCCTTCGGCGAAGATGTCCTTCGTGGAACCGAACGGGTCGTGCATACCGACGTAGAGCCCGGTGCCGTCGGCCCGGTTATAGGCAGCCATGTACTGCATGCACGTCCAGCCGCCGGGATAGGGTCCGCCTCGCCTGCCACCTTTGCTCCACATCTCCGATAGCTCTACGCCGGAGGTGACCTGCGCGAACACCTTGGCATCCTCGCCCAAGTCGCGCACCGCGGCCTGGGGGAATACGATGCGCCAGAGGGCCCATCGGGGATTGTCGTTGGCCACTCGCAAATCCCAGATCAGCGCGCTGTTGGGGTCGTCGACGTCGAGTGTCACTTTGACCTCGATGCCTTCAAGCCGATCATCGGTCGGAGCGGCAAACGTGAACGCATACATTCTCGTGGCGCCACTGAAGGTGGTGTCAACCTGCTTCCACCCGGTATCAGCGGTGATGGTCAGCAAGTCCTTCGTCTGCACGTCGCGCAGCACCACAGAGAACAGCGGTGCCGGCTCGGTGGGACACAACTCCTGGTTCGTGATCTGATCGGTAAGGCCGGCAAGACGCAAACCCTGGCCCGTGTTCTCCAGGACCATCCGCAGGTCCCCCGCTCGTATCGCGATCTCCATCGCGACCGCCGGCGAGACGACGGATTCGCCGGCAAAGGAGCCGTGCCACATTACGAAGACGAGAAGAGCCGTCGGCAACAGACGTGCATAGGTGTTTCTCTGCGTATGCATCCGAGTTCCTCCTGATCGTTGTCCCTCGGATTGTACCCGCATTGGCAATCCGCTCGCAAGACAAATCACATCGGGGCGGCGGCCCAGGGCCGCCTCCGCGCGCCGCCGCCCCCGTGCGAGGGTTCGTGGTGGGACGCTACGGATGCAGAGTCACCTGAATCGTGGACGAGTCGGTCGCGGCACCGTCGTTGTCGACGGCCCGAGCGCGGATGGTATAGACACCATCGTACTGGATCTTCGACCAGTCTCTCTCCAGGCGCCAGCCATCCGTCGGGTCCATGGAATACAGGCCGTGTATGACACGCAATGTCTCACTACAATATTCGATGGTGTACTGCACCATCAGTACGGTCCCATCCACATCCGATGCCTCCGCCCGGCGTACGCAAGACCAAAGGGCGACCGCCTCCGCTTGCCGCCCCTGGGATGATCGTTGTCACCCTGACGAGCTTCTCAGAAGCCTGGCACGGGAACGTCTTCGAGCGCAAAATCAACCTTCTGCCGGTAAGGATTGCGAGCGACAACGTAGCGGATGAACGCCGCCGCACCGGCCCCGCGGCCGGTGCCCGTGAGCGTCTGGGCGATGATGGTCAGACCCTCCTCAGAGCCTGTCCCGATGACAAACCCTACGGTTCGCGCATCCTGCGCGTAGTTCTGAATCGAGACACCGTCGGCATCCAGCACGTCGATCTCCACGACAACTGTCTCCGGCAGGCCAGTCTTCGACCACAAGTAGCCCCGCAGCAATCCAATATCGTCCCCCCGACTCTCGCTCAGCGGTTTGTGCGTGTGCGGATACGCGATCCGGGTCGGATCGATCAGGACGGTGCTGTGGTATTGGTAACAATCCTCCTCGATAGAGGTCTGCTCGACGAACACCTCCAACCCAGGCGCCACTCCGATCCCCTCTTCGCTTGGGGCGAACGGCAGATCGATCGCCTCCACCGTATCGCTCAGCAGGGCATTCATCGACCATTCGATTCGGCTCAGTTGCGATGGAAACTCGCCGGGCGTTGGGATGACGGTATCAAAGGAGAACTCGAAAGGCACAATCCTGTAGATCATCTCGCCGGTTGGAACCCAGAATGTGCTGGTATACACGACCGGCTCGTAGAGAGGGGTGGGCTGCGAAAGAGGCCCAGTCATCAGCGGCTCGCCGGCCTCATCCAGGACCAAGACCTCCATCACCGTGTCTGCGGCCAACCCGATCAGTCCGGCCGGGTCGGTCACGGCGATCTGACCCGAGAACTGCATCTTGTTGGGGCCCCGCTGCCACACCGGCTCGGCCTCCGCCGTATACTCAAAAGTTGTGGTCATTCCCATCGATTTGGGATAGGCAACCAGGTGTGCGTTCGGGTCCCAAGGCGTGTTGGCGTCTCCCTGGGCCCACAGCATGGCGGGAATTGCACAGACACAGACGACCACTGCGGATGCGTTACGCATTGCACTTGACATGGCGCTTCCTCCTAACTGTCTTTCAAGAAACGTCTTACAGTCCTTCCGACTCTGGAGATCCGGCCCTTCCCCGCCGGAGCCCCAGAGTCGCCGCGAAAGACTCCACGCCTCGATAGACCATCTGCCGCCTGAAACGTTACGTTCTTTCTCAGAAGAAGCGAGGCGGCGGCCTCCGCGCGCCGCCGCCCCGTCGTGGTTGGCCCGTCAGGCCCACAGCAGGATTCCTGGGTTCGCATGTCGAACGGGCTGGCATTTATGGCATCACCTTGATCTCGATTTCCGGTGTTTCGGTGATGGCGCCGTCGTTGTCGATGGCCTTGGCTCGGACCGTATACGTCCGGTCGGGGTATATCGTCACGGTGCGCCACCATTCCCACGCGACCATCCAGTCGTCGTCCGGATCGCCCAGGCCGGGACCCGTGCTCTGGGTACCGTACTGCCCTCGACTCGTCAGGTGGTAGCTCACGCGGACCACGGCGCCGTCTGGGTCGGAGGCTTCGGCACGGAAGACCATCGGCGTTCCAGGGGCAAATTCATCGCCTTCGGCAGGGCTGATCAGCCGGATGGTCGGTGGGATATTCGGCTTTCCGATATCGGGCATCAGCCAGTGCGACATCAGGATATCCAGATCGAGGTCGTCGACCCGGCAATCGCCGTTGATGTCGCCGGCGATCTGCGTTTCGCAGACAGGCTCTCCAAAGTACGACCGGCTCGCCTCGGCGGTGCCGCCATAGGCACCCACGTTGACGTAGCCTCCATTCGGGAACGGTTCGGCGCCCAGCGGCGCGTTCGGATCGCCCGCGTCGATGCACGGGCTGGTGACCTCGTCGAAGATCCATGTCTCGGCGGCGCGGTCCCAGTGGCAAGCCTGCGACTTCAGGTGATAATCGCCCACAACATAGACGTCGTCGTTTGGATCGTCCGGCGTGCCGTTCGGGTCCCAGTAACCCGGATCGACGAAAAGCGGATCGACGTCAATGTTGCCTTCGCCTGTGTAACCTCCCTGCACGTTGCTGTAGGTCACGATGACCTCCGGCTCAAACGCCTCGAACCTCGTGAACGGGTCCGGACCATCCCATACGATGCAGTTCGTCATTACGGCAATGGCTTGGGGCATCGGGGGATACTCGACGGCATTGGGTCGGCCGCGATTGCCGACAAACGTGCAGTTCGACAGGCGCACCACGGTTGTGGAGTGAGTGAAGATCGCGCCGGGCCCATAGCCCCCGGAGTTGCCGGCAAAGATACAGTTGCGCGCCTTCAACAGATCGCCACGGCGCCGCCACTCATGCCGCTGCCCGAGTTGCCGACGAACTCACAGCCTTCCAGGATCAGAGATCCCCAAGCCTCGACCACCCTGGCGTACCGGAACGAGTTTCCGGTAAACTCGCAGTCGATCAGCGTTGCGCTGCCCAGGCAATTGACCGCGCTGCCCTCGTTGGATACGAAGCGGCACTTCCGCGCCATCAGATCGCCCACATGGTCAATCCCGGCCGTTGAGAGAGCTCTGTGGGCTACGAAGGAGCACCGCCGCATATCGAGTGTGCCGCTGCTGTTGAGGCCGCCGCCCTGGTTGTCGACGAAGGCACAATCCGTCAGCGTCAGATCGCTGTCTGCAACCCAGAACCCACCCCAGGAAACCAGACGCCCGTTCCGCTCGAACGCACACTGGACCACGGCGCTGTTGCAGTCCCAGGCGTAGATCCCTGTGATGGCGTTTTCGACAAACCGGCAACGAAATACGCTCGGACTGCCCGGCTGCATCCACATTCCGTATTCGGCTGCGCCGGTGATGGTGAAACCGTCGATGACGGCGGTCGCATCCGTCCCGCTGGCTGTCACGATGCGTCGACAGTTGTCTTGCCGGGCGGGCGAACGCCAATCTTCGTCGGGACTGTCATTGCCGGCCAGATCGCCGCTCAGAACGGTCGGATAGCATTCCACGTCCCGGTCGTTCGGCTCAGCGGCCAGCACACCGGCGTATCCGCCTTCGAGCGTGACGTGATTGTGCAACTGGAACGTCGCGTCACGGTCTGGCGGAATCACGCTTGTGGGCCGGTAGGTCCCCTGGGCGAGGTGAATCACGGCCGGCAACGATTCGTTCGCCTCGGCCAGCGCGTCCTGGAGATCGTGATACGCATCGACCCACGATGAGCCGTCGTCGGCTCCCGTCGCCGCCGCATCCACATAGATCACCCGCTCGTTCGACCACGCGATCCCCGTGAACGTCGCGACGAAGGCCGCACAAAGAACGACGCCAAGCAGTTGGTTCAGTCTCTCGCCTCGCATGGCTTTCCCTCCTGAAAAAGGTCGCCTCGTAACAAGTGTATCCCTATGCCCAGTCTACGCCGACTGTGCCTCTGTATCCATCAACCGAGGCCCATCCCGCACCTCGGCGCCTCCGCGAAGTACCGCACTGTCACGTTAAAGTCGCATCAATTCACCAACCGTTTCAAATTCGTCGGAAAAAAGATGCAATGGCCAAGGCCGGGGGGGCCGCCCACCCCCCGGCCCGAACACCTCCTGCCACAGCAGGAGACCATAGACCATCCACGGACCAGTGTACAAGGATGGGCGTGAGCCCATGCTGGTTTGGCTGTATGGGTAAAAGCCCATCCTACACCGGGTGGCTTTCGGTTTGACTCGGTGCGACCAGCGCCTTACACTGACAGCATGGCTCAAAGAGCAAAGATCAAAAGGCAGAGTGCAAAGTGAAGGAAGTCATCCGCCAGGATCAAAGCAAAGATCAAACAGCAAAATGCAGAGATGTGGAAGTCATCCGCCGAAGGCGGATTCCGCTACTCTGATTTTTGCTTCTTGCCTTTTGATATGGTTCGCGGGTTCCGCCATTTTGAATTTTGCTCTTTGATGTCTGCATTTGGCCGATATCGAGTGTGTGAGGAGAACCGCATGGTCCGCCACAGGAACATCTCACGACGGGGCTTCATCCAAAGCGCAACGGGGCTGACGCTGGGGGCCATTGGGTTTCCGTACTTTGTCCCCTCTGCGGCGCTGGGTCGGGCCGGTGCGGTCCCGGCCAGCGAGCGGATCACAATGGGCTGCGTGGGCGTCGGGCCGCAGGGGACCTATGTCATGCGGAACTTCCTGTCGCAGAACGACTGCCGCGTGGTGGCGATCTGCGACCTCAAGAAGCCCCGCCGCGACGAGGTCTCGGCCATCGTCAACGCGCATTACGGCAACGACGAATGCGCCGTCTACACCGACTTTCGCGAGATTATCGCCCGCGAAGACATCGACGTGATCCTCGCGGCCCCGACCGACCATTGGCACGTTCTGGTCGCGCTCGAAGCCGCCCGCGCGGGCAAGGACATTTACCTCGAAAAACCGATGGGCCTGAGCCTGGCCGAGGACCAGGCGCTGCGCGAGGCGTGCAACCGCTATGGCACGATCTTCCAGTTCGGCACGCAGCAGCGTTCGGAGCGAAACTTCCGATTCGCCTGCGAACTGGCGCTCAACGAGCGCATCGGCAAGCTGCGTGAGATCAACGTCTGGTGTGCGGGCAGCTCGTCGGGCGGCTCGCGTCAACCGGCGCCGGCGCCGGACTGGATCGACTACGACATGTGGCTCGGCCCGGCCCCCTACACACCGCATACGCCGGACCGCGTGTCCAATCAGTGGTGGTGGTTTATTTCGGACTACGCCCTGGGCTTCATCGCCGGCTGGGGCGTCCACCCGCTCGATATCGCGCTCTGGGGCGGCGGGGACAAAGTCGCCTGCGGCCTTGAGATCGAGGGCAAAGGCGTCTGGCCCGACCCCGAGGGCGTCTGCAACACCGCAATGAATTGGGACATCACCTGCACGTATGACAGCGGGGTCCGAATGAACTATTTCGGCAACCCCTATCCCGACGCATGGAAAACGCGCTATGGACGGACCAGCGACCACGGCACCGCCTTTGAAGGCACCGACGGCTGGGTCCACGTCGATCGCTCCGGTATCAATGCCCATCCCAAAGAACTGCTCGACATCCAGTGGGGCCCGAACGACATCCGGCTATACGAGAGCGGCAACCACGCCCGGAACCTGCTCGATTGCGTCAAGACGCGCAAAGACACGATCTGCCCGATCGACGACGCCGTCCAGGCTGATATCCTCTGCCACATCAGCGACATTACCATCCGCCTCGAACAGAAGCTGCGATGGGACCCGACGAAGGAGCAATTCGTCGGCAACGACGCGGCCAACCGCCGGCTCGTGCGGGCCATGCGCAGCCCCTGGCGACTCTGAGACCAATCCACAAGACTTTGAGGAGATTTCTGACATGCTGAAGAAGACCACACTTGGATTGCTGACCTGCTGCCTGATCACCGTATGCAGTGCCGCTGCCGATGACGGCGGATGGATCACGCTGTTCGATGGGACCAAGGGCCTCGACGGCTGGAAGGCCAGCGAGAACGAGGGCACCTTCCGCGTCGAGGACGGCAAGCTCATCGTCCACGGCAAACGCAGCCACCTATTCTACACCGGACCGGTCAACGGGGGCAGCTTCAGGAACTTCGAGTTCCGCGCCGACGTGATGACAATGCCCAAAGCGAACTCGGGTATTTACTTCCACACGGCATACCAGCAGACCGGCTGGCCCGACAAGGGCTATGAATGCCAGGTCAACACGACGCACAGCGACCGCAAGAAGACCGGCGGCCTCTACGGCGTGCAGGACGTGATCGATAGCGCCCCGTCGAAAGACGGCGAGTGGTTCCATTACTACATCAAGGTGGTGGGCAAACACGTCACGATCAAGATCGACGGCAGAACGACGGTCAACTGGATCGAGCCGGAAGGCTGGAGTCGCGGCGGACGCAAGATCGACCGCGGCACCTTCGCCATCCAAGGCCACGATCCCGACAGCATCGTTCATTACAGGAACATCCAGGTCAAGCCGCTGCCCGATATGGCCGACGACGGCTGGGTCTCCCTGTTCGACGGCACCAAAGGCCTCGAAGGCTGGCGGGCCAGCGAGAACCAGGGCACCTTCCGCGTCGAAGACGGCAAGCTCATTGTCCATGGCAAGCGCAGCCATCTGTTCTACGTCGGGTCGGTCAATGGGGGCACCTTCACCGATTCCGAGTTCCAGGCCCAGGTGATGACCATGCCCAAAGCCAACTCGGGCATCTACTTCCACACCGCCTACCAGGAGACCGACTGGCCCGCCAAGGGCTACGAGTGCCAGGTCAACACGACGCACAGCGACCGCAAGAAGACCGGCGGTCTCTACGCGATACAGGACGTAATCGACAACGCACCGTCGAAGGATGGGCAGTGGTTCCACTATTACATCAAGGTGGTCGGCAAGCGCATCGTAATCCAGATTGACGGCAAGACGACGGTCGACTGGACCGAGCCGGACGATTGGCGACCGCCGCAGGGCATGGCCGGCCGCAAGCTTTCCAGCGGCACCTTCGCCATCCAGGGCCACGACCCGGACAGCATCGTCCACTTCAGGAACATCATGGTCAAGCCCCTGGACCCGATCCAGGTCGTGGTCGTCACCGGCGGACATGACTTCGAGCACGGCCCGTTCTTCAAGCTGTTCCAGGGCTATGACGACATCGCCTATGTCGAAGCCGCGCAGAAGGACCACAGCGAGCTGTTCGAGGACATCGCCGGCTGGAATTACGACGTCATCGTGCTCTACAATATGACCGCGAATATCTCGCCTGCGCGGCAGGACAACTTCAAGCGGCTGCTGCGCGACAAGGGCGTGGGCCTCGTGGCGCTGCACCACGCCCAGGGCGCCTTTCCCGACTGGGACGAGTACCGCAAGATCATCGGGGCCAAGTATCCGCTCAAGGACCAGACGATCGACGGGGTCGCCTTCAAGATGGCCACCTACAAGCACGATGTGGACCTGACCGTCCAGGTCGCCGACCGCACTCACCCGCTCACGCGCGGGTTGGAGGATTTCGACATCCACGACGAAAGCTACAAAGGCGTATGGTTCGCCAAGGACAATCACGTGCTGCTGACGACGGAGGAGCCGACCAGCGACAAGACCATCGGCTGGGTGCGACCGAACTACGGCAAGGCCCGCGTATGCTTCTTCCAGGGCGGCCACGACTCGAAGGCCTACGCCAACCCGACCTTCCGCGAGATCGTCGTCCGCGCCATCCGCTGGTCCGCCGGCCGGCTGGACTGAGGCGGGATCTTCCGAAGAAGCCGGGCTCTCACAATAGGGAGGACGAGAACGATGGCATCAGATCTGAATCGTCGCAGCTTCATGAAGCACTCGCTGGCCGCCTCGGCGGGCGGGGCGATGGTGTTGAGCGCGACCGGGAGCCGTGCCGGCGCATCGACCATTCGGGTCGAGCCGGACTCGAAGGCGACACTGCCGAAGGGCAAGATCGGGGATCTCGAGGTCAGCCGGATTCTCTTGGGCGGGAATCTCCTGACGCACTACACCCACAGTCGCGACCTGCGGTATGTCTACAATCTCTGCGCGCACTACAATACGGAGGAGAAGATTCACGAGACGATGGCCCTGGCTGAGGCCCACGGCATCGACACGCTCTCGATCCACAACCCGCCCGGCATCGTCGAGATGCTCAAGCGATACCGCCAGCGACATGGCGGCAAGATGAAATGGATCATCTGCCCCATCGCCGAACTCACTGACGACATGAAAGCCTATACCGAGATGACCAAGGAACTGGTCGACAACGGCACCGAAGCCATCTATCTCTGGGGTGTGCGCTCTGATCCTCTGTGCGCCCAGGGGCGCATGGATCTTGTGCGCAAAGCCGTCGAGGTTGCCAAGGACCTCGGCGTGCCCTCGGGCGTTGGCGGCCACGACCTGAACGTGATCGTCCAGTGCGAGAAGCATAACATCGGCGCCGACTTCTATATCAAGACATTCCACCACCACAACTATCCGAGCGCCCCCAAGCCGCACGAGCTGAAGAACGCCCACAGCGAGGTTCCCGGCTACTGGTGCAAGGACCCGGCCGAGACCATCGAGGTGATGAAGAACGTCACCAAGCCGTGGATCGCGTTCAAGGTGATGGCCGCCGGAGCGATCCCGCCGCGCGATGCGTTCAAATACGTCTTCGAAAATGGCGCCGACCACTGCCTGGCCGGCATGTTCGATTTCGAGATCGCCGAGGACGCCATGATCGCCAACGAAACCCTCGCCGCCGTCCAGAACCGCTCCCGCCCCTGGCGAAGTTGACACGCGAGAATCGGATCGGGCAGATGGTAGGGTGGGCCGCCCACCATCTGTCTTTGGATCGGTGTGCGGGGCACACCCTACCGCTCTATCAAGCCCCGGGATTTCCAGTGATGGCCCCCGGGTGGCACGCCCTCGCACACGTGAAATGGGGAACGCCTTGGAATCCGCATGGACACATGGCTATGCGGGCACATGTTGATGAAATCGGATTGACAGCCGCCGGGCGGGTCGGTAGGCTGCTCGGCTTTGCGTGGGCTGTGGTTCCGTATGACGCTGATTCGATCGCCGCTGGTGATTCTCCTCGCGACGCAGTTGCTCTTCACGACGGGCGACTTGCTCGCCCGGGCCTACATGCGCCACAGTCCGTTCAGCATGTCGTCGTTCCTGACCTGGTGGTTTGTGGTCTACTTCCTGATCCGCCAGGTCGCCATGTTCGGCCAGCTCTATGTCTTCAGCGTCCTGCAGATCGGCAAGACGATGGCCCTCTTCGGCGCCACTTCCATCGTGGTCGTCAACGTCCTGGGCGTGCTGCTGCTGGGTGAAGTCCTCTCGCTCCAGGCCTATCTCGCCATCGGCCTGGTCGTGCTGGGCTTCGTCCTGATGTCGGTCAGCCCGTAATAAGCCGTCCCCTGCGGATGTGCCGGCCTCGCTATGGGCGGCCCGTCGACGCCGAGCGCAGGTTCACAGTCGTTACCAGTGTGCCGGAGGGCACGGATTTGCGGATGGCGATGCGGCTGTGGTGGGCGCCTTCTGCCAGGGGAAGCCGTTCGATGCGGACGGTGCAGTCCGCTGGGACGGAGATCGTTGCGAGGCCTCTATCGCCTCGAATTGTAACGCCGTCCGCCGTCCGCTCCACGGGCAGGGTCGTCTGCCAGTAGAACTCGACAGCGTCGCCCCTGGCCAGTTCGTACTCGTCTCGAATCGTCAGCATATCGGGTGACGGCGAATCCCAGGTGCGGACCCATCTCCTGTAATACGCACTCCAGCCGGGGGTCGCGTCGATCCGGGCGTGGAGCGACCGTTCATCACCCTCGCCCATCGGCTTGACGTCGAACGGCAGAGGGTTCAGCGGCGCCGCGCGCTCGGCCGTGCCCACCGGCACGAGCATGTTGTGACGCTGGCAGTGCTTGTACACCGCGTGAATCGGGTCCTCGTAATCGCAGATCCCCAAGTCGATCGCGAAGGCCTGGCCGGCATACTCGAGCACGAAGCTGCCCTTGTCCTCGTGCGTGTGGCCTGCATTGGCCTTGTTGCCCATGATGAAGATCCTGACGCACTCATTGCCGAGCGACCGTGTCGAAGCGATGTAGCCGATCTCGGGCAGTTCGATGTATGCCGGCAGAGGCGGTCCCGGATCTACCGAGGGCGACAGACCTTTGGTGGCTTGCTTGCTGTGATAGAGCGTGGTCCAGTAGCTGTCGGGGATCAACTCCGTCAGGACGCGGAGCGTGTCCTCGCGGAACACCGGGTCGGAATCGCAGACGGCGATCACGTCGTCGCTCGTGGTGGAAGCGACGACAGCGGCGTAGTTGGACGTCAACTTGACGATCGCCGGGACGAGTTCTGAGACATTGCGGCCCCGGGCCCGCGCATAGTGCGTCATCGCGTTGTAGTTCTCTCGAATCGTCGGGTTCAGATAGCCGGGGCCTTCGAGCGATCCACCGTCCGGCTCGATGACGCCCTCAAGATTGTCGATCGCATCGCCAAGGGCCAGGTCGGTGTAGGGCCTGACGCGGGGCCACTCGCGCTCCAGCACGAGATAGGCATACATCCGGCCCGTGTTGAAATAGGCGAGCTGGTTGCAGTGGAAGATGTATTCGTGCCGCCAGGCGACATAGTTGATCGGGCCGATTCCTTCCTCTGCGAGCCGGCGCATCAGATAGGTCCGGCCGGCGTCGGTGAAGACCTCACCCGCCAGATCGAGTATCCTGGCGATATCGGTGGCGGTGTACGAGCGGCGGAACGCCCGGTCCTCCCAGGCGCTGCCGGGCAGGACGGACATGAAGCCTGTGTCCCAATGCTCACTCATCGCCAGCGACAACGCATAGCGAGCGGCCATTCGCAGCGTCTCGGCGTCGCGTAGTACGAGGCCGGCGATGGCGACTTCGGGATTGCCGGAAAGGCGCCGTCGGAATTCGTCCCGCACGCGGCTGTGCGCACTGGTCCGGCCTCCGCTGCCGACGAATTCGCTGATCCCCTTCTCTGGGTGATACTCGCCTACCGCGGCGGCGCGCCGCATGAACTCCGATTCGCCACCTTCCGCTACTACCCGTTCGTGTTCAGTCCGCAGGTCCGCCAATTCTTCGGACGTCAGGAATATGCCGTAGCGTGGCTCGAACCGCAGCGTCGCGTCGGGGGCGATGAGATAGGTATCCCACCGCATGGCGGAGTAGTCCCACTGATCGAAATATTGCGCGAGCCGCTCTGTGTTCTGGAGTCCGATCCAGCGCAGCCACCCCGCAGCGCTGCCCTCGCCGCCTGCTTCGAGTTCCAGGGTGATCGTCTCGATGCGGCGGGCGTCTCGCAGGTCCAGGGCATACTCGGCTCTGTTCTCGGCGGCCGGCTCGGAAACGAACGTGCGCGCGCCTTTGTCCGTGGTCGCTGTCACGCGAACAACGCAGCCCTTCGGCGGCGACAGACGAACGAGCAGATGATCGTACGCCGAGCAATCGACGTCGAACTGCCGGCTCATCCGCAACGCCGGACCCGCTGCCGGCCTCGACGCCCACTCGAAATCGATCGCGCTCCAGTTCTGGCGGATCCGCAAGCCGTGATCGGCCCCAGAATCGATCTTCCACTTGCCAAATCCGCTCAGTTCCGGCACCCAGAACGGCTCGATGATCGCCTCGGCCATGTTGATCGGAACGGGCTTGGGCAACACCGATGTCTCGCCAGCGCCGCGAGCGGGAACAGGCCGCAGAACGAACAGGAATAACCACAGAAGCAGACAGGATCGGATGCGCACAAGCGTTCTCATCGATTCGGCCTCGTACCCATTCGGAACGACAAGGGCGATGCATGCATCGCCCCTACAACAGTATCGTTATGCGGACATCATATGTCGGTTTCTGCCGCGCGGCAACCGACCTCTACAGGCGAGGCATGCCTCGCCGCTACCTCAGCGAGGGGCGACGAGAAGCACAGCAGCCTGGAGCACCGGATCGGCCGCCTCCAGCTCGACCGGCGTAGTCTTGACAGCAAGGTCCGGGGCGATGCCCTGTCCCTCGAGACACGTGCCGTCCGGGCGCAGCGCCTTCCACGAAGGCAGGTAGACCGTGACTCCGTTGCCCAGATCGACCGGCTTGGGATTGCCCGAGCTTCCGTACGAGGCCGCACCGACCAGCTTGCA
>ENA-UOUL01003940-UOUL01003940.1-bioreactor-metagenome-genome-assembly--contig:-NODE-3940-length-14410-cov-9.399707_pt1 | contig 14410 bp, 13 predicted proteins | sample MGYA00249838_ERZ747220 | MGnify/ENA primary metagenome ERZ747220 (study PRJEB28778, sample SAMN05720191) | bioreactor metagenome | isolation source: Anaerobic biogas reactor | place: USA:Washington...
CGCGGCACCGGCCACTTCTGCTTCGGCGACAACTCTCGCTACGGAGGCGCCAACGCCAGCGACTGGCACGGCGGCACGGTGGTGGTGCGGGCGCCGGCCTTCCGCCGGGCCTAGACCGGCCGGCTTCTGCGGCGCAGCCGCTCCGTGAGCCCGGCCAGCTCCATCTCCCCGGTAGCCACTGCAAGAGCGATCCGCTCCAGTTCCGCGTTCGTCAGTGTCACACGGAAGCCGTTACGTACCAGGAATAGCACCCCGGCGGCGATGCCGGTACGCTTGTTCCCGTCCACGAAGGGGTGGTTGCGGATCAGGCTCTCGGTCAGGGCCGCGGCCTGGGAGTGCAGGTCGGGGTGGAGGCTTGCCCCGGCGAAGGTGGCCTTGGGTCGCGCCAAGGCCGAGAGTAGGAGGTCGGGGCGGGTGAGACCGTGAGCACCGCCTGTCTCTTGTACGAGGCGGAAGTGCAGGAAGAGGACCTGCTCGGCGGTGAGATACTGCACTAACGAGCCAGGGCCTCGAGCGCCGACCGGTATTCGGCGATGAACTCGCCCACCTGACGCGCGAACTCCTCGTCCACCCCTGCTTCGGTAGCGGCCGCGCGCCGAACCACCAACTCGCGCCTTTCCCAGTCCAGCTCCACGGTCACGTGGTCACCGACGTGCGACTGCAGACAGTCCAGAGCCCCATCGGGCAGGGAGATCACCGCGCTATTCCCGCTGCGGAACACCTTACGCTGGGGCATACTGAACTCCTGAGTCTGTGCTTACATCGTAAGTATAGCCGGCTGCTGCGTCGCCAGCCAGCGCGCCCGTCGTGCTCCAACCCGTGCTCGTCTTCTCCGCGCTCTCTGCGTCCTCTGCGGTTGTCATCCCCTTCCCCCGGGCGGTGCTCGACCACCCGGCAGGCTTCTGGTCCTGGCCGCCGCCGCCAAAGATAGGACCGTAGACCTACTCCGATCGGTTCCCCAGACCGCTGACTTCGTCGTCGCCTCTGAGTAGTCTTGGGCAGTAAGCAAACGAGTCTCCGGAGGCGACGAGGTGACACACGCAGCGGTACTGGAAGTGAAGGACCTGAGGAAGCGATTCGGTGCGGTTAGCGCGGTGGACGGCATCTCCCTATCGGTGCAGGCGGGCGAGGTCTACGGCTTCCTCGGCCCCAACGGCGCCGGCAAGACCACCACCATCGGCATGGTGCTGGGGCTGATCCACGCCACGGCGGGCGAGGTACGCCTGTTCGGGGAGGCGGTGTCTCCGGCACGCAACGCCGCCCTGAAGCGCGTGGGCTCCCTGGTGGGGGCACCCGCCATCGTCCCGTACCTGTCGGCACGCCAGAATCTGGGCTTGCTGGCACGACTCCATCGGGGGATTGGCGAAGCGCGCGTGGCCGAGGTGCTGGCCCTGGTGGATCTCGATCAGGCGGCGGATCGAACGTCGGGCAACTTCTCCACCGGCATGAAGCAGCGGCTGGGCCTGGCCATGGCCCTCCTGCACCGGCCGGAGCTGCTCATTCTCGACGAGCCCACCAACGGTATGGACCCGGCGGGCATGCGCGATGTGCGCACCTTGCTGCGGCGACTGGCATCGGAAGGCATGACCGTCTTCCTGAGCAGCCACCTGCTGCACGAGGTCGAGCAGATCTGCGACCGGGTAGCGGTGCTGCGCCGGGGGCAGATCGTGGCCCAGGGGCCGGTGGCGACGCTCATGGGGCGCAAGGAAGTCGTCAAGGTGCAGGTGCCGTCGCCCCAGCAGGCGGTTGCCGTGCTGCGCACCCTCTCCGGGGTCGCCGCCGTTCACGGCAATGGCCGCTACGTGGAGGTGGGCGGCGTCTCGGCGGAGGCGGTAGTGCGGCACCTCACCGCCAACGGCATCGTGCCCACCGAGGTCTCCACCACTCGCCCAGACTTGGAGTCCCTCTTCCTGGAACTCACCCAGGAAGCTGCCTGAGTACCGCCACCCAACCACACAGAGGAGAAGGACATGACCCTCGGCATACTAGGCCTGGAACACAGCAAGCTGTTTCGTCGCCGTCTCATCTGGATCGAGCTGGCTGCCATCACGCTGCTCACCCTGCTTATCTTTGCCCTCACCGCTCCCATGGCCCGCATGGGCGACGGAGTGACGAGTGCCCTGGCGGCGAGCATGGGTTGGCCCAACGGCGCCTATGAGTTCTCGACCATCGCCGGCGGGAACTCCCTGGGCGGTTACCTGGGCATCATCCTGGTGGCGGCCACCATCGGCCAGGAGTACACCTGGCGCACCCTCCACCTCTGGCTCAGCCGCGGCGTGGGCCGGCCCCGGTTGCTGCTGGCGAAGTTCGTCAGCATCTTGTGGCCGCTTCTGCTGCTGGTGCTGGCGTCGCTGGCGGCAGCCCTGGTCGGCAGCGCGCTCGTGACCGTGGTTGGCGGCGGCACCGTAGCCCTCGCCTCCCTCGATCTCGGCCGGCTCCTGTCGCGGGCCGTGCTCACCGCCTACACCCTGCTGCCCTATGCCGCGATCACCTGCTTCGTGACCGTGGCCACCCGCTCCACCACGGCCGGCCTAGGCATCACCATCGCCTTCTCTCTGCTGGTGGAGGGGCTGCTCGTCCAGCTTCTCTCCCTGGCCAGCGACGGCGTCGCCAAGGTCGGCCAGTTCCTCCCCGTCAAGCTGGCCCAGGGCCTGCTCTACAGCGAGGCGCAGTTCGTCCAGGTGCGGGTGGACTCGGCGCCGCTGGCGGTGCAGACGCTGGATCCCGTCCCGGCAGCCGGGCTCATCGCCGCTTACGCGTTGGTGTTCCTGGCTCTGGCAGTCTGGAGCTTCCGGCGGCAGGACCTCACCGCCTAGCCAGTGGATCACTCCCGGGTCCGAGGGGTCTGCCTCGGACCCGTCTCGCTTGCCGCGCCGGTCCCGTCCCGCTACCCTGACGTAACCGGCGCGGCGGCGGACCAGTACCTGACCGATCACCAAGAGGCGATCCCCGCATGAGACCCATGCCATCCCTGCGGCCACTACGGCGGCTGCGATGGAAGCTGACACTAAGCTACACCTTGGTGACGGTGGGCGCCCTCGTTGCTGTCGAGCTTCTGGCCCTTGTCGCCGTTGCGTACCTGCTGCTGCAGACCGACGTGGTGATCTCCGCACTGGCCCGCGCGGCCATCACGGTGCCCACCGATCAGCCCGTGTTCCTGGAAGATCCCCCCGACGCAGCCGAGCTGGATCGCTGGCTGCGCGCCTACTTCGCCGACCCGAGCGCCCAGAGCGACGGCGCCGGACTGCGCCTCATGTTCGACGACCCTTCGGGACCCAACCGAGTGCTGGTGCTGGACCCAGTCGGCCGGTACCTGGCCGGCCTGCCCGAGGGGTTGGGCGTCGCTGGTGAGCCGTTCGACACGGCAGAGCTTCCCGGACTGGCGGCCCTTCTGCCTCGGGCCATCGCGGGCGAGGAGGACCCCGATGAGCTCGCCACCCGCGCCGGAACGAGCCTAGTGGCGGCGGCTCCCATTAGGGCAGAGGATGGACAGGTGGTGGCGGTGCTGGTGATGGGCTTCGACGTCTGGGCCCTCGCTAAGTCCGCCTTCCCTGGCCTGCTGAGCCTGGTGGCGTCGAGCGCCGCCGCCTTCACGATTCTGGCGGGAGCCATCGGCACCGTCTTCGGTGCTTTCACCGCTCGCGGGCTGGCGCGACGCCTCCACCGGCTGTCGCAAGCAGCCGACTCCTGGAGCCATGGTGACTTCTCCGCCCTGACCGAAGATCGCTCCCCCGACGAGATCGGTGAGCTGGGCCGTCATCTCAATCGGATGGCGGAGCAACTGCAGAACCTGCTCGAGGCCCGCCAGGAACTGGCCACCCTGGAGGAGCGTAACCGACTGGCGCGCGACCTCCACGACAGCGTGAAGCAGCAGGTGTTCGCCGCCTCCATGCAACTGGCGGCGGCACGCGCCCTGCTCGAGAGCGATCCTGCCAGCGCCGCTGCCCGACTCGATGAAGCAGCCGCTCTGGCGCAACAGGCCCAGCGCGAACTCACCGGTCTGGTGCGCGAGCTGCGACCGGCGGCGCTGGAGGGAAAGAGCCTGGTCGAAGCCCTGCGCGATCACGTGCCGTCGTGGTCCCGCCAGATGGGCGTGAACATCAGCCTGCGGGCGAGGGAGGAGCGCTCCCTGTCGCCGGATCTGGAGCAAGGGCTTTTTCGCGTGGCCCAGGAAGCCCTCTCCAACGTGGCCCGGCACAGCGGCGCCATCAGCGCCACCGTCTCGCTGGAGTGGGCAGACGATGGCTTCAGCATGTCCATAGCCGACACCGGCCGCGGCTTCGATCCGGCCGTCACCGCGCCGGGGCTGGGGCTCAAGTCCATGCGCGAGAGAGTCGAGGCCCTGGGTGGAACGATGACGGTGCGCGCCGCCCCGGCTGAAGGCGCCACCCTCACCTTCCGCTTCCCGTGTCCGGTCGCCGAGCGGCCCGGTCGAGCGGAAGCCGCCCCAGAGGAGAGATGACGTGAGCGAACTCATCACCGTGCTCTTGGTGGACGACCACAAGCTGGTGCGACAGGGCGTGCGCGCCTTCCTGGAGACCCTGCCTGATATCGTGGTGGTGGGAGAGGCCGGTTCCGGCGAGGAAGCGGTCGCGCTCCTGGGCGAGCAGGTGCCGGACGTGGTGCTGATGGACCTGATCATGCCGGGAGGGATGGACGGGGTCGAGGCCACCCGGCTGATCCGGCGGGCCAGCCCGCACACTCAGGTGATCGTGCTGACGTCCTACCACGAGGATGAGCACATCTTCCCGGCGCTGCGGGCGGGGGCGTTGTCCTACGTCCTCAAGGACATCGGGCCGCTGGAGCTGGCGGACGCCGTTCGCAAGGCGGCAACGGGGGAGGCGGTGCTGCACCCGCGGGTGGCGGCCCGGGTGATCCGCGAGATCCAGGGCGCGCGGACAGACGCTCCCAACCCCTTCGCCGACCTCACCGACCGCGAACTGGAGCTGCTGCGGCTCATCGCCGACGGCCTCTCCAACGCCGACATCGCCGCGCGGCTGGTCATCAGCGAGAAGACGGTGAAGGGGCACGTGAGCAACATACTGAGCAAGCTGCACCTGGCCGACCGCACCCAGGCAGCGGTGTACGCCTGGCGCGAGGGACTGGTCCGCTAGTCGTCCGGATAGCCGCCCACGCCGAGAGCCCCGGCGCCACCGTGGGTGCCGATCACGGCGCCGAACTCCACGACCATCGTCTCCCGGCAGTCCAGGCGCGCCTTCAGCTTCTCCAGCAGGTCCGCCGCCGCCTCTGGGTCAGCGGCGTGCACCACCGCCAGGCGCACCGGCCGGCCCTCAAACTCGCGCACGAAGATCTCCAGCAAACGGCTGCGAGCGCGGGAAGTGGTGCGCACCTTCTCCGCCACGCCCACCTGACCGCGGCCGATGGTCATGATCGGCCGGATCTGCAGCACCGAGCCGGCGAATGCTTCGGCCGCTCCGATCCGCCCGCCGCGGCGGAAGTACTCCAGGGTGGTGAGGGTGAAGTAGCTGCGCATCTTGGGCTCGATCGCTTGCAGACGGGCGACAATGTCTTCCGGCATCTCGCCGACAGCCGCACCCCGCGACGCGGCCGACACCATGAGCGCCAGCCCACCCGAGGTGGTGTGGGAGTCCACCAGGTGGACGGCGGCGGCGCTGGGGTCTTCCTGGTGCAGCAGTTCCGCGCCGGCACGCGCAGAAGAGAGAGTGCCGCTGTACTCGCTGCCGATGTGTACCGAGATGATGTGGTCGTGATCGGCGCTCAGCCGGCGGTACACGTCCAGGAATTCGCCCGCCGCGGGCTGAGAAGTCCTCGGGAGTGTGGCGGCCGCTCCCAGGCGGCGGTAGAAAGTAGCGTTGTCGATGTCCAGCCCGTCACGGAAGACCTCGGCGCCGAAGGCCACCGTCAGGGGTACGACGATGACGGAATGCTCCGTGGCCCAGGACGGGGGCAGGTCGGCGGTGCTGTCGGTAACCACTGCGATACGAGACATCTGGGTCCTCTGCTGTACTCCTGCAATGGGCTGACGCTGCCGCACTACGGGCCGGGCGTCGCTTCGGGGAGGGGGATGGTGAGCACCTGGCCCACCTCGATCACGTTCGGGTTCGTGATCTCATTGGCCGCGATGAGAGCCTCCACCATCACCCCGTGCTCCGCGGCGATCAGGCTCAGATAGTCGCCTCGCTGCACGGTATACAGGACCGGCGTCGGCGAGGCGGCGACGGCGGGCGCGGTCGGGCTAACCTCTGCCTGGGCGGGAGCAGGAGCCACCGTCGGGGCCGGGGCACGAGTAGGGAGCGGTGGCGGGGTCTCGCTGGGCAGAGGGGTGGGCTCCGGAGTGGGTAGGGGAGCCGAGGTGGCCGTGGCGAAGGCAAGAGACGCCGGCGCCGCCGCCGTCAGTTCGACGCGGATGGCCTCGAGGGTGGCATAGAAGTCGGGGGGAGGCGGGCCTACCTTGGTGCAGCCCACCAGGGCCAGTGCCAAGACCGCCCCCGTTGCCGCTCGCCTCATTACCTCCCCTCGTCCGTCCGCACTCGCGCCCGCTGCTCGCGTCGCTCTCAGGTTACCCCAGAGAGCAGCGGGCGCAAGTCCGGCAGGCTATGGCTGGCGCAGGTACAGGGGCCAGTCGCGGCGTTCGCCGGCCATCATCACACACTCGGTGTTCACCGACTCCACTCCCGGGGTGGAAGCGGTGATGGTATAGCGACCGGGGGCCAGGCAGTAGCGTTGGCGCTGGGCGCCGGCGGACACCTTGTGGGTACGGTTCCAGCCGTCGTCCTGCCTGGTGTAAGTAAGGGTGAACGGGCGGTCGGTGTAGTTGTGGTAGAAGATGCAGCCCACGCCCGCCGGAACGGGATTGGTGGTGGCGGTGGCGGTGGGACCTTGGGTCGAGACAAGGGCAGCGGCGGGGATCCAGGGAGTCTCCACCTCGGGGATGATCAGCATGTCGCCAGGCGTGATCCGGTTGGGGTCGGCCAGACTATTAGCGGCGGCCAGATCGGCCGGTGAGACGGCGAACCAGGCGCCGATGGCGGCCAGCGTGTCCCCTTGCTTGACCCGGTACACCTGTTGCAGCGGGCTCGGGGTGGCCGTAGGGTCCGGCGTGCTCAGCACCATGAACTCCACCGTGCCCTCGGTAAGGAGGGGGGCGGCCGTCGCCCAGGCCACCGCCGCCGCCTGCGTGTCGCACGACACCAAGCACAAGCCCAGCACCGCCACAACGAACGCGCGCCCCATGACCCTCACCTTGCACCTCCCGATACCTCGGACCGCTCCGCCGCTACGCGCAGCAGCGCGGCTGCGATGATATGAGCGGATTCTAGGATAAGGTGCGCCAGAATTCGAGCGCAGAGGCCCCTTTCGGGCAGGTCAATTCGCCATTTCGACCCCGCATTTTGTGGTGAGATCACCAGCGCGCTCTACCGGTAGGCCTTACGCCGTCTGCGCGGGGCTGTCTCTTGCCGGTCGAGGCGCCTGGCCTAGTGCCCGTCCGCCTCGTGGTCGGCGAAGGTGGGCGCGGTGGTCTGCAGGCCGGAGAGACCGGCGGAGAGGCGGCTCAGGTGGGCGGACATGTCGCTGCGCGAGTTGTTGAGCATGGTGAGGGCGCCGGCATAGCGCCCCTCCAACTCGCGCTGCATCGCGGCGACGCTGTCCTGCGCGCTCGTGACGTAGCTGAGCAGGCGGGACACGTCCAACTCGCCGGCGCTCTTGAGGGTGGTGTGGAATACCAGCAGCAGATAGGGAACGAACATGCTGTAGCTCACCAGGACAACACTCATCTGGAACAGGTCCGCCTGGATCCCGGAGCAGAGGTCGTAGATGGCGTCAGGGACGGCGGCCACGCCGAAGTCCACCGTCAGGCTAGGGTCCAGGTACTTGCGCACCTCGCCCGCCTTCGCCAAGACGGTCCGCTCCACCTGGCGCTTGAGGCGCTGCTGCTCCTCGGGATCCTCACAAGCGGCGAAGCGCTCCAGCAGGTCGGTGGCGGGCCACTTGCTGTCTATGGGCAACACCAGGTTGTTGGGCAGCCGCAGGCCGAACTCCACCACCTTCCCAGCGACGCGGAAGTTCCGCACCTGCCACTCGGGCGGCAACCGGCCGAAGACCGCCTCCAGCACGTTCTCGCCCGCCGCCCCTTTGCTCTGGGTGCCGGCGAGGATGCCCTCCAGCCGCCGGATGGAGTTGGCCGTCTGCGCCTCCAGTTCCTGACGCGCCCGAGCCTGGGCCTGGATGGCGGCCAGGTCGTTCTTGGCCGCTGCCAGCTCCTGGCGCATGCCGGTTGTCGCTTCCACCAGGCTGCGGCTGAGCACGTCTGCCTGCGCCAGGGTGCGGTCCAGCCCCACCAGGCCGCCCTGAACGCGCGTCTGGGAGTCCTCCAGCTGCAGCACCCGCTCCCCCAGGCCGCGCAGCTCCAGGCGCGACTGAGTGAGGTGCTCGGCTGCCTCGCGCCAGGCGTCCTCCACCGCCTCCATGTCGCCGGAGCGGCGGGCGAGGACGATCAGGACGATCACGGATAGAAGCGTGGGCGCGGCGATCAACGCCAGCAGGAGCGGGTCCATGGCCAGTTCCTCCAGGGGCATGGCGGGGCGAGGCTCAGTCGGTGGTGGTGACGACCGGCCAGATCACCAGCCGGAGCGTGACGGAGCTGCCGGTGGCCTCCTCGAGGGCGCGTTCCAGCGAACGGGCCTCCTGGGTGGTGACGGGCTCGGCGGCAGCGACGGTGGCGGTGAGCAGGAAGCCGTCTTCATCCCGCTGCAGATCGGCCTCCACGAGGGTGGTGTCGGGGCGCTCGGCCAGGCGTTCGCGCAGCGTATCCTCCACCTGACGCTGGGTGCGCAGAGTGTCCATGGACCGGCTGGAGACGACGGCCAGGGGAGCGGACACCAGCACTAGACCGACCACCATCACTACCAACCCGAAGCGCAACCGCTCCTGTTGCTCCTTACGCGGGGCCGGCCGGTAGCCGACCAGCAGGAAGATGAGCGCGCCGGCCAGGGTGATAGCCACCAGGTTGGTCCCGAAGAGAAGTGTCGCGCCGCGGGCCGTCTCCCAGGAGCGCCAAGCCAGTCCCATTCCCACCACCGCCAAGGGCGGCACCAGGGCGGCGGCGATGGCCACGCCCGGCAGCGAGGCCGACATGCGCGCCCGCGACATGGCGTAGGCGCCGGCGGCCCCGGCAGCCAGGGCCACGCCCAGGTCCAGCAACCCGGGCTGGGTGCGGCTGGTCATCTCGCCGGTGACGTGGGGCATCGGAAGCAGCTCCGCCACGACGAAGGCAAGGAACACCGCCAGCAGTATCCCCTTCAGGGCAGACTCGGCGCTAAGCCGCAGCAAGCGACCGTCGCCGCGGGCTACGCCCAGGCTGAGGGCGATCACCGGCGAGAACAGCGGCGCCACCAGCATGGCCCCGATGATGACGGCCGGGTTGTCCTGCTGCAGCCCGAAGGTGGCGATCAACGACGCCAGGCCGATCATGATAAGGAAGTCGGGCCGGGCGCGGGCCGACCGGCGCACCCGCTGGTAGACCTCCACTTGCTCCTCAGCGCCCAACTTGGGCACAGCCCCGTAGAGGGCGTCCCAGAGGCGGCGGAGCCAAAAGCGGGGCAGGCCGCGGTAAGCGCGGCCCAGCAACACCGGCACGGAACTGAGACGCGCCACCTCATGGGGCACCGTCCCGAAGAGGACGCGGTCGAGCAGGGCCTGCTCCGTGGCCCCCATGATGACCAGGTCGTAGTCCTTCGCGAGCCGGGCGATGGTGGTGGCGGCATCGGTCCCCCGGGTCACCTCGCCCTCGATGGCGATGCCGTCGCGGTCCTGCTCCTCGGCCCGTTCCCGCAGGGAGGTGACCGCCCGCTCCACCATGGCCTCGGCCTCAGCCACGTCGTCTGCCGAGGCGTGCCCGTCCACCACGTTGAGGACCTGCACCAGCGCCCCGTCCCCGTGCGCGAGGCTCAGGGCCAGCCGGCCCATCAACGCCAACTGCGGACCGCCGCGGGTGGGAAAGAGGATGCGCGCCGTAGGCTGTTCACTGTGCGCCGAGTCCCCCGGACGGAGGAGGACGGCCACGTCACGCGGGGCGGCCCGCGTCACCGGGTCAATCACCCGGCCCAGGCGCTGCTGCTGCCGGCTGGCCTCCGAGGCGAGCAGGATAAGGTCGCAGTCCGCCTCGACGGCGGTATCGAGGATGCCCTCCGCCCGGCTGCGGGCGACGCGGGTAATGGCGTGGACGTTTTCGGCTGCCTCACCGGCATCGCTGGCCCAGCGGAACAGCAAGTCTTCTTCCCGAGCCCGCCGGCGTCCCTCCTGCTCCGCCAGGGGGTCGGCCGCCACCAGCACGCGCAGCAGGAGCACGTCGCCTTTGCCCGCCTCGGCCAGTCTCAGGGCCAGAGGGAAAGCCTGCTTCCGCTCCTGATTGGAGCCGGACCGGAGCGGCACCAGCACGCGATAGCCCTTCTCCGGCTTGCCGGGCAGGCCCTTGCCGGTGAAGCGGGAGGTGCCTTCCTCGGCCTTCACCTGGTTGCGGCGAGCGTAGAGCAGGTAAACTAGCCCTCCCAAGGCTAGCCAGACTGCCCCGACAGCCCAGCCCTCCCCCGGGAGCCCCAGAATCAGGGCGGTTCCCGCTGCGAGCGCGACGGAGGGCGCGGCCGGGTGCAGGGGCAGGTGCAGTGGACGCCGGCGATCCGGTTCCGTCCGGCGGCTGTGAATGGCGGCGGCGTTGAGGGCGAGAGCGGGCATGATCCAGGCGACCAGAGCCAGCCCGCGCGTCCAGGCGATCGGCGGCAGCAGCAACAGGAGCGCCCCCAGGAGCGCCACTGCCGGGGTCGCCCTCAGTCGGCCTTTCCAGAAAGGCCGTCCCAACGGCGCCGGCAGGGCCCCGAGGCGCACGAGCGTGCTGAGGGCGTGGGTGGCAAGGCGGAGCGTCCCCTCCACTGCCAGCAGCAGGGCGATCAGCACCAGCAGGCGCGCGCCGAGAGAGGGGCTGGAGGAGACGGGGTCTATCAGGAGCAGCGTTCCGGCGATCAGAGCGAAGGCGAGCGCCGTGGCGGCCGAGCGCACCCGGGCCCGCTGCTCTCCCCGCCAGCGATAGGCGGTTAACCCCACTTCCAGCGGCGCGAACCCCAGTGCCAGCCAGCCGGCCAGGCCGGTGACGGAGGCCTGCTGTCGGGGCACGGCGTTGCCGTCGGCGCCCAGCATCAGCGCCGCCAGCCCTACGGCGATCACCCCCACCGGCAGCCAGCGCCATTGGCTGCGGGCCTCGCCGCTCAGCAGGCGGATCGCCCCGATCAGGGCAAGGACCAGCACCGCCGCGGTGGCAGGCGACAGGGCGCCTCGTAGTGCGGGAGTGGCCGCCAACTGCTCGCCGGCGGCCACGGCCAGCACCGCCGCCAAAGCACACGAGGCGACCAACAGGAACCAGCCGGTGAGGAAGCCGACTACGCCCTCCGTCACCTCGTGCACGAGCACGTGCGTCCCGCCGGAGGGGTCGGCGCTGCCCCCCAGGAGTTCGAGGGCGCTCAGGGCCGTGAGGACGACGAAGGCGGCTGCCAGAGCCGCCGAAAGCAGGCCGGTCGCGAGTGGAACCGGGCCGAACAACAGACCACCAGCGACAGCCAGGCCCAGGCTCAGGCCGGCGGCCACGGCCACCACCGCCGAGCCCCCCGGCATGAGCCGTTCGTCCCCTCGGTACAGGCTCATGTCACCCTCGCCCCTCCCGGAGCAACTTGCCCCGGGCCCACTCGCCCAGCACCACCAGCACCGAGCCGGGGTCCAGCATCATGTTGGTGTAGGCGGCGTTGGCCATGGGGCAGGCACACTCGCGGGCCCGGATGCTCCGGCGGAGGGCCTGCGCCTCGTAACCGAACCAGATGGGCCGCAGGTCGTAACCGGTCCGGCGGAGGTTGCCGATGGGCTCGGCGCGGGTGCAGCAGGTCCACACATCGCCGTCGGGAGCGATGTGGCCGCTGGCCCAGCCGGCATAGCAGGGAATGACCTGTCGCTGCTCCTCCACGATCTGCGCCGCCAGCCGATAGTAGCGACGGCGAAAGGCATGGGTGACGGCGGCAAACCCCACCGGTGCCGGGCTCGCCCTATCGTCCAGCAGGTGGTCTACCGCCTGGCGGTACTCGGCCGGCGTCGGGCTGATGTCGCAGTCCAGAGTGTCCAGTTCGCGGCGCTGCTCGGCGATCTCGGTGATGTAGCTGTCCGGCTCCAGTTCAAGCAGGCCGGCGCGCACTTCGGGAAGGCGGTGAACGTTGAAGCGGGACACGACGGTGTGGATGCTGAGAGTGAGGTTGGGGCGGCGCAGCGTTTTGAGCCCCTGCCATGTCGCCGTGGCCTTGGCCCAGTTGCCGGGCACGCCGCGGATCTCGTCGTGCTTCTCGCCCAGCTCGTCCAGGCTCAGGTTGATGCCCACGTTGCTGTCGGGGCAGGCAGCGGCGATGCGATCGCAGGCCTCCACCACTTGGTCGCCCAGCAGGCCGTTGGTGGGGATGGTGATGGCCAGGGGGCGGCAAGAGCCGTAGGCGGCGGCCACGATGTCGGGCAGATCGCGCCGCAGGAAGGGCTCGCCGCCGCTGAAGGTGAGGTAGCGTTGGCTGCGGCCCAGGAGAGCGAAGGTGCGCGCCCACTCTTCGGTGGAGAACTCCTCGGAGTGCTTGCGCCAGACGTTGCAGGTGCGGCAGCGGCTATTGCAGCGGTAGGTGACGCTGCAGACCAGGCTGAAGGGCAGGGAAGGCCGGCCCAGGAAGCGAAAGGCCCACTGCCGCGCCAGGCTGGGCACGAGGGAGAGGACGCCGCTCAAGCCGTTCGCCTCTCGGCCAAGAGGTAGCGGTGGTGGGCCCAGAGCCCCTTGATCGCCGTGGGCAGGGGCGACCGCTCCAGCCAGGCGTGCTTCATCACCTGCTCGCGCAACTCGGGCTTGCGGCCGAGGTAGTAGTCCATGGTGCTCCACTCCCAGGAATCGCCCCGGAAGCGCTCCTGGAGGCGGCGGGAGCGGATGCCTAGCTTGCCCAGCAGCTCGGCAGCGGGCATGACGGTGTCCGGCCAGGGCGGGACGTCCATGACGCCGCGCTCGATAATGCGGTAACCCTGATCCTCCAACACCCGGCGCACCCGGGCGATGTCCGTCCAACGTTCGTCCACGGTGCGGAAGAACTCCGGCTCGGCCACGTACTTGCGCAACAGGTAGCCGGGCTGGCGCGGGTTGGGCATGGCCACGAAGACGAGACGGGACGAGACGCGGCACAGCTCGGCGAGCAGGGCGGCGGCATCATCCAGGTACCACAGGCCGGCCCATTGCCAGGCCAGGTCGAAGGCGGCGTCCGCGAAGGGCAGCGGGCAGATCGCGGGTGGGCAATAGAAGGAAGCGTCCAGGTCCAGTTCGCCCCAGATGCGCCGCACCCCCTCCATGCGCTCCTGGTTGGTGTCCAGCAGGCTCACCTGGCAGCCGAGACGGGCCAGGTGCACGCTGTTGATCCCGGAGACGCCCGCCATGCCGTAGATGGGGGCCTCCAACACGCGAAGCAGCCCGAAGCGGCGCCAGAGCCCCTCCAGGTAGTCGTTCAGCACCAGGCGCTCGTAGACAAGGCCGAGGCCCTCGTTGTAGTCGGTGAGGTAGCGCCGCCAGGTCTCCGGCGGGCGGGCTGCCTCCGGTCCGCTATCGTTCACGCTCAGGCTCCGAAGCGAAGGTGATCACGAGATCGTCTCCCTCGTACTTGGCCCCGGCAACCGGCAGGCGCGCCAGGGTGTCGGGCAGCAGCAAGTTGTGCTTGTGGTTGCCCACGCGGACGATCAGTTCGTCGCGCTTTCGCACCAAGTCTATGTCTTCCTTGTTGGCCAGGGGCAGGCTCAGCAGCATCTGGTAGGCCCCCTCGGCCTTGCGCACCTCGTAGAGGCGGCCGCGGTGCAGCACCCGGCTGGGGTCCTGCTCCCCGAAGGCGGCCTCGGCGGCCCGGCGCAGCATGTCCAGTCCGACCACTTCCTGGGTGAACATGGGCACAGTGAAGAGCGGAAGGGGGGAGAAGGCCTGCCGCACCAAATCCATGTTCGCCGCCTGGGCCCGCTTCCAGTCATCGAAGTAAGGGTCGGTCACCGCCGCCGGAATCACCCGGTTGCAGATAACGGCATCCACCGGAAAGCCGTACAGACTCACGTAGGTGAGGGTGCGCTGGGCCTCGCGGATGACCATCTTCTCCAGGTTGAGCACCACGCGCACGCTGGACACATCCGGATCGGACAGCAGGGTGTGCATGCGGTCCAGGTCCTGCACCAGCTCGCGCACGGCCTCGAAGATGCGATCGTCGGGAAGGGGCATGTCGGTGACGCCGCGCAGGAGCGGCCGTGCCAGGCGGAGCGCCTGCCTCTGCAGGGGAAAGATGCGCTGCAGGTACCAGTTGGCCGCCTCCGGGAAGGCGAGGAAGCGCAGGGTCTCGGC
>ENA-UOUL01003941-UOUL01003941.1-bioreactor-metagenome-genome-assembly--contig:-NODE-3941-length-14409-cov-3.375523_pt1 | contig 14409 bp, 8 predicted proteins | sample MGYA00249838_ERZ747220 | MGnify/ENA primary metagenome ERZ747220 (study PRJEB28778, sample SAMN05720191) | bioreactor metagenome | isolation source: Anaerobic biogas reactor | place: USA:Washington...
ACTTTCCATAGGAAGATCTCGTAGTCTGCCTCATCGTGGGTGTGTCCCTCAGCTGATGCGCCAAAGATAAGCCATGAGCCAGTGGGGTCGATTCTTGGGAAATACTCGTGACTGAAGGGCAATGGCGCATCGAGTAGCACCGAGTGTTGCCCTGTTTCGGGATTCATGGTTCGGATTGCGTTATCACCTGCGCCAGGTCCTTCAACGTAGAATAGTGATTTTGAATCCGGAGCCCACGTGAGTTGACAGCCTCCCGCGATGGTCCGTGTTTCGCCTGTTGGAAGGAGCAGAGCGGTTGCCCGGCGGGCTTGGCGGAGGGTGACGGCGATACTGTCAGTGGAAGCATCGTAGGATGGCGTCTGGAACTCGATCCCGCGGGGAAGTCCGTGGGTGCCTGCCTCGGCCAAAACGGTTTCCTGTCCGCTCTCGAGGTCATGCCGGATGATTTGTCTCCCGCCCCTGTGGAAAAGGACACTTCTGCCATCCGGAAACCATGCTCCTTCAAAACCGTTGGCGGCAAGTCTGCGTTCCTCACCGGTCTGGAGGTCGATCAAGTGCAGGTCCCATGGTTGTGGATTACGGCAAGATGCATCCGGCCGGGTTCCCCTGGAAAAGAGCACCTTTTTGCCATCGGGTGAGATCTTCGGGTAGTAATCTTTGTATGGGTGTTGAGTGAGTTGGCGAAGGGACCCGGAAGGCAGATCAAGGAGGACGATTTCGTGATTACCGGTGCGGTTGGTGCTCCAGACCACGAATCCGGAGAGCTGCGACAGCGAGGGATCGAGTTCCATCGTCTCAACTACCTGAAATGATGGTATGGATGCTTGATCCGGTGGGGTAACCTGTGGAATGCTTCCTTCGGCCTCAATCCGAACGGATTGCGAAGGTGGTGCAGGGTGAAGCGCACTGCGCAGACTGATGTTGGACTGAAGCAGGATAGCAAGGAGAACAGCGGTTGTCATGGCGAGAAAGGCAAGCGTCTGCTTTGGCAGGCGGCTGAGCAGCTTTTCACTGGGTTTGGGATAGATGCAGTAGAGAGTCCCCATGATCCCAAGGGAGTAGTCGCATACCTGACTCACGAGGTGCAGGATGAACAAGGCAATGGTTGCGTTTGCGAGGGTGTATCCAAATGCCGAAAGTGTCCATGCGGCACCCATTTCGTAGGAGCCGAAGCTCATGAATGTGGGGATGGGCATGCTGGCCGAGGCCTCGCCAGCTACAAGAGCGAGAAGAAGATCATCGACGTGGGACAGCGGAATCGGAGCAAATGCAGTGGACAGAATGCTCGAAAGCAGGACGAGCAGGGCGAGGTATTTGAAGGTGCGCACTCCAAGAGAGAGTAGAAAGCTTCGAAACAATATCCCATGCGTTCCGGATTCCCGGATCGAGTGTCCGGTTTCGGAGAGCACGCGAAGTGTCTCCCGGATGAGCTTGAACCGGTGGAGGCGTTCGCTGAGCTTGGAAATCAATCTCATAGAAGGCTCCCAGCAGCCGAAGAGCAGTGTGAATCCGATTCCCACGATGAGAAGCAATCCTCCGGATAAAACAAAAAGGGCGGTGGATGCATGACCGGACAGGGAACTCGCTATGGCGGCCAGAACGATGATAACTGCAAGCGCGGCAAGATCGAAGGCGAAGGAGAGTGAAAGCGAGGATATGGCATTTGCGATCCGGGTTCCGAAGACTCTCTTGAGTAGCAGCAGATAGGAGGCTTCACCTAGTCTGGACGGCAGCATGTCAACGAACATGTTGCGGGAAAGCGTTACAAAGAAGAGCGGACGGAACGGCAGTGGATCGGGAAGGGATGATGCGGCTTGGATGAGGATGCGGTAGCGTTGGGTCCTGAATGCTGATTGTATCAGTGAGCATATCACGTAGATCAGCAAAGCCCAAAAGGGAAGGTTGGAGAGGATCGCAGTCATGTCCTGCAGGAACAACCCGTCCGGCCTGTGTCCAGCCACACCAAGCAAAATCCAGAGCAGAAGCATGGAGATGCCCGCTGCGAAAAGGATTTTTACGGCAGACCGCAGGATGTTTCCGGATGTCATAATTGGGCGTTCAGTCATCTCCTTCCGAAACGAATGGATCAAGGACTCAGTTGCAGAGACTCCGGATCATCCCGGATGTTCGATCTTTCAGCCGGTTGAGGCGGGCACAGCCGGAATGGGCTTTGATCCTTTTCTGAAGAGAAAGAGCAGTCCACCCATGCTTGCGAAGATCACGTTCATGGCGACGTGGGTCAGGGCAATGAGGAGGGCGTATTCGGCCGGAATTCCCACAAACGCGAAAAAGGTGACATACGCGGTGTCCCTTACTCCGATCCCATAGACCGATATCGGAAGCGCCTCCACAATCGAGATAACCGGAATGAAGATAAAGAACCAGAGGATCGGGTAGTCCTGTCCGAGGAAACCACTGTAGAGCCAGATTACCGTAATGCACGATGCATGGAACAAAAAAGACAGGACGGCGACCTGCGATAGCAGAGTCTGGTCTTTTGCATATTTCCGGAAGGTGTCGGCGAAGAGATCGTATTTCGTTGTGAGCTTCGGGAAGCGGTCAAGTTTGAGAAGGCGTAGTCCCCAAGGTATAATCCTGCGGTCAAGCACCAGTCCCAGAAAGGCGCAGAAGAGTCCAAAGAACATGAGAGGCGCCCAAATGACCGATGCTTCTTGAATCGATCGATACCCCATGATGCCCCCAACCAGCCCAACGAGACTCAGTGCCATGAATCCCGACAACCTGTCAGCAACCACGGAGGTGAAGGTGCGTGTGCCTTGTCCGGTCCGCTTAGCGATATCGATAACCCGATAGGAGTCGCCACCAATACTGGATGGCAGAAACAGGCTGAAGAAGCTTCCGATCCAGTAGCTGGTGAACAGGACTCGAAAGGGAAGGTGAATCCCATCGAAACGGAGGAGTCTTCTCCATTTCTCGGCGCAAAGGGCGGTGTTCAGCAGTATACCCGCAAACCCGACCAGAAGATAAGAGGGCCTTAGGCCGCTCCTGATTTTCTGAAATGCCGCCCAGTCGATCCCGGAGTAGAGCCAGGTGATCAGTGCCAGGCTGATGACCCATTTGAGGATCTTGAATACCAACTTACGGGTCATGTAGGCTTTAAGGTGCGGGAGTAATCGAATAGTCACCCCGGTTGAGGACTTGTTCGGACTGGAATAGTGTGCGAACGTCCTCGCGCTTGTTGCGGGAAAAGAGCAGGTCGCTCCAGGTCATGAACCATGTCCAGGCCGGGTGTGTGGCGAGTTGGGCCGGAGTCGGGAGCGTTCCGACCTCCCCAAGTGCGATCGGACGCCCTTCGCCAAGCCCGATCAGGGCATTGTAGTCCGCCGCATCGTACCCGCTCAAGTAGACATCGGTCGCCAGAATGTCCACTGTGTCATGTCCCGGATAGAATTCTGCGTAGGGTAGTATCCCTTCGCGAACCTCGTTGCCATTGAAGCACCAGAGGAGATTGTTGAGTTTGTGAAAGTGAACCAGCCGGTCGTAGAGCATCCGGTAGAGTTTAACGTAGCCGTCCGGGCCGGAGCGACCTCCCCACCAGAACCAGGAACCGTTCATTTCATGGTAGGGCCTCCAGATCACAGGAACGCGTGCCTGTTGAAGCTGACGCAAATACCAAGCCACCACATCCACCTGTGCTTTCCATCGCTCATGCAAAGGTGTGCCTGGAGTGATCAGCTCGTTCCACTCCTCATCGGTCAGTTTGCGCTGGACGCTTTCTCTCCAACCGGCCGGTTCATCGTCCATCGGTGCCACAGCGTGCCACATCAGGGTCACAATCGAGCCCTGCTGATGTTGCCGGATGCAGGCATGGACGATGTCCTGCCGGAGATGGATGGAGTCGAGTGTGTCACGCGGGCTGAAACCGAAATCCTGTCCATATACCGCTGGCCATGCTCCGCCGAAAGCCGCGGCCCGGTTGGACATGACTTCGAGGTAAATGGGTTGGTTGTGTTGCCCGCTCAGGGTGTTTGTCCCGGATATGGAGTAGAGGTAGGCAAGCAGGGCACATGCTTCAGGCGATGCCTCAGGTGTAACCGGTTGACGGCTGGATTCGGCATGCGCCGAACCGACCAAGAGCGTCGAAAGAAACAATAGGCAGGTGAGAGCAAGTGTGAACTTTCGCATGGCAGATACGCACGGTGAAGCATGCATTGGTGCTTGGCAAGTCATACAGAGCGCATGTTGATCGATCCGTTTCTGTGGAATCTTGCTTCATCCCATCGACTGAAACTAGATTCTAGGACCATTCTGGATGCTATTGAAAAGGCGCTTTTTCGGAGCAAAGCGCCATGACATTCAACTGAGAAAAAAGTAATGGCTAGGTTTATCCTTCGACCCACTTGAAAAGAGATTTCAACCAAGGGAGGTCATTCAATGCCGCCGCTTCGGGCAGAACGCATGGTAAGGATCCGGGGGAGTAACCCTTCGGGTTCGAAGTGGGCTTTCCGGATGGAGGTCCATTCTCCGAGGACGGTTTCGGTTCTGAAAAGTTCGATTGACGGAGTGTCAGTTGGTGGGGCCGGAAACGCATCCTGTTGACTGAAGATCCGCATCCCGTGTCTTTGCATGATGGTTTGGGCTTCGGGAGAAAAATAGAAGCGGACGTAGGCCTCTGCTGCAGCTTTTGATTGGCGGCTTTCGACATAGGAGTCCATCCAGGTGATCACTGGCCGGGCGAGGATGGAGCGGGTGGGGTAAACCACGTCGTAGAGGGCGGGAAATGCGTTTCGGATCCGGAGGGCTTCGTGCTCCCATGTGAGCAGCACGTCCTCGGATGGTCTGGCCATGAAGGAGCCAAGCACACTTCGGGCGCCGGCTTCGGGGATGACTGCGCGCGAGAAGATCCGGGTGACCCTTTCGGAGGCTGCGTCAGAATTATTGTTCTTTTCCAGCAACGCTGAGCCATAGGCGGCGAGATAGGCCCATCGACCAGCACCGCTTGTCATGGGATGGGGAATGATGACGCGTACAGCCGGATCCTCAAGATCGATCCAATCGCGTATTCCACGCGGATTATCTTTTCTTACCAGAAACACGATGGTGGATGCGTAAGCGCTGGACATGTTGGGCAATCGGGATTCCCAGTCGGCGGGCGTCGAGTGCCGTCTGGCGCGTATGCTCTCGAGATCTTCTCTGGATGCGAGGCAAACCACGTCCGCGTTTAATCCTTCGATCACACTTCGGGCCTGCTTTATGGAGCCCTCATGGGATGCCCTGATCTGGATGTCCGGATGAGCGGCGCAGAACGCCACATTGAGATCGGCGATCAACTCCCGGTTTGCATCGTAGGTGACGTTGAGGAGGGTGTCGCTCGAGCGAAACGGATGGAACCAAAGAAGGGCAACAATGATGGCAATCAGCACACACAGCACGCTGATACCAGCATACCAGCGCCAACGCCTCAGTCGGCGGGTGTCGGCGGGTGCGATGGAGGGAGATGTGATCTCTGGCATATTGATTGAGGCGGGGTTACAGGTCTCGATGCGAAGATCCTAGGAATACGGGGTTTGGAAATGCGACTGCACAAACCTGCCACCGGATTTCGAAAAGATCAACTTACAGAGACGGGAAAGACTGCTCCCGGTTGCTCAGACTGAACCGATGGTAGAGCTTGTGCGGGAGGGTTGAAATGAACGAGTTACCGTAAGGCTGATTGACGATTCTGGAATCAAGGATCGTGATGATTCCCCGGTCAGTCGCGCTTCGGATGAGCCGGCCTATTCCTTGCCGGAACTTGATCTGGGCATTGGGCAGGCTGATGTCCCGGAAGGGATTCCCTCCCAGCGAGGTGCAACGCTCGCTGCGGGCTTGTTCGATCGGATCCGAAAAATTGCTGAATGGCAGGCGCACAAGTATGACCTGAGACAAGGCGGGCCCGGGTATGTCGACTCCGGTCCAGTAGGTGTCGGTGCCAAAAAGGACAGCATTGCCGAGTTTTTTGAACCGCGGGATGAGGGTGTTGGGCTTGCCATCCAACCCCTGCAGCAACAAGGGGCGGCCTGCTGTCGAGAATGCGGACCGGGTCAGATCCGCAATACTTCGCATTTCCTTGTGATTGGTGAAGAGAACAAGGGAGCCTCCAGCGACGCGTTTCGCGCACCAGACAATCATGTCCGCGAGGTAGTCCAGATCCATCTTGCCTTCGTCTTTGCTGGGTCGCGGGCAGTCCGTTGCGATCGCGACCTTCATATGGTTTTTGAGGTCAAAAGGAGATTGCTCGATCCCTTCGGCAATGCCCGTCGCCCCACAGGATTGCTTGAAGCGGTTCATGCCTTCGGCATCGGTCAATGTGGCGCTGGTCAGAAGACAAGAGGTTTGGCGGGTGAACAGCAGCCCATTGAGGATCGAGGCCACTTCAATCGGAGCGGATCTCAGCCGCGTGTTGATGCCCGATTTGCCATACGACTCAACCCAGTAGACGTGGTTCTCATCATCCAAAGCGACCGCATCCGAGATGGCATTGGAGCATGCCATGATCCGCTGGGCGGCATCCTCAAGCTCGTCGGCATACTTCTCGTCGGTTTCGTTGCGGGCCACTTGCTTGAGCGCATCGCACACTTCCTTGAGCGGCAGTTGAAGCGTGTTCTCGATCCAGAACGGGTCCATGAGCCGATAGATCGATTTCCGGCTGAGGAATCGATAGGCCACGCTTTCGAAGAAGGTGTCCGAGCATTCCAAGGCCTTGACCACGCTGTTGAAATGCTCCTTCTTGCCATTGCGCACCAGTAGCCCCCGGTTCTTCTCGGGATGGAATGCACGCAGCAAGGCACGCCGGACGGATAGGTTCGAGACCGCGATGCCAAAGTGCTGGGTGGCAACATCGGGAATCGTGTGGGCTTCATCGAGCACAACCCGATCGTCGGGATAGAGAATTCCCCGGGTGTCTTTCGGGGGGCGGACTCCCGCGTGGATGAGCGAGAACAGCAGGGCGTGGTTGACAATCACCAGATCGGATTTATCGATGGCGGCTTTTGCCCTTTGGTAGAAACAGGTTTCCGGGCTGCAATGCTTGCGTGAGCACGCACTTGAGTCGGCGTTGATCTGCTCCCAGATATCCGGATCCGGTGCCGGATGCAGATCCTGCAGCAATCCGGTCTTGGATGTTTTTGCCCATTCCAGGATCCTCTCCATTTCGGCTTGATCCTTGTCTTTAACCATCGTGCCATGTTCGCGCATGCATTTCTCGAGGCGGCCGTTGCAAAGGTAGTTGGACTTACCCACCAGTTGGGTGGCCTGAAACGATGCATACTTGGAGAGCTCCGGAGCAGACTGGAATATCCGGCGGCAGAGTTCGAGATCCTTGTTGAGAATCTGGTTTTGCAGGGCGATTGTGTGCGTGGATATGATGAGCTTCCGTTTCTCCTCAACCGATTGGATGATTCCCGGAATAAGGTAGGCCAGGCTCTTTCCGACTCCTGTTCCGGCTTCAAACAGCAGTGATTGGTTTTCGGAAATCGCCTCCGCCATGGCCAATGCCATTTTCTCCTGTTGGGGGCGATGCTCCAGCTTGAGCTTGTCGCAGAGAATCCCATCGTTTCCGAATACGGCCGTTGCGAGCTCCATAACCCGTGGGTCGTGGAACGGGGACTCTTCAGTGAATGCGTTTTGTGCGAAACCGATCACAGATGGAACAATATGGTTGGATGCGCTAATCAGCGCCAGTTAACGGGGAGAGGTTTCCGAGATTTTTGACGGGGAGTCAAGGACGGCAGTCCGGAAAGCGGGTGCGCACGGTCATGCTGGCTGATCCATTCGCGTGCCTTGAGTTGAAGAGCCGACCATCTGTCCCAAGGGAACTCCGGAGCGTGTGCGATCTGTCGCAGGATACTTCTCCACTCGAGTTGGATGCGTTCAATATCACCGGTCTTGACATCTTCACTGAGAAAACCTGCGAAGGACTTTGAATCTGAAAACGTTTGATAAATGAGGTCGGATGCGCCTTCGCCGTATTCTTCGGGGACCCCGATCTTCAGGTAGCCCGGGTAGGTGGCGTTTCCATAGGCTTCCCGTGATACATAACTGAGCCGTGATCCGAGGTCGCCGATGGAATCAAAGCGATGCCCGGCTCTCAGGTTCGCGAGGTCCCAGATCAGCGCTTCGATCGGGTAGTCCACGTCCTCCAATGCGGCCGCGACGGCTAAGCCTTCGCCGTGGTTGAAGAAGCTGAACAAGACCCCTCTCCGTGTGGGTTGGGCGTCTTTGTCAATGAGGCCGAGTCTCTCCCAGATATGGGCGATGGACCTGCGTGACTCGGTCGGGGTGGCCGGGCGCTGAAGTTCGCGTATGCTGGTCCGGGTGAATCCGTCGATTACCTGACGTTCAGGTGGATTGAAAAGGAGGCGGTTCCGCCGGTCCTTGCGGGCCAGAATCCTTGCCGCGGAGAGGTCGATCCGGGCGTAGAGGGTTCCACCGCGTTCAACCAGCGCATGCAGCGATCCGCCGGAAGTGATGAGCGGAATGGTGTGGTTGAGGTGTTGCTCGATATCCTCGAGACTCAGAAACTTCGGGACCTGAATCTTGCGCTGCTCTCCCTTGCCCAATGTTGCCCGGAGACGCGCCCGGTAGTTTTTGGCAAGCTGCAGCTTGTTGTGTTCGGTCTGCCGGGGAAATTGGGCGATGGCCCATTCTTTGCCGTAGATCTTGTGACCACTGCTGTTACGGAAGAGCAGGCAGGTGGATCCTGTGTCGCTGAAACGGAGGGCATCCGCCACCTGGTTTGAGTGCTTCCATGATCCGCGGTGGTGGTAAAGCGTGTGTTCAAGCGATGCGGGAACCGGACCTTTTCTCCTTTCCCAGACGCCATCCGAGTTGAGGATCTCGATCACGGTGTTCGCATCGTCCGGAAGAATCGACGGGCGACTGCGTTCAGTCTCAGCGGATGGTCTGGCTGTCTCCCCTTGAGACAGGGAGTCGAATCCGAGTGAGACAGGAGTATCGGAGAAGAGTGAGCGTGCGAGGAGCTCGGCCGCTTCCTGAGGTCTCCGGTTGTCGGATTGGATGCGGTGCATGACCCCAATGAAGGATGGCCAGTCAATCTGCGGTGTGCGCCGCAGGTGGATCGGAGCGGCATCTTCAAGCCTGGGTTTGCCGGGCAGCGTGAGCACGTAGCCACGCTCATCCAGCCCGCGCCGTCCGGCTCTTCCGAACATTTGGAGCAATTCATCGGATCGGACCATCGAGACCTGTTCGTCCTGCCGGTATTCCCGGTCCGCAACAATGACTGAGCGCATCGAAAAATTGATTCCCGCTCCCAGACCAGTGGTAGCGACCACCACCCGTAGCTGGCCTGCCTTTGCGAGCGGCTCGATGAGGCCTGCCCTCTGCCGGTAGCTGAGCCCGCTATGGTGAAATGCGATCCGATTGCGCAGGAGCTTGGAGAGGCTGTCGCCAGCAAGCATGGATTGTTCGGGACTGAGTTCCAGCGGATCATCCTGAGGAAAACTGGCGGCGAGTTGGCGTGCGATCCGCTCGCTGTCTTTACGGTGGGGAGCGAAAAGCAGAATGGGGCCAAGTCCGGCGTTGAGCGCTCTGGCGATGTTTTCCGGCCAGTATCCGAATATGGTTTTCGGGATGCGGTTCGTCAGCCCTTCGAGAAACACTTGTTCCTGCGGAACCGGGCGCTCGCGATGCCGCACGAGCCTGACCTTTCTCCCGATCCGTTCGAGCCACTGCAGAAGGGTTTCGGGGTTGCCCACGCTCCCGCTTAGCAACAACAGTTGGGTGGAAGGAGCTGCCAGAATAATCGCGGTTTCGTAATTGATGCCGCGGGACGCATCCGCGATCATCTGGTATTCGTCGATGACAATGATGGCGGGTGTGTGTCCGCGTTGCAGACGGGCTTTTTGTGTCTCGAGTGTCGCGATCAACACCGGTGCATCGAGGTTTTCGGCAATGTCCCCGGTGGAGATGCCGACATTCCATTTTTTTGCCCGCCATTCCATGAGCTTGTCGTTGGCAAGTGCTCGGGTGGGAACGGTGAAAACCGCTTGTCCACGCACAGCCCCGCTTTTCATGAAAAGCTCGAATATGAAAGTCTTTCCAGCGCCGGTCGGCGCATCGACGATCACGTCCCAACCCCCTTGAAGGTGGCGGACCGCCTCCTGTTGCCAAAGATCGGGGATCGTCAGCGCGAGATCGAGCGACTGACCTTCGAAAGCAGAGGATGCGATGGTGTCCCGGGGCACGGAAGTCATGGAATCAAACGGTTTCAGGTCGAATGCACGCCCGCCCTGCGGGTGATCTCGGATACAACAAGGTAGAGATCGTTTTTTTCAAGCATTCCGAGCAATATTCCGGTTTTTGAGTCGGTTACCGGAAGCGAGGGCTGTCCGGTCTCCGAGAAGGTGCGGAGCGCATGGGGCAGGTCGAAGGATGCATCAAGCGTGCGGATGTCCTCCCTCATGATGTCCCGTGCGATTATCGAATCCGCCAACACCCGCTCCTTTAAGTAGGGTCTCACATCCTGCAAAAGGATGGAACCGAGAAAACGTCCATCCGGGTCCGTCACTGGCAGCATGTCTTCACTGGCGCGGAGGAAACGGGTCGCGATCTCACCGAAGGTGCTGGATGGAAGCGTTCGCGACCCTTGGGGGCGCACAATCTCGCTGACAGTGAGGGTTGCGATGTCTTTGTCGAACACGCTTTTGGGGCCCGACTGGAGGGATTCGAGGTAGAGCGATGCTCCCCCGAGGCTACGGGCGATCGAATACGAAAAGAGCGTGGACACGGTGAGCGGGATGAGGATACCCGGGTGCAGGCACATTTCGAAAAGGAGGAACACCGCCATGAATGGGGCATGAGTGGCTGCCGCAAGAAAGCACCCCATACCGACCAGTGCCGATACTTCAGGCGGAATGATTGCGAATCCGAGTTGGTGGAGCAGGACACTCCAAAGGTATCCCAGGGATGCTCCGACAAGCAGTGAGGGAGTGAATACTCCGCCGACAGTACCGGACCCGAAAACTACCGTCACCGCGAGAATCTTGAGCAGGGCCAGCATGCCGATGGTCTGCCATGTGAACATGCCGTCTAGCATCCCACGGATGACGCTTTGTCCGTTTCCTGCCACTTCAGGATGGAATGCGGCTATCAGACCAAAAAGAAGACCACCGATACCCAGTTTAATGGGCAATGGAAGGCGGATTGGCGCAAAGATGCGTTTTCCAGTCTTGAGGGTGGCGATAAAAAGGGGAGCTGCAAATCCGCAGAGAATGCCGAGCATGGCGAAAAGGAGAACCGATAGAAGTCCGGATTCAAAGGGAGTCTGGATCGAGTAGGAGACAAGGTTCGGATCGATGGCGCGGATAGTGATGGTCGATGCGACGCTGGCCACCAGCAGCGGTCCCAAGCTCTCGACTGCGATCGATCCGATGATGATTTCGGCGACGAAGATCGCGCCCCCTATGGGAGCATTGTAGGCTGCGGCCACCCCGGCCGCTGCACCGCATGCCACGAGAAGCCGCAGTCTGGCAGGAGGTTCTCTCAGCAGCCTTCCCAGAATCGAAGCTCCAACGGCCGCAAGTTGAACGAGCGGCCCTTCCCGTCCGATCGATACCCCTGAGCCTATCGAGCAGGCGGCTGCGACGGACTTGAGGATGCTCGGGCGGGCAGGGACATCGCCGTTGCCAAGGGACACCGCTTCCATGTAGTCGGTGGCTTGCCGGTTGTCGATCCGTTTACCGGCCATAAGCAATAGCCCTGCGATGGCACTCCCGATTGTCGGGATGAGGATGCGTTGAAGCAGGCTCAGGTGTTGGAAAGCGTCGACATAACCCTTTGAAGAAGTTCCGGTCATCAGGTGATTGATGCCATGGACCAGCTCCTTGAATAAGTAAGAGGATAGGGCTCCTGCCACCCCAATGACGACTGCCAGAAGAAAAACGCGGTGGCGGGATCCGATGCGTGCCCTGGATAGCAGGCTGAGCGCAAGATATACCCAGCGTAAGCGTTTGGAATCCCGAAGGCCATGTGCTTGTGTGGATTCGGATGACATCCGGAATAGTGAATGGAATGAAAGGGCGTGTTGGAAAAAAGCTGGATGGGTGGATGCGCTTAGCTTGAGGAACCGTTGATTGTCAGGATCATTCAGATATCAGCCAAAACCGAGCTTAGGATTTGCGAAAATGCGTTTGTATCGGGAGCCTGAAGAATCCGTGAGGCAAGATTCTGTTTCCTGAATCCATGGGCGAATGCTTTCATCACACCCAGGTAGATTTCGATGCATTGGGGCGGAATGCCCATAAGAAGAACGATGCGAACCGGCTTACCGGATGAATCCCAGAGGATTTCCTGATCGAGCCTTCCCGCCGCCAGCACCATGCCCGATACATTACGGGACCTGGCATGCGGAATAGCGACTCCGTGTCCGATGTGTGTGCTCGACTCCTTCTCGCGCAGAAAGACTTCCTTTAGAAAATCTTCGGAGTGGGTGATCGCTGGAAGCCCCTTCATCCCATCCATCAGGATTTGGATGGCGTCCTGTGCATTGGATGCGATCAGCGGACAGAGGACGTGATCGGGTCGCATGGGTGGCAAAGAGGGCCTGCTCATTATACGAAAAACAAACCGTAAGGTGTGTGTGTGGTCAAGAGGTAATACCCGTGAAGTGACAACCGACAAAAACCACGGCTATTTTTAGCTAGGTGATTTGACAGGGGGAGGGAGATGGAGAAAATAGGTAAGAGAAGGGGGTAATATGAAGCGAAAGCGAATCATTGTCACAGATGGTATCTATCACTTGATGAGCCGTTGTTGCCTAGGTGAGCACTTGCTGGAGGATGGGGAGAAGGAGATGTTCATCCAGATGATGCGCCGGCAGGCGGCGTTCTGTGGGGTGGATCTTCTGGCCTACTCGATCATGTCGAATCACTTTCATATTCTGGCGCGTGTGCGGAATGAGAAGCCGCAGACGGATGAGGAGATATTGAGGCGGTTCCGTCTGCTGCATGAGGGTGGACGCCTCTCGCCGTATTCGATGACTCCGGATGCGCTGGAGAAGGCGCTGGAGCGGAATGACGAATTGGCTCAGCGGGTGCGCGAGGGATTGCTTGCGCGTATGGGGGATGTGTCGGTGTTCATGCGTGAGCTCAAGCAGCGTTTCAGTATCTGGTATAACCACCGGAATGGAAACCGTGGCACATTATGGATGGATCGCTTCAAGAGCCTGGTGGTGGAGCCTTCGCTGCATGCGATGGCGACCGTGGCGGCCTACATCGACCTCAATGCGGTGCGCGCTGAGCAGGTGGATGATCCGGCGGATTACCGTTTCTGCAGCTATGCCGCAGCGATGGGTGGAAAGGCATCCGCGATGGAAGGATACCGGCTCATCTATGGTGGGCGCAGCTTTGATGAGGCCATGGCCGGGTATCGTCTGTGCCTTTTCGGAAAGGGTGCAAAACCAAAGGGTGAGCTGGACAAAGACCGCGGTGTGATCTCCGAAGAGAAGCTCAGTGAGGTGATCCGCACCGGCGGTAAGGTGGAAATGTCGGAGTTGCTGCGCCGCAGGGTTCGCTACTTCAGCGATGGGATGGCGATCGGCTCAAGGCTTTTCCTGAAGGAGATCTATGAGCAACGCCGGGATTGTTTTCCGGAGAGCCGGAAGGCCCGGTTTGCAACAATGAAAGGCGCTGACTGGGGTGGACTTCAGGTGGTCCGAGACCTCAAGGTCAATCTCTTCGGGTGAGCAAGAGAGCCTGATCTGGTCCCAAGCAGAAGCACGCTGATGCTCCGGTAATTCTCGTCCGACCACATGAATGGGGGTGGCCATCTGTCGATTAGGGCGATTGAGGTTCCTGTGTCTGCCATGGAATTTTGTTTGATCCGGTCTCATGATTGTGCATGGAACTCAATGTTCTACCATCAAACTATCATCACAAACTATGAACATTAAATCCATTTATCGTCGGGTATGGTCATTTTCGTCATCGGCAATGCTTGTCGGGATGCTTGCAGGCAATGTATGTCAGGCTGGCGACTGGACGCATGAGGCGTCGGTCTCGATCACCGGGAAGTCCGGGAACACCGAGAAGAACGACTATTCGGTCCGTGCCAAATCCGTTTGGGAAGAGGATGCCGAGCGTCTCGAGCTGACCGCATCTTATCAGTATGGTGAATCGACCATCCGCTTGCGTGATCCGGAATCCGGCGAGGAGTTGGGATCACTCACTGAGAAGAGCTCGGACGAACTCATTGGTGGGGCCCATTACACGCACATGTTTCAGGAAACCCTGGGTTGGTATGCGCGCGATGAGATCGAGCAAGACTCGTTTGAAAGCATCGACTTGCGCAATACCGCAGCAGCTGGATTGACATGGGTGGCGGTGGATTCGTTCACGACCCGTTTCGAGCTGTCGGCTGGTGTGAGTCACCGTTACGAGTCATACGATATTG
>ENA-UOUL01003947-UOUL01003947.1-bioreactor-metagenome-genome-assembly--contig:-NODE-3947-length-14393-cov-3.928332_pt1 | contig 14393 bp, 7 predicted proteins | sample MGYA00249838_ERZ747220 | MGnify/ENA primary metagenome ERZ747220 (study PRJEB28778, sample SAMN05720191) | bioreactor metagenome | isolation source: Anaerobic biogas reactor | place: USA:Washington...
CCTCATTGGAGGGCGGAACGGCTGCACTGGCCTACAGCTCCGGCATGGCCGCGCTTCACGGCGCACTCCTGGCCGCGGGCGCACGCGCGGGCGCGGCCGTGGTCGCGGCGCACGACGTTTACGGGGCAACCTATGCTCTGCTCGACCGGTTGCTGGCCAGCCAGGGTGTCATCGTCCGTTTTGTCGACGTGGCTGATCCCCATGCGGTCTCGGCAGCCTTGCAGGAGCTGAAGCCTGCGGCGCTGCTGGCCGAAACGGTCTCCAATCCACTGCTCAAGGTGGCCGACCTACCGGCGCTTGCGCGGCTCAGCCGCGAGGCCGGCGCTGCGTTCATCGTGGACAATACGTTCGCAACGCCGGTGCTCTGCCGGCCATTGTTGTTGGGTGCAGACTACGTGGTCCACAGCGCCACCAAATACCTGGGCGGCCATGGCGATGTCCTCGGCGGTGTCGTAGCCGTTGGCCAGCCCGAGATGCGCCGTGCGCTCAACGAGGTCAATAAGCTGCTCGGTGCCAATCTCGCGCCTCAGGAAGCCTGGCTCGCGCATCGCGGCCTCAAGACCCTGCCCTTGCGCGTGGAGCGCCAGTGCCGCAATGCAGCGATCGTGGCCGAGTGGCTGAATACGCGCACGGAAGTCGTCAGGGTTAACTACCCGGGTCTGACCTCCCACGAGCAGCACGCACTTGCAACTTCGCTGTTCGGCGGCGCCCTGTATGGCGGCATGATCAGCTTCGACCTGGCCGGAGCCGGCCGCGCGGAGGTCTTTCGCTTCATGGAGGCCCTCCGCCTGATCCAACCGGCTACGACGCTCGGTGATGTTTACACGTTGACGCTCTATCCCGCCATGTCGTCCCACCGGGCGCTTGATCCAGAGACCCGGCGCCGCATCGGCATCGGCGATGGCCTCGTGCGCCTGTCGGCCGGCATCGAGGAGGCGGAGGATATCATTCTCGACTTGAAGCAGGCGCTGCGAGTGCTGTGAGGCAGAGGCTCCGATTAAAGAGTATTCAAGAGTTTATGTCTGTGGCGTGGGGCAAGCCTGCGGGATGTTGTTGATTCAATCGATCCGCGGTATAATGGCGAAGCAGTCAGCCAATAGGATAGTGTCACCCGCCTGTGTTGCGGGCGAGGAGTAACCAGGCGTTATGCGGATCCTGATCGTAGATGATGATCGTCCCAGCTTAAAGATGACGGCCTTCTTGCTCAAAGAGGAAGGTTACACCGTATTCACCGCAGATAACGGGCAGGAAGCTTTGCGCCAGATCGACGACAAAACCCCGGATCTGCTTATATTGGATGTGATGATGCCCGGCATGGATGGATGGGAAGTCACCCGCTATCTGCGGCGGTCGACCAATCTTCCGATCCTGATCCTCTCTGCCAAGGGCGAGACCAGCGATCGCGTTTTTGGACTGGACCTGGGCGCCGACGATTACCTGGCTAAGCCGTTTGAACCGTCGGAGCTTCTTGCGCGCGTGCGCGCGGTCCTGCGTCGCGCGGAGGCCTTCACCTTCGGTGAGCCACAGACACAGCTCGCGCTCGAAGGATTCCGCCTGGATCCGGTGAACAGCACCGCCACAACGCCAGAAGGACGCACGCTTGAGTTGACTCCCATCGAGTTCCGTTTGCTGCACTACCTGATGCGTAACACCGGTCGGGTGCTGACGCACGAGCAACTGCTCAGCACAGTATGGGGGTACGACTACGAGGGCTACTCCAATCAGGTGGCCGTTTACGTGCGAAGGCTGCGCTCCAAGCTTGAGCCGAATCCCGATGTCCCCAAATATATCGTGACCGTGCGAGGTATGGGCTACAAATTCGAAGCCGGTGGTTGATGGAATGTGACGCAAACAATCTGGCGCCGGCATTACCGGAGGTAATAGCAGGCATGTTCCCCGTTTCCGAGACAGATCCTTCTGCGTCCGGCCGCGCGCACGAGGTGCGCAGCGATTGCGGCTGTCCTCCGGTCATCGCGCAGTGCGCATATCAAGAATCTCTCCGGTGGGCGATCCGGGCCATCCTGCTGGTTGCCCTGGCGCTGTGCCTGGCCCTGCCGGGCCTCAGTTGGGCGGCGATGCCCATCGATGAATCGCCGGCGGGCTCGTTGAATTCACCGCGTGCCATCCAGGCGGTGACGTGGTCCAATTTTGCCCCAGCCGATTGGGTGACAGCGCTGCCCGTTACGTGCAGCGTTACGGCAGTCTCTGATGTGGGTTTTGAATCCGGCAGCACCACTTATTCGATCAGCCAGAATGGCGGCGCTGACTGGTCTGCATGGTCCGACTCCGGCCTCAGTACGAGCAATCCTGACCTGTTCACCAATATTGTTACAGTGACCGGCCTGAGTCTTGGGGATTCTGCGACTCAGAACCAGATTCGCTTCCGCATGTACGAAACGTACGAAACCGGCAACCTTGCGGTTTTCAGCCCCAGCTACACCGTGAAGGTGGACGCGACGCCGCCCGCGGCGCCGCAGGAACTGACCGCCACGCCAGCCGGCTGGACCAACGCCGCCAGTTTTTCGGTTCAGTGGACGAATCCCCCGGACCTGACTGGCATTGCGGGCGCGTGGTACAAACTGGACGCAGCTCCCACTTCGGCGACCGACGGGATTTTCGTCGCCACGCTCACCAGCATCTCCGGCATCACGCCGGCGGCGAACGGGGTTCATCCTATCTACGTCTGGCTGCAAGACGCGTTCGGGCGCCGGGACCATAATAACGCATCATCGAGCACGCTGTATCGGGATACCATCGCGCCCGAGAGCACCGCAATTCCGACCCCACCGCTGCCCACTTCCGGTTGGTACATGTCGGGCGTCGATTTCCGGTTCGAGGTCACCGACCTGCCTGTCGATCCGAACTTTCCGGCGCAGGTTTATGCATCGCTTGACGGAGGCCTTTGGCTGCCCCACACGGAGCTGAACGTGACAACTGAGGGCTCGCATAGCCTGAGCTATCAGGCTCGCGACAAGGCCAACAACCTGGACCCGATCAGCACGATCCTCTTCGGCATCGACATGACCCCGCCAACGGTTTCTCTGACCCCAGACCGCGCGCCAAACGCGAGCGGCTGGTATACGGCCACCGTGGCCTATACGCTGACTGTATCTGACGGCGCGTCGGGCCCGGCTCAAGGTCACTACCGCCTGAATGGCGGCGCCTGGCAAACCGGAACAGGCTTCACACTCGCAGTCGATGGAATCTACACCATCGAGGCCTATGGTGAGGATGCTGCCGGCAATCAATCCGGCTTCGTCACGGCTGGGGCGCAGGTCGATACTACTGCGCCGGCGGCTCCGGCGGGGATCACGGTTGATCCGACTGGCTGGACAGATGGAACGTTCGATGTGACCTGGACCTCTCCCGGCGACCTGAGCGGCGTGGACGGCGCCTACTATAAGCTGGGCGCGGCCCCTACCGGTCCGCAAGATGGCACCTTCGTTGCAGGCACAGGCCCAATCGTCGATCTCACGATGCCAGTGGAGGCCGGCGAGGGCGAATACAGGTTATATCTGTGGCTGCGGGATGTGGCGGGCAACGCGGATCACACCACGGCTTCGGCTGAGAGTCCACAACTCCGGTACGATCCGACGCCGCCGAACGTCGAGGTGAGCCTGGACGGAAGCTTGGGGTCTGACGGCTGGTATCGTTCGCCTGTGGTCGCCACATTGGTTGCGACGGACGGCGCCTCGGGTGTCTCGGCGCTGCACCATCGCGTAGGCGAGGGGAGCGAGTGGCAATCGACTCCGAATTCGGAGGTCACCCTCCACTTCTCGGATAGCGGCGTCTACTCTCTGCAATTCTACGCCGAGGATGTGCTGGGCAACCTGGGGACGGTGACGACGCGCCTCGTGAATGTCGACTTCTCTGTGCCTGTGCCGACCCAGGTGAACGTGCTGCCGCCGAACGGTTCTGCCGACAACAGCTTCCGCCTGGAGTGGCCCCCTATTGCAGACCTCTCTGGGGTCGCGGGCGCCTACGTGCGGTTTGGCGAGCCGCCGTCCGGCCCGACCGACGGAACCTATTACGCGGGTGTGGATGGGGTGGACGGCGTGACCGCGCCGGGCGAGGGCCGGCACACAGCCTATGTCTGGCTGATCGATGCTGCGGGCAACGTGGACCACTCGACGGCAGTTGTATTGGTAGATTCCGTGTGTTGGGATTTGACTCCGCCCGTCACTCAGATTACATCCAGTGTTCCCTCCGGGCTGGATGGTTGGTATGTCGAGCCGGTGACGTTCGCGATGTCTGCGACCGACGCGGCGTCGGGTGTGCGGGAAGTCCAATACCGGGTTGATGATGGCCCGTGGGTTCCTGCCTTAACGTTGGTCTTCGGCGAGGACGGCCTGCATGAGATCGAGATCCGCGCGGTCGACAACGCTGGCAACGTGGAGGACGCGCACGTCTACGCAGTTTCCATCGATCGTACGCCGCCGCAGGCAGTTTTTGAGCAACTGAAGAGCCCGCAGTCTTCGACGAGCATCGAACTCATCTGGTCCGGCACAGACGGAGAGGATGGGTCAGGGATTGCCAGCTATGACGTTGAGGTGCGCGACGGCTATAATGCCGGCTGGCAGCAGTGGCTCCGGCGGACGTCGCTGACAACGGCCACTTACACCGGGCAGCGTGGCCACACGTATTTCTTTCAGGTCTTCGCCCGCGATAGGGCGGGGAACCGGCGGCCAGTGGGCGACGCCACGCGGGTCTTGATTCAGTCGGTTTTGAACGGCGGATTCGATACCGGCACTTTGTCCAATTGGTTCGCGAGTGACGAGCTCTGGAAGACCGTCGAGTGGACTCCCGGCCCTTACGGCTGGGATACGAAGGCTGCGCACCTTGGCTCAGTGTTGTACGGTCCGAATTTCGAGGATCCTGGCGACCTGGCAATCGACAGCGGGACGATCAGCCAGGTGATCGCCATTCCTCCGCTGAGCCAGGTGCGGTGGCCTACTCTGACCTTCTGGTACAGGGTCAAGACGTATGATATTATATACAGCGAGGTTTGGCAGCAATGCGCCGATACGTTTGATGTAAAACTCTGCGTAGTTGGCCAGCACTGCACGGTCCAGAATGACGGGGAGGAGCTTGCGCTGCTGCTACGCGACGGCAACCCCATGAGCAGTGCAGAGTGGATTAAGTATAAGGGTTCCCCACCTTTGTATGATACGAATTGGAAGCTGGCGGTGATCGATCTGAGGCCGTACGCGGGCCAGACGCTGCAGCTCGTGTTTGCGAATGAGATGCGCATCGATCACAAGTACAATACGTGGAGTTATGTCGACGAGGTGCGGATCATCGATCGCAATCGTCTGTACATACCTCTTATCAGGTCAAGCGCTGGGGTCACTGCGGCTGCCAGCGAGCCAGTTGAGATGGCTCAGCCGCCTGAGCCGGCCGGGCTTCCGGACCTCGATCGCAGCGAATTGATCCGCTGAGGCGGTTTTCTTTACCGGGGAAGGTGGTGTGGAAAACCAAGCGATGGGGCTGACAGGGCAGGATCCAGAAGAGACTCGGTCTGCCGGGTCACTTGATGGCGGCGTGACGGGCGGCGACACGTCCGTGCGCCCGCTCGGTGGCAGCATGAATGGCCGGCGCGCCCCGCGCACCGTCGCCTCCCCGCCGCCCAATCCTGTCGAAGCCTGGTACTATGAGGGTATGGCCGCATACCAGCACCGTCGTTGGGATGAGGCTTTTACGTGTTTCATGCGGCTCAAAGAGGTGCAGCCTTCGCGACCGGGCCTGGACGCACTGCTCGATGAGGTTCGCTGGTTTCAGCAGCTCGAGGCTGCGACGCCCGCGTTCGTGGAGCCGGAGACGTTGGCCCCCAGCCGCGCTGAGCTGGTGCGAAGCTGGTTGCGCAAGCTGGCATATGTAGGGCTGGCGTTGTTAGCCGTCCTGGCGCTGCTCGGCGTCGCCAGCTTGTTGTTCGTTGTGTTTGAAGGCCGGCAGCCCTGGCAGAACGCCTCCAACAAGCAGGAAATTGAAGCGCTCTTCAGTCAGGCGGAGGAGCGCCGTGCCGCGGGCGATTACGACGGTGCGGTGCTGGCTTTCGAGAAGTTACTGGCCATCTCGCCCGATTTGGCCGAGGCGGAGCTCGGAATTGAGAATGTACTGCGCGATCGTGAGCTGGCTCAGCGGTATGCGGCGGCCAGAGCGGCCATTGCAGAAGAGGTTTGGGAACGCGCCAGGAGCGAATTGAATGCCATTCTGGCCAGCGATCCTGATTACGAGGACGCGCAATCGCTGGCCGACTTGGTCGCCCGGCGCCAGACGCTGGACAAGCTTTACACAGATGCCGGCCAGCTTGTTACGCAGGGCCAGTGGAGTGAAGCGATCGCTCGATTCGAAACGATGCTGGAGCTGGATGCTTCCTATCGCAGCGCGGCAGTTGGCCAGTCGCTGTTTGACTGTTACATCTATGCGGGCCAGGAGCTGCTCGCCGAAAACGGTGCAGATTTGGGTGCTTTGGAGCGCGCGGTCGATTATTTCGATCGGGCCCTTTATCTGAAGCCAAACAACCCTGTTGCGTCCCAGTCGTGCCGGCTCGGCAGACTCTACCTTTCCGCCATGGAGGCCGTCGCGGGCGGTGAATGGGTACGCGCCCGGTCTCAGCTGAGCACGTTGTTGGCCGAAGCACCCAACTATGCGGGCGGTGAAGCGGCACGCCAGTTATACGGCCTCACGGTGGCCGAAGGGCAAGAAGAACTTGCCGACGGCAATGTTCCGGCCGCGCTGGAGATTTTCGCCCAAGCGCAGAAAATGCCTGTCAATGACACGAGCGCTGCGCGGGACGGATACGAGCTTGCAAAAGTCGCCGCGGTCGCGCCGACGCCGACGCCGTCGCCTACTGTTACAGTTGCGCCACCTCCTGCGCCCACGCCGACGAGCGCGCCCGTAGTCATCCCGGTGACGCCCCGCCCAACTGCCCCCGCTGTCGCGCCGACCAGCACGCCCGTCCTGGTCAGCTGCGTCCAGGGATATGTATTTAACGCAGCCGGCGGCACACCGCTGAGGGAGTGGGTCGTCACGCTGGCGGATGGGACAGGCGCCACCCGTACGACTGCCGCCGGTGACGCGGGACACTATCGCTTCGACGACCTGGCGCCGGGCATGTACAGGGTCTGGACCACCCTTCCCCCTGGGTGGCGCGCCATCAGCCCGCAGCCGGCCGTGATCGATCTGACTCCGGCCGAGCAGTGCCATCCTGTGGACTTCTGGAGCGTGCGGGAACGCGTGGAACGCGTTCCTACGCCGACTCCTGAGCGGTGATGGTGCGATGACCAGTTTGCCCCCAAAGGTTTCACTCCTCAAGCGGGTTCGTCGCTACGACCGGTGGATCGGGCTGTTCATTGCATCGGCGCTGTTCCTGTCGCCGCTGCTCATCCGGCCCCTTTTCGGCGCGGCCAGCACCAACGCGTGGCGACCGATCGGGCTGCGCGGAGAGACCGTGCTGAGACTGGATCTGGCGAGCGCGCAGGGAGTGACGATCCTCTACGCGGAGACGCCGAGCGGATTGTGGCAGAGTGTAGCTGGGAGAGCGGGCGTAGATCCGGAGAACGGGGCCTGGCAGCGCATCGACGCGGGCCTGCCCCATTCGCCCCTCAGCGCGCCGGATGTCGCTGTGTGGTCCACCGTGCCCGGTCAGCCGCTCCGGCTGTATGCCCTTGCCGGTCCGCAAGATGCGCGACAGCTGTATCGCACGGACGACGGCGGCGCATCCTGGCGGGCCGTCGGTCCCGCGCCCGGCCAGTCACAGTCGCCCGCCATGACCGTCCTGCCCGGTCTCCAAGGGTCGGCGGATACGATCCTGATCACAACCTCGACACGAATTCAGCGCAGCACGAACGGCGGCGAGACATGGGCGCCGGGTGGCGAATGGCCCGAAGTTGTGGCAGAGTCCGACAACCCCGTGACGGCGCTGCTGGCGAGGGCCGCTGCACCCAACCGCCTGGTGGCGCTTGCTCGTTCGGGTCGCATTTGGGTCAGTGGGAACGGCGGTCTCTCCTGGCACGAGTCCGGTTTGCAGGGAGATGCCCGGGCGGTGGCTCTAGAACCGCGTGCGGGATTGCGTATGTGGGCCGCCGGCGATGCAGGTGCAGCGGCCAGTGCGGATGGCGGTGCGAGCTGGTCTGAGCTGTCCTTGCCGGGTGAGCCGGGCGGGTGGTTGGGAACCGGCAGCAGCCAGATCGTGGCGCTGCAAGTCGATCCGCGGGTGTCTGAGACACTTTATGTCGCGGTGCGCGGCGGCGGGATCTATCGCAGCGATCGCGGCGGGCCAGATTGGCAACTTCTCCGCGCACCCGGCACAATAGAGATCACTGCTCTGGTCCTGGAGCCGGAGGAGCGCAGCATCCTGTATGCCGCGACGGGTGACGGCGTCTGGGCCGGCCGCGTGGTGGCGTTGGAGCCGACGCCGACGCCAACGTTCACCTTGACGCCCACGCCCACCCATACGCCGACTGCCACCGCAACTGCTCGACCGACGTTGACGCCGACGCTGACGCCGACGTTCACTCGAACTCCAACCCCGACCAGCACACCCACCGCCACCATGACGAGCACGGCCACGCCGTCGCCGACGCGGACAGCAGCCCAGCGGCCCGTTCGCCGTCCCACGCTGACGCCTACGGCCACGCGAACTCCGACAGCTGCGCCCCCGGTTGCGCCGCGACCTCCTTTGGACGATGGAGGGGGCGAAGTGCCGACGGTTGCACCTCCGCCGCCAACGTCTCGGCCGGAACGATGATGTATACGAGCAGGCTTTCTCGCCCTGAGGGTCACAGCCCCCCCCCGGCAGGACGTCTTCATCCTCTCTCCTTGATCCGGGTTCAGCGTCAGGTGGATGTCCCCACGCGCTGGACCCTGTTCCTTTTTGGCATCTGGGTGCTCTACCGGACGCGTGACACGGGCTTGCACGGTCCGTGGCCGTGGCTGATGGGGGCCTACGGCCTGCTGGCGATCGGCGCGACCATATTCTGGTTTCGCCGGAGTAGCGATACCGCGCACAGCCGTGCGGCGGCCGCCGTTACCTATGGGTCCTACTTCGTCGATGGCCTTTTTGTCTGCGCGTTGATCTGGCGCGACGGCGGCCTCGGCAGCCCCCTTTACATCCTGCTCGTTCTGCTGGCCATCAAGGCGCTTGGCGCAAGCCCCCTACTGCCTCCCATGGTATGGCTGCCATTTGCGTTCGGCCCCCTCTACGTCGTGGCGCTCTGGCTGGCTTCCGGGAGCCTGGGCTTTCTCAATGACGGCAGTTTTCTCGGCCGCTACATCCCGTTCTGGATCTGGCTGATCGGCGTCGTCCTCATCGGGCATGAGCTGACCCAACGCACGCGGCAGGCGTACAGCCTGGATGTCGCGCTGGCCCAGCAACAGGCCGCGCTCGCGCAGAAGACCGAAGTGCTCCAGCGCACGGCCACGGACCTGGGGGACAGGCTTTTGGAGCTGCGGTCCTTGCAGGAGGTGGCGAAGGCCCTGGCTACCACTCTCAGCACCGAAGAGACGCTCCAATTGGTCGTTGCAACCCTCGCCCAGGTGACGGGCAGCAGCCACTGCGCCGTGGCCCTGATCGACCACGAGAGCGCAGCCGCTGCACGCGAGGGCGCCGTGCTCGAAGGCGCGCTTCTGAGTGACGAGTTGTCCAGGCCCGTCGCGTTCCGCGTGCCGCTGGCTGGTGAATCGATGACGCTGGCCGCGTGCGAGAGCAGCCAACCTCTGTACGCACCGGCGAGCAGCGGCGGTAGTCTCGGCGCTCAGCTGGGCGACCATCCGTATTTCGTCACCGCTCTGATCTCGCGCGGCGCGCCGATCGGCGCATTGTATGTCGCGGACCACAGCAGCATGGCGGGCCGGCCGGAGGCGTCGCCATCGCTCAACACATCGCGGGACCTGCTCACCAGTTTTGCCTATTTTGCCGCGACCGCCACGCAGAATGCCCGCCTGTACCAGGATGCTTACGAGAAGCGCCGCGAGCTGGAGGCCGTGCTGGCCGGCATCGGTGACGGCGTGGTCGTCGCGGATACGGATCTCTCGCTGCTACTGGTGAACCCGGTGGCGCGCGATATTCTCGGCCTTGACTCGGATGGAGCGGACGACGCGGCCGGACAGCTTTTTGTGGCCGTACCTGCGTTTGCGGACCTTCTCAGGGAGACGCTGGCAAGCGGGCAGGAGCAAATCCGCGAGCTGGACCTTCCTGAAGTGCGGCGCATGCCTGGCGGTGTCTACGCGCGAAGCGACGGCGAGCTCCGCACATACGGTGCGCTGGCGTCGCCCATCCTGGCAGCGGATGCCGATGTTAGCGGTGCCGTGGCCGTGCTGCGCGACGTCACCGCACAAAAGGAAGTGGAGCGCATGAAGTCCAACTTCCTTTCTGTCGTGAGCCACGAGCTGCGCACGCCATTGCATTCCATCAAGGGCTTCGTCGAGATCATCCTGATGGGTAAGACCGGCCCGGTGACGGAGCTGCAGGAGGATTTCCTCAAGACGGTGAGCACCCAAACGGCAGTGCTCCAGAGGTTGATAGACGATTTGCTTGAGTTCTCGCGCATGGGTGCGGGGCGCATCCGGCTGAACCTGGAGGATGTCTCGCTCGCGGCCATCGTGCAGGGCGTGGGGAGGAAGCTCGCACCGCTGGCCGAGGAGGGCAGGCTTGCCCTGTACGTCCATATGCCGAACGACCTGCCAACGATCCAGGGCGATCGGGCGCGGCTCGAACAGGTCTTCACCAATCTGATGGAGAACGCCATCAAGTTCACTCCCCCGCACGGCGAAGTGTCCGTCAGTGCCCAGCGTCACGGGGAACGCGTTCGGGTGACGGTCCGCGACACGGGCATCGGCATCCCGCCGGACGAGCAGGAGAAGGTCTTCGATCTTTTCTACCAGGTCGACCGCGGGGAGAAGCGCGCGTACCGGGGAACGGGCCTGGGATTGAGCATCACCCGCCACATCATCGAGCGCCACGAAGGCTCCATCTGGGTTGAAAGCGACGGTATTGCGGGTCATGGCAGCGCGTTCCATGTGGATCTGCCCATCGATCTGAGCCCGGCCGAAGCACCTACCATCGACTTTACGACGCCTCGCCACAAGCCTCCCCAGCACCTGGACGATGCAGACCAGGTCGTCGATCGCAGTGCGTGAGCCGGAATATTTTCCATTTCAACTATCCACAAGGCATCAAGGAAACTAGTGCGTGTCCAAAAAACAGAAGATCGTGGTGGTCATGCCTGCGTACAATGCGGCCCGTACGCTGGAGCGGACCTATCGCGATATCCCGCCGAACACCGTGGACAGGGTCATCCTGGTCGATGACGTCAGCAGAGATGAAACCGTCGAGATTGCCCGGCACCTGGGACTCCGGGTGATCATTCATCTCCAGAATCGCGGGTATGGGGGCAACCAGAAGACCTGCTACGTAGAGGCGCTACGCGAGGGGGCAGACATCGTCGTGATGTTGCACCCCGATTACCAGTACGACTCCACGTGCATCCCTGCGCTGATCGCGCCCATCGAGCGAGGCGAGGTAGATATGATGATCGGGTCGCGGCTCCTGGGCGGCGACCCGCTTGCGGGCGGCATGCCCGGCTGGAAGTACGTCGCCAACCGTTTCCTGACAACCGTCGAGAATCTGACCCTGGGCCAGCGCCTGTCGGAGATGCACAGCGGCTTTCGCGCGTACAGCCGCCGGCTGCTTGAGACAATCCCTTTCCTGCTCAACTCGGACGATTTTGTGTTCGATACCGAGATGATCGCACAGGCGGTGGCGTTCGGCTTCAGGATCGGCGAGATCGCGGTGCCGACGCGGTATTTTGCCGAGGCATCCTCCGTCAATTTCCGCCGCAGCGTGGCTTACGGCCTGGGCACGCTCGGCGTGATGGGGCGTTTTGTGCTGCACCGGACCGGACTGCGCCGTTTCCGGCAGTTTCGCGCTCGGCTCGAAGATGTCATCTCACACCATTATGTTGAGGAGATACTGCGCGGCCCCAGCAAGGGTGGATGATGTTGCTTATTCTGACGTTGAACGATCGTATGCTTCATGCTGTTGCTTTGCAGCGCGCGGTGTGATATTCTGGATCAACCACGGTCTGGAGTAGGTCCGTTGACACATCGACCCCTGGTTCGTTTGATCGCCGCGCTCGTGCTCTTGCTCGCCGGCGCCGCGCTTTCTGGCTGCCAGGGGATGACCGAGACACCGCAGCCGCCGCCCACGGCGTCTCCTGCTCCTGAGGCTACTTATACTCCTTCCTCGACACCGACAGAGCCGCCAACATCTACGCCCAGCCCTACCGCATCACCGGCGCCAGAAGCAACGGTCCCGCGGCCGGCTACGCCCGATGTGGTGCGCGCGAAGATCGAGATCGTCTGGCCCCACGGCGGCGTAGGCGTTGAGGAGGCAGACCTTGCGAATATCACCGCCTACCTGTTGGCCGGGGACGGCACTGCTCCCGCGCCTGCGCTGCTCGATTCGCCGCCGTGTGACTGGAGCCCCACCGTGCGCCTGTGGTCTGCGCTCAACAACCAGCCAATGCAGCAGGTTGGGATCGGGGAGAAGCGCATGGTGACTGCCGCGGGTCGTACGTTTCCCGCGTGGGATTTCAACGACGTGGACGTGAAGCCCGCGCGTGATCCGGCCAACAAGCTGGCCTTCCTCGTCACCGTGGATGGCGTGGTCACGTTGTCCAATGTCTGGGCCCACGCGGCCGACGCACGGACCCTCTTCCCCCAGCAGGACAATCCGATGGGCGCCATCCGCCACCGGCCCACCGCCGTCGACGCCCGCATCCAGATCGTGTGGCCCAAGGATGGCCTCCCGGTCGAGACGGCGCACTTAGCTAATATCACGGTCTATCTCTTCGAAGCAGGCACGATGCAGGCCATTGCACCCGACGCAGGTTGGTCGCCGGCGGTGCGGCTGCACTGGAGCGCCGGAAACGAGGCGGAGGCGGCGCCGGGGCAGGGAATGTTGGGCGCACCGCGGCCGGTGAGCGGCGCGAACGGTGTCACATTCCTGGCCTGGGATTTCAACGATGTGGATGTCAGTGCGGCAAATGATTCGCTGAACCGGCTCTTCTTCTGGGTGACAGTCGACGGGGCGACGACCTACAGCAACATCTGGGCGCACGCCATCGATGCGCGCACCCTCTTCCCCCAGCCCGAAGTCCTCAATTCCTGCAAGTGAGACGTGGTCAGCGGGCGATCTTTAGCGAGGGATCGCCCAACAGGTTGAATGTCAGCAGGATGTCTCGCACGCCCCCGGTCTGCTCGGGAAGCGATCTCTGTGCATCGAGCACGATGTCGCCGATCGCGCGCGTCCCCGAGGTGGCCAGCGCACCGGCCAGCCCCAGCGCCAGCAGCCGCTGATCGGTCAGCACGGCTGCGCTGCTGGGCACCAGCGCGGCGACCGCGCCCCCACCCGGCTGGCGCAACAGCACCTCTCCCAACGAAACCGTGGTGGGGTGCTCGAAGAAGCCGCTCAGGCAGGTGACGGTGAACACGATGGGCAGGCGTCCGGCATTATCCAGCTTGGCCGCAGTCGCCACATCGAAGACCTTTTCCTGGGCCCACAGCGTGAGGCTGCCGTGCCCGAAGTAGCCGATCAATCCGGCGCCGTCCCGGAAGCTGGCCTCGAGCGCTTCGCGCGCGTTTGTGCCGTCGCCCTCGAGCGTCACCTGCTGCGTTGGGCGGCCCAGGCGCCCGGCAAATGCAGCCGCTTCCTCCGCAAAGCCCGGCTCATCGTTGTCCGCGACCAGCAGCGTGTTGGATCGCCACCCGAGGTCGCCGGCCTGTCGCTCGTAGTCGAGGGTCTTCTGCACCATGACCGCCAGCTGATCCACGGTCTGTGCGGGGAATCGGCCCACGGCGAAGGCCGGCGGCGTGGCTCGCCCATCGTCAGGCAGCGCGTACCACACGTCCGAACCCGTCCACCCGGAGAAGGCCGTGTAGACGCTTCGCGTTGGTACGAGATCCGATTCCGTTCCGCCCAGCCACCCCATGGGATCGTAGCTCGCGTCGCCGGCCAGCAACAGGTAGGCCGGGGCCGGCGCGGGCCACTCCTGCCGGGCATGCCGCATGAGCGCCTGGATTGCCGCAGGGTCTACGCGACCGTGGCTGAATGCATCGTAGACCTGCTCGACATCGAGCACCGCGACGCGCAGCCCCTGCGCCGTGCGTGCCTCGACCAACGGCTTGAGTGCGTCTCGGAAACGGGGAACGGTGACGATGACCAGATCCGCGCCGCCGGGCCAGTCGGGCAGCGAGCTCTCCGTGGCGGCTGTCACCGCGACCGGGGAGAGCACCGTGGCTGAACCGTCCGCCGCGGACGTGCGCGGGTAGGCCACTTCCACCCATTGCAGGTGCACGGAGTCTGCGATCGCGCCGGTGTCGCCGGGTGCGCG
>ENA-UOUL01003950-UOUL01003950.1-bioreactor-metagenome-genome-assembly--contig:-NODE-3950-length-14382-cov-8.924572_pt1 | contig 14382 bp, 15 predicted proteins | sample MGYA00249838_ERZ747220 | MGnify/ENA primary metagenome ERZ747220 (study PRJEB28778, sample SAMN05720191) | bioreactor metagenome | isolation source: Anaerobic biogas reactor | place: USA:Washington...
TTTTTCTCCGCCGGATACCCAGAACTGTGATCCGCCGCAAAGCCCTGCTGCAATTCCGCCAGCGGCAAAGACCACCTCATCCGGGACATATACGCAGAAAGTTCCGAACACCTTACCGCCCTCTTTTTGATGCTGAAGCATCTCTGCCGGCCTGACTCCGTGAATTTCGGATACCACAAAATCGTAGAAGTCCATGCCCTTTGGGCGGTCTTGCTGAGCAAGGTAAATGCCTCCAAAGGCTTCAGGTAAAACCTCGCAAAGAACGTCATGTTTCTCCAGATCCATTCCCAGATCAGCCCACATTTCCCGGTAATCAGCCATTAATAATTCCTCCTCTTTAATATTCATATTACTTACTGAAAACAAATTGCCCGTCGTAGCAGTCTTCTACCCAGCCCCTTTCTAACGGTTTTCCAATGCTAATAAAGCAGCCCCCAGAGCACCGGTATACTGGCAAGCCTCGGGCACAATAATTCTGGTTCCGAGTTCTTCTTCAAGCGCTCGCTTGACTCCCGGGTTGATCGCCACTCCACCGGTGAAAGCTACCTGTTCTCGGATCCCCATACGTCGGGCCATAGCTGCTACTCGTTTGCCTACCGATTGGTGCAGCCCGGCAATAATTCCACCTTTCGGATTACCACGCGCCAGCGAACCAATTATTTCCGATTCAGCAAAAACCGTACACATACTGCTAATCATCTGCATTTCGCCCGGCTCCTCAGCATCTCCCAGTTCACTGACGTCTAATCCCAGGGCGGTCGCCATAACCTGCAGGAAGCGTCCAGTTCCGGCAGCGCATTTATCATTCATGGCGAAATCCAAGACCTGCCCTTTTTCGCCGATACGGATAACCTTACTGTCCTGTCCGCCTATATCAATGATGGTGCGGACCTCAGGATAGAGTTCGGCTATACCCCGTGCGTGGCACTTAATCTCGGTGATTGTTTTATCGGCCTGCTCAAAGGCTACCCGGCCATAACCAGTGACATAAATTCGTTCTACTTGATCTCGCTCTATTCGTGAAGCATCAAGGAGTTGGTCGATTATCGTCTGTCCTGCCTCACGGGGACTCCATCCAGTAGGAATGATGGTCCGGTGATGGTGACCGCTGCTGATGATATAACCTTTAGCAGCCACCGAACCTATATCTATACCCATTACGATCATATTTCTACCATCTCCAGCATTGCTTCGATGCGGACTTTAAGACTTTCCAAATCCGAATTGGAGTAGTCACTTTCAAGGTGCAGATAGGGAAGTCCCTTGGACTTTACCAGTTTGCCTACTTCGAAGGCTTCAATATTATAAGTGTGGCAAGCCTGCCAGGTAAGATCGATGACTGCATCCGCCTGGAAATCATCGAGCATGCTGTCTAACAGCTCCATCCGGTAGGGATTTGGACTCATACAGGAGCAGGGGATGGCCATGTAGGTTTTGGCCAGTTCCACTATAGGATCCGTTCCCTGGATGTCAGTCTGCAGTTCCAGGGTTTTGTAGCCGGAGCAGTTTTCCATGGCCACGATATTGGCTCCCAGTTCCTCGGTCAACCGGATAACCTTTTCCGTACCCAAACCCACCGGACAGCCGGTCAGCAGCACCCGCGGCGCTTTAGTCTTCCCGTTTTTAGGCTGATTTGCAGCCTCTCGGACCAGTCCGTTCAGGTTGTCAACCATCTCCCCTTTATTGCTGCTAAAACTGCGTGACCAGGCAGCAGTGAGCATATCCATCCCGCTTAGGGGTGGCGGGTCAGCCCGGTTAAGGTCGAACATAGCTTTGATTGCCTTTTTTTCCTTGTTGATCATATCTGCCGCCGCCCATATATCTTGGTCACTGATGGTAACCTGCAGCTCTTGTTCCAAGCGGCTTCTCAAACACCGAATTTCTTCCACCCACAGATCAAATGATGCCTTGGTGTTGCTAAGGTGGGGGAGTTGCATAACATGAACCGGTTTCAGATCCCGCATGATTTCGAACATTTTCTTTTTACCGTCGCAGGTAGTCTCGCCGATGATTAAGTCGGAAAAATGGAAGAACGGGCAGGTATCCGAGACTGCAAATCCATAAGAGGACTTAACCAAGGGGCATAAATTTCGTGGCAAGGTTTCCTCCGCAACCGCAATCGGGGTCTCACTCATTCCGCAAAGCCCCACGGGAATTGCTCCAGCTGCCAGAATCAGTTCCTGCGGGCAGTACGTGCAATAAATACCGACCACTTTGAGGCCATTGTCCTTAGCCTCTTTTATACGCATCAGGTTCACTTCCCTGGCGCTGGCAAAACCTTCCATGAATTGGTCTAACATAAAACTGACTTCCCCCTTCTGCAGACGCGGTCTGCGGTACTGCTATGTTATCTCTATTTTTTATCCATCCTCAAAGCGCTGCTTCCCATACTCCGTTCGTCCGCCAAATGGACACACCGCAATACACATCCCGCAAACACTTCGCTCAATTTCAAGTCCCCACTCCTTTTTACGATTCTCCATAAAGGCGAAGCACTTGGCAGGATCCATTCTCTCACAGTCAGCTTCGCTTTCATTAAATTCGCGTCCCTTTATCGCCCCGGCAGGGCAAGCCAACTGGCATATTTGACAATTGTGGCAAGCCGATTCCATAGGTTGCCCGGTTTTCAGAGGAGCATCGGTAAGAATGGATGCTAGTCTGACTCTTGGTCCTTCATGCGTAGTAAGGAATAGACCATTCTTGCCTATCCACCCCAATCCAGCTGCTCTCGCTACTAACTTATGAGATACAAGTGCAGCCAAACGTTCCTGATATACACCGTAGGAAGCCGGGACCGGATAAGCCCTCCAGCCACTGCGCTCTAAATAATTAGCCATTTTCGCGGTGCCGGTATCCTGTAGATAGTCGATTGCATAATAGTTGTAATTATGAAAAGATAATATTTTGTCACGCTCTTGCTCCTCGATGTTATCGACAACTGCATTCGAAAGCCTAATGACCAGTGAGACTGCCCTGGGAAATTGTTTGATAAAGGGACCGCAAAAACTGTTCAAGTAGGTGTGAAAGGATGTCAGGTCGGCAAATCCACAATAATCCCAACCATGGGCAAGAGCCATATCTGTTAATCTTTTTTCTAAATGCATTATACTTTCCTCAATGCCAGTATTTTCGGCAAAGACGCTCAAAGTCTAAAAGAGTCGGCCATTTGCACAACAGCCGACTCTTTCGGTTACCCAAATTAATGCCAAGTTTCGTATTCCTTTATGTTCTCCTTGGTGACTACCGCCAAGGGACTGTTCACCTGTTTGGGAACTTCCATGCCCTGAATTGTTTTCAACGCCAAAATAATGCCCGCTTTGGCATAGGCGTCCATAGAATAGGCGATGCTTCCGTCCAATTTACCAATCTTGATTGCTTCTTTAGCCTCATTAGTAAAATCTACCCCAAAAACAAACCTGCCTTCCCGCTTACCAGCGGCAGCTAGCGCGTCAGTTGCTGCTAAGGCCATTACGTCATTACAGCAAAAGATCCCTTTTATATCAGGATTTGACTGCAGTAGGTTGGTGGTTATATTATAGGCGGTATTTCTATCCCAATTAGCCGGCTGGATGGAAACTAGATTAATCCCCGGAGTGCTTTCAAATACCTTTTTAGCCCCGGTGGTTCTACCTTCACTCTGTCCTGCTCCCGGTATTCCTTGGATAATAGCTACTTTCCCACCCTCTTTGCCAATTTTGTCAACAATGTACTGGGCGGCCTTTTCGCCTTGCTCTTCAAAATTCACTGTGATGCGGCCATCCAAATGACCGCCTGCTTGGGTAAGCGAATCCACATTAATGCCAGGCCCCAAGTTAACGACTTTAATCCCCTTATTATTGGCTGCTACTACACCAGGTACCAGATTGAAGGGCTCGATGGGAGAGACAATCAGACCCTTGTAGTCCTTGGCAACCATAGCTTGCAAGGTTTCCAATTGAGATTTGGTGTCATTTTCGGTAGGTGCCGCCATAACTTCAACCGTAACACCCAATTCCTTGGCTGCCCGCTCATAAGAATCTTTGAGTGAAACCCAATAAGGATTGGCCAGCGTGATTACCAATATGCCGATTTTCTCGCCCTGCTGAAGTTTAGGCAGGGGCTGCAACTGATCCATCAATATTTTTTCATTTTCCGCCACCTTGGCATCAGAGACAGGAGCGTTAGTGGTGGGAGCTGGAGTTTGCGCCTCGTTGGTCGTCTTGCTCCCACATCCCACTATGGACAACAAAAAGGCACCTAATAAGAATAATGCAATTATTTTTTTACTACGTTTCATCCTAATCCTCCTTCATCATATTTCCGTGTCCCGGGGCATTTCTGAGCCGCAACTCAGAAATGACAATAGCCACCAAGATTATTAGACCAATGGTAAGCTGCTGATAATAAGATGGTATGTTTAGAATTGTCAACCCATTACGTAACATCCCTAATAGCAAGCACGCCATCACAGTTCCGGTTATGCTCCCTCTCCCTCCCTTCATATCCGTACCACCCAAAACAACTGCTGCAATGGCATCCAGTTCTAACATCCAGCCTGCCAGTGGCTCAGCTGTGTTCAAACGTGCAGTCACCACCAATCCACCAATCGCGGCAGTTAAGCCTGAAATCGTGTAAACAATTGTTTTATAAGCTTTGTTTGCTATACCAGAACGCCTCAGGGCTTCCTCATTTCCGCCCAGAGCCAAGGTATAATAGCCCAGTTTGGTCCTATTGAGAACTAAGGCCCCCAGTAGGGCAAGCATTAAAGCCATAAGGATAGGTGGATTGACCGGGCCGACATGACCACTGCCCCACCAGGTAAAACTCTTGGAAAATCCGTAAATCGGTATGCCTTTGGTGAGGATTAAGGCAATGCCCCTAGTTACCGACATGGCTGCCAGGGTTACGATAAAGGGGCTGATGTTCAACTGGGAAATAAGCAAGCCATTGAACAGACCTGCCGCAGCTCCAGCAGCAAGCCCTAAGAGTATGGATGCTTCGACAGATAATCCGGAATGCAAGGCCAAAGCCATGCAGACTCCGCTCAGTGCCGTAATGGCTCCCACCGACAAATCAATCCCACTGGTACAGATGACAAACGTCATTCCCACAGAAATTATTACAAGCAGCGCACTCTGGTCCAAAATGTTGCGCCAATTCTCCCAAGTCATAAAAAACGGTGATGCCCGATCTAACAGTATAGCTAAAACAAATATGGTCAGCCCGAGTAAAATTTGGGAAAACTCCTCGTTCCACGACAATAAAAACCTTCTAATTTGCGGCATCGCTTTGCACTCCACTGAAATTTACATCCCTAGTAATCTGGGGAGCCCCCATAATCAGCTCCACAATGTGGCTGGGCTGACTTTCCCTCGTGCTGCATACTGCGGCTATCTCGCCATGGCGCAGCACACATATGCGTTCGGCTATCTCAAACACGTGATGGAGATTATGGCTTATGACTACAACTGCCATCCCTGCCCGGGCTAACTCCTGCATCAGTCTGATCACTTTGGCCGACTCCTGAACACCCAAAGCCGCGGTAGGTTCGTCAAAAATAATGACGTTTCCTCCCTGAATTATGGCCCTGGCCACCGCTAATCCTTGTCTCTGTCCTCCAGATAAAAGGCCCACCGGGGTTTTTAAGGAAGGAATGCTGACCTGCAGGCTATCCAGGACCCGACGGGCCTCCTTTTCCATTTTACCCCTGTCAATCAGCAAGCCGACCTTTACTATTTCACGGCCCAGAAATATGTTGCTCACTACGTCCCGGCAGTCAACTAAGGCCAGATCCTGGTATACTGCTGATATGCCCAGCCGGATGGCCTTAGTAGGCGATAAGTACTGATAGGAATTTTCTCCCACTTTTATGTATCCTGAATCTGGTTTAACCGCTCCGGACAGGATTTTGATCAGGGTGCTTTTTCCGGCACCGTTATCACCCACAATGGCCAATATTTCACCTGGGTAAATATCCAGACTGACATCGCGTAGGGCACTTATGTTGCCATAGGATTTGCTCAGGTGAGAAATCCGTATGACGGAACCATTGGGTTTAGTGGTCATAATTATCTCTTTTCAGCATAATCGGGTTAATGTATAATAACTATTAGGAATACATCGTATCTTAGTTTAGAATACAGCAATTATAGCTAAAATCATTTTTACCGTCAATGCCTATCGCTACACATCGGGTTCAATCAATTTTTTGGGCATTATTTTCATGAAGGAGAAAATATTATGGCTGCACAGAACGCTGCAAATTTTATCGTTGAAACAGCATTGTTGGGCCAAGGTCTGTTTTCGGTCAACAGCAACCAGATAAAAAATCTATGGCCAGACTATGCCCTCTTAACCTGGCTACAAAAAGGACGCATGGTTGTAGGATCAATTGAAGAATTTCTTCATTACAAAAATGAAACCGTATCTTGGCAAAGACTCGACGGTCTGACCCTTTATGAAGGAATGAAAGGCGGGGTTGATGGGTTTCTTACTGCCTCAGCTACTATAGTTGTTGCACGCGATTTAGGATACCCAATAGTTGTAAGCGCAGGTTTGGGGGGAATTGGAGATATTATTGAGGAACAACTTTGCTTTGACCTTCCGGCTTTGGCAGAGACCGAAATAACTCTGGTGGCAACTTCGCCCAAAGATATGCTGGATATCCCCGGAACTATAGACTGGCTACACAAAAACGGGGTAAAAACATTTGGTGTCGGCACTGAATATTGTGATGGTTACGTGTTTGTAGGCGCAAAAACGCAACTTATGCAGGGGCTGAGCCATGATGAGTTAGGCTTGATAGTTCGGGGGCATAATCTGATTTTGAATCCGATTCCCCATGAAAAAAGACTCCAAAATACTGACTACTTGCGCGAAGCCATTACCGCGGGGAAGCTTGCGGAGCAAAATGGTGAACCTTACCATCCAGCTGCTAATCGTCGCCTGGATGAACTGAGTCAGGGGTGGTCCTCGATTATCCAATTGGAATCACTTATCGCCAACACCTTAGTTGCACGCAATATTAAATTATATCCAAATCGATAGATTGATTGGCGGGTGATTTCCGTGACGGTTCTCATTTTTATTCCATTCTCCAGGGCAGTTCGGTTCCGTCTTTAAACTGGAAGATTACCTCCTGCTCGGATTTGACCACCATAGCGTTAAGGGTGGCCGCCCATATGCTCTCGTCAAATTCGGTGAGCAGCCGGTCCTGCTTGGTCAATTGTTTAATAAAGGCTTTCATTTGGCTGCGTCGGGCCTGGCGCATGGTTATATCAGTGTTTAATTCCTGCCGCCTGGTTTGCAGTTCATTGTACCTTGTCACATAGCCGCTGTACTTGCGGTTGTATTCGCTTTGCTCTAAGACTGAGCGCGCATTCTCGGCAATGAGCTTTTGTATTAACACTTCAATGGATGCACAATCTTCGTCGATCTTAGCGATTTCTCTTTCCTGCCGCCGGCAGTCAGTTATCTGGGCTATAATTTCGTCATAGTTCGCCAGTATCTCATCTTTGTTATCTATCAGGCTGTTGAAGGCCTCCATAAATGCTTTCTTTATATTTTCTTCTTTTAGGTGGGGAGTAGTACAGAATTCTTGCTCTTTGAATTTCCGGTTGCACTGCCAGACGGTGCGAGCATATTTGCTGTTTGACTGCCATACTTTACGGCCGTAAAAACTGCCGCAGTCTCCACATACAATACGGCTGGCAAAGCAGCTTATACCGCTTATATATCTCCCTCCGGCTTTGCGTCTCCGAAACTCATCCTGCACCAGTTCGAAAGTCTCCGGCGGTATTATGGCCGGGTGGCTGTTCTCCACATAATATTGAGGTATTTCACCCTCGTTGATTTTCATCTTCTTGGTTAGGAAATCCACGGTAAAGCGTTTCTGCAGGATGGCATCCCCCTTGTATTTTTCGTTGGTCAAAATGCTTTTAACCGTGCTGGGTTGCCAGTTTTGCTTGCCGGACGGCGTTGGTATGGCTTTTTGGGTAAGATAGCTGGCTATACCTGACGGGGTTTTGCCTTCTAAGAACATCTTGTAAATCAGCCGTACCGTCTTGGCTTCGGCTTCGATAATTTGGGGCAGTCCGTCCTCACCCTTTTCATAACCTAGAAACCGTTTGTAGGGAAGGCTTACCTTGCCATCCGCAAACCGCTTGCGCTGGCCCCATTGGACGTTGAGACTGAGTGATCTTGATTCTTCTTGAGCTAAGCTGGATAATATTGTCAGCATTAACTCTCCTTTACTGTCGAAGGTGTAGATATTCTCTTTCTCGAAGTATATTTCCACACCTTTTTCTTTGAGTTTGCGCACATTGGTCAGAGTATCTACTGTATTGCGGGCAAACCGTGAGACTGATTTAGTAATAATCAAATCTATCTTACCGTCCAGCGCATCAGCTACCATGCGTTTGAAGCCATCGCGTTTCTTAGTGCTAGTAGCCGAGATACCTTCATCGGTGTATACTTCAATGAATTCCCACTCTGTATTTGATTTTATGTGCCGGGTATAATAGTCGACCTGAGCTTCGTAGCTGGAAAGTTGCTCCTCACTATCAGTTGATACTCGCGCATAAGCCGCTACCCTTTTTTTCGGTATGTTATTGACAGCCTGTGATATTGGGCTGACTTTGGCCGGTATTACTTTTACCGCTCGTGCTACACTCAAAGCTTAACCCCCTTCTGATGTGCTAGTGCCCTTTCCCTAGCCTTTAGCTTGGCTTTTTCTGTCCAGCTAAATTTCCGTGACCGGTTTTGCCAGACGGTTTCAACTTCACGATCATCTTGGAAGATATAAACGACCTTGTTTGCTTCCGGCACCTGCATCTGCTTAATCTGGGACCGGAAAATCACCTCATCAAATTCCTCCAAGCCTAGCACTTCAGCGGTCAGAGAAATCAGGATTGGTTCTGGTATCTGTTTGGCTGGGCAAGCATCCTTACCGGAGTGGATGAATGTCGGGCAGTTCCAAGCAGTATGGCCCTTGTAAGTAACCCGCCGGTAGTTCTTTCCGCATCGGGAGCAAAGAATCAAACCTGAAAAAGGGTAACTGTTTGCCGGGTTTTGCTTTACATTTCTTTTCTCACGACGCTCGGCCATGATGTTCTGTGCCTTTTGAAAGGTGGGCAGGTCAATGATCGGCTCATGGGTTCCTTCAGCATAATACTTGGGTAGTTTCCCCTTGTTCATAACCAGCTTCTTAGACAAATGATCAGTAACATACTTTCTTTGGAGCAGAGCATTGCCGGTATATTTTTCGTTTTTAATTATGTCTGCTACCCTTTTTCCATTCCATGAGTTATTTAGGACGGTTCTGAGACCCAATTGATTTAATTTGCTGGCTATCCTATCGCACCCTATGCCGCTTATATAATCGGCGAAAATCATGCGTACGATTTCTGCCTCTTTATGGTCGATAGTTATTTCACCCTTCTTAATGTTGTATCCGTACATAAACCGCAGATTAACAATCTCACCAGCCTGAAAGCGCTTGCGGATGCGCCACTTGCAGTTCTCACTCACTGACAGGCTTTCTGCTTGGGCATAAGACGCGAGAATGGTCAGCATGAACTCGCCTTCTCCACTAATGGAGTGGATATTCTCTTTCTCGAAATAAACGTCTACATCAAGTTGTCTTAATTCTCGAAGCGTCTCCAACATGGTGACCGTATTTCTTGCAAACCGCGATATGGATTTCGTTATGACCATATCTATAAGTCCGTCGCGGCAATCGTTAAGCATCCTTTGAAAATCGGGTCTGCTGTCCCTTGTCCCAGTCAGGGCTTCATCGGCATAGACCCCTGCGTATTCCCATTCACTATGCTGTTGAATGTAATCACTATAGTAGCTGACTTGGGCAGATAGTGAATGCAGCATGGCCTCTTTGTCACTGGACACCCGAGCATATGCAGCTACCCGCTTTCGCTTGGACGCCATCGACGCCTGCGGTTTTATCTTCCTTATAATCCGCTCCACACTGGAACCCTCCTTTCCCAGACCACATGTTACCTCTGGATTTGCCCTAATAGCAACTCATTTAGCAGCCCAAACAGCCTTGTATCGGGCGAAATTTTTCATACATTAAAACATTAATTTTCTTGTATTCTTCTTCAGTAATCAGCCCGCTCCTAAGCATGGATGTGGCGATAGAAAGTGTTATGCGATAGGCTTTTTCACGTTCAAACTGCTCCTGCGTCATTATTCTCTGTCGCCTCCTTCACGCCGGCTGCCGAACCTCTCCTTCATGTAACAGGTGCGGGAGCAGTATTTACGGTGCTTGTTTCCATAGCTGGCAAACTCGCGGCTGCACGTTGGGCATACGAAGGTATAGATGGCTTTCCGGTTAACGGCTTCCGGGTGATCGTTCCACCATGCCAGGCGGCATTTATCCGAGCAGAATAGTTTTTGCTTCACACCAGCGGTCTGGGCAATAGGGGTTCCGCACTGTCGGCAGATGATCACTTCCTTGTTTACGCCACAGCCAGCATAAGCACCACCGAGATTGTTTCTGCGGCAGAAAGACTTCACCGTATTTTCCGAAATACTTAGATCTGCCGCTATTCTTGAATAACTACAGCCGTCCCGCCGCATTTTGATAATTGTCTCCTTTTGCTGCTGCGTCATTACGCTACCTCCTCCGAAGGCAAAACTCAAAATGCCTTCTGGTATAAGCCACAGGAAAAGGCCGATTCGGACGGTCTATTTTAGAAATCTAATTAGCTTCTGCTTTGCACGATTCACGGCATGGCGAATTGCGGATTCGTCTTTACCCTCCAGCTTGGCGAGGTCAGTGTAAAGTGGTGTGTGGCGGTCGGGGCGGGAATTCTTACGATCGTTTTTCTTTTCTGCTTCAACGGAACTGAGGAAGAAGGAGCTGACTTCGTCGGAAACCTCCAGTTCGATAATTTTGCCATCTGCATCTGTGTAATTGATTTTCATTGTTTGGCTCCTTTCAGATTTCTGAAAAGAGCCCGTACAAGTAGCCCAGACACGGCTAAAAATGGGCGCAAAAAAAAGCCTGACAAATAGCTTGTTTGGCTACTTGTCAGGCTCTTATATCAACGTATTGGCTCTGTACTAAGTACTTCTTTTATTCAATTTATCTCCGGCGGTTTTTGGTAGCTCTTGTGGCTCCTGTTTCGCTCGGCTCGTGGGGTTCGGCTTCACTTGTGCTGGTGACGCGCTCTGGCGCAAAAGTCAGCTTGATAACGTTTTTGCATTGCGGGCATTTAATCCGCATCTTGCCGATAAGGTACTGCTCAATGTCGAAGAGGCGCTTTGGCAAACAGGGCATTTGGTCTGTTCGTTCACGCTACCCCTCCTTATTGCTATCCATCCTACTTTTTATCTGGAACAGCTGCGGGCGGGTAACTGGCGGAGGTGTTAAGGTCCCTTTGTCCAAGCATAGCAAATCCTCGATTTCCTTAGGGCTATGAATGATACCTCTCACCTTTAGGGAGGCCAAAAAACCTTCTACTGACAATTCCTTGCTGGTCAGCAACAATTCCACTGCCCCTTGCAACAACGTGCTTTTCGGGGAATATGGCTGGTCGTCAGGCTCGCCGCTGTTCCAGCCATTCTTCGAATATTGGCGCATGAGGTATTGGTATTGGTTGGTTGTGATTATGTCTAGTTTGTGTGCTCTGTAAATCATCGCCTTAACCGAAACATTCCACTTGGTTTTCAAATGGAAGTAATAGTCGAGGTTTGTCGGGTAGTGGCTTATGTCAAACCCGAACGTCTCCTTGGGTAGTAAAAAGGCGCTGGCCATCGTGTTCGCCTGACGTTCCCGGGCCTTAAATTCCTCCCGCGATATGGATTCCAAGTCCTCGCTCCACGGGTGCAGAAGGATGTGGGCGAGTTCGTGTGCCATGTCAAAGCGGGCACGGACTATGGATTGGTTCTCCTTTGATATGACGATGAAGAACACCTCCCCATCGTTGATTAGGGTCCTCTGGCTGAAAGCGTCAATTTTGTCTGCATTCAAGGAAGCGCAGGTAACAACGATGCCGTTTTCTTCAAGGATGTACCTCAAATCCTTAATTGGCTCTGAACCTAGCCCCCAAAACTCCCTGACCTGTTCGGCGATTTGTTCAAGTTCCGTAGCTTCCTTTTGCTCAATATCTTCATATGACGCCGTGTCGGAGAAAAAAACTTTGGGCAATCTTAGCGGCGGGAAATCAATGTAATCAAAGAGCGTCTCATATATCTGAGCGATAAACTCAAGACGCACAGTCTGGGCGAGTCGATCTTTCTTATTGGTACTCATCAACGAACGGAAATACGCAGCTTCGCTTCTTACTGTATATCTGCTGGTGGTAGAAAAATACTCCACAGGGAAATCCAGCGCGTTCGCCAAAGCGAACAAGCTACTGTCGCTGGGAGTAATCGGACCGTTTTCAAATTGGGAAAGGGCTTGTTTTGTCAAACCTGTTTTTGCTGCCAAATCCGTGAGGGTCATCCCTCTGTATATGCGGGCTTTTTTCAGGCGGTCGCCCTTGAAATTGTGTGTGGTCATACTTACATTCTCCTCCAAAATTCAACTCATCCCTGCTTCTCAAACTCACGTAAGCGAGCGGGGGAGGCGGCCGTGTCTTCTTCGCCACTTTGTTCTGCGGTTTCCCGTTTCTTCAGTGAAAGAAGGCCAATGCTGGCTTTGCCTTCTGGCGCTTTTGTTTCCCCGGCAGCAGGGGAAGGGTTGGTCAGAGCGGCGAAGTCAGGTTTGATATACTCATTAAGCGGAAGCTCCTCAATAACGTCGAGATCTTTATCCAAGAACAGAATCTTAATGTCTGAGAGTTCGCCCCGGAGGGTATCGTACACGATGGCACAGTGTGTAAATCCTTCGCTTGGGTCAAGGCATCCGCAGAAGATAGAATCATAATCGCTATCCAGCATATCCTTATCAAATCTATACTTGCCGGCACCGAAGAAAGTCATCTGCTTGACTGGTGCTGTGAAACTCCTGTTGAGTACGCCGACAATGGTCTGCAGGTAATGTGGGCGATCTCGCTTCTCCTTGCGGATTTGAAAGAAACGTTTTTGCCTCATTATAGTGTATGTAATGCGGTTTGCCCGGTCGATGATGACTTTGCCTTTCCAGCTATACCTAGTAAACTCCATAATGTCGACCTGACCGCTCGCCAGGTCGTTACGGATGTTTTTGTTTATCCAGTCCCCAATCAGATGAGGCACGGCGTTCTTCGTATCAGGTTGGAACTCCGCCAGGTATTGACTCAGGTCATCTTGCAATGCTTTGTTTACACAAGCGACAAGGCGGCGCTTAAAGTCGTCGGGCACTTTCTGCTTAATCAAAGTGTTTTCCATAGGCAAATCCTCCAATACTCACTTTATGTCAATATAATCGCGCATGCACCGCTATATCGTCAAGTATTTTTATAATTATATAGATTTAGTCAAGTTACATTGCCGCCCCTTTGTTTTCCTGGGCATGGATGGCTTTGAGCATCGCCGCCAATTCTTTCATCCGAGATCTTGGAGTTACCGAGAACACATTGCGGTAGAAATGTACGGTACAGCGTTGATATCTGGCATCAGGATATACTTCATTCACTGCCTCTAAAAGCCCCAGGTTCTTGTCACCGATGAATAACTGGGTGCCGGTTAGGCCTCGCTGTTTAAGTCTGCGGAGGAACTCCAGCCAGCTGGCCGTATCTTCTTTCATGCCTTCTGCCGCCCCGATCACTTCACGGTAGCCATCCTCGTTGACCGCCATGGCGATCAGTATTGCCACATTCTCATATTCTCCGCCCCAGTTGCGTTTCAGATAGATTCCATCCAAATATACATAGGGGTACTTGCCGTGTAAGGGGCGGTTGCGCCAGGTCTCGATATGTCCATAGACCTTCTTGTTCAGGTTACTGACTGTACCTGCGGATACTTTGGTGCCCCACAGGGCCTCGGTGATATCTTCCACCCGGCGCACGGACACCCCGGCTAAGTACATTTCGATCAGGGCTTCCTCCACCGAGCTTTCTCGGCGCCGGTAGCGCTCGATAATCGCGGTTTCAAAGGCTACTCCTTTGAGTTTGGGCATCTTCAGCTTCACATCTCCAGAAGTAGTGGTTAGATTTCGATCGTAATGACCGGAGCGATACCCCTGGCGTTCCTCGGTTCGTTCATACCGTGCTGCATTGGTTAGTTCCTGGGCTTCTTTCTCCAGCATTTCATTGAGCGTTTCTTCCACGCTGTTGCGGACCAACTCCTTAAGCTCGAGCTTTATGGCCCCTTCGTTTAGTTGTATAATCTTATTGGACATGGTCACGTGGCTCCTTTCTTGGCAGATTTTGTGTGGTAACTTTATCTTACCAAGTGGCTGCGCCCATGTCCGTTACTTTTCTGAACGCTATTCAATTTTGCGAAACTTATTGTACCTTA
>ENA-UOUL01003955-UOUL01003955.1-bioreactor-metagenome-genome-assembly--contig:-NODE-3955-length-14372-cov-2.609164_pt1 | contig 14372 bp, 10 predicted proteins | sample MGYA00249838_ERZ747220 | MGnify/ENA primary metagenome ERZ747220 (study PRJEB28778, sample SAMN05720191) | bioreactor metagenome | isolation source: Anaerobic biogas reactor | place: USA:Washington...
CCGGGCGCATGCGATTGGCGACAGGCGTGACCGAGTACATCGGCTCCATCTCACCGGCCTCCTTGGCGGCCAGCAGGGCCAACTCTTCGGCTTGGTCGAGGACGCTCTCCATCACCGGGCGCTCCTCGGGTGCGACGCCGATGCGCGACAGCCACGAGATGCGGTCCACCCGGTCCTCTCTCAGAGCGGTGCCGGGCAGCACGTCCTGGCCACCGAGATCGAGCAACCCCAGTTCTGCCAGCTGCTCACGCTTCACGGGGGCGGGCGCGCCGGTGAGGGGACAGGCTGCGCTGCGGTTCTTGGGGAAGGCGATCACCTCCCGTATGGAGGGCGTCTGCAGGATCATCGACACGGTGCGGTCCATCCCCAACGCCAGGCCGCCATGGGGCGGGGGGCCGAAGTCGAACGCTCGCAGAAAGAAGCCGAACCTCTCCTTGACGTCGTCGTCCGTCAGCCCCAGCGCGGCGAAGATCTTACGCTGTGCCTCGCGATCGTTGATGCGGATGCTGCCGCCGCCCAGCTCCTCGCCGTTCACGACTAGGTCGTAGGCTCGGGAGCGCAGCGTCAGTAGCTCCTCGATGTCCTTGGGGTCGAAATCTGTGCGGTCGGGCGCCGTGAACGGATGGTGGCTGGAAGTGACGCCGCCCTCGTCGGTGGGTTCGAACAGCGGGAAGTCGGTCACCCAGACCGGACAGAAGCTGTCTACCGGGATCAGCCCGAGGCGGTCCGCCAGATGCAGGCGGAGCTGGCCGAGCGCTGAGGCCACCACGACGTACGAGGGATCGGCGATCATGACGAGAACGTCGCCATCGGCGACCTCGAACCGCTCTCGCAACCCCCGCAGCTCGCTTTCGCTGAAGAACTGTACGATGTTGGATTCAAGAGCCCCGTTCTCGGCCCGCATCCAGGTCATGCCCTTGGCGCCGAACGACGGCGCGATCTCCTTGGCGTACTCGTTCTGAAGGACGTTCTTGCTGAGCTTGTCGGACTGGCCCTTGAGGTTGAGTCCCTTGATGCATCCACCTCGCTGGAGGATCTGACGGAAGATCGTGTAGTCGGTCCCGGCGAACAGGTCGGTCACGTCGACGAAGCGCAGGCCGAAACGCAGATCGGGGCGGTCCGAGCCCGTGGTATCCATGGCCTCCGCGTAGGTGATGCGGGGGAAGGGTCTGGCGAGCGAGACGCCTCCCACCGCGAACATCTCCACCACGAGCTCCTCCACCAAGTCGTAGACGAACTCCTCGTCGATGAACGAGGCCTCGATGTCGAGCTGAGTGAACTCCGGCTGGCGGTTGGGCCGCAGGTCCTCATCGCGGAAACACCGGGCCAACTGGTAGTAGCGCTCCATGCCCCCGATCATCAGGAGCTGCTTGAAGAGCTGCGGCGACTGGGGGAGAGCGTAGAAGCTCTGCGGGTGGACGCGGCTTGGCACGAGGTAGTCGCGCGCTCCCTCGGGCGTGCTGGCCGTCATCATGGGAGTCTCGACCTCGACGAAACCCTTAGAGTCGAGGATCCGGCGGACGGTCTGGAAGATTCGGTGCCTGAGCACCAGGTTGTCGCGCATGGAGGGGCGGCGGATGTCCAGGTACCGGTACTGGAGGCGCAGGTCCTCAGTCACGTGGCCGGCCTCGGCGGAGGCGGCCCCGGCGACCATGCTCTTCTCGGAAACGGTGAAGGGGATGGCGTCCGACTCGGAGAGCACCTCGAGCTCGGTGACCATGATCTCGATCGTCCCGGTCTCTATGCCCGGATTCTCGGTGCCCGGAAGCCGGTCTCTCACCTCACCTTTCACCCCGACACAGTACTCGGAGCGCAGGGCGGCGGCCTGCTCGCAGAGCTCTCGCGACGCCTCTTCCGGGCTGAAGACCAGCTGCACGATGCCGCTCCGGTCGCGGAGATGCACGAACAACAGGCCGCCGTGATCCCGGAAGGCGTCCACCCAGCCGGCGACCACCACTTCGCGGCCGGCGTCGGAGGGAGCCAGTTCTCCGCAGAAGACTCGTTCGGGAAGATGCATGTGATGAGCCCTTTCTGACGCACGAGTGTTTGTTCAGCCGCACGAGTGTCTGGTGAGGATAACGCAGCGCGGGGACTAACACTACCTGATCCCCAGCTACGGCATCGTGCAGGCCATCTACACGCTGTCGAGCGAGGGTGGGGGATGGGTCGACGTCGCGCCCCATCTGCTGATGGCGCTCGGCTGGTGTGCGGCGCTCTTCACCGTGGGACCGGTGCTGCTCAAGCGCAAGGTGGAAACCCTGTGAGACCGGCATGAACCCGAGACGTGTCTGGCAGGTGCTACGCAAAGACCTGGAGTTGGGACCGCCTTGCCGATCCTCCTCTGGGCGATCGTCATGCCGGTGGTCGGACTCTCCTTCTGCAGCTGGTGTTCGGCGGTCTCTTCCCCCCGCAACCGCGTTTGGCCATCGTGGACCGCGGGTTGTCAGAGATCACGGCTGCCTACCGGCAGATGGACGGCATCGACGTGGAGCTGCTGGACGACGAGGCGCAGCTCAAGGCGCGGGTGGAACAGAACCAGTACGACGCCGGGCTGATCCTACCGGCCGGCTTCGACGAGGCCGTACGGGCGGGGCAGAAGCCGCTGCTGGAGTTCTACGTATCGGGGGAGAGCCTGGCCTCCAACCGCATCATCCTGTCGGCCAACACCATCGACCTCGTGCGGACGGTGGAGGGAGACACGGCGGCAGTCGAGGTCGAGGTGGTCCAGATGGGCGAGGCTCCGCAGCTGAGCGTCGCTCAAAGGCTCGTGCCGATGGTGGTCATCTTCGCCCTGCTCATCGCCGGCGTGCTTCTCACCGGGACGAGCCTGGTGGAGGAGAAGGAGCGCAAGACGCTCTCCGCGATACTGGTGAGCCCCGTGAAGCTGTCGGAGGTGGTTGCCGCGAAGGCCATCCTGGGGCTGGTACTCTCGCTCTTGATGAGCTTCATCATCCTCGCGATGAACAGCGCTCAGGGCTCGAGTCCGCTCGCCCTGTTCGTCACCCTCCTGGTCGCGGGCCTCATGTGCGTCGAGGTCGGCCTGGTCTACGGCGCGGGGTCGCGGGACATGAAGACGCTCTACGCGCTCTTCAAGGGACTCAACCTGCTGCTGTTCGCGCCTGTGGTCTTCTTCCTGTTCCCCGACTGGCCACAGTGGCTGGGCAAGATCTTCCCCACCTACTGGGCGATAGACCCGGTCTTCGAGGTGGCGGTGAACGGCGCCGGCCTGCCAGATGTATGGGTGGAACTGGTGGTCGCTCTGGCCATCTGCGCGGTCCTGGCGCTCGGACTGACGGCGCTGATCCGCAGGATGCGGACGCAGCTCGCGAGCGGATGAGCCGTCGTCAGGCGGGCAACGGTTCGATCAGCAGGCGGCCAGAGGTAGGGCGCCCTGCTCGCGCTGGCCGTTCGACAGCGCGGCGACGTGGTGTTCCACCACGTGCGCGATGCGGTCGGGCGGGAGGATGTAGCGGGCGCCTTTGAGCTTGATCGCTTCCCCGGGCATGCCGTGAACCACCGACGTCTCCTCATCCTGGGCGATCGTCACGGCGCCCTTGTCGCGCATGAGCCGGAGCTCCTTGGCCCCATCTCTGCCCATGCCGGTCAGCAAGATGCCGATGGCGTTCGCGCCGTAGTGCTGGGCCACCGACCGGAAGAGCACCGAGACCGACGGGCGAGAGCCGTTCTCGGGCGGGTCGTCGCTCAACACCAGGTGGCCCTGACGGTTCACTGTCATGTGGCGGTTGTCGGGCGCGAGGTAGACCAGGCCAGGATGGAGGGGCATGCCGTGCTCACCGACACAGATGCGGGTGCCTGTCGATTCGGACAGCCACGACACCATGCTGGTCTGGAAGCCGGGGCTCAGGTGCTGGACGAGCAGGATGGGCACGGGAACAGGCCGCGTGAGCCCGCGAAAGATGGTCTGCAGCACCGGCGGCCCTCCTGTCGAAGCCCCTATCGCCACCACCTCGATGCGGGTGGCCGGCGGAGCCGGCACGGGAGGCGGCACCGTCTCCGGGGGAAGGGGGCGCGACTGAGCACGCCGGTCCCTCCGTCTCACTACCTTGACCTCGGACATCGCGCGCACGGTCCGTATCAGGTTGTCGCCGCTGGTACGGGCGCCTGAACTGGTGGGGGTCCAGGTGACGAAGGCTACCGCCCCGACGTTCAGCGCCTGGCTCTCGAGAGTGGCCACAGGCGCGTCAGGCTGCTTGGACATCATGACGATGGGGACCGGATACCGGCTCATGATCTCCCAGACGGCCGCGTAGCTGCCCGGGTTGGGCAGGTCACAGTCGACCAGGACGACGGAGGGCGTGGCTTCCTCCACGAGGTACAGCGCTTTGTCCACGGTCGCCGCTTCACCCACCACATCGACATCGGCCACGTGGTCGAACAACCCGCGGAGCCGCTCCCGCGCGGTAGGCGAATGGTCGACGATCAGCAGTCTGATCGTTCGTACTGGATTAGGCGTCACAGGAGACTCCGAGCGGTCTCCAAGAGTGTCCCCTGCGTGAATGAGCTCTTCGTGAGATAGGCGTTCGCCCCTACATCGACACCGCGCTCCTTGTGTTCCTGCGACTCCATGCCGGTTACGAGCATGACGGGCAGTCGCGACAGGCGCGCGTCGCCACGGATCTTGCTGGTCAACTCGAAGCCGTCCATGCGAGGCATCTCGATGTCGCTGATGACCAGATCGAAGTCCTCTTCGTTGAGGGCGGAGAGGGCGTCAACGCCGTCCACAGTGGGTCTGACGTAGAAGCCTGCCGCCTCCAGCACGTTCTTGAGCAGCATCCGGGAAGTGATGGAGTCCTCGACCACCAGCACGGCCTTCCTGGGGGCCCCGCCATTGGAGGAGAACCCGTCCCGGCCTCTCGAAGAGACGCCGCCCCGGGCCGACTGCAGCAGATCGCTGATGTTGATGATGGGGACCACCTTCCCAGACCCCATGATCGTCCCTCCGGCGATGTTCCGTACCCGTGCGAGCTGCGGACCCAGGGTCTTCACCAGCACTTCCTGCTCGTCGATGATACGGTCCACGGCGAACGCGACGCGCTCTTCCCCGCTGCCGGCCACCACGGCCTGGATGTACTCGGCGACGCCCCGTTGGGGTTTGAGGGGCAGGTCCAGCACCTCGTGCAGATACACCAGCGGCAGTGTCTGGCCCTCGAGCTGGATGGTCTCGCGGTTCTCCACCAGGCGCACGTTGCTCTTGTGGACCCGGACCACCCGGTCGACGCCCACGACGGGCATGACGAACGGCCAGTCGGAGACCTGAGCCACCACGCCTCGGGCCGTGGCCAGGGTCGCCGGGATGGTGATGCGGAACGTGGTCCCCTTGCCTAGTTCGGTCTCGATGGCCACGGAACCGCCGAGGTTCTCGACCTTCTCCTCCACGATGGCCAGCCCAAGCCCTCTGCCGGAGACCTGCGATACCACCTGGGTGGTGGAAAGACCGGAGGCGAAGACCAGACGCAGGGCCTCGCTGTCGTCGGTGTCGTCGACCTGGATCTGGGTGCGATAGCCTTCGCGGACCGCCGTGTCACGCAGTCGCTGCACGTCGATGCCGCCGCCGTCGTCGGAGACGCAGATCTCTATCTTGTTGTTCTCGAGCTGCGAGACCGCGACGCGTATCAGGCCGCGCAGCGATTTGCCTCGGCTCATCCTGATCTCGGGTGTCTCGATCCCGTGGTCGACGCTGTTGCGCAGTAGGTGGGTGAGCGGATCCTTCAGGTTCTCGATCACGCGCTTGTCGATCTCGACATCGGCTCCGACGATGGAGAACTCCACCTGCTTGTCCTTGGAGCGGGCCAGGTCGCGGATCATCTTGGGGAAGGTCGAGAGCAGCGAGGACATGGGCAGCATGAGGACGCGCTTCATCCCCTCCAGTAGGTCGTCGACCATCGGGCCTATCGTGCGCCGCTCATCATCCGTGGATTTGGACAGCGTCCGGATGTCGGCGATCACGCCTTCCATGAAGGTGGAGTTCCACTCGAGGAACTCCTCGATCTTGTCACGATCGTCGCTGATGCGGGCTTGATACCACTCCCGTTTCCACATGTCCAAACGAGCACTTAGGTCGCGGAGGGCGGTCGCCTGCTGACCGGAGGACAGCTTCACGGAGATGAACTCTTCCGCCTGAAGCATGAGCGATTCCAGCTTGTTCGTAGCCACGCGGACGGTATCGGTCGCCGTCGCCATGGGGGCCGAAGGAGCGGCCTGCTGTTCGGCCGGCGCGCCCTGGGCCGCCGGAGTCGCCGCCGGCGCCGGTCGGCTCTCGGGCTGGGCCCGTTGCGGTTCGATCGGGAGCGCATGCTCATCCGCATGGGGTGCCGCCGGCTGCCATCCGTTCGGGGGCATCTTGGGAGCGGCGACCGGCGGGGTCTGCTGCGGCCCCAGTCCCGCAGGGGCCGGTTCGCCGACTGCCGACAATCTCTCCAGCGCGGCGGAGGCCCGCGCTTCCATGGGAGCTTCGCCCGCGACCAAGCACCCCTGGAGGCAATCGACACATTCGCTGAGCGCGTCGACCACGGGAGAGGTGACCTGGAGCTCGCCGTGCTTCAGCGCCGAGAACACCGATTCCACGTTCTGGCAGATGGAGACCATCAAGGCGTACTCGACGGCGGCAGCCGCTCCTTTGAGGCTGTGCGCCTCCCTGAAGAGGGTCTCGAGAGGAGCCTGGGCGGCGTAGCCTTCACCGGCCGCTTCGAGCTCCACCAGCGCGGTAGACAGAGCACGGATGTGCTCCTCCGCGTCCTGACGGAACGTCTCCAACAGATCTCTAAGGAATTCCTCGTCTTCGGTCATGTCGGGCCTCTCTTATACGCGATTCGAGCGCGCCTATAGTCCGCTACGCACCAACAGGTCTTCAGAAGCAAGCAGTTTCTCAGCGTCCAGGACCACGACCCTGTCCTGAGTGACTCCCTTCAGGTACTCCTCACGCCTCCCCGACAACGTCGCGAGCGCGCGCTGGCCCTCGTCGCCGTCGATCGCGTACACCCCCGCGACTTCATCGGCCAGGACCGCCAGTTCCATGTCCCCGTTATGCAGGATGATCGCTTTGTTGAGATTGGTGAGGCCGACGTTGGCGAAGTCAAGAAGGCGGCGTATGTCCATGACGGAAAGGATGCGGCCCCGCACGTTCACCACCCCGAGGATGTAGGGCGGTACGCCCGGCAGCGGCGTGATCTCCGTGAGAGGGAACACCTCGCGGACGAAGGACGTCTCGAACGCGTAGCGCTCCGGACCCAGGGAGAACTCCAGGATCTCCATGAGCCGTGCCCCGCCCATTTCGGCATCCGGAGTCTTGGCCAGTTCCCTCGCGCGACGCCTCAATATCTCGCGGACCGGATCCGCGTCGGCGCCGTTCCCGCGCGACTCGACGGCCTCCTGGAGCGGTTCTGCTTCAGGTTCTGGCATGGACACTACATTCACGATACACACTCACTTCCCATCAGGGACGCCACCGTCTCGGCCATCTCGCCGGCAGTGAGTCCGTCCGTCTCAGGCAACACGGTGTTCGACGGCATCTGCGCGAGCAGGACGAGCGCCTCGCGGAAGTGCTTGGCGGCCTCGCCCGATCTGGACTGGTTGCGGGCGATGGCGCCCAGCATTATCCGTGCGAGAGCGAAGCTGCCGTCCAGGAACAGCGTCGACTGCAGGGCCTGCTCCGCCTCGTCGGGGCGGCCCAGTTCCTGCAGTATGCTGGCCTTCAGGTAGTAGAGGGAGGGGTTGAGCTTGTCGCAGTCAAGGGCGGATTCGCAACGCGCCAATGCGTGGCCCAGCTCACCCCTGTCGGCGAGAAGCCGGGCTTCTCTGGCGGCTTCCACCGGGTCTGTCTCTTTGGCCGGCCGCGTGGCGGCCTCGGCTGCCAGCTTCTCGGCGTAGGCGGCGAACGGCCTGTTCTTGCCGCGACGATCCACACGGGGACCTTCCGATGGCGCCGCCTTCCTGGGAGCGTGAGCGGGTTTCGCCGACGCGGCCGGGTGCCGCTGCTCTTTGCTCTCGTGAGCGGCTCGCTGCGGGTGGGACGCGGCGGCCGCAGCCGGCCGCGCATGGGTCTTGTGGGCCGGCTGTTCGGCCGCCCGTCGTTCCGCGACCAGACCGTGGGGGTCACCCTGACCGGCCCCGTTTATCTTGGGAGCCTTCTTGTAGATGATCTCGCCGTTGCTCATGAGCGAAGTGAGGTCGCCCTGGATCTCTCGTGACGCTTCGCTGGGCGTCACCAGGAAGTAGCCGCCTTCCCTCAGAGACCTGTGAAGCCTGTCGGCAACCCGCGTCGCCGTCTCTCTGGAGAAGTACATCAGAACGTTACGGCACAGGATCAGATCGAAGTCATGCAAGTCCGACCCCAGCGAGGGGTAGACGTCGTCGACGAGATTGAGATAGCGGAAGGTCACCATGTCGCGTATCGCGGGATCGAGCAGGTAGCGTCCCTCCGGGGTCCGGGTGAAGTACCCGTTGACCACCCACGACGGCGTGCCGCGGAAAGACCACTGCGTGTATTCCGCCTTACCCGCCGTGGCGAAGACCTCATGATTGACGTCGGTACCCAGGATGGTCACGTCCCAATCGGCTCGGTCGGGGATGAGACGCGAGATCAGGATCGCGAGAGAGTAGGGCTCCTGCCCGGTGGCGCACCCCGCGCTCCAGATCCTGAGTCTCCGCGTGGTGTTCTGCTGGGCGGCGATCAATTCGGGAAGCAGCCAGGACTGCAACATGGCGAAGGTATCCGGGCTGCGAAAGAAGTGGGTCTCGCCGATCGTGAGGTGAGCTGCCAGTGCCTGCACTTCGCGCTGACCGAAAGAGTGGGACAGCAGCCGGGCGACGAGAGCGTGGGAGCTCTCCAGGCCCAGGCATTGCGCGGTCTTCTCAAGCCCCTTCACGAGGTCCGGCCAACGGTCCTCGGGGAAGTTGAGCCCCATGCGCTCCGCGATGAGACTCGCCGGCACCGACAGGTCGTAGCTCATGTCATTTCCAGTTCGGCCAGAACCGAAGCGAAATCACGGTCGGAGAAGGATCCGTCTCTGAACACCACTCTCTCGAGATCGAGGGCGTAGATGAGCTCGCCGTCTACGGGGACTATCTTCCGCAGGCAACGCGTCCGTTCGTCGTCGTCATGAGGCACGAACCCGCCCGATACCTCCAGAGAGCCCAGCGCCGCGTCCACAGGGAGGACCACGGAGGCGGTCGAGGTACTTGCGATAATGAAGTGGTCGTCGAGGGCGATGTCGCGGGTCGGTTGCCCGAAACGCACCCGCAGGTCCACGACGGGCAGGACCCTGCCTTGAATGTTGACCACGCCGCGGATGTGAGGCGGGGATTCCGGCACCGGCTTGACCTCGACGGCACGCACTATCCTCTCGACCTCCCAGATGTGAAGAGCGTAGGTCTGCTCGTCGAGCTGGAATATCACCCAAGTCTCCGTCGTGCCATCGGCGGCGGCTGTGTCCACCGCCACGGCCGGCTTCGCATAGCCCAAGGGACCGTCTGACTGCATGGTCGTCTCACTCTCTCTTCCCAGAAGACTCATTGCCGGCTCGAAACCGCCGGTCTGGGCGCTCTTCCCAACGAAAAGGCCATCCAGACTCTAATATCGCCCGATATGCCCTCCAGCTTTACACTCTGCAAGCTATCGGCGATACGGGTGGTCGATCAGCCGTTCGAGAGGGCTTCGACGAGTTCGTCGGTGGTGGTCACCCAGCCGAAGATGTTCTCCACGTTCCAGAGCGTCGCCTCGTAGGTCGGACCGGGTATCAGCGGATGGGTGGCGTCGCTCACCAGGATGGGCCAGTAGTCGAGCGAGAAGCCGTCCCTGAGGGTCGACTCGACGCACACATTGGCCGCCAGACCGGAATAGATGCAGTACTTGATCCGGTATGTCTTCAGGATATGGTCGAGCTCCGTGCCGGCGAAGGCGCTATAGCGGTGTTTACGCACGATCGTGTCGCCGGCCTCGGGCTTCAGCTCCTCGATGATCTCCTCGTCCCAGGTACCCTCTGTGATCAGCCGGCCCCAGTACTCCGGGCGCCGCCTCATGAGGACCAGCGCCAGCTCCTTGTGCCAGTTGGGCGACTCGGGGCCGCCGGAATCGGAGTAGTCCCTGTTGTAGCTCATCTTGATGAAGACGATCTTCATCCCGGCTCCCCGGCAGGCGGGGATGAGCTTCTGGTGCCTCTCGACGACCGGGGTGTGAGGCGATGGATCCCAGCCGAAGAGATCGACCATGCCGCCCTTCTTGGTGAAGGCGTTCTGCATGTCCACCACGATGAGCGCTGTGCGTGAAAGGTCGAGCTCGAGGGGTTCCGGCCTGGCGGGGATCTCGAGGAGCCTGGGGGTCTGCGAAGGCTGGGGAAGATCCATGTCGACCCTCCTTTGTGGTGCCGCTTGTCCTTGACGAGACCTTATCAGCACCTCTGTGATCGTGGCAACGGGAAAGGATGAGGCACGTCCCGCCTCGCGCCCCCGCGCGGCAGGAACGCCCCGGGCGGAGCCGAACAAGGCCAGGGACGGCGCGGCCCGGCTGCGCCCGTGAACCGCTGTCCAGACTGCTGCGTCTCCACCTGGGGGAGAGAATGGTTCAAGTCACACGGATCGATCTTGGAGGGGTCAACTGCTACCTCCTCCCGGCTGATCGAGGATTCGCGCTTATCGATACGGGCAGTCCGCAGAAGCGGAGCGTGATCGAACAGGAGCTCTCCCGGATGGGCTGCTGGCCGGGCGACCTTCGGGTCATTGTCCTCACTCACGGCGACTACAACCACGCGGGAAACGCGGCATATCTGCGCGAGAGGTACGAGGTCAAGGTGGCGATGCACCACGACGACCTGGGCCGCGTGCGGCGGGGCGACTGGAAGTGGGGCCAGAAACCGAAGCCCGACCACGTGGCCTGGTCGTTCCGACTGCTCTCGCTCTTCAGGGCGAAGAGAGACGACTTCGACGTCTTCGAACCTGATGCTTGCCTGGGCGACGGGCAGAGTCTGCTTCGCTACGGCTGCGACGCTACGGTCCTGGGTCTACCGGGGCACACCAAAGGCTCGATCGGCGTCCTGACTCCGGACAAAGACGTCATCTGCGGCGACCTCCTAGATAACCTCCTCAGTCCCAGCTTGGGCGTGCTCATCAATGATATGGCGGCGGCCAAGACCAGTCTGGGAAGACTGAGAAGACTGCAGGTGGCCGCTGTGTATCCAGGGCACGGAAAGCCCTTCCGCTTGGCGGACGTCAAGGCAGGCGACTAGCCTGCGGCCGGTTCGCACTGTTCTGCGTTACACTGGCCGGGCATTCGACTGAGGAGCGCGTTTTGGATGAACCGTCAGGCACCCCGGACCCCGGCGCACCGAGAGGGCGCCTCGGCCGCGACGGCATCGCGAGGTCGGTGAGGTCGGAGCTGATAGCACGGGTCCGGCGGGTCCGGGGCCCGTCGGAGCCGTTCGCGGACTCCGGCGGGCCGCAGGATGTCGACGGCTCCGTCGGGGGGCTGACGGTCCAGCCGGTGCAGGAGTACTTCATCTCGTTCGAGGATGTGTCGACCCCCTTCCATTCACGCACCCACATAGGCACCGACTACGGTCCCCTGGGGATCGGCGAGGATACCTCGGGCGACTTCCTCGCTCTGTCATGGGCACAGGGCAAGACCGCCGGGCACATATGTGTCGACCCCGCCATCGGTGGTAACGCGGGCATGTGGCATAGCCTGAGCGGTCTCGCCGACGACCACGACCGCTATCTCGACTTCGCCAAGTGCTACCCGTATGTGCGCGACGAGTTCCAACCCCGGTGCGTGGGCATGACCATCGCCGCGCAGGGGATCGGGTCGCTCAAACTGGAGCTCAAGTCCCTTGAAGGCGGCGTGCTGTGGTGGGCCACCGAAGACATCTCCACCGGGGACCAGTGGACCCGGCTGCGCTTCTCTTGGTCGCCCGCCGATCTGCGGAGGGTGAAGCTTCTCACCTGGGTCGCCGAGCCTCGGGCGCGGCTGTGCGTGAGCTCACTCCGGCTCCTCATCGAGATGCCTGAGATACCGTTCGAGCAGAAGATCTTCCTTGTCTCGTATGCCAAGTTGGCCCGCTCACATTCGCTTGCCGGCGGCCTGGTGAGCGACAGGGCCGACCGGCGGGTGGGCGAGTTGGACTCGATCGTTGCCAGTGGTCTCTTCTGCCTCGCCACCTGCGCCGCCTACAAGATGGGGATGGTGAAGGCCGCCTTTGCCGAGCAGGTCCTGCGGAAGACCTTCGCCGTCGTCTCCAGCCTTCCGAAAGCCAGGGGGCTGCTGCCTCAGTATGTGAAGAAACGGGGCGCCAAGTACCGCACCCGCGAGGGGACCGGATACAGCACGCTAGGCACGAGCCTCTACTATCACAGCATGCTGCTCGCGGCCCAGATGCTCTGGGACGGCAAGACCCTCTCCGGTCTCATCAGGGGGGTCAGGAGGGTCGAGTTCGATCACCTGCGCGACGACGAGGGCTACGTGATCGCAGGACTAAAGGACGATGGTCGCACGCCCCTTGCCTCCACCTGGCGTGAATGGGGAGGGGAGACTGCGCTCGTGCTCCTATTGGAGCAGATGGTCACGGGCGACATCCGGCGTATCGATGTCGATAGGTCGGGGATCGTGCGCGACGGCATAGGCTACATCGGGGAGATCCAGAGCCTCTTCTACCCCGACTTCTCCTTCGATGAGGTGGATGTGGTGACCGGCGTCAACTGGCTTGACGCGCGAAGAGCGCTCCTCGAGGAGCAGAAGCGCTACTTCGCCCGGCACTGGCCCGGCTCACCCGCGGGAGCCTTGGGCCTATACGGGCTGTCCGCCGGCGATAGCCCTGCCGGCGAGGGTTTCGTGGCCAACGGCACCGGCAGTCCCGGCAGGCCGGAAGTCATCCACCCTCACTATGCTCTGATGTCGGGGCCGCTGGAGCGTGATCCCAGAGCCGTCTGCAAGGTCCTGAGAGCCATGGAATCGTGCGGTCTGATCCCTCCCTGGGGGATGGTCGAGAGCTTCACGAAGGATCTCGAGTACCTGCCCATGCTTGGGTCGCTGAACGCGGCCTTCGAGTGCATCTCCGCCTATCATCTCTGGGCCCGGGTGACGGGGGAGAGTGACCAGATCTATGAGGCGGTCGACTTCTGCGGTCTTCTGCGGGAGGCGGTGAAGGCGTTCTATCCGCCTAACCGGCGCTGGTAGACGGGCCGCCAAGGGAATCGCCGTTTCGCTACGTTCTCTGCATGAATGCGTGTCGCGACGCTCTCCGGCCATCCCCTTGGTGGCCACTGTCACAGGTTCAAGCCCTAGAACATGATGACGTTGCGGAGCGCTTCGCCCCGCTCGACCGCCTCCATGGCTTCGTTGATCTCTTCCAGCGGGTAGCGCTTGGTGATCAGTTCGTCGAGCTTGAGCTTGCCTGTCTTGTAGAGAGTCACCAACTTGGGGATGTCGTTCTTGAGGTTGGTGTTGCCCATCCAGCAGCCGATGATGGACCGCTCCTCCCTGAAGACCGGGAAGGGGGAGAACGTCACGGTGTCTTTGATGTTGGGGATGCCGACCCAGACCGCCGAGCCGCGCGCCGCCGCCATCGGGACACTCTGCTCCAAGGCCTGTGGCGAGCCAACCGTGACGAAAACGTAGTCGGCGCCGCGCCCGTCGGTCAGCTCCTTGACCGCCTGAATCGGGTCCACCTTGGCGCTGTTCACCGTGTGCGTGGCACCGAACTGCTTGGCCGCCTCCAGCTTGGCGTCGTTCACGTCGACCGCGATGATGGGGTAGGCACTCACCAGAGAAGCTCCCTGGATGGAATTGAGCCCCACGCCGCCCACGCCGATGACCGCGACGCTGGCACACAGCTCCACCTTGGCCCGCCAGACGACGGCTCCGAATCCGGTGGCCACGCCGCAGGCCAGCAGGCTGGCGGAGTCGAGCGGCATGTCCGGCGGCAGCTTGACTACCTGGGATTTGTGCACGACCGTTTGCTCAGCAAAGCTGCCGATCAGGAAACCCTGGTCGACAGGCTCGCCCTTCTGGTTCTTGTACGGAGAGACGGCCCCACGTTCCCAGGGATACTCGCATAGGTTGGGGTGACCGGTGGTGCACATGCGACACTCGCCGCACGAGGTCAACAACGACACGACGACGGGGTCACCCTTTTCCAGACCGCTGACGCCCTCGCCGATCTCCTCCACGTATCCGGCCGTCTCGTGACCTCCAACGATGGGAGGCGGGAAGGGAAGGGTGCCCCTCACAAGATGGATGTCGCTGTGGCAGACGGCCGTGGCGACGTTCTTGATCTTGACTTCCCCGGGGGCAGGAGGGCGGATATCGATGTCCTCGATCACCAGGGGCTTGCCGAACTCGTAGCAGACTGCCGCTTTCATACCGT
>ENA-UOUL01003963-UOUL01003963.1-bioreactor-metagenome-genome-assembly--contig:-NODE-3963-length-14350-cov-4.548798_pt1 | contig 14350 bp, 10 predicted proteins | sample MGYA00249838_ERZ747220 | MGnify/ENA primary metagenome ERZ747220 (study PRJEB28778, sample SAMN05720191) | bioreactor metagenome | isolation source: Anaerobic biogas reactor | place: USA:Washington...
AAAATCATTCATAAAAAAATAAATATCAAACACGCGGAAGCACCGGGCCGGACGTCCCTGGCGGCATAGCAGGAAGCCCTCCGGACGCTCCCTCTCATTTCCGATCCGATCCCTGATTTTCAGGTGTCTTATCTTCTGTGGCAGGGAAACAGGCATGGATTTCTGTTTCCCTTTTAAATCATTGGGCGCTGTCCTTATTTATTGAGGGAGACTATGCGAAACTCACAAAATCTGAATTGCGCGGAAACAATGCTGATTCCCACGATTCTCTGCGGTGGGGCGGGAAGCCGCCTGTGGCCGCTTTCGCGGGATGAGTACCCCAAACAGCTTCTGCCTCTGGCGGGGGAGGAAACGATGCTTCAGGGAACGATCCAGCGGCTGGAAGGCTTTGCCTGTCCGGATGTAATCCTCTCCCCGTCCCCGATTGTGGTCTGCAATGAAGACCACCGCTTCGTCGTCGCCCAGCAGCTGCAGGGTGCGCGGCAAGCCCAGCTCGGCCAAAAGGGGCGGACGCAGGTCGCTGGTAAAATTGCGCACCTCCTGCAGCGTTTCGTCGACCTGGTCACGCAGGAGCTCTATTTCAGCCTCGAGTTCCTCGCGGTCGTCGATCTCGCTGAGCGACTCGATGCGCCGGCCGAGCACGATCAGCGCCTGGGCGGTCTCGTCGTGCAGGTCGCGCGCGATGCGCTTGCGCTCCTGTTCCTGCCCGTTGAGCACCGAGGCGACGTAATTCTGGATATCGGCGCGATATCGCCGCAGCTGCTCTGTCATGGTATTGAACGAATCTTCCAACACCCGCACTTCGCGCGGAGCCCGCGAGGTCGCTACATTGCCGTCAAACTCGCCCGATGCGATGCGCCCTGCCTGGCCAGCCAGGCTTTGCAGCGGTGCGGCGATGCGCCGTGAGTTCGTAAAGATAATCAGGAACGGCAAAAGGATTACCAAAACCGAGAGAACGATCATATAAGGGGTGTATGGGCGCAGCGGGTTGAGGATGTCAGCCATCGATTCGCTGGTCACCAGATACCAGTTGCCCCAGCTCTCGTCGGCAAACACTGAGCTGCCCAGATCGCGCAGCGGCACCTTGGCATAGCCGACCACCTGCAGGTTTCCACCCGAGGCGATTGTCTCGGCGCCGCCGCGGTTGTTGGTCAGGGCCAGGTAGCCCGGGTCGTCGTGCGCGACAGTGCCCACCAGGCTGTTATCGGGGTGTACCAGAATCGTGCCGTCAGCATCCAAAAGGTAGGCACGTCCGGCTGTGCCAATGCTGATGTTGGCGATCGGCCGGCCCAGGCGTTCGCCATCCAGCCGCCACACCCCCACCACATACCCCACCATGCGTCCGCGGTTATCAAACAACGGGATCGAGACGCACAGGAGCGGCCTGCCCTGGCGGTCGCTCAGACGCCCCGATAGCACCGGTCGGCGCAGCCGCCCCGAGCGCTCCATCCACGGCTCGCCGCGCAACGGGATGCTGTTGTCATCCGCGGTGGAAGCCACCAGATTGCCTTTCGGATCGGTGATGATCACCTGGTCAAAGCGCTGGCTGAGGGTGATATTGGCCTGCAGGATCTCAACCTTGGCCTGCGGATCGCCCTCACGCACGGCATCGTTGGCGGCCACACTGGCCAGCAGCGTTACCGAGTCATACCAATAGTAGGCGATCTGCCGCGCCGCCAGATATACCAGCTGGGCGTCGCGCTCCTTGATGAGCGTGCGCGTCAGGCGAAAGGCGCCCACAAGGGCAGCGATCGTCAGCACGATCAGCATGATCGTCACTGGCGTGACGATCGAAACGATCAGCTGCGTGCGCAGGCTGTGGGTGGTGCGGTGCTTTCCGCTATCCATAGGTTCCAAGGTGGGCAAGTCCTCTGCCTCTATTATAAGTGTGTTGTCGTATATCCGAAAGGGCTTGCACCGGCGGCCATTTTCAGGTTAAATGATTATGATCGGTGAAAGGAGCAAGATGCAATATCGACGCTTAGGGAATGCGGGTGTACAGGTTTCGCAGATCTGCCTGGGCACCATGACCTTTGGCCGCGAGGCAGATGAAGCCACCTCGTTCAAGTTAATGGATCGCTTTATCGAGCTGGGCGGCAACTTTATCGATACCGCCGATATGTATTCGGATGGCCTGAGCGAGGAGATTATCGGACGCTGGTTCCGGCAGCGCGGCGGCAAGAAGGACCTTTTGCTGGCGACCAAGGTTTATGCCACGATGGGCAAAGGCCCCAATGATGGCGGGCTTTCGCGCTACCACATCTTTAAGGGAGTCGAGGCCAGCCTGCGGCGGTTGCAGATCGAGACGATCGACCTGTACCAGATACATCGTTGGGATCCCAACACCCCCGTCGAAGAGACCCTCGAGGCGCTCAACGACCTGGTGCGCCAGGGCAAGGTGCGCTACATCGGCTGCTCCAACCTAGCAGCCTGGCATCTGGCCAAGTACCTGCAGGCGGCCAAGGAAAACCATTGGACACGCTTTATCAGCCTGCAGCCAGTCTATAACGCCCTCAACCGCAGCATCGAAAACGAGCTGCTGCCGTTGTGCGCCGCCGATGGGCTTGGCGTGATCGCCTATAACCCGCTGGCTGGCGGCATGCTGACGGGCAAGTACGAGCGCGGTAAGCCCATCCCGGAAGGTGTGCGTTTGCAGGTGATGCCACTGTATGCGCATCGCTACCTGTACAAAGACGCCTTTGACGTGATCGAAGCCTTTACCCGGCACGCCGCCGAGCGCGGTGTGACACCGGCGCAGCTGGCACTGGCCTGGGTGATTGCTGAGCCCAGGGTCACCTGCCCGATCATAGGCGCACGCAACCTGGAGCAGCTGGAAGACACCCTCGGCGGCCTCGACCTCAAGCTGACGCCCGAGGAACGTGCTGCCGTGCCGACGGTCGCGCCGCGCCGCTGGGTGGGGGTCGATCCGGTCTACGATCGCGAGGAATAGCTGCCTCTAACGGATGGTGATGCCCTGCGTCACCACTTTCGCATCCATCACGCGCGCGCCGTTGGCATTCAGGGCGCGCTGCACCGCCTCGCGCTGGGCCGGCTCGGTGACGGTGATCATACAGCCGCCGCCGCCGGCGCCGCAGATCTTGCTCGCAACGGCTCCGGCACCGCGCGCAGCTGCCATAGCGCGCTCGATCTCGGCATTGGTCACGCCCTCGGCCAGGCCGCGGCGCAGCTGCCATTCCGCCTCGACCAGTTCGCCAAAGAGTGCAAAATCACCCACCAGGAGGCACGCGCGCATGTCGTCGGCGATGCTGCGGATGGCGTGCATGTTGGCGACCGTGCTGCCCTGACGCTCGATATAGCTCTTGAGCATCGCCCAGTTGGTGATGGCAGAATCGTGCGGCACGCCGGTATAAGAGATGATCAGCCGGCGGTTGAGCTCGGCGATCAAGTCGGAATCGGCATGCAGCTGCTCGATCGTCCAGCCATCCACGTCAAACCACATGGCGCACACCCCGCCATAGATCGGCGGGAAATAATCCTGCTTGCCGGTGGGGATGCCGATCACCTGGGCTTCTATATTGGCACCCAGGTCGATGATCCGCTCCGAAGTAAAACCGCGCCCCGTCAGCTGGTTGAGGCCGTGTGCCAGTGCCATCAGCAGCGCCGATGACGCCCCCAGACCAGAGCCGTTGGGCGCTGCCGAAGCGATGGTGATATCGAGTCCCATCTCGGGCTTAAAGTACGCCAGCGCGCGCTTGACCAGGTCGAGCCGCCCGCCAAAGGTCATCGCCTCGAGCGAGGGCAACTCCTCGGTAAGCTGCAGGTCACGCGAGTGGATTGTGAATTGGGTGTCGGGGCGCGTCTCTAGGATGGCTTCGGCATGCACGTCGATGGCGGCATTCACCGTCAACCCGCCGCCCTCGAACAGATAGAGCGGGTAGACGTCGAGGGTTGAACCGGCGAAATCAACACGCGTCGGCACCGTGATATGGATGCTGGTCATGCAGGCTCCTTGTCGATCAGAATGGGTCGTCTTCGTGGAACGTAAGCACCGGATAGGCGCCTGGCGGGATGCCGCGCGCCGGATGCGGCTCGGGAGGCTCGTCGTTGCGGTAGCTGCGCCACTGGCTGGGTGCATCCGGGTCCGGCGCGCCGTGCGGGGTGAGGCGCGTGCGTACCTGGATCAGCACGGGCGTGTTGACAGACGCCCCAGCAATGATCGCCTGGCCTTTGCTCAGGTTGGGCAGCTCGTCCAGCAGGTCGCGCCCCACCGAGCCGACACTTTCGGCGATGCGTGCCTGGTCGACCGAGTTGACCACGCGCAGGATGCACTGTGTCATGCACTGCGAAAGCACGTCGCTATCCAGCTTGCCGGGGCGCTGGCTGATCAGCCCCACCCCCAGGCCAAACTTGCGCCCTTCGGAGAGGATCTGTTTGAGCACCGCAGAGGTGATGATGTCGTCGCTGGCAGGCGCATAGTTGTGCGCCTCTTCGATCAGCACAAAGACGGGGTAGGGCAGATAGTTCTCGGCCCCGCGCACCGTGCGGCCGCGCACCGTATCCATGCGCGCCTGGTTGAGGCGCCGCAGGATAGTGGCCACGATCACGCGCTGCTCGCGCTCGGGGATCTCGTTGAGCTGCAGGATGGTGCACAACCCGGGGCGCACCAGCTCGCCCAGTTTGAGGTCCTGGTCGGCATCAAACAGCTTGTTTTCCGCAAGCGCTTCTACTCGCCAAAGCAACGCGCCGACGGTTGGGTCTGTAGTGGCCTCCGGGGTGTCATCGGCAGGCTTGGTGATCGCCTCGCGCAGGTGTTGAAAGGTCCAGCGCCCGCGGGCACGGGCACCGCTGCGCGAATCCTTGAAGGCGCGGTTGAGGTTATTGTGCATCTTTTCGGAGAGGTTGGGCATCAGATAGCGCAGGTCGCCGATTTCGAGCGACGACATGCGTACCTTGATATCCGCCGGCCTCAGGATCTGTACCTGGGGAGCGTAATCCGCGGCGGCAAACTGCGGCAGGCGCTGCAGGTCCTCGAGGGTGTCGTATTCGGCGTGCGGATCAATCACCAGCACCGCTGCACGGTTGTGCGGCATCATCAGCTCTTCGACTATCACCCCTGCCAGATAGCTCTTGCCGGCGCCGGTCGAGGCGATGATCGCCAGGTGGGTGCTGGTAAAGCCGCGCGCATCCAGCTGCAGCGGTACCCTTCCGCTCTCACGCGTCAGCAGCGACCCAATCTGCACCGCGCCGGTAGCCTCGGCGCTCAAGCGCGAGAGAAGGGCGGTGAGCTGTGCATCGGCCGCCAGATAGATGGGCGTGCCCGGCACGGGCAGGGCGTGCGGGTTCACAAAACCGAGCGCTTTGTCCAGATAACCCAGCAGGCTAACGCTCAGGCGATACAACCCGCTGGGGGGCGGATCAAGCCCCAGCAGGCCGGCCAGATGGTCGGGCGAGACGGCCGGGTCGGCCAGCAGGTTATCCGGCAGACTGCGCGCCAGTTCGCGCTTGCTGATGCGTCCCAGTACCATGCGCTCTTCGGCCTGATAGTAGACGAATTCGCCGTGCCTCAGGTGGTTGTGCGGGTCGCGCGCGATGAAGACATAGCTGTTGGCGGTTTCGCCCGGCCCCTGGGTGATGCCGACCGCTGCATGTAGCGCGCTCACAGGCGCGCCTCCAGCGGACGGATGCTGGTGCGCCAGGCAATATCATCCGCCAGCAGCTGCAAGCTGGGGGCCTCATCGGGGTAGCGCTCTGCCAGCACAGCCAGCAGCCTCGTGAGCACCTGTAGCATCTGCGGCTGCGGATTAGCCAGCAGCCCTGGAAGATAGGCGATGCGCAGTGAACCGCCCGCGGTATGAAAGGCATCGAACTCGGCCTCGCTGAGGGTGCTGACGACTGTGCCGATGCTGGCTGCCAGGCTGGCGCAGCCCTGCTGGGCGCTGCCATCCTCGGCCAGGCTGCCGATGACCGTCAGCTCCACCAAAGTAGCGAGCTCGTCGAGGTAATCAGGCGCAAAGACAGCCAGAGCGTCGGGCTGGGTGATGCGCGGCGAGCGGCTGCCGTAATCCGGGTTGTAGAGCTGCGTATCCGTGAGGATCGCCACCAGTGTGACGTCCTCCAGGCGCATGCCCACCAGCGTACCGAGGGCGTGGTCGGCCGGGCTGAATGCCTCAGCCGCTTCGCCGCGTCCCAGAATGCGGCAGGTGTAGAGGGTATGCGAGCGCGAACTGACGATCGTGCCGATCTGCATGCGGGTTCCGTTCCTTTATTGTCGACGTTGTTTGGCAGCAGCCTTGGCGGCTAACTGCAGCTCAAAGCCCTGCTCATGGAGTAAACGATCAAGCAGCCGCCAGAGGCGCAGGGCATCTGGCTGGGAAAGCACCGCCTGGGAATGCGCCGAGCTGAGCGCATAGGGGTAACCGCTCCCGACGATGCATTCGGCGCGCACGACGTCGGCCACCTCATCCGCCAAGCCGGCTGTCTGTACCCAGGCGGGCAACTCGATACGCGCAGGAGGATTATCGCTGGAGGTCTTTAAATACGCAAAATGGAGCTCGCGATAATAGTCGATCCCATCCGGCGGGTTTTGCGAGAGGCGGTCGTCGCGCGCTACGACCCACAAGTCACTGCGCATTCCCCATTCAAGCACACGATCCAGCAGTGCCGCATCGGGTACCTCAATCATGCCGGCGGACGTGTCCAGCAGGGAGAGCATGCGCGTCAGATCGCGGGCATAAGAGCGGTCGATAAACCCCACCAGGGGGACGCGTGTCTCCTTCGAACATGCAAGCATGGCCTGCACCGCTTGTACATAGCATGTGCGCAGGGTCGGGTGCAGCATGCCGGCGAATGAAAGCGTCAGTGAGCCATCCACCAGGACGAGGGCCATCCTGGACGTGCACGCCAGTTGCTGCATGACCTGACAGGCGCTGCGGCATTCGAGTTCATAGCGTGCCTGGTTGACGAGTGCCTCAGAGGCGCTCTCGGGATCATTGCCGTCCAGTCCGAGGTCGTCGGGGGTGAGCAGTTCAAGCCAACGCGGCGTCTCATAACTGCCGTCAGCCGTATGGCGGTTGATATAGGCAGCGGCCTGCACCACCCCCAGCGGCAGGGCGATGTCGCGACTGGGCATGATCTGTGAGCCATCGATGGCGGCCACGCTGCGCCCGGCAAGCATCTCCTGAGCCCAAGCAAGTGCGGCGGGCCGGTTGTGCCAAGGAGCGTCAAACGGGCGTGCCAGTGGCTGGCCGGGGAGCCGTTCCGGGGTGGGCAGCGCTCCGGGGCGCGCATGAGCCGCAAGGCGCGCACGAATGGTTTCGGCATCCAGCTCAGCCAGTTCTGCCAGGGCATCAGCGCCGGCAACGGCGCTTGCCCTGAAGCGCTGCATCCAGGCGAGCAGCTCTGGGCTGCGTTCGTTCAGGGCGTTGAGCAGGAGTTCGGAATCCAGCATCAGGCTTGCTCAACAGGGCGCGAGCCGCGCTCGTCGCGGATAATGTGCACGCGGTGGTGGGCATAGCGTTCAAAGGTGTCGTCGTGGCTGACAACCAGAATCTGCCCAAAGCCGCGGATCAGGGCCAGCCGCTCGGAAAGGTTTTCGCGGCGCTCGGCATCCAGATGGGCGGTCGGCTCGTCAAAGATCGCCAAGTCGATGCCCGAGGCGTTGCGCAAGAGTGCCAGGCGCAGGGCGAGCGCGGCAGCCATCTGCTCGCCGCCCGAAAGCTGCGGATAGGCGCGCGTTTCACCGCGCACCGACAGGCTCAGGCTATAGTCGGAATCCCACATCAGCTTGCCCGAGGTATCCGCCATGATCTCGCGGTAGATTGCACTGGCTTCGTAAGCGATGCGCTCGGTCAGCCGCCGGGTGATCTGCGGACCGGCCTCCTTAAGCCAGCCGCGGATGCGCTCGCCACTCATGCGCGCCAGGTCGCTGCGTGCGATCTGCGCTTGCGCCTCGGCCAGCTTGTCGCGCGCGGTGACCAGCTCGCTCAGGCGCTTTTGGGCGATGCTAGCCTGAGCGTTGTGCAGCTCCAGTTGCGCCCGGGAGGCGGCCAACTCACTGGCGTACTGGGTCTGCTGGCGGCGCAGCTCGGCGTGGGCAGGAGCATCATAAGCGGTTTGCCTGCCGGCAGCCTCGATTTGGGCACACTCGAGCTCTTTACTACGGTCGGCCGCTTCAGCCAGCTGGGTACGCGCTCTGGCTGCGCGCTCGTTATACTCACCGGCTACCTGGATATTGGCCAGATAGCGCTCGTGGTCAGGCTGGTTGGCGCGCAGTTCGCGCTGGTTGGTATCCAGCTGGTCTTCGAGCCCGGCATAGGCTGCCAGCTCGCTCTGCAGCTGGGTCTCCTCGGCGTCCAGCGCCTCCAGGCTAACCCGTACAGCCGCCAGTTCGCTGGCTACCTGCGGATGGCGCTCGGCAGCGCGTTGCAAGGTAGCTGCCCTGGTGCGCGGGTTGCCCAAAGCCTCGAGCTGCCGGCAGGTTGCATCGCGCAGTGCCGGCGCATCGCCAAGCGCTTGCAGGGCGGTACGCGCTTTCTCGACTTGTGCATGCGCATTGGCCTCGCCCTTAGTGGCTGCCTCGACGGCATCAGCGGCAGGCAGTTTACGCAAGCTGGCATAGAGCTTGTCGATCTCGCGCTGCCCGCTTTGCACCGCGCCGCGCACGTCGGTAGCATGGGCGCTCGCTTTGGCGAGCTCCTGCTGCAGTTGCTCGAGTTGCACGGTGTTGAGCTCCAGTAGCTCATGACGATGCTCGGGCGTCAGCTCAGCCATACACACCGGACAGGTGGCGAGGTCACTTTGGCACAGCTGCTGGTTAGCGTGCTCAATGCGTTCTATCTCGGTTTTAGCTCTGGCCATGGCGTCCAGGGTGGCGCGTTCGTCGCTGCGTGCAGCCTCGAGGGCATCGCTGCGGAGCTTGAGGCTAGCCTCCAGGCTGAGGGACTCTTTATGGCTTGAACGGGTGCGCTCAAGCTCTTGCCGGGCACGCTCAAGCCCGCGCTGGGCGTCGGCCAGTGCGCGTTGGGCTTGCTCAAAATGGCTGACGGCACTGTTTTGCTGTGCCAGATGCAGCTCCAGACGCGACTGTTCGGCAACCTCTGGTTCAAGGGCACGATATTCGGCTTCGGCTCGCGCGGTGGATTGCTGTTCGCGTTCAAGCTGAGAGACCTGGCCGCTCAGTTCGGCGCGCTGGCTCGCCAGTTTGGCGGCCGACTGGGTGAGCTTGTCGCGTGCCACGCGTGCATTTTGCAGCTCACGGCCAGCTTCTTCGGCGCGCTGATAAGCCAGATGCCCCGGCTCGCTGGCTACACAGGTACTGCGGGCGCGCTCAGCGGATTGCGCGGCTTCGGCAGCGGTCTCGGCGCGCTGCTGGGCCAGGTCGTGTGTGCGTCGGGCGATCGTGACGGCCTGGTTGGCACGTTCCAGCGCCTCGGAGGCTAGTTCATAGCCATGTATGCGCTGTTCTAGCTCCACAAGAGCCCCGGAGAGCTCATCCGTCCGCGCCGCCGCCTGTGCTGCGGCTGCCTGATGCGCAGCCAGGTCGGCCTCCAATCGGGGCTGCTCTTCCAGTTGGCCCTCAAGCCTTGCGGCGATGCTGCGTTCATTCGCCAGGCGCTGCTCGATATGGCGCACCGTTTCGCGCAGTTTGTCGGCACTTACCGCATAGTCGCTCACCTGCAGAAGCGGGCCAAAGAGGCTGCGGCGCTCTGCCGGGCGTGCCAGAAAGGGCGCCGTCATGGTGCCCTGCGGTACCCCGATGGTGTTTTCAAAGAGCGATGCCAGGTCTGCGCCGGAATCCAGGCGCAGGTGGCGCCGCATCCAGCCCTGTACGCCGGAGACACCCTCCGCCACCACCTCGTTAAGTTCGCAATCGCGCACGCGATACTGGGTGGTGGTGCTTGCGGTAAAACGCCGTTCGGCCTCGTATTGGCGTTCATCCAGTGCCGAGATAAAGCGCACCAGGGCGCGCCCGGATTTACTGCCCTCGCGCAACAGGCTTCCGGCGGTACCACTGGTATGGTTAAAGAGCACAAAACCAATCGCCTCGAGGATTGAGCTCTTGCCAGCACCGTTGCGCCCCAAGATGGCGTTGACCCCTGGCGCAAACATGATCTCGGCATCAACATAGCTCTTGAAATCCTGTAGCCTGACCGAGTGGATCAGCATGCGTCCGCCTCCGCGGGGTGGGCGGCCAAAAAGGCTTCCAGCTCATCCACGATCTCGGCTGACGGGCGGCCCGCCAGGGCCCTCTCCTTCATACGCGCCGCCAGAGCAGCCCAGGCATCCGCCTCCTCGACCAGCTGCACGTCGCGGCTGATCAGCTCGGTCAGTACATGCCGTTCAAGTTCGCTGCGTGTCAGGTCGTCGGGCAGGGCAACTTCGCCGGCCTCGGCCGAGGCGCGATTGGTGATGCGCACCACCAGGGCGCGAAAGCGCTCGCGGATGTGGCTTTGCAGTTCGGCCTCATCCACCTGGGATGGGTCGAACTGCAGCACGCCCGTCAGCGTCACCTCTACGACCGGAGGGCGCTGCCTGTTATCGAGGCGCTCGGCCAGCAGCTGGGCATCGATCGCATCGAGCAGCTCCTGCGCTGAATAGATCGTATCCATGCGCACCAGCACGCGCACATAAGGCCGGCGCGGCACAACCACCTGCTCGACTCGCTGCACTGGCGGTTCGCCCGGCTCTACAGAAACCTGCAGCAGGCCGCGCTGGGGCCAGGCGGTTTCGTCCGAGCTGACCGTCTCGAGCGAGCCGGGATTGTAGAGCCAGTCATCCTGGATAAAGGGCTTGTGAAAGTGCCCCAGGGCGACATAATCCGTCAGCTCGCGGAAAGGGTTGAGCGCGCTACGGGTGATGCTGAGGGCATGCGCATCCATCATGCCCTCCAGGCCGGTGTGCAGCATCAGGATAGTATAGGGCGCATGCGGCAGGGAGCGCAGATCGCGCAGATAGATCTCGAGCATGCGCGCCGTGCTGGCGCCATAGTAGCGCATCCCCACCACCCTGGCGCCGCAGTGCAGGTCGATATAAGTGCCGCGGCGGATAGCGCCATCCCACGGCAGCACGACTTTAAAGCCATCTGCACCGGTCTGCGCATCCAGCAGGATCAGGCTGCCGTGAGCTGAAAGGTAATCCAGCCAGCTCATCTCGTCGGCATAGGTGGGGTTGTCGTGGTTGCCGATCACCGCCAGCAGGGGGATGCCAGCCGCGCTCAGCGGCTTGAGCAGCTCTGTCACCTGATGCAGCAGCTGCGGACTGATGTTGTGCTTGTGAAACAGGTCGCCGGCTACCAGCACAAAGTCGACGCGCTGGTTGATGGCGCGCTCTACGGCAAAGTGCAGCATCAGCGCCATATCGTTGGCGCGTTGTTCGCTGCCAAACTGCTGGTAGCCGAGATGCAGATCAGCCAAGTGTAGAAAGCGAAAGGCCTTGAGGGGTGGCATGTGGTTCGTCCGTATCAGTCTCTATGCTCGCCTTCGAGGGCGTTGCGTTCCATCTGCAGCAGCGTCTCGGCTACCTGGTCAATGGCAATGCGCTGCTTGCGGTAAAAGTCGCTCTCGCTCATCGCCAGGCGCTGCGCTATGTGGCGGATGCGCTGACCCTGGATAAAGCGCAGTTCGAGGATGTTGTAGAGCATCCACTCGTTCGAGGTCATGCTGCGCTGGCCATCCGGGCGCAGGCGTTCGATCGCTTCCTGCAGGATAGCGCGGATTGCCCGGGTGGGAATGTTACCGAACTCGCTCAGGCGTGCGCGCACGATCTCCATGCTCGAAAGCGGGCTGTGCGAAAGTTTTGGGCCGCCCCACAGCTGCACCAGGGCATCCTTGACGCTTTGGCCAAAGCCGGCATCGACGGTGCTGCTTGTCAGGACTTGACCATCGGAGCTGCTGTAAGCCGTGATCGAACGCCAACCCTGCACTAGGTTGAGCTCTGCCTCCAGGCTGCGCAGCACGCCAAAGATCTGTTCCTGCAGGGCTTTATCCTCCAACGCCAGCTCGGTGCGGCGCACCAGCGAATAGGCGCTATCCAGCTGTTCGGGCTCAAAGTGGGCCTGCGGTCCGTCGGCACGGATCGCCAGCAGCCCCAGCTCGACGCGGCTCTCGCTGGACTGCAGCGGTAGCACCCAATAGCCATCCGCAGCGCGAAAATCGCTGTTTTCTACCAGCCCCTCGGGACGGCTGGAACACAGCTCGTTCACCAGGTGGGGCAGGTCGAGACGATCCAGGAACTGGGCGGCATGGGAGCGCTGTCCGCTATAAACACGCAGCTGCAGCTCGCTATCAGTGATGGTGGCGATAAAGCCATCCGGCACGCGCAACAGGTCGCACAGCGAGATCAACGAGTTTTCTAAAAGCTGCGAAAGGTCTGTGCTGGTAAGCAGCCGGCGTTCCATGGTCTGGATCAACTCAATCTCATTCCGGTCGCGGTAATAGATCAGCCGGTCAAAGGCTGGCTTGAACAGGTTGGCCAACAGCTGAAAGGACACAATGGCAGCTGCCACTGCCACGATCAGCACCATCTCGCGCGGCAGCCCCAGGATGATGTCGACGCGCGGCACCACCAGCATGATCACGATCACAAGAATCGCCACCACCGGCCCGCGCAGCAGAAAGTGCAACATGTCGTGCTTGATGACGCGGTCGGGCGAGAGTACCCCCTGATACGCCACAATGTAGCCGATCAGCACCGTTACCGCGGCAGTGCCGAGGTTGCCCAGGAGCGCCAGGAATTCAATGCTCGTGGCACTAAATGAATGCGCTGTGGTCGGGAACAAGAGATACGGAAAGACCCCCAGGCTGGGCACAGCAAAGGCCAGTAACAGGTACGACATGCGCCGGCGCGAGGTGGTGGTGACACAGCGCATGCGTGCATAAGCAATGTGCAACCAGGCCATCACCAGCACTGAGATGTAATAGAGCGCAAAGAGCACGAAATAGCGCCCCGCTACCAGGTGGTAGAATCCGTTGGTTTGGGTCGCCCCGTTCACCAGCCAGTCTGTCGTCAGCGTTACCAGTATCGTAAGAGTACCGATAGCATAGCCCAGCCATACCAGGGCGTGCCGCCAGCGCTGGGTATCGCCGGTGGTGCGCAGCACCGCCACGCCAAAGTGCATATAGGCGGCTGGGATAAAGCTGATCCCTATCCACTGAAAGCGCAGCCAAGTATAGGCGCTCTCTACTGAAGAGACCTCCGCCAGGCTGACATCTGCTAGATAGATCATGCTGACAAAGGTGATCAGTGCGCAGTAGGCGCGCGCGACCGGACTGGAAGGGTTGTGCGCGGCGATATAAATGAGTAATGAAAAGCCAATGATGACGTTGGCCGAGGAGAGGATCAGGTTGCCAAAGCTAAGCACCATCGGGAGCGTGATTGTCTGCATAGCTCTATTGTATGCGTTTACATGAAATAATCGATTCCGTGTGTCACCAGGTGGGCGACCAGGTAGGCGACTGTGACGGTGTACATCAGGCTGTCGATGCGATCGAGCATGCCACCGTGGCCTGGGATCAGGTTGCCCGAATCTTTGCGATGCAGCTGCCGTTTGATAACCGACTCCGCCAGGTCACCAAAGATGGCCCCAATCGCGATGCCCACGCCTGCTGCCAATGCCCAATACCAGGGGATCTGCATAAAGACAACTAACGGGATGACCACGACCAGCAGGCTGGTCAGCCCGCCGGCGATGGCGCCTTCCAGGGTCTTGTGCGGGCTGATGTCTTTGAAAAAGGGCGTCTTGCCATAGCGCGAGCCGATAAAATAGGCTGTCGTATCGCCCAGCCAGGTGGCCGCCATGGTGACCACGATCCAATAAGCCCCCTGTGGCAGCACGCGCAGGTTAAGTATGGCATAAAACGGAAAGCCGATAAACAGGCTGCCGGCGATCGTCAGCGCCCAGCTCAGGAGCGACCCGGGACGGTTGTGATGGCGCACTTCGAGCGCCAGGGTCGTGAGGGTAGCGATCGGCACCACCAGCCAGGCGGCGCGCAAGTTGATTGGCGGACTGTGCAGTAAAAAGCTGACCACGATCACCAGCCCCCAGAACCAGTTCGGGTGCAGCTCCTGCGAGGTAGCCAGGCGATACAGCTCATAGCCAGCCAGCAGGGCAGCCAGGGTGGCCAGCACCCATAGCCAGTATCCGCCCAGCCAGACTGCCGCTACCACGATCGGGATCAGGATGACAGCACTCAGGATGCGTTTTCCCAGCATAGTCTCCTCAGGCTGCTATGGTGTTGCGATGTGTGTGCCGGCTGTTTATTGGTTGAGCTTGCCAAAACGGCGCTTGCGCTGCCCAAATGCCAGCAATGCCTCGTAAAACGCCTCACGGCCAAACTCTGGCCAAGTGAGCGGTGTGCTATAGTATTCGGCGTAATCGGCTTGCCACAATAAA
>ENA-UOUL01003966-UOUL01003966.1-bioreactor-metagenome-genome-assembly--contig:-NODE-3966-length-14343-cov-5.501332_pt1 | contig 14343 bp, 12 predicted proteins | sample MGYA00249838_ERZ747220 | MGnify/ENA primary metagenome ERZ747220 (study PRJEB28778, sample SAMN05720191) | bioreactor metagenome | isolation source: Anaerobic biogas reactor | place: USA:Washington...
GGACGTTCGGAGTTGAGATCACCATGCATGAGGGTATGCCGGTGTCGATTACGAAAACAGAGCGGAATACCTTCAAGCGGATATCGGGCGGGATTGAAACCAAGTAGATGTCACGCATGCAGGGGCGAGGCCGGAGTGTTTGCTCCGGCCTTTGTAGGGTGTCGAGTTATCCTTGATGACATTTGTATACGTACATGATCCGGTAGCCATGATAACCCGGAATGTCAATCCTATCAGACGGTTACGCGGGAAAGCGAAAGGATTTGCCACCGTTATTGATAAAAATCGGTTATGCGCTTACCATTAAGCCCGAGCGGACTGGTTTTCAACCTGCTGTAGAATAAGAATTGTATACTACCCATACCGGCAGAAGATATATTTGAAGAAAAATGAGGTATCTTGATCGTTGCTTTATTGATATGGTTCTCTTGTCTCATTATTTGACGAATACCGGTCAAGGAACTATAATTGCATTATAGCTGATGGCGATGATTTATTGCTTACAAACACTGGAGCAATAAATAGGGTGGTTACAAATAGCATCAGGAGTATGCATGCAGGCTCACCAATATGAAGCGCTTATAGCGAATGCGACTTTCGGGTATTCTTATTGCAAGATCATTCAGGATTCGGACGGAAAGCCGTTCGATTATCTGTTTCTCGAAGTGAATCCCGCTTTCGAAAAAATGCTGGGCAAAGAACCGGGAACAGTTCAGGGGAAGCGCGTTTCAGAAGTGGTTTCTCCGGTACTGGATGATCCGTTTGACTGGCTTGACTGTTTTGGCGAGGTGGCACTCACCGGAAAAAGCAAGGAAGTTGAAGGGTATTCTGTCGCACTCCGGCGTGGATTCCGCCTTTCTGTTTCATCTCCGGAAAAAGGATTTTTCAATGTTCTTTCCTTTGACATTACCCAAAGCAAACTTGTAGAACTTGAGCTGATAAAAAGCAAAGAAACACTGGCGGATTATATTGAACATGCTCCAGACGGGATTTTTATTGCCGACAGTTCGTTACGGTTTATTGATGTGAATCCTGCCGCTTGCAAAATGACCGGGTACACGAAACAGGAACTGTTAACCTTGAAAATTTCACAAATTCTGTCGGACGAGGATATTCCTGCGCACCGGAAATCGATTGAAGACTTGCAGCGTACGGGAAAATCTTCCCGGGCAACCCATTTCAAAAAGAAAGATGGAACTATCGTAACAATTGACATTGAAGTAGTTACCTTAAAAGATTCCCGGTATATGTCATTTTGCCGAGATATTACCGAGAAAGAACAAACTGAAATAGAAAAAAACCGGTATATGCATGCATTCCGGAATACCTCGCAACCGGTTCTCATAACCGATGCGACCGGCGCAATAGTTTCCGTGAATGACGCGTTGTTGGACATGTACGGTTTTACCCGGGATGAAATGCTCGGTCAAAACCCGCGAGTGCTGAATCCGGGAAGAGAGGTGTACGATAACCTTGGTATCAGCTATTTTGAGTATGAAACCGGTTTTCATGACTTGTGGCATTCCGTTCTCGATCCAGAGGTCAGGACCTGGAAGGGAGAGTTGATCAACAAACGGAAAGATGGTTCCCTTGTCTGGGTTTCATTACTGGTCAACGGTGTATATGACGAGAACAATGTATTGCAGAGTATTATTGGTTTTCCGATTGATACGACCGTGTCCCACGAGGTAAACCGGCAAAGCCGCCTTGATCTGTACAAGACTATCGCGGATCTCGCGGAATTACGTGATGATGACACCGGGAATCATATGCGCCGGGTCGGCTTGTTTGCGAAGATAATCGCGAAAAATATGGGCCGCAACGAAAAATACTGTAATGACCTGGAAGCATTCGCGCCGATGCATGACATTGGGAAAGTGGGTATACCGGATTCCATTTTGCTGGCCCCCCGGAGGTTGACTCCCGAAGAGTTCGAGATCATGAAACAGCATGTTGTTTTGGGCCACAATATTGTGAAGGGAAAGAAAGAATTCGAGATGGCGGCGGCCATTACCCTCTGTCATCATGAACGATATGACGGTACGGGTTATCCCAACGGTATTTCCGGGAAACACATTCCCCTTTCTGCCCAGATAACAGCACTCTGCGATGTCTATGATGCGTTGCGGAGCAAACGGCCATACAAAGAACCCTGGCCGCATGGGGAAACTGTAGCGGAAATAATGCGGTCATCGGGGACTCACTTTAATCCGGACATGATCAAGGTGTTTGAAAAGCTTCATCCCAGGTTTGAAACCATATTTGCCGCGCTGAACGATTGATCACCGTATATTCATACGGTACTCATACAAGCAGCTCACGTAACCGGTCAATCGACTTTGGCGCGGAACCTTCATAGTGATTATTCAGATACACCTTAAACTGCTGAAAAATGTGTGTTGACAAAAGGGCTCAGTTTAACATAGTTGAACTAGAATCATCCTGCTGTATCGCTGTTGCTGGAATAGTGTATGGTAAGTTTGCCTGTTTCGAGCCCTTTGAAAAAGCTCTTGTTAGTGATGATGGTAACAAGCAATGCTATCAAGGATGACAAAAATATGCTTACCATAACGCTGTGTACATCCTTGCCGATAAGATAGGCCCCTATTATGCAGGCTGGTACGTTAAGAGCATAGATGCGGCTTGCTGTTATAGCCAGACTGCGGTTGGCAAAACCTGCTGCAGACATGACTCCGGTTATCATAAATATTGGTACTGAAAAGAAACTTGCAGCAGCCATCCAGGGTGCTATGACCTGTGCCAGAGATAATACTTCAGGATCACTCTGGAAAAGTCTGAACAGCCATGAGCTAGAAAACACAAATATAAGCAGAAGCGAGCCGGTAACAAGCATACCTATCAGACTTGATACTTTTACTGTTCTTTTCATCCGGTCAAAATTACGTGCACCGGCAGCCTGTCCAGCTATTGCTCCCAGTCCGCTCATAATGGACCAGATAGGGATAAGGGCAAACTGTTCCAGACGCGAATACAGGGTAAATGATGTAAGAATCATGGGGTTAATATCTATCATGATACGGTTATAGAAGATAAAACTGATGGAATTAAGAAAATTCATCAGGCTTTGCGGAATTCCGACGCGAAGAATTTCACCAATAACCGGAAAGGATATATAGTTGGTTTTCCAGTGAATTTTTACCTGCGATTCAAGTTTAATAAAAACAGCCAGCAGATATACGGTGCTGATGGCGTTTCCGGCGGCAGTCGCAAGCCCGGCCCCTGCTATACCCATATTCATACCGAAAATAAAAACAGGATCCAGAACTATATTGGCTATGGTGCCGCTCATCATGGCAATCATGATATATTTGGTCCGTCCTTCACCCTGCAGAATACCGGTAAATACGGCATTGAGCATCATGAACGGGACAACCGGCAGCAGCCAGAGAAGATACGCTTTACCGTACTGCAATATTTGTCCGATACCCCCGAACAGACGGAGCAAGGGAGTAGACAACGGATAAATAACAGCAAGTATTATAACGCTTGTTATAATGGCCAGAAAAAATCCGCTTTCTGCAGTACGGTCCAGTTCTTTGGAACGTTCGGCTCCTATGGCTCGAGAAACAAGGGATGAAATTCCGCCGGAAATTCCGAAGCTTGCTGCCATGAAAAAAAAGAAAATCGGAAAGACCAGACCAGTCGCTCCTACCAGCCAGGGATCTGTCTGATCTATACGGGCAATAAACCAGGTATCGACAATAGTATATAAAAGATTGAAGGCTTGACCGATCAAAACAGGAATCGATAAAGCTACGAGTGTTTGTGCAATTTTGCCATTTTTTATATCTATTGTATTCATGGACGCTGAGTATAAAGAGTTGTATTATGCTTGTCCAGATAATCTGCAGACTTTATTTAGAGTACAGTTCTACAATCAACTGATCCGATCAGAGTTTTTCAGCAACGCCGACGCCGTGATCAATAATTCCAGTCTATCTCTGCCGTCAACCTCTGATTTGCGCCTGTTTGACAAAGGTTCTAAGGTATACCTTCCCACAATGCCACACGCACGCGCCATCTCGGAGTTACTGATACACGCGCACCCAGTCAACGTACAGGTGCTGCGGAAACTCGGTCGTTACGTCGGGCGGGCCGGGCCAGCCGCCGCCGACTGCGAGATTAAGCAGAAGACAGAACGGCTGATGGAACTCACTCATGGCTGGGGATGAGTAGCGCCTCGTCATGATCTTGGCTATGCGCTGGGCCAGAAGGGGGTCTTTATCCAGGAGTGCGTCGAAGTTCTCGCTGTCAAGCTGGAGGCATACGGTTTCCGTGACCGAGCGGACGGTCGCCGAGCGTACGTCGTTCGAGATGAGGGCCATCTCCCCGAAAACCTCGCCGGGTCCTTTTTGAGCAAGTTCGCGCTGACCCCATCCCATGTCGCTCGAGACGGACACGAGGCCCTCGATAATGATGTACATGGTTTCCCCTGCGTGGCCCTCGCGGCAGATCACCTCGTTGGCGGAAAAACGAACCTCGGACAGGTGTCCGGCGACGCGCTCGAGAGAGGCGTCGGAGAGACCCGAGAACAGATCGCTTTTCGCAAGGATAGCACGGAAATCGATCATGGTTTGTTCTCCCGTTGTCCCATTATCCCCCCGTGGAGAAAGGATGGCAAGCAGGAAATTCCGCGCGACGTATGCGATCAGCGTTGGAGCTTTTCGGGTTGTGTTAGAGCCGCGAGGCAGTCAACAAAATGGTCGAGTTCCCCGGTAGTGTGGTTTCCGTACCCGAGTATCAGAGCGTCCTCGAAGGCGCGGTTTTCGCGGCAGTATTCGCCGATTGTTGGAACCTGTATACCGTTCTTTCTGAGTTCCTGTGCAATCATTCGCGTGTTTACGTCCGACCCGTTCACCGGTTTGATGACGAGGTGCATCCCGGTTGCGTTTCCCAGAATTTTCCAGATGCCGGGCATGGCGGTTTCAAGCCGGCTCGCGAGATGGATATTTTTTGTCCGGTATGCGCGGTGCGAACGGGTAAGGTGTCGGGCAAGATGCCCCCGTTCAATGAAGAGGGCGAGCGCCTTCTGCTGGAAGCTTTCGTTCCAGAAATCCCAGCGGAGTTTCGCCATCTTGATCCGTATCCGCAGCCCCGGCGGCACGATCATGAAGCCGAGCCTGAGGGACGGACTCAGTATTTTACTGAAGGTCCCCACGTAGATCACCTGTTCGGGATCCATGACCTGCAGGGGCGCGACCGGTTTTCCGCCGTAGCGGAATTCGCTGTCAAAGTCGTCTTCGATAATCCAGCTTCCGGTTTCGCGGGCTTTCGTCAGGAGTTGTACGCGTCTTGCCGCGGAGAGAGTTCCTCCGAGCGGAAACTGATGGTTCGGTGTTACGTAGAGGTAGTGCGCTCCGTTTCCCGGAATTTTCTCCGGGATGATGCCTTCTTCGTCGACCGGAACCCAGGTCATGCGGGCGTCCAGGCCGGTGAATACCCGGCGGACAAAGGGCGCCTGGGGATCTTCCATGATGACTTTGCAGGGGTCGAAGAGGCTGGCGAGGATAGAAAAGCATTGCGAGGCTCCCGCTGCGATGACGATATGTTCAGGATCGGCGGTTATGCCTTTAACCTCCCGGACATGGGCGGCGATCGCTTCGCGGAGCCGGAGGCTTCCCACGGGCGGGCAATAGCCGAGTTCCCGGTCAGTGGCGTACTCCAGTGCGTCATGGTAACAGGATAGCCAGGCCCTCCGCGGAAACAGGGAGAGGTCCGGCATGCCGGGTGCGAAGGAAAGGTCGGGTCCGGTCTCCCCGGTACCGGCGGTTGGATCAGGTGATTCCGGGGCTTCGATCTGCCGCGTGGAGCCGATCTGTCGCGGGGAGCTACCCTGCCGCGAAGAGTCGCCCTCCCGCGGCGCGGCGTTCCCCCGGGTCCAGACGAGACCGCCGACCACGTAGGTCCCGGAGCCGCGCGCGGTTTTCAGGTACCCTTCGAGTTTAAGCTGTTCTATCGCTTCGAGGATGATCCCGCGCGCAATGCCGAGCCGGTCGGCAAGTTCCCGGGATGAGGCGAGTTTTGTTCCGCCGGGGATAGTTCCTTTCGCGATGCGGTCGCGGAGCTGATTTACCAGCTGGCGGTACTGGCTCGTTTTTGCCGCGGGATCGAAGGTTATTCCATACATGTCGTCAGCATAGTGCATCGGTTGTTTTCCGCGCAAGTGGTTCAGAAAAGAAGTGAAAAAGTGGTCCTTTTTTGGACACTTTGAACGAGCGTATACTTCGTCCAGATGGAGGATACACTATGAAAATGTTGAATTTCGCAGACACAACCGAAAAGGTAAGCTCACTGGCGCTCGGTTGTCTTCCCTTTGGTACCAAGATGGATACCGCCTCGTCGTTTGCCCAGCTGGATTACTATCTGGAGCAGGGCGGCAATTTCCTTGATACGGCCAATAACTACTCGTTCTGGGAAGAAAACGGGAACGGCGGCGAGAGCGAAAGGGTACTGGGCAAATGGTTTAGCGAACGGAAGACGCGGGACCGTGTGTTTCTCGCGACCAAGCTGGGCGCCTTTCCGACCGTGAGCAGGGAAGAGTTCTTTTCCTACAAGGGCGATCCCTGGGCGGATTGTACCGAGGGCCTTTCCCGCAAGACGATTCTGCAGGCGGTGGACAACAGCCTTGAGCGGCTCGGAACCGACCGGATTGATCTCTTGTATGCGCATGTAGACGACCGGACGACCGATCAGGCGGAAACGCTCGAAGCCCTGAATGATGTCGTGAAGGCGGGCAAGGTCCGTTACATCGGCTGTTCGAATTTCAAGGTTTGGCGGCTGGCGCGGGCGCGGGAAATTTCACGGGCACGCGGATGGGCCGAATACAAGGCGGTTCAGATGTTTCACACCTATTTGCAGTCGGAAAAGTACGCCGCGACCGGTATGGGCGACCAGATGGGAGACGAGCTTTTTGATTATGCGCGCTCCGGAGAAGGGGTGACGCTTCTCGGATATACACCGCTCTTGTGGGGGTCGTATACTCGTCCGGAAAAATACGACGAAATCGATCGGCTCAAGGCGTTTGTCCGTCCGCAAAATGCCGAACGGCGCAAAAGGCTCAACGCGGTTGCTTCCGAAACGGGTTGGTCGGTGAACCAGGTTATCTATGCATGGATGCTCAGCTCCGATCCGGCGGTTATTCCGCTCGTCGCTGTTTCAAAGATGGAACATCTCGCGGAAGATCTCGCCGCCGCGGATTACCGGCTTTCGGACGCACAAATGGCCTACCTCAACGCGCCGCTTGACTAACCTATTGTGCCTCGAGCCAGGTCATGGCTTCGGGCACATTGTCGAATATTTTGGCGTTAATCCCCGCCGCCCGGTACTGGGTAACCATCTCCGTGATACTCATCTTGCCGATCTGCAGGGCTGGCAAGATGATGGCCCAGTGTTTCCATCCGGCCGCAATGGTTTCGTAAAACCATACTTTTTGACCCCATATACTGTCTTCTCCGGTAAGTACGAAGTAGTTGGTGTCGTCCGAGAGCCATTTTGTTCCCCCGTTGTCCCTGAGGTGCCGGGTAGCGGTCAACATGATGTCCTGAAAGGGCTTGCCGCTGCAGAACTGCTTCCATTCGTGATGGATGATCCCTGTTTCGGGATAGTAGCGAACAAGGGCGAATTCGTTGTCGGTTACGGTAATCGTGGTCATAACAAAATTGTAGCTTAAATTCAGGACAACTGCGAACTTTTTTCATGGAATAAACCACAATCGGGAGATATTGACCAAACTACCAAACTGTTCAATTATCTGCCATGAATTGCGTTATTACCTGGGTGCCTGATATTCTGGTTGTGTTGGCCCTTGTTGCCATTGCTGTAGGGCGGATTCGCCCGCTTCGTATCAATCGTGCAGGAATAGCGTTTACTTCCGCAACACTCATCTTGCTCGCGGCCTATCTCATGGCCGGCGGCGGGCGGGAAGGCCAACAGGCCATGAGCTCGCTTCTCGGTGAGATCAACGCGCCCACGCTTCTTCTCCTGGTATCCATGATGATCCTGGCGACAAACCTGTCCCTCTCGGGATTTTTCTCGCTGGTTGTCCGGAAAATTCACCAGCTGCGTTTAAGTCCGCGAATGCTGTTGTGGTGGGTCATGCTGGTATCCGGGATTTTTTCCGCGCTGTTCATTAACGATACTGCTGTTATCATGCTTGCGCCCCTGATCATCCAGTTGTGCAGAAAATTGTCTATTGATCCCCGACCGCAACTGCTTGGTCTTGCCATGGGATCGAATACCGGTTCTGCGCTGACCCTGGTAGGGAACCCGCAGAACATTTTGATAGCCGGTATATCGGGCCTGTCCTTTGGCCGGTACACACTGGTCATGGTGTTGCCGGTGTTTCTTTCGCTTGCCGTTTCCTGGACCTGTATCACGCTGATTTTTCGCAACTCGCTTGCAGCTTCCTGTTTGCCCACACGTACGGATACCGGGAATCCTCCCCGTGCGTACCGGCCCCTCATGTACAAGAGCCTTCTTTCACTGGGTGGATTCTTTATTGCGGTTCTTGCCGGCATGAATGCGGCCCTTGCGGCACTCCTTGCGGCGTCTGTCCTGCTCGTTACACGGCGTCTTGCTCCGTCCAGGGTGTTTCAGGGAATCGACTGGACCCTGCCGGTCTTTTTTTGCGGGTTGTTCGTTATCACGGGTGCCGCGCGTTCCACCCACGTTTTTCAGTATCTTGAGACAGTGCTCCTTCCCTTATTTGCGCGAAATGAACTGTATCAGGCCGGGATTATCAGTGTATTCTCCCAATTCATTTCCAACGTGCCGACGGTCATGCTTCTTTCGCCCATCATGGTTACGGTGGCCGACCCGGAGCTCGCCTGGACACTTCTTGCCGCGGTTTCCACAATGGCCGGCAATCTGACCATCCTCGGCTCCGTTGCCAATCTGCTGGTTGCAGAAGCCGCAAAATCCCAAGGCATGGAAATCGGTTTCATGGATTTCCTCAAGGCGGGTTTCTTTTCTTCCATCATTTCGATCGTATTGACGGTTTTCTGGCTTCAGTTGCTCATGTAGAAAACGCTACCGGAAAACCGTGTCCGTTATCATAACTGCTTTGCGAGAAAATCCTGCAGTGCACGGCGGTATTCTTCATGCAGCGGGTTTGATTCCCAGAGTGATTCAGCTCCGTGGCGCCCGCCGTTTTCGGGAACGAACAGCTGTTTGTTCCCGCCGGGTACCGCGTCGAAGAGCTGCTGCGCTCCAAAGCGTTCGGAACTCATCGCGCTGATGAAGACGGGTACCGATACTTTGGCCGCATGGTTGCGTACATGGTCGCCCGGCAAACCGTATTCGCGAAAGTACTCTCCGGGCGAAAAACTGACGACTCCGTCTACCAGGTCGGGCTTCTTCGCCGCGATGATTATGGCAAGAGACGACGAGTAGGAACTTCCCATCAGGATGATCTTACCCCGGGCGTATTTTTTCTTCGCGTACTCAATCGCGGCAACAATATCCTGTTCCGCGTCGGGGTACCCCGTGTCCTTCCCGTTTTTCGCCGCTTCCATGAGGGTTTCGTTGTCGACCATGTTGATTTTGCCGCCGGCCCGCTGATCGATCGCAAGACAGTTGTACCCAAGACTGTTCAGCCAGGGCGCGATCTCTTTGTATTCTCCCCGGCTCCATCCCGAGCGATGGCAGAGCACGAGGAACAGTGCCTCTTTTTTGTGGGGCATGTAAAGATCGGCGGACACCGTGATGCCGTCCCCGCTTTTAAACGTAATTTTCGTCGGTACTTCTTTTTCTGTAGTGCATGACATATACATACCTCCAAGAATAACCAGAACAAGAAATCGGACAGGTACTCTGATGCGGTTGTATTTCACGGTATATCTCCTCCGAAAAGAATAACGTAATTACGGTATTGTCGCAATCTTGTAGTTGCACAGGAAAAGATCGCCGTGGGTATAAACAAAGTGTATGCTTGTGATATATACTATATCTGCTTTCTATAGGTGCAAATTGTGTAAGAGGATAAAAAGTGAACGATTACCACCATCATACGGAGGCCCCGACCGTTACATTCAGGCGCGTCAGGGTGTTGTGTCTATGTCTTGTTTGTTTCCTGGTTTCTGCAGCTATCAGTGGGGCTTCTGAAAAAGAAAAACCGTATACACTCTGGATCGGTTCCGGTATTGGCGCCGCAGGAGAAGTGCATGAACAGTACTCCCCGCTGACAGGTTCGGGCGCGATTTTTCGACTGGAAGGCGGATGGGCTATTCGTGGAAATCATGTTCTCTGGGATGGGCATGCAGGCTGGAATGTCGCGACCGTTTCAAGCTCCCGTGAACAGGGCCTGGAAATTGAGACCAACATGATAAATGCACAAACGTCGGTTTTCGGTCTTTTCCCACTAAATCATGCAGACACTATAATCGGTCTGGGTCTTTGTATAACGGCGTCGGGGATTTTTACCAGCGGCGTTTACCGTTATGAGGAAGATCCTTGCGAGACTGTGTACTTTGGCACCGGACCGGCAGTCTTCCTGGAAAACACAATGCTTGACCGGTGGGTTTTCCGGCTGCATTTTTCCCTGCCCCTGGTTGGCTATGCGATGGGCCCGATATGGGCGAACGGATCCGGTGGAGAGATGTTTTCCGAATGGATGACCGTCCCGGATATTCTTTGTCTTGAAGGGACTCTATCATCAGGGGTCAGACTCTCAAGAAATATGGAACTCCTCTTTTTATACACTTGCCTTTATTGGCGTCAGAATAAACCATTTGAGACCAAACTCTTTCATAACTCGGTCGGAGTTGGTGCCGAGTTTGATCTTGGGGGTACAAGATGATTAAACATCATGTATTGCCGCTGATTATGCTTGTTCTTCTAGTATCATCATGCTCGTTCGTGCTTGGTGACGACCCGCCCGATGACCCCCTGTCAGTGTACGATTCATTCTGGAGTATTCTTGATCGCGACTATGCGGGATTTTACACAAAGACCGACGATGATTGGACCGCCCTACGACTTGCGCATCGGGAAAACGTGATACGCGATCCCGATATAGAAACGGTCCGTGTTGCACTCACTGATATCGTTACCCGCCTTAACGACGGCCATATGATCCTGTTTGCCGGACCGCAGGAAATATCGGTCATTCCGGATTATACAACCATACAATTTGATTTTTCTGTTGTGCAGGAACGCTACCTCACCGATGAACAATGGGACTCAAGCAATATGCTGTGTTCCGGATTCCTGCCGGATGGAACCGGATACCTGTGGGTCTCCTCCTTTTCGGGAGATGGCCAGCCCTCATACTTCTTACCGGTACTTGACCGGTTTCCTCCGGGGCTTGATCTGATTATTGATCTCAGAAACAACGGCGGAGGGAATTCCTCAAAAGGAGAAGCGTTGTTAAGTCATTTTATCGATAGAGCGGTTTGCTATGGCCGGGATATTTATCATTTTGGACCGGACCAAGATCCGCGTTATGACGAACTCTGGCTGCATCCGGCCGCAAGCACGCCAAGACAACACAATATTGTCATTCTGATCAACGAGGGAAGCTCCAGCACTACCGATATGGTTATTGCGGGATTCCAGGCCTATACCGGCGCGTACACAATCGGTAAGCCTTCCCGCGCGGAGCTTATCGGCAACAATATACCGAGAGAGTTGGTTAACGGCTGGATCCTTCGGGTGGGGACTATCAATAACCTGATGATCAACGACACAATCGTTGACGGAGATATTTTGCCGGTCGACCTCGACGTTACGAATACGGCGGAGCATTTGGCTCAGGGTATTGACGATCAGCTGGACGCGGCCATCGCCCGCTTTACCGGCAGGTAAAGACGCAGCGGTGTATCTACGCCGCCGCGGTGAGCACAATGCGGTAGAGGATGGTCGGGTTCATCGTCTTTTTATGGTATTCCGTATGACAGACTCTTGTTAACCATCCGGCCATGATGGTTTTCATCCCATGAGCTGGACAGCGGCCAGGGTACGCGGTATGGTAACAATCTGGAGAGAAAGGGACTACTACAGTGAATCGAATCGGAATAGGACGTACCGCGGAAGTATTTGAACTTGACAATGAAAAAATACTGAAACTTTTTTATGACGGTATTTCGCCTGAATCAGTCACCTGCGAATATACCATCAGCGAGGCGCTTTCCCGGAAAATTCAGAACATGCCCAAAGTATACGAGCTCGTTACAGAAGGGACCCGGCGGGGCATAGTTTTTCAGAGAATTCAAGGTTCCCATATGGCACGGGTAATGCTCAAAAACCCGGCAGCAATTCCGGAACTGGTCCGGAAGTTTTCCCTGCTGCACAAGAGCATCCTTTCGGTAGACCTGCTGGGTGAAACGCTGGATCTGGCCAATGCAACCGATATTTTTAAACGATGCCGTGAAAGCCGCCAGCTCACCGTTCGGGAAGAAACTATCGTGGAGCGCTTTCTGACTGCTTCCGATACAAGACAAGTGTGCCATGGCGACTTCCATCCGGAAAATGTACTGGTTGATTCTGATGGCACGCTCTGGATAATAGACTGGATAACCGTTGTTCTGTGCAACAAGATGTTCGATATCGCCAGGACCTATTACCTGCTGCGCTATGCACAGTCCCCGGAAAAAAAGCCGATGCTTGTACGGATCGTGGAAAGAATGGCCTGCACCTATATATCCCGTACGTACTATAAAAACATGATTGAAAGCCGGGAAGACAAAAAAATGTTTACTTGTTTTTTTTTCGTTATGCTGTTGCTACGAACCGGCGAGGGAATACCGGAGGAATAGGGAACCTTGGCGAGATTGATACGGGCGAAGAAAAAATCAGCGCTGAAGGAAATGCAACGGTATCTGAACGGGTAACGCAAAAAACGGCGTGAGGCGAATGTTTCCTGTATGTTTATCCTGCGAATCCGCCTATCCGGGAATAACACAATTCCGGTTTGCGCAGGTATTCTTCTCCCAGCAGCATTCGGTGTATCCGCTTTACTTCGGTATATCCTGAAGACAAGAGAAATTGATACCCGGTCTCGTTCTCTTCCGGTATGAATATTGGGTTGTTCTCCCTGATCCGTTCATTTAACAGGGCAATGCCGGCTTCCTCGGTCAGTGCATATACCCCACCGTCACCGAAGCCCGGTACATGAAAACCGTATACTGTATTGTTTTTGACATATGCCAGTCCGGTATTGAGTATGGGGAGCAGGAAATCCCGGCGGTTTTCCCCGGACACCAGGCGGTCGATATATAACACTTCGTCGATATGGTTCTTGCCGATACTGCACACACGATCCGTATCCGTTTTCCCGGTTGAGGCGTTCACGTTCTTAATCAATACTATGTATTTACTTTGTTCCCTGAACCCGAGTTTTTTGTAGACCGGATAGCCCTGATCCGTTGCTGTCAGTGTTATTGATGTGCATCCATATCGTTCACGGAGCAGCCGTATCCGGTTTTCAACCAGACCGGTTCCCACGCCCCGGTTCTGAAATTTTCCGTCAACAATAATATGGGCCAACCAACCGGTTTTTTCGAAGACCAGACCAGTTCCGATGCCCAGAATTTCACCGGACGGAGCCAGCGCCTTCGCGCATTTTGCACTGGCTGTTCCGAGATAATAGTCGTGTATTACCGTAATACTCGACCAAGTATCCGGTTTGATTGCATCAATACCGGGAACATTTTTTTTTCAAGCTCGACAATCGAATAGTCCATGTAGTTGTCTCCGTGTTTTTAAACGACCAGTAGTACTTCTCCGGTATTGACCGGAATGATGATGCCCGGAAGTCCGTTTTCGGTAATCATCGTCATCAGTTTTTCCGCGTTAACGGCCCAAGGAAACTCAAGGAGATGTACGCCGACAATCAGTTTCGTCTGGCTGATCGCCTGCAAGCGCAGCAAGTCGCTGAGACAATGATAAAGGGCAATGTGTTCTGGGGTTTGTCCCCGCAACAATCCTTCCTCTACAATGTTGCAGATTACTACGTCCGTCTTCCCGACCGTATCTGCCAGTTCTTTTGAAAATACACTGTCGCCGGTAATGTATATCCTGGTTTCCCTATGTTCAATCAGATAGCTGTTGTGTACGGGATCCCAGTTGTTGAAATGAGGGGTGTGATAACAGTGAATTTTCATACCGTCGAGTGTAATGGAGGCCGGGCTCGTGTTGTCAACGGAATACAATACGTTGATCTGATCCAGTGTCGCCCGTTCCCTTTCAAGAAGCGGTTTCACAATGGTGGGCGGACCGATAATGGAGCTATCCGTTCCCCTGATATCTGGCACGGCATCGGGAAGGAAATGGTCGTTGTCGTCATGGGTAAAGAGGATGATATCACCGGGTAGTACCCCGGGGCTT
>ENA-UOUL01003972-UOUL01003972.1-bioreactor-metagenome-genome-assembly--contig:-NODE-3972-length-14319-cov-41.839278_pt1 | contig 14319 bp, 16 predicted proteins | sample MGYA00249838_ERZ747220 | MGnify/ENA primary metagenome ERZ747220 (study PRJEB28778, sample SAMN05720191) | bioreactor metagenome | isolation source: Anaerobic biogas reactor | place: USA:Washington...
GACTTGGAGTGAGGCGAAAATCCCGCTCCATGAGCTGTAGGGGAGCATAGTATGCTCCCGCACATTAGCAGGCGAGCCTTGCGCGAGACCATAAGATAAGGGGCCTGGGCTGGGGACTAGGGGCTAGTGGACAGTTGGTCAGGAGTCAGGGGACAGGACTCAAGAGGGGTAGGGGTCGACGACTCTGTCGACCCGCAAGCACAGTAGACCGGGCTTTTCCGGAACACATTGATATGCTGGGCTGGGGGCTGTGGACTTGGAGTGAGGCGAAAATCCCGCTCCATGAGCTGTAGGGGAGCATAGTATGCTCCCGCACATTAGCAGGCGAGCTTGCGAGCCCATGAAATATTTAAGCATATCCCTCTGCCGGCTACGATTCTTTTTGTAATATCTCCTGCAGCTTTTCCTGGGCATCCTTTACCACCAACACCGGGCGGATGCTGCTGGCGGTGATGTTTTGTGAAACACTGCCCAGCACGGCACCTGTAAAAGGTTTGTTGCCCCGGCTCCCCATCACGATAAGATCATAACCCGGCTTTGCTGCCTCCTCAAGGATCTTGCGGGCGGGATCGCCATAAAGAATTAATTCGCTCACCGGCAGCTCCTGATCATCCACATTTTTTCTGGTTTCAGCAAGGATCCTGGTACTGCGGCTTTTGGTCTCGTCTTCCTTGTAATAATTGCGGGCAAACAAAACACCTTTGCGCGCGTAATGATCCACATCAAACTCTACACAAAGAAGCACGATCTCCGCTCCGGTTATTTTGGCCAGCTCTACTGCTTTGCGGTATGCCAGCATGGACGATGGTGATCCGTCCACCGGCACCAGAAATTTCTTGAACATGAACTGCCTCCTCCTCCCCGTTATCTATGGTTGCGTAATAATTATAACATTTGCTTGTGGTTCGGGGACAGTTGGAAAGTTGGAAAGTGGAAAGGTAGGGGCCGACGACCCTGTCGGCCCGCAGCCTGGTAGATAATATCGCTCAAGCGTTGTAGGGGCCGACGACCCTGTCGGCCCGCAGCCACAGTAGACAGGGAGTAAATTCCCTAACCAACTAACTAACTAACTAACCAACTAACCAACTGTCCCCTGACCAACTGACGGTACAGGTTCAAGACATAGGTGACACTCCTGCTTGAGCAAAGTTGTCTGCTAAACAGCGGGTCGACAGGGTCGTCGACTCCTACGTTGCTTGAACCTAACTCCTAACTCCTAGCCCCTAACTCCTAACTCCTAACTCCTAACTAATAAATGGGTTTTCAGAAAGTCGAGCTGTATTTTCGATACCTGGTTGAATGGTTCACCTAAATAGGGGTCGAAATGATTAAGTGGAAGGGATATAAACTCAGCCCGTTTCATTTTCGCTGCCGCCTTCTTTACGGCCTTGATTGGAATGAGTGAGTCGTTCTCCCCTGCTATAACCAGTGCCGGACATTTTACCCTGCTGGCCACACTTATGGGACGGTATAAGGCCATGGTAAGAAAAATACGGGCCGGAGTTGCATTTTCCACGTCAAGTCCCGGAGGCATAAGAGATTCATATCCTGTTTTGGAATCACGGGTATTTAATATAGCAAATTCATCGGGCGTGCCATAAATTCTGACCAGGTAGGGTTCCTGTGCAGTCGCGGCCCGCCAACAATCTTTAATCGATGAGGAAGCAGCTTTGAAAAAGTACCCCGGACCGTTCTGAATAACTATTGGGGTGGAACTGGCTATCCCGCAAACAAAAGGGACTTGAACTGAAATGGCAGCGATTTTCGGATCGTTAGCTGCCGCCACAATTGAGTGGCCGCCGCTGAAAGAGGTTCCCCAGAGCGCTATCTTATCTGCATTGATATCTTTCCGCCCGCGCGCCCAGTTTACAGCTGCCTGATAGTCCTCCACATGTCTCCGCGGAGAAATTAACTGCCTTGGAGTACCTTCACTTTCCCCGAATCCCCGATAATCAAACAGCAAAACTGCCAATCCCTGATCGGCAAATAATTCAGCAAAGGGTTCCAACCCGCAGTTTCTCAATCCCCCAAAACCATGGGCCATAACAACCAGTGAAGGCTTAACCACGCCATCCGGTAAGTAGAGCCAGGCTGAACATTTATCACCTTGACTTGGAAACTGACAATCGGTTCTTGAAAAACCCATCGTACACCTCCATTACCAGCTGACTTGTTACGGTCAACTGTAACTAAAATTACACGCCTTATTCTACGTCCATTTTGACTTTACAGGAAGTCCGGGATAGCCCCGGTGAATTCTTCTATATTGCGGAACAGGATCTGCAGCTTATCGATTTTTTTCTCCGTATGAAAATGGGCGCAATACCATTTCCGGTATGTTAACCGGTCTTCGATGGTATCCAGCCACTGTTCGGTGCTCTTGTCCACCCGGGACTGGTCAATACCGGGGATGAAAACTTCCACCGGCACATATTTGAGCGGGCAGGTATGGGAAAGTACTACTTCGACCTGATGATCAAGTCTTGCCAGCTGGGCTTCCACCCGGGCTTTGATGGCCGCATCAGGCTGTTCATCGTCAAACCAATGCCATCCGTAATGAAGGCGGAAATATTTATCCACACTGTAGGCGCCTCCGATAACGATACAACTTGCTCCGCCCAGGGTAAAAACTTCCCCGTCCCGGGCAAAGATGAGATTGGGAAATTCGTCTTCGATAAATACTTTCCCTCCGTGCCATTCGGCTTCACGGTAGTCAGGAAGGGTTTGCGGGCGGCGCTCATGGTTGCCGTGCAGACAGAAAAGGGTAATGGGCAGGGCGGAAAGCTGTTTTTTCAAATGCCGGTCCCGCTCATTGGCATAATAGTTGATCCCCGCATCACCTAAGATAATAAGAATGTCATCTGGGGTGGTTCTCCGGTGGTGACAGAATTCAATTACCCGTGTGAAATCACTGTGGGTGTCTCCGGTTATATAGATCATGCCCTTCCCTTTCCCATAAATTTATATGTATGACCTGGGTGGCTGCAAGCCAGCCCCGTCACCTTTAGCTGCTTTGTACTATAAATTCCCCTTCCCTTGTGAGAATCCTTTTAAAAAGTTGGAAAGGCGTGAGGAGTAAGGAGTGAGGCGCTAATTCCAACGCAAGAGCAGTATCATTGTGTGGAGGAAAAGAGGTAAAGGCGAGGGTATACCCACCAGAACCCGCACTGGCACAGAACGCCTGTCAGAGTCAGGTCTCACTACCTTCACCAACAGTAGACCGGGCTTTTCCGGAACACATTGATAAGCTCCTGCCAACGTTGGGCAGTTGGAAAGTGGAAAGGATAAGAGGAGATATTAGTTTATGGAACCTTCGGTAATGTGAGTCCCCTAAAATGATTAGAACCGTTGTGAAGTATCTTCAGAACGGTTCTATCAAAAGAGGGGGGGGAGAATTTATGAATTTAATGGCACCAGACATCAAAATCGTTTACAGAACTTGTGGCACGATAAAAGCTGCGACTCTGTTAAGATACGAATTTTAAAAGGCTGGTTCTTTATATATATGTTGCTGTATAAATACTGCGTATGTTGCTGCATCTGCTGCTGCGAAAATCCGGTGCCATGAAATTTTTGACTTAAGCATTCTCTTTTTGATTATGTCTATTAAATATGCAATTGCCGTGCCATACTCAGCTGCCGTGGATAAAATTCAGCGGAAATTTTCTAAGGTTGAAAGCTGGTTAGTTGGACGCCTGCGGCTTACAAAGTCTGTTGGCTAGTTTGAAATTTGGAAAGGAGCACAAGAGAACCGGCCCTTGTCTGTCTTTTCGCGGAAAAAGCTTATAAAAAACTGCAAGGCAAATCATACATTGTATGGAAATCCAGACAGGTTTTACACACTGAATTCCGCTCCTGGTTATGAGGTTCTTAAATTGAAGGGTTTATCAATGATGACGAAAGTTGCTGTGCCAATTGCCACCAAATTATCTTCCTCATCCCTGATCTCGCCCTGGCCCACCAGTATTCTTCTGCCCATTTGAATGACCCGGCCCTGTCCCTTAAGGATCCCTTTACTGACCGGCCGCAGATAATTTAATTTCATTTCTACCGTGGTAGCGCCCTTACTGGGACCCAGTTGCTGATTTAAAGCTATGGCGATGCATGAATCCATCAAAGCGGCAATGACTCCGCCATGAACATTGCCGTAAACTTGCAATAATTCATCGGTAACTTTTAAAACTGCCAGTATTTCACCGTCCGGTGCGGTTTCTGTTGTCATATTCACAAGTTTCCAATACGGCCCGGATTCCAAGTCCGCAATACGAACCATCGTTCATCCACTCCATTCTCCTGGTTGAAACCATTAAATTCAAATATTATTTAAAAACGGAGGTCTTTTTTCTTTAAAGGCAGTTATGGCTTCCTGCACATTTCCGGTGGAAAAGCAGCCAACTTGTGCAAAAGCTTCGAAATTTAATGCGGCATCCAAATCACTCTTTAGACCCTGATAGATTGCTTTTTTAATCAATCGCACCGGTATAACAGGATTCCTGGCAATACGACCGGCAAAATCAAGAGCAAAATCCATTAGTTGTTCAGGCTCGACTACGTGATTCACCAAACCGATCTGCAGCGCTTGCTGAGCATCGATATTTTCGCCGAGCATACACAATTCCATGGCTTTTGCAGTACCAATCAGCTGCGGCATTAAGTAAGTCCCGCCCATACCAGGACTTAAGCTGACTTTAATAAATGCCATTGATAATTTGGTATCAGTGCTGGCTATCCGCATATCACAAGCCATGGCCAGGCACAGGCCTGCTCCGGAAGCGTGTCCGTGAATTACTGCAACAGTTGGAATATCCAGGCTTCTAACCGAAAGAAAGCGCTGGTAAAATTCTATCGTGTTTCGCTGCGCTTCAGCCGCAGGAGCATCATACATTTTAAAGGCATCAATTATATTGCCCCCGGAACAAAAAGACCGGCCTTCACCCCTAATGATCAGTATTCTGGCCTCCTGATCAGCTTTCAGCCGGCTGATACATTCTGCAAATTCATCACCCATTTCAGAGGTCATAGCGTTTAAACTTTCAGGTTTATTCAGGCTTAAAATGGCAATCCCGTTTTGTTTCTTCTCAAAAGAAATTGTTTCCCAATCCATATTACTCACTCCCCTTTCTTGAATTTCAAGCTGATGTATTAATGGCTGCTGACAGATATAATCAGCAGCCCGGCATACCGAAACGGTTTTGTTCCCGTCTCACTGGAATTGAATATTCATTCCTGATACCAATCTATAACATTTCCTTAAACATGTCGATTTATAACCTGGCAATATCTTTTAATAGTCATAAAACCGTCAGGAAGTTTATCTTCAAAACGGTTTTATGTAAGGGGGGGTGTCCGGCTTTCCAGATATGTGTATGGACAGCCGGACAATATAGAAATCACCATATATTTATATGAGTATTTATTCAATATTTTCTACGATAAAGGCAACACCAGGTCCTCCGCTGGCACAGAGGGATGCGCACAGATATCTGCCGCCCCGGCGTTTCAGTTCATTAATGCCGGTCAAAATCAATCTTGCGCCGGTTGCTCCAACCGGATGACCGATGGATATTCCTGAACCTACAGCATTAACGATATCCAGATTAAGTTTGAGTTCCCGGTTTACTCCCAGAAATTGGGCAGCAAAGGCTTCATTGATTTCCCAGTAATCGATATCTTCCTGCTGCATACCGGCAAATTTCAAAGCCCGTCTTACAGCCGGGACAACTCCCATTCCCATGATCCTGGGATCTACACCACCGGTGGCTGATGATACTACTCGAGCCAGGGGCTTAATGCCTAATTCCTTGGCTTTGTCTGCCGACATCATGATCAGCGCTGTCCCCGCATCATTTAAGCTGGATGCATTAGCAGCGGTAACAGTACCGCCCTTTTTAAATACCGGTTTCAGTGTGGAAAAGAGTTCCATGCTGGCATCTTCTCTTGGATGTTCATCAGTATCAAAAATCTTTACGCCTTTTTTGGTCTTGATTTCTATCGGTACGATTTCATCCTTGAACAAGCCTTCTTTTATGGCCTTGCAGGCATTCTTATGGCTGCGCACTGCATATTCATCCTGTTCTTCCCGGGTTATGCCATACATCTCTGCAATGTTTTCAGCGGTGACACCCATGTGATATCCATTCCAGGGACACATCAGTCCCCCCAGCATCAAACCGTCCTGAATCACTTCTCCGTCGCCCAGGCGATAGCCCTTTCTGGCCTTTTTCAGGACATAGGGGGTGTTGGTCTGGCTTTCAATTCCCAGTGTAGCTCCAATATCGACTTTTCCCAGCATGATTTCCTGGGCACATATCTCGGCTGCACGCATGGAAGAGGGGCACTGCTGATGAACTGTGACTGCTGCCGAATCAAATGGCATACCGCATGCCAGGGATATTAATCTGGCACTATTGCCCGGAGCTGCACCCTGACCTACATGACCTGCAACCAGGGACTCCACCATTTCTCCTTTTATTCCGGCTTTTTCAAGTGCCCCGTTGAATGCGAATACTCCCAGGTCCACCGGGCTGAAGCTTTCCAATGAACCCATAAAATCCCCAACAGCGGTACGTGCACCACTAACAATAACAACTTCTCTCGTCTGCATTAATCTGCTCCCCTTTCATTACTTTCCTTTAAATACTGCCTTGCGTTTTTCTGTAAAAGCCTTCATGCCTTCTCTCTGGTCCTCGGTAGCAAAGGTGCTGGCCCAGGCCACTGCTTCGAATTCCACACCTTTCTTCTGATCCACATCAGCAGCGAGATTTATACATTGCTTGACCAATTTCAAGGCGACCGGCGCTTTGGCAGCCAGTTTGCCTGCCAGTTTAAGGGCTTCTTCCAATGGATTTTCGGCCAGGTCTACCAGCCCGTATTCTGCTGCTTTACCGGCAGGAATAATATTACCGGTATACATCATCTGTTTAGCCCATAACGGACCTATTAACCGGGGCAAGCGCTGGGTCCCGCCCGCACCGGGAAATATACCAAGGTTTATTTCCGGAAATCCCAATTTGGCATTGGGTGCAGCGATCCTGATATCGCATGCTAATGCCAGTTCCAGTCCGCCTCCCAGCGCAAATCCGGAAATTGCAGCAATAACCGGTTTAGGCAGATCCTCAATTTTATTGAAGGTATGCCGGAAAGAAAATTCTTTGGCTTCTTCCGGGCTCAAAGTGAGCATATTGGAGATATCGGCTCCGGCAGCAAAGTTCTTTTCACCGGTAATCACCACTGCTTTGACCAAAGGATCAACAGCCATTTCATCAAAAACCCGGTCCAATTCCAGAACCATACCTTTATTCAGTGCATTCAGCGCTTTGGGCCTGTTTAAGGAAACTACCGCTATTCCTTCCTCAACCTTTACATCAATAAATTCAAAACTCATTTTGGACCTCCATTAAACTAAAGTCTGCCGATTATTTCTTATACTCATAAAAGCCGCTGCCGGATTTGCGGCCATATTTACCAAGGGCATATCTTTCTACAATGGCCGGACTGGGTCTGTCTTTTGCATCACCGGTATTCTGGAACCTTTCCATTAAAACGTTGTATTCCAGATCGATGCCGGTAAGATCAAGCAATTCCAAGGGGCCCATCGGATGACCCAGGCCATTACGTACGGCATTGTCAATATCTTCGATGGAAGCGATCCCCTGATCCAGCAGATAGCAGCCTTCCTTGGTAATGGCACTGAAGATGCGGTTGGCAACAAAGCCGTAAATCTCTTTATTTACCCGGGTGGGCACTTTACCCAGAGCACGGCTAACTTCAAGTACTGTTTCCACTGTTTCTTCAGAAGTATGGGGGCCTTTTACCACTTCAACCAGTTTCATTACCAGGGCCGGATTAAACCAGTGCATATTCAGCACTTTGTCCGGACGGTTGGTGGCATCAGCGATCTTTGAACTTACGATATATGAACTGTTGGTAGCCAGAATCGTATGCGGGGGACAAATCTTATCCAATTGGGCAAAAAGATCCCGTTTAATGTTGAGTATTTCAATCGCTGCTTCGATGACCAGATCAGCATCTTTGGCAGCTTCCTCCAGACTGCTGGTAAAAGTTAGCCGGCTTTTTACTGCCGCAGCTTCTTCAGCTGTCATTTTGCCTTTTTCCACACGGCCGCTCAGCCATTTAACCGCAAAATCCTCAGCTTTTTTCAGCATTTCTTCTTTAATATCTGTACAATATACTGTAAATCCGGAGACAGCACCCTGCAGAGCGATTTGGTGTCCCATATTTCCTGCGCCTACTACACAGATCGTGTTAACTTTCATCGATTACAACCTCCTGTTTTCATTATTCTTAGTCCATTATTCCCAATCTATATCAGTATTTTCCTGAACTCCGCAGAGTTTTTCCGCTAATTCCTTACGATACTCCAAATCAACCAAACGGTTGATCATGATCCTCTGGGCCTGGGGAGAACCTGCACCATGCATGGATTCAGTCAGATAGCCTACTGCCGCTGCACCCTGGGTGAGGTTTTCAATCAGCCGGGACATTCTCTGCCGGTGTTCCGGCGGTACGGTCTGGCTGGTGGTGGAATACTTCTTCACCAAAGGCCCGATTTCCGGATTGGCAAAATCCTTGTCTGAAGGCATGGTCACAAAGTAGCCGCCGGCGATGTCCTGCGCCAGTCTGGCTATTTCATATGGAAAACGGGTAACATTCTGCTTGCAGATATTGGCCAGCAGCAGATCTATCAAATAGTTGCCGGCTGCAGTCTTTCTGCCTTCTGAAGAACAAGCTACACCGCAGGCAAAAAGGGTTTCATTCAGATGACACATTTCTGTAATTTTATCTTTCACATGTGAAGCTTTGCTGGCGCCCTGATAATCTGCAATCGCTTTTGCTGCGCCTATCAATGCATCACCCACCCCAACTTTGCATCCGCCATAGCTCTGGCGGTGGTAACCGGCAAAACGTTCAACCACCATGGTCGAAAAATCCACTTCGCCGTTCATAAAGACTCTTTCCCAGGGTACAAAAACATTATTGAATATGGTCATGACTTCCTGTCCGCCAAAATGAATATTGCCTTTATCGATGCCTAATTCTTCCATTTTGCGGGTATCACTGGCCTGTCTGCCATATACATAGATCATCCCCGGAGTATCCAGGGGTACTGCAAAGCATACCGCCCAGTCTTTTTCATCTTCTTTCAGAGAATTGTTGGGCATAACCAGGATTTCATGGGAATTGATCATCCCGGTCTGGTGCAGTTTGCATCCGCGCACTACAATTCCATCTTCTCTTCTTTCCACAACGTGCAGATAAGCATCGGGGTCCGGCTGCTGTCCCGGTGATTTGGAACGGTCACCGCGGGCATCTGTCATACATCCGTCAACTACCAGGTCATTTTCCTGCACATAGATCATATACTTTTTGAAACGCTCATGATAATCTGTACCGTGCTTTTCATCCATTTCAAAAGTGGTACTGAATACAGCATTAAAAGCATCCATGCCCACACAACGCTGGAAGCAGGCACCGGTTTTTTGTCCAAGCAGTCTCTGCATCTTGACCTTTTTCACCAAATCATCCTGGCTCTGATGAAGATGGGTGAAACGATTGATTTTGTTTCCGGTTAGACTGGATGTGGTCGTCATCAAATCCTCATATTCCGGATCCAGGGCCAATTTGTAGGTCATGGCCAAAGCATTGATGGAAGGCCGGCTGTTAATTCCCAAACAATACCGGGGCTTAAAGGTTAAAACCACTGTTAAACATAATATTACCTCGAAGGAAAAAATGATTTTTTCTATCGTGGTCTGTACGGTGCTATGTTGGCTATTACCGATGGCAGCGCCGCTGTTACTGAGCTTCTTCCTGGGAGTGGCTATCAGAGAATCAGGAGTAACTTCTTATATTAATATGATCGAGTCAACTTTCCTGTATGCGGCCACCTTCTTCTTAGGTTTGATGCTGGGTGTCCTGTGTGATGCCAATACGATTTTAAACCCGACTGTTCTGCCGCTGTTAATCCTGGGTTTTATTTCCCTGGCGCTCTCTGGAATAGGCGGCATAGGCGGCGGGTATCTGGTCTATTTTATAAACCACCGCAAATTCAACCCGACGATTGGTATTGCCGGTGTTTCTTGTGTGCCCAGCACCGCTAAAATTGCCCAACATGAAGCAGCAATGGTTAATAAAAGGGTATTAATTCTACAGTTTGCCATGGGCGCCTGTGTATGCGGGGTTATAACCTCGGCTATTCTTACCGGTCTTTATGTAGCCGTTATACCCATGCTATAATAATTAATAGTTGTATTATTCAGCCCCCAAAAGCTCTCTTAATTAAAAAGGGCAGCTTTTGGGGTATTTCTGTAAGAAACATAAACTGATAAAGAAATACAAAGGAGAGAGTAATAGTGGTTATAACAGGACTAATCATAGTATTGCTGCTGGTACTGGCGGTGCCCTTTATCAGTAAAACAGTTGAAGAAAATCTTGAACCTTTCCTTTTTATTATGGGTATAGCGGCAGCCTTTATATCAGGCGCCATGAATATGGAATTGCTCATAAGTGCATTGAAGCACCCGATCATGATAGCTTCCGCTGTTTTCATTGCCGGAGCACTTTTTTATCTTCTAAAGGATCCGTTTAACAGGTTTATGGAAATTGTATTTGCGAAAGTACCTATCCCTGTAGTAGTTTTTCTGGTAATTGCTTTTCTTGGCCTCCTTTCAAGTGTTATCACTGCAATCATTGCCTCCATTATCCTGGTGGAAATCATTTTTGCTCTGCCCCTCGAGCGGAAGCATAAGATCGTTATCGTTGTTATAGCTTGTTTTTCCATTGGTCTGGGTGCAGCATTGACTCCGCTGGGTGAACCATTGGCAACCATAGCTATAGCCAAACTGGGTGAAAATTTCTTTTATCTATTGAGACTCCTGGGTAAGTATATCATTCCCGCAGTAGTGGTATTTGGCATATTAGGAGCCGTATATGCAGCATGGGCAGTAAAAGGACAGCAGCAGGAAAGGGAGTCAGTTACGGAGACCGGCGCAAACGAAGAAATAGAACAGGAAACCTGGAAAGGAATTACCGTAAGAGCAATTAAAATCTATTTGTTCGTAATGGCTTTGACTTTCCTGGGAGAAGGTTTCAAACCCCTTATTGATGCATATGTACTGAATTTGGATTATCGCTTGTTATACTGGATCAATACGGTATCAGCAATTTTGGATAATGCCACATTGACTGCAGCTGAAATAAGCCCGGCAATGAGTGTGATGCAAATAGAAGCAATTTTAATGGGACTGCTGATCGCAGGAGGCATGCTGATCCCTGGTAATATACCGAATATCGTATCTGCTTCCAAGCTGAGAATAACAAGTACCGAGTGGGCTAAAATAGGTGTTCCTTTTGGAGCAGTGATTATGCTGATTTTCTTCGTTATTTTATTCTAAGTATTTTTTGATTGGAGTTCCCTATGACAATTCAAAACGATGTCAACGGATATCTAAAACCAGGTTTCTATATCGATTCCGATTCTCCGGAAGTGATCGAATTCGTACGTAATATACTACAGAAGGTGAAAAGTAAGGGAGACCTTGCCCGGGAAGCAGCTGAGGATAAATAAACGGTAAGGTGGACGGAAATATGAACGGGTTGAGGCTGGCTGAAGAGTATTTTTTCCAGCATGGATTGCCGATGCTGGATACAAAATTTGGCGCATATAAATACCGGATTGCGGCAGGATTGTCAGGAGAAGGCTCTGAATGTTACGGATTCGATGATGAACTTTCCAGAGATCATGATTGGGGGGCGGCTTTTTGTCTATGGCTGGAACCTGAAGATTACAAGGCCATCGGGAAGGAGCTGCAGAAAGCTTATGATGAGCTTCCTCAGTCCTTTATGGGCTTTCCCAAAAGAATCGAGAAACCCATGGTCAGAGGGCGTATCGGTGTTTTCAGTACCCCTGCCTTTTTTCAGCGGCTGATTGGACTGGACCACGTACCGGTGACCCTGGAAGAATGGAAGATGATACCCGAATATCAACTGGCAGCTGCCACCAATGGGAAGGTTTTCTACGATCCTTCAGGTAAATTCACCAGTTTTCGCCAGGGGCTGAAAGCCTACTATCCTGAAGATATTCGTTTAAAGAAAATTGCCGCCCGATGTATGACCATGGCACAGGCGGGACAGTACAATGCCGGCAGATGTTTATATCACGGAGAAATGTTAACGGCACGCCATGCATTATCAATGTTCATAGAGTCCTCTATCTCCATGGTCTTTCTCTTAAATAAAGAATTTATGCCTTTCTATAAGTGGATGCACCGGGCAATGAAACCGCTTCCCATATTGGGCGGGAAGCTTTTTGATATGTTGGAGAAGCTTTCAGGGATCACCTGCCTGAGTGACAATGCTATGGTCAGCAGCGCTTTACGTATGGTCGAGGAGATCTCCGCTTTGGTCATCGAAGAATTGAAACGCCAGGGCCTTTCCGACTCAAAAAGCGACTTTCTCTTTGACCACGGACCGGTTGTGCAGATGAAAATCAAGACGGATTGGCTGAGAAGAATGGATGTTATGAGAGATTAAGCCTTACATAAAAATAATTTTTAATGGAAATGCGATGGTGAGTTTGGATTTAAAGACGGTTTTTAAACAGCTTAATGAGGCTTATGTCCAATGCAGCCCGGAAGAATTGGATGACAGAATTCATGAAATCATTCATCATGCGTTGCTTCAATATGACAAAACGGATATACGCAGAGCCTCAGTATTAAATGAGCTGGGCGGATATTATCGGCACCTCTTCAGGATTGAAGAATCGGAGAAGGCTTTTTTGGAAGCAAATGAGATTTTCAAGCTGTTAAAGGGTGAAAACAGCCCGGATTATGCTACCAGTATCAATAATCTGGCCGGACTTTATCGAATATCCGGTGAATACGAAAAGGCTGAAAAACTGTTTTTACAAGCAATTCAAATATACAAAAACACCGTCACCGAGGAACATTATTTATACCCCACCGCTTTAAGCAATTTCGCCCTTCTTTATCAGGATATGAAGCGTTATGAGGAGGCGGCCGAACTTTTAACCCATGCCTGCGATTATTTCAAGAAAAAGCCGGACCTGAAGTCGCAGGCGGCATATGCGACAACCGCAGCCAATCTGGCAACTGTTTATATTAAAATGAAGCGGTTTAATGAAGCGGAGGCACTTTTGCTGGATTCATTAAATGCATATGAAAAGACCTTGGGCGGGGATGCAGAAAAATACGGAGATGCATTAAATAACCTTGGTTCTGTGTATTATGAAACCGGGAGATATCTGGAAGCAAAAGAAATGTACGGGAAAGCCCTGAAAATTTGCCGAAACCGGTTAGGCTTTGATAATCCCAAGACCGTTGCCTTTGAAAATAACTTAAAAATGACAGAAAAGAAAATAGCCCCTGATAATTAGTGCTGCGATATTCAGTAAAAGCAGCTTTAATATGATTCAACTGTTTTTGGCGCAGAACCTGAATTTAATAATTACCCACAAAATTGAGAGGATAGATGCAAATGAACGATGATCTAATCGAAAAAATAATTGCAGCAGAATGGAAACAATTTCAAAAGGTCAATAATGAAGGCGGCAGAGCCTGGTGTCAGGATAACTGGCAGCAGTTTTATATTATGCGGAAAAGTCAGTTTATGTGCTGGCCGCAAGAGATCCTGGAGAGTTATTATGATGATTTGTTAACAGCTGAAAAAAACAACCGGAATCTGCCTTTTGAAAAGTATGCCTGGATGATGGAAAGCACTGCTCCGGAGCAGTTTGAAGGGCTGCGGCATGTATTGCCCGCGATTTCAGAAGTGCGGAGACAGCGAGTAGATCGGGCAGCAGCCATACAGGCAAAATGGGGCGAAGAATTTGCCCGTGAAAATCCTCAAATGGCCAGCTATGGACGGGTGATATATACAAGTGATGATACTCCATGGGCTACATCGATTGAAACCTATTCCAGAGGAGAACTGCTGAGTTATTCCGAAAAAACAGAGCAGCTGGTTTCAAATTTCATCTTTGCCAATGAGGAAAAGGGGGTTAATCTGGCTAAAATCATCAGGGAAAACATGGTCAAGCTTTTTAATAATAAAAGCGGGCATCTTTCGTAAATCCGATAATCAACTCCTGAGAATAAAATTTACTCTTGACCTTTTCGTGAAAGGTCCTGGCATTCTATAAAATATGCAGGAAAAAACAGCTTAATGAAGCAGCTCTGCTCCTCACGGAAACCCTCTTCAAGTAAAAAATGGGTGAACATCCATATCCTCCGTGTTATGATTAAGCTAGCATATTTTTTATGAGGAGTTGGTAAAAAA
>ENA-UOUL01003975-UOUL01003975.1-bioreactor-metagenome-genome-assembly--contig:-NODE-3975-length-14299-cov-3.752637_pt1 | contig 14299 bp, 12 predicted proteins | sample MGYA00249838_ERZ747220 | MGnify/ENA primary metagenome ERZ747220 (study PRJEB28778, sample SAMN05720191) | bioreactor metagenome | isolation source: Anaerobic biogas reactor | place: USA:Washington...
TGGCGGACCTGGCCGAGCAGACTGGGCTTTGCCAAGCCCGTCTGCGCGGCCTAGCCCCCATCATCTCTGCACAGACCACTCGCTCACGGCGGCCTGTGACCCGGCACCGGCAACCTGTCACCTATTCGGTGGGAGGAGTCGGTGTGCATCACCTCGTTACCTCCCACCCCTGGGCACGCCCGTCGCCAGCCGCCTACTTGGCCGTGAGCAGCCGGGCGTTCACCGCGACCTCGACGCCGGTCAGTGCCCGGGAGACCGGGCAGTTCTTGCTCGCCTTGTCGGCGAATTCCTGAAACGTCGTCTCGTCCAGGTCAGGGACCTCCGCCTCGCACTCCAGCACCACCCGGGTGATGCGCGCTCCCCCGGCGCCCGTCTCCAGGTGCACGTGGCCGGTGGTGTGGATGCGTTCGGGCACGTGCCCGGCCCGCGCCAGGTCCCCCGCCAGGGCCATGGAAAAGCAGCCCGCATGGGCCGCGCCGATCAGCTCCTCGGGGTTGGTGCCCCGGCCCTCCTCAAAGCGCGAGGCGTAGGTGTACTCGCCCTCGTAGGCGCCGCTGCCAAAGCGCATCGTGCCGCGCCCTTGTCTCAGGTTCCCGCGCCACTCTGCTTCCGCCGTCCGTTCTGGCATCGCTCACCTCCTGCGCTACCATGGCGCCGGCCCGACGCCGGTGCCTCTCTTAGTCTAGCGCAGGATGCCGCCGCCGTCTACGACAAACGTCGCACGGGCTCTGTCACCTCGGACACCCGCCAGCATGCGGCCCCCTCGCGCACACGCCGTGCCTAGCGCTCGCTACCATACCTCTCGCCCGCCGCCGGCTCCACATCGCGCCCGCAAAAGCGACAGACACGCGCCTCGCGCCGGATCCTCTCGCCGCAGTACGGACAGGGCACCCGGTCGCGGCGCAGCAGCCACGCGATGACTAGGACACTGACAGCGATGATGATGGGAATCGCACAGAACATACTCAATATAAGCAGTTCGATCCGGCCTATGTTGGCCATCTCTCTCTCCGATCCGGTGTGTCAGCCCTGACGATCTCAAGCACTTTGCCTGTCTCAACCCGCTTCACGCTGAGTATTGCCCTTTTCTCCAACGCGTGTACTCTATCTGCAAGGCAAGCATGATAGGGGGCGACACTATGCGCAGTGTGCATATCCGCGAAGCCAGTCAGCGACTCGCCGACCTGGTGGACGCAGCCGTTGCCGGGGAGAGCGTATACATCGAGAAGGAGCCAGGCCGGGTTGTGCAGCTGGTTCCCGTAGAGAAGCCGTTGCGCCATCCTCGCTTCGGGAGCGCCAGGGGCCTCGTCATGATCCGCGAGGATTTTGACGAGCCTCTCGCTGACATGGCAGAGTACGAGCCATGATGCTCCTCCTCGACACGCACGCCTTCCTCTGGTTCATCGCCGGCAGCAGGGAGTTGGGCGGCACGGCGCGATCTCTCATCGAGGACCCCAACAACGTGCCTCTCCTCAGCGTTGCCAGCCTACGGGAGATGGCCATCAAAGTCAGCCTTGGCCGCCTTTCGCTTGGCCAGGCTTTTGATACGCTGATCCCTGAACAGCTAGCCTTGAACGGAATCGACTTGCTGCCAATCAAGCTGGAACACACGTCGGCGGTGGCATCCCTCCCGTACCGCGGCCACAGGGATCCCTTTAATCGCATGTTGGCGGCTCAGGCGGCAGTTGAGGGGTTGCCCATCGTCAGCCGAGATAGCGCCTTCGAGATGTATCGCATCCAGCGGCTCTGGTAATCGGGCCAAGTCGTGGCCCTACCGTGCCCCGCACGCCTGCAGACAGGCCTGCATGTGACCCCGCGCCTCGGCGGCGATGACGGCGCACTGGATCACGTCGTACTCTTTCGCGCCGATCACCTCCAGATCCAAGGGGCCGTTGTAGCCGTGCTCGTGTAGCACCCGCACGTATCCTACGAGGTCAATGTCGCCCCGACCGTTGGCCTGCATCTCGGGCTTGCCGGGGCCCTGCTGCCGCCCCTTGCAGTCACGGATGTGCACGTGCTTGACCCGGCCGATCACCGCCGCGATCGCCTCCACCGGGTTCTCGCCCGCCCGGTAGATGTGCGAGGGATCCATGTCGATGCCAAAGGCGGGCGAGGCGACCAACTCCATGGCGCGCAGCGTGGTGGGCGTGTCGTGGATGCAGGCCCCCACGTGCGCCTTGACGCACAGCGTCACGCCATAGCGCTCGGCCATGGCAGACAGGCCGTTCAACGAGTCGATGGTCTGTAAGAAACTCTCCTCATCGCCCGCCTTGCCGCCGGGCCCGCAGTTGATGATGGGGATGCCGATCTCGACGGCGGCCTGGAAGGCGGCCTCCATGCGCGCCGGGTCCCGCGACGGCTGCTCCATGGCGAGGGGTTCGAGCCCGTACTCTCGCGCGAGGCGCTTGACCTCGGGCGCGATCTCGCGCCAACGATCCAGCACCAGGTGCTGACTCATACCGTCGATGGCCGACACCTCGATCCCGTCGTAGCCGGCCATAGCGATGCAGCGAAAGGCGGTCTCCATGTCATGCCCGCCAAAGAGCACCGAGTTGGCGCCGAGTTTCATAGGATCATCCTTTCCGATAGGGTGACGGTGGGACGCGGATAAACGCGCACAAGAGACAAGCGTTGCAGGGTACAGGTTGCAGGTTACAGGCTTCAGCGAGTGGCCTCTCTGTGGCCTGTAACCAGCAACCTGTACCCTGTAACCGTCGCCATTCTCGGTCCGCGTTCATCGGCGTTTTCCGCCTCGTTAGCGCACGTACTCTACCGTCTCGTTCTCGAGGGACACGATGGCGGCCGCGAGAACCTTTTGCGCCGCCAGGCCGTCGGCACCCGAGCCGTCGATCTCGTCCGGCGCCACGCCCTCGCTCACCTGCTCGAGAAAGCGGTGGATGCGGTTCCTGAAGGTGTCGTTGAAACTCCCCATGCCGCCAAAGATGGGGTTGGTATAGACCGTCTTTTGCAGGTTCCCGGCCGGGTAGAGCGTCAGCTCGCGGAACATGTCCTCCAACACGAAACGTCCGCCGGTGCCGGCCACCTCGCAGCGCTCCATGGGGTGCCCGCGCTCGATGTCATAGCTGCCGGTCAGCGAGCCGACCACGCCGTTCTTGAAGCGCATGTTAAACTGGGCCGTCGACCAGATCTTGCGCCCCGGCGCCTTGAGGGCAAAGCACTGCACCGCCTCGATGTCGCCACAGTAGTAGCGCATGACGTCCACCGTGTGGGGGTGGAGCGCCTTGAGCTGAAAGTAGGGCGAACTCTCCCGCGGGTTCATGATCCACATGCTCATATTCATAAAGAGGAGGTGCCCGAGGCGCCCCTCGTCCACCCACGACTTGGCCAGGCGCGCCGCCGGCGTGAAGCGGTGGTTGAGGTTGATGCCGTAGCAGACCCCCTTCTCGCGGGCCTTGGCCACCATCTCCTCCGCCTTGGGGATCTCGTTTGAGATGGGCTTTTCCCCCAGGACGTGGCAGCCCGCCTCCAGCGCCTGCATGGTGGGGAGATAGTGGTCGCTGCTGTACTCGTAACCGCCCGTGGCCACGCTGCACACGTCCGGCTTGAGCCGGCGCAGCATGTCGGGCACGTCATAGTAGGCCGTGACGCCCAGGCGCGCGGCGGCGGCATCGGCCCGCGTCTTGTCGATATCGCACACCCCCGCCAACTCGGCCAGCGGGTCAGCCTTGTGGATGTCGGCGTGGAGGTTGCCGATCGCTCCCAGTCCGATGACGCACACGCGCAGTGTCACGTCATGCCTCCTTCGCAGTTATGGGTTGTGGGTTTCGAGTTCCGGGTTGCGGGTTACGGGTGCAGCGGTGGCAGGTGACAGGTCGCAGGATACAGACTGCAGGGAGACCACTCGCTGATGCTTGCAACCTGCAACCTGCAACCTGTAACGCCCGCCCGCGCGGCCCGCAACCGCCCTAGACGCTCACGACATCGCCCGTCTCCCACGACGTGATGATCCCCTCGATGATGGTCTGCACCTTGAGGGCGTCCTCGCCCGAGGCGTCGACCTGTTCGGGGGCGGCGCCCTCGAGGTTCTGGCGGATCCAGCGGTCGATGCGGCTGCCAAAGGTCTCGCCAAAGGCCATCATACCGCCCACATAGTCATAGGTCACCGTCTCCTGCGACCGGCGCGGGTAGAAGGTGAGGTGCTCGCAGGCATCCAGGAGCACGAACCGCGCCTCGGAGCCCATCACCTCGAGCCGTTCCAGGCCATAGCTGCCGCCGGCGTCATAGCTGCCGGTGAGATGGCCGATGACGCCGCTCTTGAACAGCAGGTTCACCTGCACGTTCGACCAGATCTTGCGCCCCTTCCCCTTTTTGAAGAAGGCCTGCACCTTGTCGACGTCGCCGGCAAAGTAGCGCATCACGTCGAGGGAATGGGGGTGCAGCGCCCGGATGTGGAACCACGGCGAGGTCTCGTTGGGGTTGTTGATCCACATGGTCATGTTGATGATATTGATCTCGCCGAGCTTGCCCTGGTCGAGCCACTCCCGCGCCATGAGCGCCGCCGGTGTAAAGCGATGGTTCAGGTTGATGCCATAGCGCACGCCCTTGGCCTGGGCCAGGGCCACCATCTCTTGCGCCTCCTCCAAGTTGTTGGAGATCGGCTTCTCGCCCAACACCGGCACCCCCGCCCGGAGGAGTTCGACGGTCGGCGCATAGTGGTCGCCGCCGTTCTCCACCCCGCGGGTGCACATGCTGGCGGCGTCGATGGCGATCCCGCTGGCCAGCAACTCCTGCACCGAGTAGAACGGGCGCGCCCCAAAGCGCTGGGCGGCGGCATCCGCCTTGGCCCTGTCGATGTCGCACACCGCCACCAGCTCGGCGTCGGGGTGCTTGTCGTACACCCCGGCATGGATGGTGCCGATGTTGCCTACCCCTACGACGGCTACTCGCAACGGCATGAGCGGGTCTCCTTCCTGTGTCGTCTGCCATGAGGGGCCGGCGTCGACCGGCCCCACCGTGATGGTCGTATGTGGTGGCGTGCCTCAGTTGTCTTCCTTCTCGGGTTCCACGGGGCCGGCCTGGAGCCGCGCGGCCTGGTTCGGATCCCCGATATGCAGCGTGTCATAGGCCTGCTGCGACGAGGTGAACGGCCCGATCCCCTCGTGGCCGTGCCAGTCTCCCTGATGGTGTATGGGGTTCGGGAGCCCCGTCTCCTCCTCGCGGCGCGCGATCCAGGCATCCATCTCTTGCCGGAGGTGCGCCACCACGTCGGGGTGGCTTTCGGCGAGGTTCACGTTCTCCTCGGGGTCCTCCACGAGGTTGTAGAGTTCGACCTCCGGCTTGAAGTGGAAGTCGGGCTCCAACGCCACGATGAGCTTCCACTCGGGCGTGCGCCAGCCATGCTTGCGCATCCAGGTGCACTCGGTGATATAGAAGGAACTCTCGTGCGAGGCCACCTCCCCGCGCGCCATGGGCATGAGGCTGCGCCCGTCAAAGGCGATCTCGGGCTCGGGCTGGATGTCGGCCAGGTCGAGGAGGGTCGGGACGAAGTCCTTGTGCTGGTTGAACCCGCCGACCCGGACGCCCGCGGGCACCTTGCCCGGGTAGCGGATGATGAGCGGCACGTGCAGCGTCGCGTCGTACAGCCCGTGGTGGTCAAAGTAGCACTCGTGGTCGTACAGCGTCTCGCCGTGATCCGAGTTGATCACCACGATGGTGTTGTCCAGGATACCGCGGCTCTCCAGCGCCGTCATGATGGCGCCGATGGAGGAGTCCATGTAGGCGACGGCGCCGTCGTACTGGGCGATGACATAGTCCTTGTCGGTGATCCCCGGCGGCATCCAGGTGGCGAAAAAGTCGCGGAACGGCTTGAACGCCATCACCGGTTCCATCGACTTGTTGCGGGGGTTCGTCTCGTTGCCGTGGTAGAACAGGCGCTCAAAGGGCGCCGGCGGCAGGTAGGGCGCGTGGGGATCCATGTGCCGCAAAAAGAGAAAGAAGGGGTCGCGCGCCCTGGCGAGGCGGTCCAACTCTGGCAGCGCCACGGCGTTGAGGTTCTCCGCCTTGGGGCTGCGCCCCTCGTTCCAGCTCCCCCAGCCGGGGAAGGTGAGGTAAGTGTCAAACCCCCGTGAGGCGGGGTTACCCGAGAACCCCACGCAGGTGGTGGCATAGCCCGCCTCCTGGAGGATCTCGGCCAGCGTCTTGGCCTCGGGGCGGAGCGGCCCCTTGTGGCGCAGCGCCACCACTTGGGTGCCAAAGCAGTCCATGCCGGTGAACATCGACGCATACCCGCTGGTGGTGGGGATATGCGGGCTGTAGGTGCGCTCGAACAGCGCGCCCCCCTGGGCAAAGCGGTCGATGTGCGGCGTCGTCAGACGGGGGTAGCCGTAGCAACTCATGTGATCGGCCCGCAACGAGTCGATCCCCAGTAGCACGATGTTCGGTTTGCGCCTGCGTGGCACGGCAGCCTCCTTCGGGCATTGGACTGAGGGCGGCGTCCGGCGCCGCCCTACACGTCATCGGATCGACGGCCGGTAGCAGGTAACAGGCTCCAGGTTACAGGCGCCAGGCGCGCCCTGCTTATGTCAAGGGCAGTCACTCACGGTAGCCTGTAACCTGAAACCTGCAACCTGTTATTCGTCAGGCTCACACACAACCGCTTCCATCATACGCGCAACCCATAACCCACAACCGCCCCGCGCCTATACCGCGCCCTCCTCCCGCAGCCGCCCGATCTCCTCGGCCGAGTAGCCCAGTTCGCCCAGCACCTCCTCGGTGTGCTCGCCGAGGAGGGGCGGATGGCGGCGGTACGTGGCCGGCGTATCGGAGAGACGGAGCGGCGACGCGAGGGTGCGCAGCGTTCCGGCGGTGGGGTGGGGCTGCTCCACCACGAAACCGCGCGCCGCCATGTGTGGGTCGGCGAGCATCTCGGGGACCTCATAGATCGGCCCGCAGGGGATGCCGGCCTCCCGCAAGAGGGCGAGCCAGTCGGCGGCGGGCCGGGCGGCCAGGCGCCGCTCGATCTCGTCGCGCATGGCGTCGCGTCGCACGACGCGCTCGCGGTTGATGGCAAAGCGCGGGTCGTCGCGCAGCTCCGGCATCTCGAGCACGTCGCAGAGGCGCTGCCACAGTGACTCGCTGGCGCAGGCAATGATGAGATAGCCGTCCTGCGCCCTGAAGGTGCCGTAGGGCACGATGGACTGATGGTCATTGCCCAGCTTGGGTGGTGGGTTGCCGCTCAGAAGGTAGGCGGCCGCCTGGATGATGGTCCACCAGGCCTGGGACTCGACCAGCGACAGGTCCAGGTATTGGCCGCAGCACGTCCGCTCGCGCACGTACAGCGCCGCCAGCACGGAACTCAGTCCGTACATGCCCGTGGCGAGGTCGGCGATGGAGGCCGGATAGCGATAGGGGGGCGCGTCCAGCGGGCCGGTGAGGGGCATCAGCCCCGCCATTCCCTGGGCGATGATATCGTACCCCGGCGTCTCGGCGGCGGGCCCCGTCATGCCGAATCCCGTGATGGAGCAGTAGACGATGCCAGGGTTGCGCGCCGCCAGGCCGGCGTAGTCGATGCCTATCCTTCGGCGATAGCTCTCGCGCCGTTCGTTGGTGATCAACACGTCGGCGCCGTCCGCGAGGCGCCGCAGCACCTCCGCGCCTCCTTTGGTGCGAAAGTTGCAGGTCAGGCTGCGCTTGTTGCGGTTCACCGCCATATAGTAAGAACTCTCGGACCCCGCGAACGGCGGCCCCCAGCCGCGCGACTGGTCGCCGCCGTCGGGGCGCTCGACCTTGATAACGTCGGCCCCGAGATCGCCCAATAGCATGGCAAGGAACGGCCCCGCCAGCGCCTGCGTGATGTCGACGACCCGAATCCCCTCCAAGGCGGCCCGCGGCGGACCGCTATCACCGGTCATGCGTCCCTCCTTGATGCGCTATGAGTGTCGATCTTCGGCCGCTGCGCCGGCTCCCCCCGCCGCGACGCAGTCTAGCCTCGTGGGACGACGGCCGTCAAGGCGGCGCACGGCCATCGCGTCCCGAATGAGGTACGTAGTGGCGCGCTTACGCCCTCTTTACGTGTGTAGGGTGCGGTGCGGGTATAATCAGGTAGCGACCCGATAGCAGGCAGTGATAGGAGCCGAACGACATGCGCCTGGACACACGCGCCTCGGCGCGATTGCTTCGCGTCCTCGTGTTGGCTTTGCTCGCGTCCCTCGCAGCGTCCCCACCGGCGGCGCGCGCTCAGGATCCCCCGTGGGTCGAACCACGCGCCCTGAACATCGTCGACATGGCGGGCCAGGTGCCCGACGCCGCCCTCGAGGGGGCGTTCGTGACGGCGAACTCGCTGGGAGGGATCTCGCGGTTCATCGCCTCCCGCGAGACGGCCGACGGGCTCGAGATCGACGTGCTGATGAACACCCGCCGCATCCCAAGCAACGGCGGCTGGCTCACCAGGCTCCCCCTCCTGGGTCAGCGCCCCTTTGCCGACCACATGAGCAGCGCAGCGCCCGCGTCGACGCTCTTTCTGTTCGAGAACGGCCAGCCTCTGGCGGCCGAGCCTCAGCGGATCAATTATCTCGAGCCAGCGCTGGCGCCCCCCAGCGAGGGGGCTGATGTGGCCGACCGCTATCCTGACCTCGAGCGGCTCCTCGCGCCGCCGGAGCGCGACGGCCTGGGCATCCGCCTGCCGGCCAATTGGGGCGGCGAACTGGTCATCGAGGGCGACCATCCGGTGATCACCGGCACGTTCCGCGTGTCGCCCACGAATGTGCCCAGGGTAACCCTGCTCGGCACGCAAGAGGCGACCTTTCAGTCGTTCATCGGCCCCTTCAACCCGGGCGACGAGGGAGGTTTCGCCAACGTCATCGCACAGATTCACGAGCACTGCGGCACCGACCTGCGCCATCCGCGCATCCCGCTGAACATCCCCGCGGGGGCGAACTATGTGCTGTTCATCTATCCGCCGCAGCCCGCGGACCCCTACGACGTCGTGCCGCCGGCCAACCTCGATCGTCCCACGTCGGGCACGCTGCGGCTGGCGCCCGATGAGGGCATGCTGTCGATCAACCTGGTCCATAGCGGGGGGTTCCCGCTGCGCGTGGCATGGCAGGAAGCCGATCAGGTCCTGTGGGGGGACGAGATCCCGGGCATGCCCAACCCGCCGCCGTCGGAGCGATTCCTCTCCCTCCTGCCGCCCATCGACCGCTTTACGCCGCCCGAGATATTCATCCCCGCGGGGGTAGAGTTCGACCCCTGCTTCCTGGAGGGGACCTGCCCGACGGACCTCCTCGACCGGATCTGCAGCACGACCATGCCGATCCGCGTCGTCTACCTCGCGGTGCAGACGCCGACCAGCGGCGAGGGGCTCACCGTGCTGCCGCTGCGCATGGCCGACGACGACTGGGCGCCCGCCGGCAACGACGACGCTTTGACGCCCGCGGCGAGCCCGGCGCTCGGCCAGGATCAGGCCGTGGTGCACCTGCCGTTCATCTTTGGCCCGCCCGCGCCTCCGCCCAGCGGCGAGCGCCCGTTGGGCGTGTTCGATAGCGCCACGGGCCGCATGGTGGGCTATGTCCCCTGATGCGGAGTGAGCCGCGTCCGGTGACGGACGCGGCTCACTTCCCTACCTCCACGCTGGGCGCAAAGGCATCGAGGTCGCCGGCCTCCGGCACATAGGTGAGCAGCGAGGGACGGGCGCCGCCCTCGGGCAGGAGGAGGACGGCCTCGTCGGTGACTTCGAGCCCGCCGGAGGTCACCCAGGCGCCGTCCGCTCCCTCGGCAACGCTGTGGTGTCGCGCCAGCAAGGTGAACCCCTGCGGGTCGATGACATCGACGACACCCGAGACGCCATCGGTGCCGACCGCCACGAGGCTGCAGCCCGCCTCGGCCAGGTCGGTGTAGCGGGCGCCGCCCACCGCCGCCGCCTCGCGTGCCGGCCCATCGTCCGAGGGCCACACCAGCCACAGCGCCCCGTCGCGCGTCACGCCATAGAGGCTGCCATCGTCTCCAGCGGCCACCGCCGCCACGTCGGCCGCCGCCTCGCGGCGCTCACGCACCTCGAGCGTCCGCGCATCGACGCCGACGAGCAGCGTTCCGGCGGAATCGCCTCCCCGCGTCAGGGGCACCCACACGAGGCCGCCGCCAACGTCGATGCCGCCCACCGAGATGGTCCCCTCCTCGGCGAGGGCGCGCACCTGGGCGATGCCATAGGAGGCGCGGTCCACCTGGTAGAGCACGGCGGCTCCGGCGCCGTCGTCCCAGGCGGCCACGTAGAGGTGTTCGCCCTCCGCCGCCAGCCCGCCAAGGGCGCCAATGTCGAACATCAGGGGCCGGCTGAGCTGCAGATGCAGCCCCTCAATGCCGGCCGGCGGCCGCGCCACTGTGGGAAGAGGGGCGGATGAGAGCACCGCCGCGGCGGACTCTGGGGTGAGGGGCGTCTCGAGTGGCGACGTCGGCGACGCGCCGGCGGCGACGGGATGCGCATCGTCCGGCACGTTCGCCGCATCGGGGACGACGCCGCAGCGCCGCATGGCCGCGACGATGACGTTGGCCAGTACGAACAGCGCCACGATAGTGATGATGAACGACTTGAGGCGCACGGTATCCCCCGAGGCGTGTGTGGTGAGGTGGCTTGCTGGGCGAGGATTGTACCATCGGCGATGGGGCGTGTCCATGCTCGTGGGGAGCGTGCCAACCGAGCGTCGCCGGCACGACCCGCCGGCCAAGGCCGGCGGCCAAGCCTCCAAGCGCGCCAAGGCGCGCTGTGCCGGCCCGCCTCAGGGGGGCTGGCATGGGAGCCGGGGTGCGCACAGCCGGCGGTCGGCCAACCCACCCCACTGCCAAACGCCGGCGGCTGAGCCTAAGCGCGCCGAGGCGGGCTGTGGTCCGGCCCGCTCTGGCGAGGCGGATTCCGCTTGCCAGCACACACGGCGAGGGCTAGAATGCCGCGTCTGCAGTCGCTGCAGTCGCAGCACACGTGTGGGCGCGCGCCGCCCTGGGGGAACCATGACCATCGCCGCCGACCGTCTGTCCCGCCGCGCCAAGATCCTCTATGGTCTCGGGGACACGGGGTTCAGCCTCACCAGCACGCTCATCGCGGTGTACTTCCTCCTCTTTCTCACCGACGTGGTGGGACTGCGCCCGGCGCTGGCCGGCCTCGTCATGATGATCGCTCGTCAGTGGGACTGGATCAACGACCCACTCATCGGGCACATCAGCGACCGCACCCGCTCCCGCTGGGGACGCCGGAGGCCGTTCCTCCTGTTTGGCGCCCTGCCGTTCGTCGTGGCGTTCGCCATGATGTGGTGGCGACCTCCCATCGAGGGGCAGCTCGGGCTCCTGATCTACTATGGCGCCGCCTACCTGCTCTATGATACGGCGGCCACCTTTGTCTACATGCCGTATTTCGCCCTCACCCCCGAGTTGAGCCCCGACTATGACGAGCGCACCTCGCTGACGGCCTATCGCATGGCGTTCTCGATTGTCGGGGGGCTGGTGGCCTTTACCGTGCCGTGGGCCATCGTGGGCGCCTTTCGCCCGGAGAACGCCGGGCGGGTGTGGCTGAACGGCGTCGTCTTTGGGATCCTCAGCGGCATCGGGCTGCTGGTCACGTTCGTCGGCACCCGCGAGCGACCCGGCGCGGCCACAGCGTCCGCCCCTTCCCTGCGCCAATCGCTGCGCGCGGCCCTGCGCAACCGCCCCTTTGTCGCGAGCATGGGCATCTTTATGCTCACCTGGCTGGCGGTGGACGTGGTGCAGGCGGTGCTGCTCTACTTTTTGCGGTACTGGCTGCACATGGAGGGACAGAGCGACGCCATCTTTGGCGCCATCTTTGTGACGGCGTTGCTGGTGCTGCCCCTGTGGGAGTGGGCGGCACGGCACACGAACAAGCGCGTCGCGTACGTGATCGGCATCGGGTTCTGGGCGGCCGTCCAGATCGTCATGGTGCTGGTGCGCCCCGGCACGCCGGCGGCCCTAGTCCTTGGCCTGTCGGCGCTGGCGGGGGTGGGGGTGTCGGCCGCCCACGTGCTCCCCTGGGCCATGATCCCCGACAGCGTCGAGTGGGACGAGGTGCACACCGGCGCCCGCCACGAGGGGGTGTTCTACAGCCTCGTGATGCTGGCGCAAAAGGCAGCCACCGGCCTGGCGCTCCTCGGCATCGGGCTGGCGCTGGACTGGGCGGGCTATGTCCCCAACGCCGCGACGCAGACCCCCGCCGCCTTGAACGCCATCCGCGCCATGACGGGCCCGGGCCCCGCGCTCTTGCTGTGCGGCGGCATCGCCTTTGCCCTCGCCTACCCCATCGGCCGCGAGGCGCACCGGGAGGTGCGCGAGGAGTTGGCGCGGCGCCGCTCGACGGCATAGGGCGCGAGCCGGGCCCCGCGCGCACAGCGTGCGCGCGCTACACCGCCGGCCGGGACCTGGTTGGCGCCCGCCGGCATAGCGCCCGCATGCCCAACCGTCCCGCGGGGCATGTAGGGGCCGCACGCCTGTGCGGCCCGCCTCCGCTCGGCCAGACGTCGGCGCAGCGTCGCGGCATGGGTCCGCCCACTGCAGGCCCCCGCGCGCACCGGCGTGCGCGCGCTACACCGCCGGCCGGGGCATGGCTACGGCACACTGCTATGGTCCACGCATGATCCACCGTCCGCCCGGGGTGTAGGGGCCGCACGCCTGTGCGGCCCGCGTCGCCCGCATCGGTTGGCGCTCGCTACGGTGCCTCCCCAACATCCGGCTCGGTGGCGGGAAGCAGTTCGAACAGGTACGCCCCGTGGCTGCGTAGCGTGGCGGCAAAGGTGACGCTGCCACTCCCATCCGCCGACAGGTCGAATAGGCGCTCGCGTCGCAGGCGCGCCGCCTCGAGCAACGCCTCCCTCTGGGCGGCGTCGGGCGACTCTGGCGCCCCCATGCGCTGCCAGGCGGTATGGGCATTGGCCGACTCGGCGTCGACGGCCGAGCGGTACGCCTCGTAGCGCCGCCCCGGCTCGAGCCCGGCCACCGCCACCGTCGCCGCGGTGGCGGCGTGCACGTCCCAATCGTCCTGGTGGCTGACGAGGAGGACGCGCAGCGCCCCACACTCATCCAACGTCGCAATACCCGACACGTCGGGCGGCGTCTCGGGGCCGTCGGCGCCCTCCTGCGCCAGGGATTCGCGGGCGGCGTCGCTGGTCAGCGCCACGCGAGCGCCCCGCAACTCCCCGAGCAGCCGCAGGGCGTTGAGCACCGGCTTGTCCACGCCGTTGGTGCTCAGGGTGCGCAGCCCCTCAAAGTAGCCGCGATCCTCGAACTGGAACGCCCAGGTGAGCATGGCGTCGACCCGCGGCCCGCGGTTGTCGGCCAGGTCGACGAACTTGCAGGCCGTGGCGCCGACATAGCTGGCATAGTACTCGCTGTTGCGATAGGCGAGGTTGGGATTGTCGCGCGTCGTGCCCGCCGCCCAGCCATCGGGATCGCACTCGGACAGCACCACCTCGTGGCCGCGCAGCTCGGGCAGGTCAGCGATGATCTCTAGGCCGGCGACCACGTGTCGCGCCAGGGTATGGAGGCTGGGCGTCTTTTTCGGCGCGCCAGGCTCGGTGCCATAGCCGCCGCCCTTGGTATGAAAGCTCACATAGTCGAGGCGCGTGCCCCGGGCGCCGGTGACCGCGTTGACGCCGCGCGTGCAGTGCTCGAGAAAGGTGCGCAGGAAGGCGCCGGCCGCCGGTCGACCGGGACTGGTGGTGCCGGGCCCACCTACCTTGGCGTGCGGGATGGCCGAGAGCAGGCCGGCCACGGTATAGTCGTAGAGGCGGCAGTACTCCTCCACCGTGCCGCGCCAGTAAAAGATGTCCGGCTCGTTCCACAGCTCCCAGTACCAGCGGCTCACCTCGCGCAGGCCATAGCGCTCCAGGCAGTGGGCCGCCAGGGCACGCACCAGGTCGAGCCAGCGGCTGTAATCGCGCGGCGGGTAGCCCCACCCCTCGGCGCGGGCGCCCTCGTACGCCGTGCCGGCGGGCGCCGACGTCAGAGCCTGGGGCATGAACCCCAGCTCGACGAATGGGATGCAGCCGCACTCTACAATGGTGTCCATGATGCGGTCGATGATGTCCCACGTATAGACCGGCCGCCCGCCCTCGTCCTCGGTGTAGACGTTGGAAAAGCCCCACTTGGGCGAGCCGGCGCCCTCACCGTTGCACAGCAAAAAGTGGCAGCGGATGTAATAGGGCGCGTCGCCCAGACGGCCCAGCTTGGCCAGCAACGCGCGTCCGTTGGGCGTGTAGGTATAGTTCGGCTCGTCGTAGCCGACGTAGGTCCAGATGTGGCGCAAGGGCGTCTGCAGCGTCGCGTCCACGCGCACCCGCGCGGTATG
>ENA-UOUL01003977-UOUL01003977.1-bioreactor-metagenome-genome-assembly--contig:-NODE-3977-length-14298-cov-3.649743_pt1 | contig 14298 bp, 8 predicted proteins | sample MGYA00249838_ERZ747220 | MGnify/ENA primary metagenome ERZ747220 (study PRJEB28778, sample SAMN05720191) | bioreactor metagenome | isolation source: Anaerobic biogas reactor | place: USA:Washington...
TCGCTGCTGACGGGATTGGAGACCGGGAAGAGCATGAGCTGGCAGATGCGCGCCCCGGTGACCAGCGTGATCGGCAGGTCCTTGTGGCTGACCAGTTGGAGCTGGATGCAGCCGCGGTAGCCGGGCGCGACCCGCGCCGGTCGCACGTGGAGCCCGGCGCGCTCCCACGACGAGCGGCCCATCACGTACCCCGCCAGATTCTGCGGCATGCCGACGTACTCCAGCGTCGTGGCCATCACGAACTGGTGCTCGTGCAGGATGAACTCGTCGCCGATCTGCAGGGGGATGCGTTCGTGAGCCGCCTCCAACGACGCGGCGATGGCCTCGGTTCGCTGGTGGAGGTCCAGATACGCGGTCCGCCCGTGGCGTGGCACCAGCAGCTCGGTCCCCAGCTTCAAATCGATGGTGTTGGAGCCGATCTGGCGCTCGGGATCGGTGAGCGGCGTGACCACCAGGCGCTCGGCCACCGGCGCGGTCAGCCGCGCCACGAGATCGGGCCGGGTGAGCACACCATCCATCCTAAAGGGCATCATCCACGCCTCCGCCGACCTCGGTGAGCTGGCGCTTGGCGGCGCTGAGCTCGATGGCCTTGAGCACGAGTTCATTGAGGCGTGCCAGCTCCGCGTGCAGCTCGCGCGCCTCGGTGCCGTCGCGCGGCGCCCGGTCGAGGCTGCGCCAGATGCGATAGAACCACCCGGCGTTGACGATCGCGGCGAGCGTGGTGGCGCGCCCCACGAGCTCGCCGGGCAGGTCGACCTCGCAGGGCGGGATCACGTTATCCAGCCGCTCCACCAGTTCGAAGACGTCGCCGGCGATGCGTTCGGCACGGCAGGCCCAGTCGCGGACGACCCCACGGACGTGCGACGCCATCTCGCCGCGGGCGCCAGCGAAGACGCCGGTGATGGACGCGAAGAAGCGCCCGGTGGCGGGCTCGACCGCACCGCGCGCCGCGACCTGCGCCAGCGTCGCGAGCCGCTCGCCGACGGCGGCGCACATCGCGGCACGGTGGCCGGTGGACTGCGCCGCGTCGAGGAGCGCATCGTATCCCAGATAGCGCAGCTCGTCGAGCATCGCGGCGATGCGCAGCCAGCTGGGCGGATGGGACCAACTGGGCTCGCTCCACGCCAGGGCCGAGGGAATCTCGGAGAAGGCGAAGAGGCTGGCGGGGCCAAAGACGTGCACCGAGAAGATATCGGCGACAAGCTCCGCCACCCACCCACCGAGGATCTTGACGATGGGCGTGAGATGGCTCACGCGCTCGTAGTTGGGGTCGAACTGGCCCTGGGGGGCGCGGGCGGCCCTGGGCGCCTCGACCTGGGCCGCGGTCAGGACGCCGCCGGCGCGCTGGACAAAGGCCGGCGCCTTCAACACCTCAGCCGAGACGTTGAAGACCGTGTCCAGATGGTGGCCGATCTCGTGGCCCCAGGCGGCGTTCTGCAGGATGTTGGGACCCTGGATGGGCGGGAAGGAGAAGACCGCCAGAAAGCGCGGGTAACCCGGTAGAAACTCGCCCTCAGGCAGTTCGCGGACGCTGCGCATGATGCGGTAGAGCGTGCCCATCAGTTCGCCATAGGTATAGCCGTGGCGCCAGGCGGGATAGATGATCATGCGCGACTCGGGGGTGAGCTGGCGGCAAAAGAGCTCCAGGGGATAGACGAGGCCCCAGGGCACGTCGGCGTCGGCGCAGCGCACCACGTACTCCGAGAGCTCGGTCACCTGGTCGAGCGCCTGCCCCAGGCCGCGCAGCTCCATCCGCCGGGCAGCTTCCAGTGGACGGCCTGCGGTGAGCTCCAGCAGCTGGTCGCGAACGTCGTCGACGATGCCCTCGAGCAGATCGAGCAGGATCAGTGGGGTCTGGGTAGCATACTCCCGCGCACGCAGCTCCCGGAGGGAATCCCCCAGGGTGAGCGCTTGATGGATCGCCGCTGAGGCGAGATAGTCTACATCCAAATGAGCAGTGGCTGGGGCCATTGAAGCAGGCTTTCGAAGGTGTCGGCGGTGTTGGCGCGTTCGGCCCGGTGCGAATAGATGACCGCGAGCGTGTCCAGCACGCGCTCGAGGTCGTTGAGGCTCTGCTCGTCGATGGCGGCGACAGGCGCGCCCTCGACGATGCGATCGAGCGTGGCGATGAGCCCGGCGATGGTCTCGGCCACGCGGTCGCCGGCCCGAATCCCGGCAAGCGCCACCGCCTCGTAGACCGACTGGTAGATCTGCACGGCCTCGAGATCGGGCAGGCCCTGGCCCGCGGCCACGTCGAGGCTGGCATGTGCGCGGGCGGCCCGGCGCAAGTGGTCCGCCGCCTGGCTCAGGCGCCCCCGCTGGACATCGCTCAACGTCTGCGGGCGCTCCTCGTCGAACTGGCGGCGGAACTCGGCCGGCTGGCGGTACTCGGGGAGCTGCCGGAAATCGGCGGGGCGGCGATAGTCGGCCAGTTGGCGGTACTCCGCCAGCGTAGACAGGGCGCGGCCGATCAGCAAGACGTACGTGATAAAGCGACTCTGTTCGCCAAGCCCTCTCTCAATCACAGGAAGGCCTCGTGAGCGCGTGCGGTCGATGCGACATAGATACCTCACTCGAATGGAACGCGCCGGGCTCCCGGGGCAAGGGGCCGGCGCGCGTCGGGTAGACGTCAGCTCTTGGGGGGCGCCTCTCCGCCCTTGTGCCGCTCCCTGTCGATGGCCTCCACCAGAAACCGGAGCGCCTCAATCTGATTGGGAGGGACGGTGGTGTCGTCCAGGATCTCGGCCACGAGACCGATGAGGGGATGTGCCTCGGCCACGGGTTCGGACTCGCGGGCATAGCCCGCGCTGACCAGGAGCGTGTCGATCTCGGGCAGCCGGAGATCGAGCGCATGGGCAATGGCGAGGACCATCGTGCGGCTTGTGGGCTTCCGCTCGCCGCTCTCCAGCCGGTTGACGTAGCTGGGACTGAGATCGATTCGCCGGGCCAGGTCGCTCTGCGACAGATCAGAGCGCTTACGGAACTCGGCGAGTACCTGATGGAACTCCTGCATCCACACCACCCAGAGCGATTCTATCCTACGATGATACCGTAAACTAATAACCAACCCTACTATACCACGAACGTGACATTTTGTCAACACACTGTGTCAGCATGTCACGAAATACTCCGGATATCGGCTCACGCTATTGACAAAATGGCAAAAACTCCTTACCATGGGCATGAAAGGTTAGGATTTGTGCCTCACCGTCACAGGAAGGAGGGCCGCGATGAACACCAATACACTCGAGTTCTGGCTGGTTCTGCTCGCTGTGGGCTACGCGGGAGGCCTGGCGACCGCGCTCGCCATCTCGGCAGCGTCGGGGTCGGCGCGGAGCACGCGCCCGGCGCCCCGCCGCCGGTACGTGGTCGATGACGGGTACGGGTACGGGTACGACCGGGTGGAGAACACCGGGGGCGGGTGTAGCACGGTCCTGGTCCTCGTGATGGTCTTCGGGGCACTGCTCTTCGCTGCGAAGTACTGCAGCGGGTAGAGCGAGAGGAGCAAGGAGCAAGGAGCGGGGAGCGAGAGCGACGAGGGGCGGGAGGGCGGGTCGAGCGCGCGGGGCGACGGCGGGGGGACAGAGCGTCGCCCCGCGCGGCTGTCTGCTAGAACGAAACCCGCCGTCGCGGAGCGCAGTCCAGCGGTCCCGTGCGAGCGTTGTTTGGGGGAGAGCGGTGCCACGCGAGCGCTGTTGCGGGGGGGCCGCCTGTCGGATTGCGCCCGGGTTGTGCAGGTCGCCGGCGCGGTTGCGCATCTCGTGCAGCCGACGGGCGAGGCGATCGCGGTTCACCGGAAGTCTGGGCGTTCCACATCGCCCAGCACGAGGCTGTCGCCCTGCTCCGCTAGCGCGCCGCTCTCGCGCAGCCCGGCCACGGCACGGGCCACGGCGGTCTCGAGCGCGTCGCTGCTGCGGCCGAACCCCAGCAGCCGCGCCACCGCGCGCGGGATCTCCGCCTCGGCCATGCCCATCGCGTCGCCCACGACAATCACGACCGCCTCAGCGATCTCCTCGGGGGCCACCAGCTCGATCTTGCGCTGGGCGACGGGCAGCGCCGACCGGTCGCGCACCGGGGGCCGGGCCATGGCCCGCGGCCAGATGAACCGCCCGCGGCGCACGACCTTCGCGGCGCGTTCGGCGTGTGCGATGCCCTGCGAGATCGCCCGCTGGATCCGCGACCCCGCCCGGCCAACCCCGGCCGCGCGGCAGAGGCGGTAGACGAGCAGGTCTGGGCTCACAGGCCCCTCCACCTCGACGACCCTGGCCACCCACGACGCCATCTGTGAGGGCCGGACCTCGTGGAACGCCCGGCCCCCGAGGCGCAGCGTCAGCTCGGCCTGGCGGTACGGCTGGATCTGCGTCGCCGCGGCATTGGTGCGCGTCTCGGCGCGCCGGATCAGGGTCGCGGCCCTGGGGCCGGTGCCCGCCCGCGGCGCCGGCGAGGCGGGTTGCGATCTGGGCGCGGCCGCGCGCGGCGTTGGCGCCGTGGGCAAACCGGCCTGCGCCGTCCGCCCGTCCGCGGGGGGCATGCGCCCGTCTGCGGGGGGCACGCGCCCGTCTGCGTGCGCCGTCCGCCCGTCTGCGTGCTCCGTGCGCGCGTCTGCGGCGGGCGTATGCGTAGTCGCTCGCGCGGCGGGCACCCCACCCTGCCCAGCGCCAGGACCCGGATTCGCGGTGCTCCCCGCCGGGCCGGGCAGCGAGCCGGCCGGCGTCGCCAATAGCGCCTGCTCGATCGCGCCCATCAGCCGGTCGATCTCGCGCTCGCGGTGGTTGAACCAGTCGGTGCTCCAGATGCGGTGGATGCGCCAGCCCAGGCCCTCCAGCACCTCCTGGCGCAGCCGGTCCCGGTCGCGCGCGGAGCGGGCACGGTGATAGGTCGCGCCGTCGCACTCGATTCCCAGCAGGTAGCGGCCCGGGCGCCGGCCGTCCACCACGGCCAGGTCGATCGTGAAGCCCGCCGACCCCACCTGCGGCTCGACCAGATACCCCCGCTCGCGCAGCACGGCCATCACGTCGGCCTCGAAGGGCGACTCGGGCCCGCGTCCGCTCGCCGTGGGCAGATCGAGATCCGCCGTCTGTGCGTACTTCAGGAAGCGCTTGAGCGCCACGACGCCCGGCGCCTGCGTGCGCCGCAGGTCGATGTCGTCGCTGGTGATGTTGCTGAAAACCTCACAGCGATAGCGCGCCCGCGTGATCAGCACGTTGAGCCGGCGCTCGCCGCCCTCATTGTTGAGCGGGCCGAACGCCATCGCCACGTTCCCCTCGGCCGTGCGCCCGTACCCCACGCTGATGAAGATGACGTCACGCTCGTCGCCCTGCACGTTCTCCAGGTTCTTGACGAAGAAGGGCTCGTGCGGGTGGCTGTTGAAGAACGCCTCGTAGCTGGGGTCCTGGCGCCGGAGCCGCTCCAGTTGGTCCTGGATCTCGTTGCTCTGCCCCACGCTGAACGCCGCCACCCCCAGCGTGAGGTGCGGGCGTTCGCGCGCGTGGGCCATCACCGCCTGGGCCACGATGCGCGCCTCGCCGCGGTTGGTCGCGCTCTTGCCGCGGTCGTAGTGGGTGCCGGGCAGGTGGTGGAAGAAGAGCCCGATATCCTCGCGCGCCCGGTCGGGGCTGGGGAAGACGACCAGGCCGTTCTCGTAGAACTGGTAATTGGAGACGGCGATGAGCGACTCGTGGCGGCTGCGGTAGTGCCAGCGGAGCATCTTCTGGGGTGCGCCCTGGGCCGCGAAGAGTCCCAGGATGCTCTCCATATCGGCGGTGGGGCTCTCGTCCTCCTCCTCGCTCGCCACGACGATCTGCTCGAAGAAACTGGTGGGCGGGAGCTGCTTCTGGTCGCCGGTAACGACGGCCTGGCGGCCCCGCAGCAGCGCGCCGAAGGCGTCGGCGGGCTTGACCTGGCTGGCCTCGTCGAAGACCACCAGGTCGAAGGTGACGCTCCCCGGCGGCAGGTACATCGCCACCGAGAGCGGGCTCATCATGAAGACCGGCTTGAGCCCCTGCACGGCGTTGCCCGCGGTCTGCATCAGCTTGCGGATCGGGTAGTGGCGCCGCTTCTTCTCGAACTCGCGTTTGAGGATGCCCATCTGCCCGTCGGACGCGGACCGGGGCAGGTGCCGCCAGTGCAGCGCCGCCAGGCGGGCGCGGTTGTAGTCGAATTGGCGCCGGTCGAGCTCGCGGAAGAGCTGCACGCAGCGCGTGTGGGCGTCACCCTCGAAGGTCGCCAGCTCGGGCGACCGCGCGATCGCCACGTCGAGCAGGTCCTCGTACCACGTCCGCTCGAAGAGATGCACCAGGTGGCGGCCGGCCGCGGGCCAGCGCGCCGCAACGTCGACGACGCCACCCAGCTCGGCCTCGCGGAGCTGGCGGGCGCGGTCGTTGTAGGTCACGATCTCCTGGATGCGGTCCGGGCTGGCGGCCCACGCCTCGAGCAGCGCCTGCTGCGCGCCATAGGGCAGCCAAATGAGGCCAACCTGCTCGGCAGGGCCGGTGCCGTCAGGGCGCACCCCCTCAGGTGGCAGGCCCGCCGGGCCCCCGCCCACGGGCGAGGCATCGCCTACAGGGGCGGCATCGCCTGCAAGCGCGGCATGGCCGGAAGCCGCGGCATCGTCGTAGGGCAGCGTGCCGGCGGCGCGCGCGCCCTCGCCAAAGCGCAGGCCGTCGCTGCCCTGAAGGCCCTCCCCGAAGCGAAGGCCCTCGTCCAGCCGCACCTCATCGCGCACCGCCTCGCCGGCGGCCTGGTGCGTGGCCAGCGCGCGGGCCAGCCGCGCCCCTGCCTGCCTGAGGAACCCGCGGTCGAGCGCCCTTGCCAGATAGGTGACGATCCCGGGGGGCATGTCGGCGAGCGCCACGTCGCGGTGGAGCGCCGCCAGCCACAGCGTGACCGTCTCGAGCCGCGCCCAATCGCGGTGGGGCCCGATCCAGGCGCCCCCGAAGAGCCGTCGCAAAAGCGCGTCGCTCCGCGCGATCTGCTGCGCCAGCCGCTGGGCCTCGTCAATCGCCAGAACCAGCGCGCGCTGGCGCTCGACGCCGCGCGGGAGCTTGTCGACACAGAGCGCTGCCAGCGCCTTGCGCGCCTCGCGGAACTCGCCGGAGAAGCCGCGCCAAAAGGATCCGCCGTACTCGACGTAGGCCCGGCGCACGCCGGCGATTTCGTGCTCCCACGCCTCGGGCCGCAGCGTGGCGTCGTGCTGCGCGTGGAGCGCTTCCAGCCGCTGCGCGGCGCGGATGCACTCCAGGAGCGTGTCGGCGGACGAGGCCCAGATCAGCGGCGTCACATCGACACCCGTCAGGTCGGGCGCCGCGGCGAGCCGCTGCGCCAGCCGCTCCAGACGGAGCGTTTCGTGCCGGGACTCTGCCGGCGGCAGGCCGAGGTGATCCGTGAGACCGCCCGCGGCCCGGACCAGGTCGGCCAGCGCCGCCAGCGCGCCCGCCGTCTTCTGCTCGAACGCGCGCCGGCCCGCGGGCGTCAGGCTCGGCGGGTCGCACGCCCAGAACGGGTGTTCCCGCGGCACACCGGTGCTGGCCACCAGGCTCTGCAACTCGCCCACCTGCACCCGGTGGTGCGCGAAGGCCGCGTAGTCCCACCGCCGCATCACGGGGCAGGCCAGGTCGGGCACGTCGACGCTCGCCATCGCCCGCCCGAGCCGCAGCAGGTGCCCGTAGCACGCGTAGACCGTCACGGCGCTCTGGCCGACGGGCGTGTTCACCGCGCGGCTGTAGGCGTTCAGCCGGTCGCGCTGCTGGACCAGCAGATCGAGATTCACGGCGTGCTCGCGAACGTGCGGCTCGCCCAGGTTGAAGGTGCGCTGCAGCTCGGTCACCACAGCGCGCTTGTTGGTCTTCTGGCTGTGCAGCTCCAGACAGGCGTCGCCCAGGCCGATCGTATCGAGCCGGCGCTTCACGACCTCCAGCGCCGCCATCTTCTCGGCCACGAAGAGCACGCGCTTGCCCTCGCCGATCGCCTCGGCAATGAGGTTGGTGATGGTCTGCGACTTGCCCGTGCCCGGCGGCCCCTGGATCACCAGGTTACGGCCCTTGCCGGCCTCGAGCAGCGCGCCGATCTGCGTGCTGTCGGCGTCGAGCACGTAGTGCGTCTGCTGGGGATCGACCAGGTCGTCGATGAAGGCGTCGTCGGGCACGCCCGGCGCGGCGTCGCGGAAGCCCTGGCCCAACAGCGCGTTCACGATGGGATGCGCCGTGATCTCCTGCACGTCCTCCCAGGTCTCCTCCAGCAGGTCGTTGTACATCAGGAAGGTGCCGAAGGAGAAGAAGCCCAGCGCGATCGCGTCGCGGTCCACCGACCAGCCCTTCAGCATGCTGACGGCGTGGGCGGCCTGGGCGAGAAACGGCCCGAGGCGGAAATCGTCCAGCTCGGGGAAGGGCGGCAGCTCCAGCCGGAAGGTCTCGCGCAGCTTGGCGCGCAGCGACAGATTGTCGCCCAGCTCGTCCTCGGTATAGCGGATGCGGAACCGGCTGCGCACGTCGGTGCGGCTGAGCTCCACCGGCACCAGGACCAGCGGCGCCCGGTACGCCGTCGCCGGCTCCGCCGGGTCCACCCACTGGAGCATCCCGAACGCGAGGAAGAGCGCGTTGACGCCCTGCTCCTCCATATAGGTCCGGGCAATGTAATACGTGTTCCGCAGCCGCTTGTCCAGGTCGGCGGGCGGGTGAATCGTCCTGAGCGTCCTGGCCCGCTCGCGCCCGTTGGCCGCGGCGTCGCTGGCGACGGCACCGTGCGGCGCATCGCCGTGCGGCACATCGCCGTTGGGCGCATCGCCAGTGGGCACATCGCCGTTGGGCACATCGCCTGCCCCCTGCGCAGCTGGCGCCCCTGCGGCCATCGGCCCGGCCCCTGCCGCCGCATCCATGCTCGCCGGGACCGTGCCCGCAGCGTACGCCACGGTCCCCGGACCGGCCAGCGCCGCCACACCTGTGGCAGCGTCGCCCACCTTCCCGCTCCGATCGAGCGGTGCGGCCCCGGCGCGCGCCTCAGCGATTCCGGGTGCCGCGCCTGCCGCCCCACCGTCAGTTCCCTCCGTCCCTGCACCCGGCCCAACATCGGGTCCGGCACCCCTCCCGGCATCCGGCCCGGCACCTGCCGCCGCGACGGGCATCCCGGATCGTGCGCCTTCGTCCGCCGCCACGCCAACCGGCTCCCCGTCCAAATCCAACCCGGCCACAGGAGGACCACCCCCGGCACCCGCCGCCGCAATGTCGCCGTCCGGCCCCTGCTCGCCGGGCAACGATGCCTGGGCCTGGGCTACGGGCCCCTGATCCGCCGCGTCACCCGCGAGGGCGTCCTCGCCCTCCTCCAGCCCCTCCAGCGGCGCCTGGACGGCCAGGGCGTCATCTTCCGCGGGGGCAAAGGCGAGCGCGCGTCCCTGCACCACCAGCGCATCGAAGACCCGTTCGGCGTCGGGCTCGGCGAGCGCGACCCCGCGCGCCCTGAGCAGGCGGTAGTTGAGCAGCGGGTTGCGCAGCGAGAGGTCGAGCAGCTCGGTGCGCGCCTGGGCCAGCCGGCCCGCGAGCGACCGCTCGCCCTGGCCGGGCTGGGGCTCGGCGCGGGCCTGGTAGATGCGCAGCCGCCGCTGGGCCTCGTCCCACTCCGGGTGTAGCTGCAACGCCTGCTGCAGCACCGCGATAGCGCGCGCCGCGCTCTCCTGCAGGTAGGCGTACCAGAGCCACCCGGGCTCGTGGTGAGGGTCGGCCGCGACCGCCTCGGCCAGCAGCGCCCGCGCCCGGGCCCGGTCGCCGGCCTGGAATGTCTCGATGGCCTCTTTCAACAGTGGGTGATGCGTCATAGGCTTCTGTCCCGATGCAGGGTCGCCCCGCCACGCCGCGCGAGGGAGGGCGCACGAGGGCGTGGGGGATAGGGTAGCACAGGTTGCGGCGAGGGCAACAGGGCCAGACAGCGGGCGTGTGGCCCGCGGCCGAGACGGCACCCGTGATGCCGCTGTGGCCGTGCCGCAGGTACACGGATCCCTTGTAGGGGCAACGCATTCCCGCAGACCGGCCTTCGCACCCCATCGCGGTGCGAACCCGCAGACCCCCGCTACAGGCCACCACGTTGCCCGGGAATGCGTCGCCCTCTGTCGTACGACGTCAAGCACGCGTCCTTGCGCGATGCCGGAACCGGGACTACACTATGGCCCGCCATTGCAGCAAGCTGTGCTGAAGACCGGCCCGCGGCGGGTGCTGGCCCGCGTGGACCGGGCCGCGCAGCGCGCATCGAGCTCACCCCAGGAGGTGCGAACTGGCTGGGAACGACGCATCGTATACCACGAACGGTGGCCCGGATCTGATGCCGGTCACGGTGGAGCAGGCCCGGGCCGTGCCCTGGCTGCGATACAACCCGCGGCCCTTGGGCGAGTTGCTCGATGAGGGCTATCTCGACGAGGCGCGGCTGGACTGGGCCGCCAAGCACGCGTATAGCACTCGACTGAAAGCGGCGGCAGGTGTCCTGCTGGAACACGTCTACCAGCGCGGCGCGAGCGCGCGGCGCCCTCCTGAAGCCCACGAACCTGCGAGGCCGCCCACGCTACAGGTCAACCTAACGGTCGAGGAAGCGAAAGCAACGCCGTGGCCTTTCTCGCCCTACAGGGACGAGCCGATGGGCGAGCTCTCCGACACCCACCGGCTGAGCCTCAAGGACCTGGCCTACGCCGTCGAGAACGCGTGGGACCGCAAGGTGCGCGAGGCAGCTGCGCTGCTGATGGCGGAACGGCTGGGGCAAGCGCTGGAGCAAAGACAGCCCGAGGCCGGTCCGCTGAATGTCGTCGCCAGCGGCATGAGCCACAGCGCGCAACGCGAGCGGGCCTGGATTGCGATACAGGGGATGCTATTGGGGGCAGCTCTCGCCTACTACCGGGGCTCCTTATTTGGTCCATCAGTGGTAGCGTGCGCTCCCTACGGCACACCACAGCGACCCAGGGCTGGTCCTCCGGTGTGATCGTTGCGCTCCTCATCGTGATAGTGGTGGGTTATGGATTGGACTATCTGGTTACCCGCTTGTTCAAACGGATCGGGCGTCACATCGAGCAAGAGATCGAATCCAGCCGCAAGGGCGACGAGGCCGAGAGACGGATCGTGGAGATCGCGCAGCAGACCCTGGATAGCGACTGGACGCTCTTCCGCAACGTGGCGCTGCCGACCCAGCGGAAGAGAAAAGCCGACATCGACATCGTCCTCGTGGGCCCGCCGGGGATCTGGGTCCTGGAGGTCAAGTGCCTGAACGGCGAGTACCGCAACACCGGTGAGCAGTGGGAGTACCGTGCCGGCAACACGTGGAAGGTGATGGAGAAGCGGAATCCAACCCGCCAGGCGCGGAACAACGCGGTGCATCTGGCCGGGTTCCTGCGCGCCGACGGGATCCGCCAATGGGTCGAGCCCGCGGTCGTCTGGGCCAACCCCGATGCGACGCCCGCGGTGCAGAACCCGATGGTGGCGGTGTGGCCCTACGAGCGCCTGGCGGACGAGCTGGGCAACCTCCAGCGGGGCAGGAAGCTCGACGAGGCGACGCAGGCGAAGGTGGTGGAGAAGCTAACGGCGCTGTGTGTGGCGGAGGCGGAGCGGCAGAAGGCGGAGGGGTGATCGTGAACCATGTCGCCTGCGCATTGCCGGACGCCCGGGAACGAACGCACGTGGCTCTCTCTGGGAAGGCCGTACTGAGGTCTGCCTGGCAGAGGTACTAGACGATGGCACATTTGACGACCGCATCACTCGACTACTTCGTGGACGAAGCTGGCGATCCGATTCTCTTCTCGCGGCGCAAGGGGCACGTACGGGTCGGGACAGAGGGGTGTTCGCGCTACTTCATTCTGGGACTGATCAACATTCCCGACCTGGCAGCTCTGACCCAGGACCTGAACACACTGCGTGCGCAGTTGCTGGCCGATCCGTATTTCAGGGGAGTGCCCTCCATGCAGCCACGAGCGCGCAAGACGGCCCTGGCATTTCACGCCAAAGACGATCCAGCCGAAGTGCGGCGCGAGGTATTCGCGGTGCTGCGCAGGTACCAATGCCACTTCTCAGCCGTCGTTCGCGACAAGCTCGTGGTGGCGAAGTACGTCCTCAACCGCAACCGGCTTGATCCAACGTATCGCTACCATCCCAATGAGCTTTACGACTACCTGGTTCGTCGGCTCTTCAAGACGCACCTCCACAAACACAACCAGTACAACGTCTACTTCGCCAAACGTGGCAAGGCCGATCGCACCGCCGCGCTGCTCGCCGCGCTCGAGGTCGCGCGTCACCGCTACTGTCAACAATATGGAATCGCAGACCACGCACAGATCAACGTGATACCGGTGTCGCCAGCGAGCCACCCCGGGCAGCAGGTCGTTGACTACTTCCTATGGGCCCTGCAGCGCTTCTATGAGCGCGGGGAGATCCGCTACATCGAACTGCTCTGGGACTCGGTCAGTGTGATCAACGACGCGGACGACACGCGGAAGGCACCATACGGGGTCTACTACACACGAAAAAAGCCGCTGTCGCCAGCGGCTCTAGAAGGACGACCGGGGATATAGGATTGTCTCGCCCGCAAGCGAGGAATCACACGGCATGGAGCCGAATTTCGTCCCCAGTCATCTATATGATACCACGAACGAGCGTGCAAAGTCAATAGCCCGCGCCAGCTCGCGGGGAAGGCACCACCACAAGTGAGGGCTCAGGACGCGCTTCGCCAGCGACCGGATCGGCTTGCAGACTGAAGCCCACAATGGTGCGGATATGCGAAGTCCGCACAAAGCGCAAGAAATGCGCCTGGCGTATCGCGGGCGGTGTCAGGGGATCTTGCGGAGAGGTGGCCTGCAATCACAGTGAGAGGTGCCAATCCACTTCGACACAGATCGGGGCGCGTTCTGCTGAATTTGTGCGAGCCGCCAGTAGGTGTACTATCTCACTGCAAGAGCGCAACGGCGATGCCGGCACCAGCGGGTCTTTGAGGCTCCTCGCGCACAACTCCGACTCCTTCCACGGTCGACGACTGCATGGAGCTTCAGCGCCGGCGCTTGGGCGCTGGAACAGGAAGCGGAATCGCCGACAGCTACTGGAGGACGGGCGCCGATCCCGATGCACGGATGTGTGCATTGCAGGGTATCACCAGGCGTCGGTGTCACTTAACCACGACCTGGCGTCGGTCCAGTCACTCAGAAGAGGGACACGACATGGCAAAAGCAAGCCCAGGAGATTACGAGAGGTTCTGGAACGATAGAATCGATCAGCTCCGTCGACTGGCAGAACAAGCCTACGAGCACGGAACCAGCGAACGGATGGCCGTTCGGGACATCGAGAAGATCGGCGCACGCCGCCCAAACGCCTGGAAGGGACGCATTGTCCTCACGTCCAGCGGAGTTCGACATCCTGGTCTGGGCGTCTACGGGGGTCTGGGTAAGGCTGTCATCAATTCAGGGATCCTCAGACCGTTCGGTGACACGGAGTTCGCATTCGTGATGGACAATGACCTAACCTTGCACGTACAGAGGCTGGGTGAACCCACAGCGACGCGTGCAACCCCAAGCCTCGCCCCCCCTTTCTCCCGGATCTTCATCGACCGCGATGAGGCCGAGTGGGCGTTCGGCTTCCTGAAGTACACACTGCAAGGGCTCGGGGTATCAGGGCCCGACGACGAGAGCTTCGCCGTCACGCTGCGCTATCGGGATCGAGCGCTGCGGCTGAACTACGGCAACTGGGCGTTCCTGCAGTTCTTCGCACCCGGCTACAGGAAATACAGGTGTGGCATCTCCCTGATCGATGCGCTCGCACCCCAGATGGACGAGTACGATACCTGGTCACCCTTCAACACCGACGATGACACTACGGTCGTTCGTGTGTATGAGATGCCTTTGGAGCGTGTCCGCCAGATGGATGCTGCCCTGCGGCAAGCCTACGACCGAACTCTGTCCTACACGGCCGGCCGGTTCAGGCATTGGTCACGCAGCAACCTACTGCGCTACAACATCCCTGCCATTGCCGAGGCTGTGTTCGACCCCCAGAAGCTGTCGACGCTCCTGACACAGGGGCTGGCGCAGTTCGAAGGGGAAGATGCGGATGATGATGAGGAGGAGGAGGTCGGACAGAGCTTGGACGGCTGCTTCACCAACCAGACCTTCGAGCTCCTGCAGGCCCTGCACGCGAACCCGCGAACCGACTTCTATGTGGATCATCGAGAGGCGTTCGAGCACGCGCTAATCGGACCGTTCAAGCAGCTCGTGCACGATGTGGCCGCGCAACTCCCCGAGAAGATCACGGCGCGCCTGGAGACGGAGAGTCGCGTCTTCGCCCGTATCCCGAA
>ENA-UOUL01003978-UOUL01003978.1-bioreactor-metagenome-genome-assembly--contig:-NODE-3978-length-14283-cov-5.221033_pt1 | contig 14283 bp, 14 predicted proteins | sample MGYA00249838_ERZ747220 | MGnify/ENA primary metagenome ERZ747220 (study PRJEB28778, sample SAMN05720191) | bioreactor metagenome | isolation source: Anaerobic biogas reactor | place: USA:Washington...
GATCCCAAAGCCAAACTTGCTGTCCTGCTGGCCCGTCTGGATATGGCCGTGCGTGTCCGGCTTTACGCCCGGCGTGAGGCGCAACAGGACACGCTGGGACATGCCGCGACGTGCGGTCTCCGCACCCAGCGCGACGATCTCCTCGAAGGAATCGACGACGAAGCAGCCGATACCGTAATCGAGGCCCAGTGAGACCTCGGGTGGGGTCTTGTTGTTGCCGTGGAAGTAGATGCGCTCGGGAGGAAACCCAGCGAGGCGCGCGGCGGAGAGCTCGCCTCCCGAGGCGACGTCCAGCGAGAGCCCTTCTTCCGCGACCAGCTCACACATGGCACGGCAACTGAACGCCTTGCTGGCGTAGACGACCTCGAACTCGTCTACGAGCTCCGCGAACGCTCGCCGATAGGCGCGCGCCTGGTTGCGAAGCATCGTCTCGTCGTACACGAACAGCGGCGTGCCGTACCGCTCGCAGAGCTCGACCACATCGCAGCCGCCGATAGCTAGATGGCCGACCGCGTTGTGCTCGGCGGTCTCTGGATAGATGAGCGTGTGCGTCATGCCGACACCGCCGGCGAGCACACGCGAGCGCCCAGGAGTCCCCAGCCGATACTCCTCACCATCACCCTGCTCATCACCCTGCCCCGCCAACCACGAGCATCGGCGACAACTCAAGACCCGCGTAGGTCGGCCGATAGCGGTCGGCATCGTAGTACTTTGCCACGTCGACAACTTTCTTGGAGGCGACGACCGTGTCGATCGGCACGGAGCCGTAGCGCCCATTGCGCAGCGCCACCATGACGCCGAACGTACCTCTGAGGATACTGTCTATCGCCAGATTCCCGTAGACAAGCGGCACCACCGAGTCCAGCGCGTCCGGCTCGCCGCTGCGCACCAGGTAGCTCAGGTTCATGGAGATCATGTCGATCTTCTTGCCGCCGTTGTACGTCGGCGCGAGCTCCTTGATCTTGTTGCTCACGTTCTGGCCGATGCCGCCGAGCTTGCCGTGGCCGAACATGTCCTTCTCGCCGCCCATGAACACCATCTCACCGCCTTCGGGCATGGCGCCCTCGCTCACGATGCAGACGGCGTAACCCTCGGGGCGGCCGTTGCGGTCCGCGACGAGCAGCTCGGCGAGCCGCTCCATGTCGAACTTGTGCTCGGGGATCACGCACCGGTCGGCGGCGCCGGCGAACGTGGGGAGCAGCGCCGTGAAGCCCGCGTAGCGGCCGAAGACCTCGAGCACGACGATACGCTCGTGCGACGCGGCCGAGCTCGTGACCTGGCGCGCCATCTCGATGGTGCGGTTCACGCAGGTGCCGAAACCCATGCAGTAGTCCGTGCCCGGCACGTCGTTGTCCATCGTCTTGGGGATGGCGACCACGGGGACGCCGCGGCGACCGAGCTCGACGCCGTAGCTGAGCGTGTCGTCGCCGCCGGCCGGCACCAGGTAGTCGATGCCGAGGAAGTCCAGGTTCGCGATCACCTCGTCGGTGAGGTCGTTCTTCTCGGCCGCGTACTTGTCCTTGAGATGTGCGGGCACGTCCTTGGCCGGGACCGCGCTGGGACGCGTGCGCGAGGAGTGCAGGAAGGTGCCGCCCGCGTAAGCGTACCGCTCGACGAGCTCCCTGGTGATGGGCAACACCCAGGCGCTGTTGTCCGCGTCGGCGTCGCGCTCGAGGTTGACGAGCCCGGCCCAGCCGCGGCGGATGCCCACGACCTCGTACCCTTCGTGCAGCGCACGCAGGGTCACCCCGCGGATCGCCTGGTTGAGGCCCGGGATGTCCCCGCCGCCGGTGAGGATGCCGATACGACCCTTCTTGTCGGTGCTCACGTTGTCTCCTCTCATCTGGTGCGCCGTCAGGCCTCGCCCTCGACGCGGATCACCGCCGGTTCGCCGTGCACGTCCGACAACGCGCTGATCTGCTGGAGGGCGGCGAAGAACTGCGCCTCGCGTACCGGGTGGAGCAGAAGCACCAGCTCCGCCTCGTCGCCGCCTCCCTCCTGGACCATCGAGCGGATGCTGACGCCGTGCTCGCCGAAGAGCGCGCTGACCCGGGCGAGCACACCCGGGCGGTCCATGACCCTCAACCTGAGGTAGAACCTCGACACCATGTCGGCGTCGGGGAAGAACGGCAGGTCCTTGTAGCAGAGGCAGTTGCGCACGAAGCTGCCCTTGACCGTGTTGACCACGGAGATGATGTCGCCGATGACCGCCGAGGCCGTCGGGATGCTGCCGGCCCCCGGGCCGAAGAGCATGATCTCGTCGAACGCGTCACTGGTCAGGAAGACGGCGTTGTAGGCGCCCTTGACGCCGGCCAGCGGATGCGCCTGCGGGAGGAAGGCCGGGTAGACGCGCACGTTCATGCGTCCGTCGATCAGCTTGGCCACCCCGAGGAGCTTGGCCACGAGGCCGAGCCGGGCGCCGTGGGCGATGTCGGTGGACGAGATCTTCATGATGCCCTCGAAGGGCACGTCGTCCAGGCCCGTGCGACTGTGGAAGGCGATCGAGCTCAGGATCGCCATCTTCGCGGCCGCGTCCTTGCCGCCCACGTCCTCCGTGGGATCGGCCTCGGCGTAGCCGAGACGCTGGGCCTCCTTGAGGACGTCGCCATAGTCGGCCCCGGTCTCGGCCATGGCGCTCAACATGTAGTTCGTCGTGCCGTTGACGATGCCGAACACGGTGTTGACCTCGGCCGCCACCAGCGACTCGCGCAGCACCTTGATGACCGGGACCGCGCCGACGGCGCTGGCCTCGAAGCGCAGGTGCACGCCGCTCTCCTCCGCGGCGTCGAACAGCTCGGCGCCGTGCTGGGCCAGCAGTTGCTTGTTGGCGGTCACCACGTGCTTGCCCGCCTTGAGGGCGCGGAGCTGGAAGTCGAGCGCCGCGTCGGTCCCCCCGATGAGCTCCACCACCACGGAGATGGCGGGATCCTCGAGGATGTCCTCGAAGCGCGTGGTCAGGAGTGCCGGGTCGAGGTCCGGACGGCTGAAGCCGGGGTCCTTCTCCAGGACGCGCCTCAGCGTCACCTGCTTGCCGGTGGCCAGCGTGATGTCGCCCGCGTTCTTACGCAGCAACTTGCCGACCCCGGACCCCACCGTACCGTAGCCGAGAAGCCCGATCCCTACCTTGTCCACTCTGCCGCCCTCCGCGCTGTCGAGGTCGTCACGGGGCGAGCGGGCGCTGCAGGCGCAGTACGTCGTCCCATGTCTCCCGCTCGATGATCACGTGTGCGCGCCCGGCGCCGACCAGGATGACCGCCGGTCGCGGTTGCGCGTTGTAGTTGTTGGCCATCGCGTACCCGTATGCGCCGGTGCCCGGCGTGACGAGGATGTCGCCGGGCTCGGGCGGGGCGATACGGACGTCGCGCACCAGCACGTCGCCGGACTCGCAGTGCTTGCCGACCACGGTGACCAGGTCGGTCGCCGGCTCCTCCGCCTTGTTGGCCAGCATCGCCTCGTACCTGGATTCGTAGAGCATCGGACGCAGGTTGTCGCTCATACCGCCGTCCACGGCGACGTACGTGCGCAGGCCGGGGATGACCTTGACCGTGCCGACGGTGTAGACGGTCACGGCGGCCTTGCCGGCGATGCTGCGCCCGGGCTCGACGAGGAGCCGCGGCACGGGGACGTGATGGCGCGCGGCGCCGTCACGGACCGCGTTCACGCTCACGTCCGCGAACTCGGCGATGGAGCTGGGCTGGTCGGACGGGGTGTAGCGGATGCCGAGCCCGCCGCCGATGTTGACGATGCCGCACTCGAAGCCGAAATCGCGACGCCACTCGTCGATCGCGACGAAGAGCACCTCGACCTCGCGGCGGTACGCATCGAGCGCGAAGATCTGCGAACCGATGTGGGCGTGCACGCCGTGCAGGCGCAGGTGCGGCGCGTCCAGTAGCCGTCGCACGGCCTCGTGGGCGCTCCCGTCAGCCAGTCCAAAACCGAACTTGCTGTCCTGCTGACCGGTGCGGACGAAGTCGTGCGTGTCCGGACGCACGCCCGGGGTGACCCGCACGAGGACGTCCTGGGCGCGGCCCCGGGCGGCAGCGGCCGCCTCCAGACGGTCGATCTCCTCGAAAGAGTCGACCACGAAGTGCCCGATGCCGGCGTCCAGCCCCGCCTCGATCTCGGCCGCCGACTTGTTGTTGCCGTGGAAGTAGATGCGCTCCGGCGGGAAGCGGCCGGCGAGCGCGGCCGCGAGCTCCCCGCCGGTGGCGACGTCGATGGAGAGATCCTCCTGCGCGACCAGCTCCGCCATCGCACGGCAGCTGAACGCCTTGCTCGCGTAGACGATCTCGTAGAGGTCGGTGCGCGCGCCGAAGGCGGCATGGTACGCCCGGCACTGGTCGCGCAGCGCCTGCTCGTCGTAGACGAACAGGGGCGTACCGAACGCGCGCGCCAGGTCCACCACGTCGCAGCCGCCGATCTCGAGGTGCCCGGCGGCGTTGTGCGTACTCGTGTGCGGGTAGATGAGCGTGTGCGTCACGGGCCGCGCCCTCTCAGAACTCGATGCCGGGGCGCGCCTTCACGCCGGCGTCGAAATAGTGCTTGAGCGGGCGCATCTCGGTGGCCAGATCGACCGCCGCGACCAGCTCGCCGGGCGCACGACGGCCGGTGATCACCAGCTCCACGCCCGCCGGCTTCTCGCGGATCAGAGCGAGCACCTCGGCGAGCGGCACGAGCTCGAAGAACACCGCGGTCACGAGCTCGTCCAGCACCACCAGGTCGTAGTCCCCGCTCCCGACCAGGGCGCGCGCCCGCGCGAAGCCCTCGGCCGCCCCCGCACGGTCCTCGTCCGTGACCTTGCCGGCGCGCACCCAATGGTCCAGCCCACACTGCTGCACCGGGACGCCCAGCCGTGTGAGACTGACGATCTCGCCCCAATCCGGGTCGGCCTTCATGAACTGCAGCACCGCCGGGCGCAGCCCCTGGCCGAGCGCACGCAGGACCAGACCGAGCGACGCGGTGGTCTTGCCCTTGCCGTCGCCCGTGTAGAGCTGGACGTAGCCGCGCTCGAGGGGGCTCACGCTCCGGTCACTTCCCGTAATCGTAGAAACCGGAACCGCTCTTGCGCCCGAGCCTGCCGGCGTCGCGCAGCTCGGTCAGTGCCGGGCTCGGCCTGTATTTCGCGTCACCGAGCTCCCGCTCCAGCGTCTCGAGGATCGCACACGTGGTGTCCAGTCCCACCAGGTCGGCCAGCGCGAGCGGCCCCATGGGCCAGTTGGCGCCGAGCTTCATGCCGGTGTCGATGTCCTGGGCGCTGGCCACCTTCTCGTGATACGCGGCGGCGGCCTCGTTGATCATCGGGAAGAGGATGCGGTTGACGACGAAGCCGGGCGAGTCCTTGACCGTGATCGGGGTCTTGCCCACCGCCTCGGCGAACCCACGCGCGGCGGCGACCGTCGCCTCGCTGGTCTCGGCTCCCACCACGACCTCCACCAACGCCATCAGCGGCACGGGGTTGAAGAAATGGATGCCGACGAAGCGGCTCGGGTCGGTCACGAACCGGGCGAGGTCGCCGATCGGCAGGCTCGACGTGTTGCTCGCCAGGATGGCGTCGTCGCGCAGCGTCGCCGCGGCGCGCTCGAAGAGCCCCTTCTTGATCTCGACGGACTCGGGGGCCGCCTCGACGAAGAGGTCCGCATCGGCGCCTGCGGCCAGGTCCGTGCTCGTCGCGATACGGGCGAGAGCCGCATCCCTGGCGTCTGCCTCCATGCGACCCTTGTCGACCAGGCGGCCGAGTCCCTTCTCGATGCCGGCCATGCCTTTGGCGATGAACTCGTCGGCGACGTCGATCATGACGACGTCGAGGCCGGCGACGGCCGCGACCTGGGCGATGCCGGCACCCATCTGGCCGGCGCCGGCGACGAGCAGCTTGTTGACGCTCACGATGGTCCTCCTCGCGATATGAGCGCACGCGGCCCGTCAGGCGGCCGCGCGCGCGGTGGTCGTCCCGGAGCGGGAGGTCAATGCTACCGCAGCCCGCCGCCCGCCGTACACGTCCCCGACGGAGGCGGACGATGCCCGCCCACACGCGCCGTGACCGCCGCGGGCGACAGGACCATTGTTGTCCTGTTACCATACCGCCATGGCCGGACCACCGAGGATCGTCAGCTGTGAGGTGCTGCGCAACGAGATCGAGGCCGTGCTCGAGCGCGACGGACGCGGCATCGAGGTCGACTTCGTCGACGGAGCGCTGCACGACTACCCCGACAGGATGCGGGCCGCCCTGCAGGAGCGCATCGACGCCGTGCCCGGAGACTGCGACATCTACCTCTCCTGCGCACGCTGCAGCAACGGCACCGTGGGCCTGCGCGGCGGCGGCCACCGCCTGGTGCTGCCCGCCGCGGACGACTGCATCTCGCTCGTGCTCGGATCGCGCGCCCGTTATCTGGAGGAGCACGGCGCACAGCCCGGCACGTACTACTACACGCGCGGTTGGATCGATTTCATCGACGACCCGTACAAGGAGTACCTCAAGATCGTCCCCAAGTACGGCGAGGAGAAGGCCGCCTACGTGGCACGGCTCATCATGGAGCACTACACGCGCGTGGCGGTCATCGAGACGCCCGGCGTGCGCGGGCTCCACGACAAGCGCGAGTACCTGGAGACGGTGAGCCGCTTCTACGACCTGCCGCTCGAACGGCTGACGGGCTCGTTGCGCTTCCTCGAGAAGCTCGTCGCCGGGCCGCATGACGACGAGTTCGTCGTCGTGGAACCCGGCGACGTGCTGGACGAGTCCCGCTTCTGGGAGCTCGCCGGCGCCTGAGCAGGAGGCGCCGGCTCAGGCGCCGGCGGCGGGCTTCTTCTTCCTGGCGGACTTGCCCGCGGGGGCCTTCCGCGTCCGCTTCCGGGTCGCCGGCCCTTCGGCCCCAGGCTCGTGCGCAGCCGACTCTCCGGCGGACGGTTCGTCCACGCTTGCGTCCGTGCCGGGCGCCGCGTCGGCCGACTGCTCCGTCTGCATCGTGGCGGCCCCGGAATCCGCGTCGGCGGGCGCGTCTCCGCTCGCCTGCGCCGGGGCGGGCGCCTCCCCGGCCGCGTCCCGCTCTGCGCGGGCCAGCTGGACGGCGTGGGCGTAGGCGAGCTGCATCTGCGCGAGCGCATCGCGCAGCCCATGGGCGCGGTCGTCGCCGGTCTCCCGCTCGAGGACGTCGAGGATCCCGCGCACCAGCTCCACGGACACCCGGGCATCTTCGAGGTCGCGGATCTCGCGCGTCTCCTCGATCAGCCCCATCTTCTGGGTGCCGAAGCTGAGCAGGCCCACCACGGTCTCGTGAGCGAGGTCGAAGGCGTGCACGCCCCTGAGCTGTCGCAGAGCCGCCCGCGCCCGCTCCTCGTCGGCCTCCATCCTGTCTTTGTCGGTGGGGTCGGTCATACGGCTCCTCCCTGATCGTCCCGGGTCGGCGCGAGGGAGCTGCGCCGTGCCGCCTCGACCGTGCCGGCGAACACCTCGCGCAGCGTCCTCCCCTCGCGGTGAGCACGGGTCTGACGCTGCGCTCCGTTGCCGTCGCGCAGCATGCGCTCCACGCCCTCCAGATGCGGGTTCAGCCCGATAGCGTCGGCGAACGGCGCCGCCAGCTCGAGAAGGCGCCGTACGGCGTCGCCGGCCGACGACTCCTCCCCTGCTGCCCAGTCCACCAGTCTGCCGTCGAGCCCGTGCCGGATGGCGCGCCAGAGGTTCTCCTCCACATAGCGGGTCGCGAGGACCGGCAGCGGCCGACCCTCATCGTAGAGCTGCGTGAGATGCGCGATGAGCCCCACGGTGAGCGACGAGATGGCCAGGCTCTGCCAGGCCTCCGTCTGCGCGTCGCAGATGCGCACCTCCACGGTGCCGAACCGGTGGTGGGGCCGCACGGACCACCAGATCTGGGTGAACTCCTGGATGCAATCCGTGGCCATGAGCTCCTCGTAGAAGCTGCGGTGCGCCGCCCAGCTGCCGAACACGTCCGGGATCCCGCAGCGTGGGAACATCCGCACGAACGTCTGCGTGCGCACCGAGTGCAGCTCCGTCCACACGTCCTCGATGAACGGCGAGTTGGCCGAGAGGGCCAGCAGGTGCGGCAGGTAGGTGCGCAGCGCGTCGCAGACGGCGACGGCGCGGTCGAGGCCGCGCACGCCGACGTGCACGTGCGCCGCCCACGTGTTGTTGCGCCAGGCCACGTACTTGAGCCGCTCCTCCACCAGCCGGTAGTGCGGCGTGTCGATGATCTCTTGGTCCTTCCAGCCGGAGAACGGATGCGTCCCGGTGCAGCCGAGCGCGTACCCCCGGTCGTCGGCGTGGGCGAACAGCTCGGCGCGGTTGAGCAGGAGCTGCTTGGCCGCCTGGCCGAAGTGCAGGGTGCGCGGCGTGCTGACCTCGATCTCCGAGGTCAGCAGCTCGCCGGCGATGCGCTGGCGCAGCCGTGGCGCCGCCGAGTCGCGCAGCTCTTCGAAGGCGCCGGTGAGCGCCAGCGTCTCCGGGTCGAGGATCTGGAACTCCTCCTCGAGACCGAGGTCCAGGTCGTGCGCGTTCTCGAAACGCGCCTCGACCTCCTCGAAGTATGCGGACAGGTCGGTCGTCATCGCGTTGCACTCTACCGAATCGCGTCGCCGCTCTCACGCCGGGCGAACCGGAAGACGTCCGAGAAAGGGTTGCGCGCCGCCCCAATCCGTATAGCATTACGCGCGGCGCACGGCGGGACTCGTGAAAGGAGGCCGTGTGAGACTCAGCCTGGTCCCCAAGGAGCACGACTACTTCCGCCTGTTCTCTGAGCTCGCCGCCAACCTGGACGCGGCCGCCCAGCTCCTGGTCAGGTTCATGACGGACGGCGACCGCAAGAACATCGCCGCCGCCATCCTCGAGCACGAGCACGTGGGCGACAAGATCGTCCACGACGTCATCCGCAGTCTGAACAAGTCGTTCATCACGCCCATCGACCGCGAGGACATCTACGACCTCGTGTCCACCACCGACGAGGTGCTCGACAACATCGAGGCGGCCGTGGACATGGTGCTGCTGTACCGCGTCGGCGAGATCACCCCGCAGGCCAAACGCCAGGCCGAGGTCATCGCCAAGGCGACGCCGCTGCTCCGGGAGTGCATGGACAACCTGGAGAAGCCCAAGGACATGGACGCGCGCATCATCGCGATCAACAGCCTCGAGAACGACGGCGACCGCATCCACCGTGACGCCATGGCCAGCTTGTTCGACGGCGGGATGTCGTGCACCGACATCATCAAGTGGAAAGACATCTACGAGAACCTCGAGGCGGCCATCGACGAGTGCGAGCACGTCGCCAACGTCATCGAGAGCATCGTCCTCAAGCACAACTGAGCCGGCCGCGCAGGCGATGATCCTCCTCCTCGCGATCATCGTCCTCGCCCTCGTCTTCGACTACACCAACGGCTTCCACGACACCGCCAACGCGATCGCGACCGCGGTCTCCACGCGGGCGATCCCACCCCGCGTCGCCGCCCTGATGGCGGCGATCCTCAACTTCGTCGGCGCCCTGGTCTCGACCAGCGTCGCCACCACGGTGGGCCAGGGTATCGTCGACACCCACCTCGTGACCCTCCCTCTCGTCTTGGCGGCCCTCGTGGGCGCCGTCGTCTGGAACTTCGTCACCTGGTACTTCGGCCTCCCGGTCTCGACGACCCAGACCATCACCGCGGCGATCATGGGCACCGGCTCGGCCCGCCGCCTCTCGTCGGTACGCTGGGGGGTGGCCGGCGACATCGCCACCGCCTGGGTGCTCACACTGCCCGCCGCCGCACTGGTGTCGGCGGGCATCTACCTCGCCGGCGTGGCCCTCCTGTGAGCCGGGCCGCGCCGGGGACGGCGATCCTCAGCGCGGTCGACGACGTCCCGTCGTCAGGTACACTGTACCCGGCGCAACGGCAGAGCGGACTCCGACCCTGGCTGATCCCCTGACGACGCGTATCGAGTGCAGGTCGGACGAGGCCGGGAGGGACTCCATGTACCAGGCGCACGAGGGCCGCTGACCCCCATGGTGCTGCTCGTCGCGATCATCGTCCTGGCGCTCGTCTTCGACTACACCAACGGGTTCCACGACACCGCCAACGCGATCGCCACATCCGTGTCGACACGCGCGCTCTCGCCACGGGTCGCGGTGATGATGGCGGCCGGCCTGAACCTCGTCGGCGCGCTGGTCTCGACCAGCGTCGCGATGACCGTCGGTGAAGGCCTCGTCGACACCGCGCTGGTCAGCATGCAGGTCGTCCTGGCCGCGCTGGTGGGCGCCGTCGTCTGGAACTTCGTCACCTGGTACCTGGGCATCCCGTCCAGCTCCTCGCACGCCCTCTTCGGCGGCCTGATCGGCGCCATGCTCGCTTCGGCCGGCGGCGGCGGCGTCATCTGGAGCGGCGTGGTCGAGAAGATCGTCCTCCCCATGGTCGGCTCGCCGCTCGTGGGCTTCGTCGCGGCGTGGGCACTCATGACGGGTCTCATCTGGCTCGTGCACAAGCGCCAGCAGGCCCCGGTCAATCGATGGTTCCGTCGCCTCCAGCCCATCTCCGCCGGCTTCATGGCTTTCTCGCACGGCGCCAACGACGCCCAGAAGACCATGGGGATCATCGCCTTGGCGCTGTTCGCCAGCGGCCAGATCGAGACGTTCACGATCCCGCTCTGGGTGAAGATCGTCTTCGCCGTCGCCATGGCGGCGGGCACGTACTCCGGTGGCTGGCGCATCATCCACACGCTGGGCAGCCGCGTCATCAAGCTCGATCCCATCCACGGCTTCGCGGCCGAGACGGCCGCGGCCACGGTCATCCAGGCGGCCACGCATTTCGGCATCCCGGTGTCCACCACGCACACCATCACGGCGGCCATCATGGGAGTGGGCTCCACGCAGCGTCTCTCCGCCGTCCGCTGGGGGGTGGCCGGCAACATCGTCTCCGCCTGGTTGCTCACCCTCCCGGCGGCCGGCCTCGTCGGCGCGGGGGTGTATCTGGCCGTCGAGGCCGTCGGCAGCCTCTGCTGAACGACCGGCCGGCGCCCGCCGAGCGCCTCCGCCGGCCGATTGACCCTTCCCGACGGCTACGCTATATCCGTGACATGGCGCGCATCTTCAACCGTGGAGAGCTCAAGAGCGCACTCCTCTCCGTGATCGCCACCCTCGGCGAGGGCCACGGCTACGCGATCATGCAGGAGCTCCAGCGCCGGGTCGGCGGCCAGTGGCGCGCCAGCCCGGGGGCGATCTACCCTGCCCTGGTGGCCCTGGAGAGCGCCGGCGTCGTGCGGTCAGAAGAACGCGAGGGCACGCGCGTGTATCAGCTCACGCCGGAGGGCGAGGAGATGCTCGAGCGGCACGATGCGGCCCCTGCGTGGCGCGAGCTCGCCTTGCGCGCCGAGGCGCGCCGGGCGCGCATCACGCTGGGTCGACTCCTGGACCGTTTCGAGCTCGCCCTGCCCCGCGGGACCGGGCTCAGCGCGGAGCAGGCCGAGCTCGTCGACGCCGCCCTCACACGCGCGCGCAACGAGATCACTGCGATCCTGGACCAAGGAGCAGAGCATGGATGAGTTCGAGAGGGCCGCCCTGCACGAGCGCGAGGCCCTGCGCATCGCCCGGCGCCAGTGGTTCTGGATGGACCTCATCGTCTGGGCGGCGATCAGCGTCTTCCTGTTCGTCATCTGGCTCATCGCCGGCGGCGGGTTCCCCTGGTTCGTCATCCCGGCGGGAGCATGGGCCATCGTGGTCGTCGCCCACGCCGCCTTCGCCTTCGTGCTGAAGAGCCCCGAGGACATCCTTCTCGAGCGCGAGCAGCGGGAGCGGGAGGCCCGGGCCGGGGACGACCGCCGGGGTTGAAGTAAACGTAATAGTTACGTTAGAGTGCCCTCCGACGACTCGACGTCTGCGCAGCACCTGTGCCTCGTGAGGCACACCCCGACCGCGGACGGCGGCGCCCGACCCGCCAGGCCCACACACAGGAGCAGTCGCATGAAGATCCGCCTCATCGAACCCGAGCCGCCCGGCACTCACGTCTGGGCCAAGGTCCTGCTCCCCCGCCTCGGATTGCCCATCATCGCGGCCGCGCTGAAGACGCACGGACACGATGTGCTGGTCTACAACCCCACGATGGCTCCGATCGACTGGGACGACGTCATCACGTCCGACCTCGTCGGACTCTCGAGCACCACCTCTACGGCGACCACCGCCTACCAGTTCGCCGACGACCTGCGTGCGAAGGGCGTCCCCACCGTCATCGGCGGCTCACACGTGACCTTCATGGCCGATGAAGCGCTCGAGCATGTGGACTACGTCGCCCGCGGCGAAGGCGGCGAACAGCTCATGATCGAACTCATCGAGGCGCTCGCCGGCGACCGTGGGCTCGAGACCGTCGCCGGCCTCTCCTTCACGCGCGACGGGCGTGCGGTCCACAACCCGCCGCGCGCGGCGTGCCCCGACCTCGACGCCCTCCCCTTCCCCGATCTGAGGCTCGTGGTCGGCGCGGACAAGATCAAGACGGTGCCCATCATGACGAGCTGGGGCTGCCCGTTCGACTGCACCTTCTGCTCAGTGACCGCCATGTTCGGCAAGAAGTACCGCTTCCGCAGCGCCGAGAGCGTCATCGCCGAGCTCAAGGACAAACGACCGCAGCTCATCTTCTTCTACGACGACAACTTCGCCGCCAACCGGAAACGCCTCAAGAGACTGCTGCGCATGATGATCGACGAAGGGCTCGCCGTGCCGTGGTCCGCCCAGGTGCGCACCGACGTGGTCCGCGACCAGGAGCTGCTCGAGCTCATGCGCGATTCCGGCTGCCACCTCGTCTACCTGGGTCTCGAGTCCGTCAACCAGGAGACGCTCGACAACTACGAGAAAGCGCAGACCGTCGACGACATCCGCCGCGCGATCAAGGTGTTGCATGAATACGGCATAAAGAGCCACGGCATGTTCGTGCTGGGCGCCGACACCGACGACGTTCAGACGGTGCGGGACACGGTGGCGTTCGCCAGGGAGAACCGCATCGACACCGTGATGCTCAACATCCTCACGCCGCTCCCGGGGACGCAGCAGTTCGAGGAGATGGATGCGGAGGGACGCATCTTCGACAAGCGCTGGGAGCTGTACGACGCCCACCACGTGGTGTTCGAGCCGCGCCGCATGACCCCGTACGAGCTGCAGATGGAGGTCCTCCGCGGCTACATGCGCTTCTATTCGCTGCGCACCTGGCTCAGATACGTGTTTACCTTCCAGTTCACGAAGCGGCTGCTCTTCCACGGCTGGGGTATGGTGATCGTCCGCAACTGGCGCCGCGACGAGCGCAACAAGGCGTTCATCGAGGCCCTCCGGCGCATGTGGCCGCGGCCCACGCCGCGCGGCAGCGTGCGCGGCGTGGCCCAGCGCGTGGACGTCGACTGACGACCCCGAGCGGGCTGCGGACGTGCCCCGGGCGGGCGGCCGCGCTTGTCATCCCGGCGGTGCGGTGTTAAGGTCCGATACTTGAGTCCGGTGAGTGCAGACCACGCAAGCTCACCTCAGCGAGGGCGCAGCGGGGTTGCGCCGCGCCCAAAGGAGGCGACGCAGTGAACGGCAGACCACGGATCACCACGCTCTTCCTCCTCTCCGGCACCCTCCTCTTCTCCCTCCTCTTCACCACTTCCTCCTTCGCCTCCCCGATCAGCAGCAAGAAGGCCCAGTTGCGCGAGGTGCAGGCCAAACTGCAGGCCGTCTACCAGAAGGTCGACGTCGCCGTCGAGAAGTACAACCAGGCCAGGTCGCAGCTCGAGACCGTGAAGAAGCAGATCGGCGAGAACCAGCGGCTGCTCAAGGTCGCCGAGTACAACCTCGAGGTCGCCAACCGGCAGCTCACGGCACGGGCCGAGAACATGTACCGCTCGCGCGACGTGAGCGTCGTCGACGTGCTGTTCGCGGCCAGCAGCTTCGATGACCTCGTCACCCAGCTCAGTCTCATGGAGCGGCTCGGCAACAGCGACGTCGACACCGTGAAGAGCATCGCCGCCTATCGCCAGGACATCAGGGACCGGCGGGTCAAGCTCGACGCCGACAAGAAGGCGGCGGCCAAGCTGGTCGCCGAGGCCGCTGCCCAGAAGGCCGAGGTCGTCGCCCTCGAGAACAGGCTCGAGAGCATGACCGCCGGCATCAAGGCCGACATCCGGCGCCTGCAGGAGCAGGAGGCCGCACGGGCCCGGGCCGCGGCGCAGGCGGCCGCCGCGAACACCGGCACGGGGAGCGGAGGCGGCGGCGGCACTGTCGTCGACCCCGGCGGCTCCGGCCACTCGGCCGTGGTCGCCATCGCCCAGCGCTACCTCGGCGTGCCCTACGTCTA
>ENA-UOUL01003979-UOUL01003979.1-bioreactor-metagenome-genome-assembly--contig:-NODE-3979-length-14278-cov-4.008028_pt1 | contig 14278 bp, 9 predicted proteins | sample MGYA00249838_ERZ747220 | MGnify/ENA primary metagenome ERZ747220 (study PRJEB28778, sample SAMN05720191) | bioreactor metagenome | isolation source: Anaerobic biogas reactor | place: USA:Washington...
CATGGGCGCCCACGTCTATCACCAGATCCACGGAGTAGCGCTCAAGTACCTGCTTGAGTTGCCACGAAGACGTGCCGGGGGGAGGAAAGCGCTCGATTGCCACACCCATGCGGCTGAGCACAAGTCGCCGACCACGGATGAGGCGCCGCCGGATTCTGCCGGTTATGCTTATCTCACACTCCTCTCAGATTAGTCACTCAGGAATCATAGCAATCCCGGTGGGGGCCGCCTCTACCGTTGATGCTGGCCCCCAAGCCCGCCGCCGACTCCGATGCTATCCTGTGATTGCGACAGGGAATCGGTGTCCAACGCGGAAATGATACAGACGGCTCCGCACCATCGCGGGGTGTGCTATGGGGACCGTCTAGGGGGTGTGGGAGATCCAACTGTTGTTGCTAGGGACGGTGTGAGCCGATGAACGACTCTCGGCGTGGTGCTGTGTTCGTCCTGCCCCCTGCCAGCACCCGCCAACAGCCTCCCATCGCCGCACTCATCACCACTGCCGGGTGGGCCGCCGGTGCCAAACACGTCTTGGGAGATGCGTGGATTGCCACGTCACGCGGCGCCTGCACCATCGACGAGGCCAGGACCATGGCCACGAAGGGTCACGATGACGGCAGGCGGCAGGGTGGCGTCCGCGGCGTGCTCCGACATGTGCTTCCCAACGGAGTGAGGCTGTGCCTGAACGATTGCGACCGGGTGGGCCGCGCCATGCTCTCCAGCGGCTCGGCACTGCACGGGCCCTGGCAGGATGCCGGCCTCGCGTTCGTGTGGCAACGGCACCATCTCATGCCCTCGTCCGGATTCCGTCTAGCGCGGCGCATGGGGGTGCCGCTGGTGCTGTCCGTCCACTCTTTGGTGGAAGAAGAGGCCGAGTCCTGGGGAGTGTCCAAGGGCCTCCGGGGCCGGATCGTGGAGCGCCTGGCCGAAGTACCGTTTCTACAGAAAGCCGACCTGCTGGCCTGTGTGTCGCAGGAGTTGGTTCGGGACGTCGTTGATCGTGGCGTCTCACCCGAGCGGGTGATCGTGACCCCCAACGGTGTGGATACTTCGGTCATGAAGCCGCTTTCTGAAGCCGAAAGGCTGGAGTTGCGCCGCACAATGCAGGTGGAGGACATGTTCGTGATCACCTGGGTGGGGAGTTTTCGCCCCTTCCACGCCCTCGATCTGTTGGTCGACGCCGCGGCGTCGCTTCCCGGCGTGGAGCGGGTGGTGCTGCTTCTTGTTGGCGATGGAGACGAGCGGCACCGGATCGAGGCACGTACACGGGAACTGGGTGTGAAGGCCATCTTCCCCGGCCTGGTGAGCCAGGCGGAAGTGGCACGACTGCTGGGGGCTTCGGACGCGGCTGTTCTACCTGTGCGCGGGCACGAGGAATACCATTACTCTCCGGTGAAACTGCGGGAATACATGGCCTGCGGGCTCCCGGTGGTGGCCGGCGCGGCGGGCGAACTTGGCCGCTGGCTGAAAGACGGCACCGACGCGCTACTCACTGTCCCGGGCGATGCACGTTCCATGGCCGAGAGACTGGCTCTTCTACAGGATGATGCGGGTTTGCGTCAGAGACTGGGCGAGGCCGCCCACGCGAAGGCCCTGAGCGAAGCCTCATGGGCCAGCAGAGTGGAGCAGGTCGTCGCGGCCCTTGCCGAGCTCGACGGACGGCTGCGGGCGCGCAGGACTACCTGAGGTCGTGCCCGAGGCGACGGAGCGGCTGATGACAAGAGTGGTGATCAACGCAGGCTTGTTCGCCAACAAGGGCAACGAGGCCATGTGCCTCACCGTGCAGACCCAGCTTGCGGCGCGACTTCCGGGCGCCGAGTTCGTCCTGTGGAGGCCTCCGACCGAAGACGTCTCGTATGCGCGTGAAGCCGGGTTCATGCCGGCGACCCTGACCCCCAGGTCGGCGCGATGGGAGAGTCTCCCGAAGCGGCAGGCGGTCGCCGAACTCACCTGGGCAGCGAGGTGGCTGGTGCGCAATAGGCGGCCACTGGGGCTCGTCGGGCTCCGCCGGGCCGGCATCCGTCGCGCACTCGCCCAGCAGTCCTACCTGGAGCTGAAGCTGGGTGGCTTCCACGCACTCGTGGACGCCAGAGGGTACGCGTACGGAGACGTGTGGGGACTCCATCCGTTCGGCAGGGTCAAGACACTGGTGGACTACTGCCGGGCCAACGGCAGGCCCGCTGTCTTCATGCCTCAGGCATGGGGAGGCTTCGAAAACGATGATACGGCTCGGGCGGTCCGCGACATGCTCGCGGGAGGCGCCTGCCGGTTCTACAGCAGAGACTCCGAATCTTCCCGGTCGCTCGAGTCTGCGCTCTGTCTTCCTCCTGGGGCGGTGGAGAGCCGTCCGGACGTGGCGTTTCTGTTCGACCGCGGTACCCGGGCCCAAGGAGAGCTCGTCCTTGAGACCATGGGTTGCACCATGCAGCGCCCTATCGTGGCGATCACTCCCAACATGAGGGTGTATGAGCGGTCGAGCGGGAGAGATCAGGACAACGCCTATCTGCAGGCGCTCGCCGGTTTGGCGAGACACTGTGTCGAGGCGCACGGCGTGGACATCGTTCTGCACGCGAACGAAGCGAGGCCGTCCGTGGGCGGGCTTGACGATCGGCTTCTTTGCGGGCTTGTGGCGGCAGCGGTGGACCGGCCCGACAGGTGCTTCCGCACCGATGCTGTGTTGAGCGCGGAGGAATCCCGGTCTCTCCTCGGCTGCGCCGACCTCGTGGTGGGTTCCCGGTATCACTCCTTCGTCTTCGCGCTGGAGCAAGGGATACCGTGCCTGGGAATCTCCTGGTCGCACAAGTACGGCGAGTTGTTCCGCGACCTTGGGTTGGGCGAATACGTGGTGGAGATGCAGAACCTCGACACGGCCGACCTCTGTGAGCGGTTCGACCGGGCCTGGGCGGCGCGCGAGGAGCTGAGCAGGAGCATACGAGAGAGAGTCGAGGAGTACCGCGTGGTGTTGAGCGGCCTCTTCGACACCATTGCGGCCGACATCCGCGCCGCTCAGACATCTACTACAATGCAGTGAGTCAGATGCAGTGAGTCACACATCCTTCGACTGCCAGGGGACGTCCATGCGCATCCTCCTCACCGGCGTAGCCGGCTTCATAGCGAGCAAAGTGGCCGAACTGCTCTTGGCGGGCGGCCACACCGTGATCGGCGTCGACAACCTCAACGACGCCTATGACCCTCGCCTGAAGGAGCACCGACTCCAGGACCTGCTGCGGCGCGATGGTCTGACCTTCGAGCGCCTCGACATCTGCGACCGTCCAATCTTGGAGCGCCTGTGGGCTGCTCATGGCCCCTTCGACGCTGTGATCAACCTAGCGGCCCGGGCCGGCGTCCGCCAGAGCGTCGAAGACCCTTGGGTCTACGTCGAGACCAACATCACGGGTACCCTCAATCTCTTGGAGCTGTGCCGCGCGGAAGGAGTGAACAAGTTCGTGCTGGCCTCCACCTCAAGCCTCTACGGAGCAACCAGCGTGCAACCCTTCAGCGAAGATCAAGACACCAGCCGACCCCTCTCCCCTTACGCCGCCTCCAAGAAGGGCGCGGAGGCCCTTTGCCACACCTACCACTACCTGCATGGCATCGACATCACGGTGTGCCGCTATTTCACCGTGTACGGCCCGGCCGGCCGGCCCGACATGAGCCTTTTCCGCTTCTGCCGCTGGATCTCGGAGGGGCAACCGGTGGAGATCTACGGCGACGGGCAGCAGTCGCGCGATTTCACCTACGTCGACGATATCGCCCGGGGCACCATTCTGGGCCTCAAGCCCGTGGGCTACGAGATCATCAACCTGGGCGGCGATCAGCCGGCCGAGCTGCTGAGGATAGTGGAACTGCTCGAGGGGTACACCGGGGAGGCCGCCGACTTACACTTCGGCCCGGCCGCGGCCGCGGATGTGCGCGCTACCTGGGCCGATACCAGCAAGGCTCGGCGCATCCTGGGCTGGCAGCCCGAGGTGACTCTGGAGGAAGGCGTCCGGCGGCTGGTCGAGTGGTATCGGGAGAACCGGGAGATGGCGCGGGCAGTACGTTTGTAGCCGCACTCCGCTCTTCGCCACAGAGCACGAGGGCCCGGTCTCCCGGGCCCTCGTGCATCCACAGTATGGTTTGCGTCATATGTGTGCGTGTGCCGGAGTCCGGCGTAGCCTCCGCTCTACCACCACTTCTTCCATATGCTGGCGGCGCTGCTGCCGATTGTCACTGCAGCCGTAGCCACGGAGAAATTGCCGGCTTCATCGTATGCCACGGCCTTCAGCGTGTATGAGCCCCACAACTTCTTGGCGTTCCAGTTCACCGTGTAGGGGGCAGACGAGTCCGTGCCGAGGAGCTTGTCGTCCACGTAGAACTTCACCAGCGTCACCCCGTTCTCATCGGTCGCATCGGCCCTGACGATCATGCGGCTCGGGGCTATGGTGGAGCCGTCTACCGGATAGACGAAGCTGACCACAGGCGCCGTCACATCACCGGCTGGGACCGTGGTGGTAGTCGTAGGAGCCTCGGTAGTAGTAGTGGTGGTCGGCGCGAGAGTCGTGGTAGTAGTCGGTGCTTCAGTTGTGGTGGTAGTGGTAGGTGCCTCGGTCGTGGTCGTTGTCGGGGCCTCTGTGGTGGTAGTGGTCGGTTCGGGAGGCGGCGTTGACCCGGCGGCGGCCAGAGCGGCCTGCGCATCGATGTGGCCATAACCGTAGTATTCATCCCAACCCGCGGTTCCGAGGTCGCGGGCTGTGGAGGTTATGATCTGGGCGACCTCCACGCCGCTCAGTGAGGGGGCTACCGACTTGACGAGCGCCGCCAATCCGGCCACGAAGGGAGCGGCTGCCGATGTGCCGGTCATGCGGCTATAGCTGCTGTCTTTGGCAATGGTGTCGATACTCTGCCCGGGGGCAACTAGGTCCAGGTGCGACCCGTAGTTCGAGTATGTAGACCGGATATCCTTATACACGGAGCCCACGGCGATGACCTCAGGATACCCGGCAGGATACCGGACGACCTCGGTACCGTCGTTTCCGGACGCCGAAATAAGGACGCAGCCCTTATTGTAGGCATACTGAATAGCGGAATGAAGGGTGGGACTTATGGCCGCTGAGAAGCTCATGTTGATCACATGTGCACCCTGATCGGCGGCGTAGATGATGCCTTGGGCAATGGTGCTGGAAGTACCGTTCGCCGTTGAGTCAAGCACCTTCACAGGAAGAATCGCAGCGTTCCAGTCCATGCCGGCTACACCAAGTGCATTGTTGCCGGTGGCGGCCGCGATACCCGCGACGCCGGTACCGTGGCCGTGGTCATCGGAGGGGTCGGCATCGCCGTTCACAAAGTCATACCCGGCCAGCACCCGGCCTGCCAGATCGGGATGGGAGAGCTGTACTCCCGTGTCAAGGACTGCGATCACCACAGAAGCGCTACCGGTGGTCACGTCCCAGGCCGAGGGGCAGTTGTTGTACTCCGGCGCCCATTGGCGCACGTAGTAGGGGTCGTCGGGCGTGGTGGCGGCGACTGCCGGGCCATCCAACTCGGCAAAGGCCACTCCGGGACTGCCGAGGTACGCGGCAACGAGTGCAGCCGCATCCGCGCCCTCAGGAACCTCGACGACCTCCACGCCGATCTGGGCTAGGCTACCGACAGCCTTTGTGCCCAGCGACGCGTGCAACTCCGTCTTTTCCTTGGCCTTGGTGCCTGGTTCGAACGACACGAGAATGCGCTCGCCACCGGTGTAGGTCGAGAGCATAGTCTGGTCGGACGCAGCGGACGTAGATTTGGCCGAGGCGCTCGCGAAAGCCGCACACGTGGCGGTCAGTGCTATCGCCAGCACGAGCGCCACAATCAGCTTGCATGTCCGTTGCCGTGCTAACAACGATGACATCGGGACCACATTCCTTTCTACGGTGAAACACTTGCCTTGCTGTCTTGGCTATCGGCACGGAGAGCGAAGTGGTTTAGTGCTCGCGTCGCTGTTTTGCACTAGAAAAGAAATGAAGGGAATTAGAGGAGTGGGGGCGAAAAACGCAGATTGAGCATCGGGGGAGGGTAGTCTCCGATGTGCATGGCATGGCGTATAATGCATAAACTGTGGCAAACGGGACAAAGGATCGTGTCGAGAACTCATGACTAGCCTCGTTTTGGCCGACGATCATCCTCTGATTCTCGAAGGGCTGGAGCACCTTCTCGCCAAAGAGACCGACTTTGAGGTGCTTGCCCGATGCCTGACCGGCAAGGAGGCGCTCAGTGCTGTGAAGCGCCACAAGCCCGATGTTCTGGTCACGGGATTCCACATGCCCGGCATGACCGGCGTCGAGGTAGTGCGTGAGTTGCAGGAGCAGGGCAGCGCAACCCGGGTGGTCATCCTCACCTCCGAGCTGAGTGAGAAGGAGGTACTGGAGTGCATGCGCCTGCGTGTTCCCGGCGTTGTGCTGAAGAGCATGCCCACTCATCTCGTGCTACAGGCCATCCGCAAGGTGGCTGCAGGCGAGGTGTGGATGGAGAAGGACTCCTTCAACCGTACGCTGGAGCTCCTTCTGCGTCGTGAAGAGGGGCTCCAGAAACTCAAAGTCAAGCTGAGCGAGCGGGAGACCGAGGTCATGCGTCTCTGCGCACAGGGCCTCAGCAACAAAGAGATCGCCGGCCGTCTGTTCCTGGGCGAGGGTACGGTCAAGAGCCACCTGCACAGCGTCTACCGCAAGTTGGGGATCAAGAGTCGCAGGGAACTCCTGCAATTCGCACACCAGAACGGCGTGGTCTAGCCGAAGCCTCTATCTCTCTATCCCGGCGATAGAGAGGTTTGTGTCCAAAAGGGTTAGAGGGTTTTCCACCCTGCCGTCGACACCGTTATACCCATCGGTGGATTGTCCGCATCCGGGCTCCGCTCTAGCCTGGAAGCATGAAGACGGACAACCAACAACCAGAACGCCGCTCGGCCATGAGGCACCGCGTCCTGCTGTCGGTGGAGACCGACAGGGGGACCGGGGTGACCCGGGATTTCTCACTCTCAGGTCTGTACCTCATGACCAAGAGCCGCCTATGCCCCGGTGAGAAAGTCTGCCTGCGCGTTGCCCTGCCCGACCCCGATCGAGCCGACGTCCATTGGTTCGCCTGCTCAGGGAGTGTGGTCCGGGTCCAAGACGAGGGCGACGCCGTCGGCCTGGGGATCGCTATTCATGAAGAAGGTCTGCTGCCGCTGCACGCGGCGTAGACGTGGAGGGGCTGCTTATGAAGGGACTATCACGGAGACGGGGCGTTGGAACGACTCAAACGTACGGATGGAGGACGTGTCATATGAAGAAGAAACTGATAGCGGTACTGATACTGGCGGTCATAGCGGTCATGGGCCTCTCCGGTTCCGCCTTGGCCCTGGACCCGCCCACCGTCTACGGCATCGACCGCAACACCGGCGACGTGTACGAGGCCGAGGTGGAGACCGGCACGGCCGAGTGGCGGTTCAACGCCACCGACACCCTGATCTCGGTGGTCTCGCCCAACGGCCTGGCCTGGAACCCGCTGAACGGCTACCTGTACTTTACCGACTACCCGTTGGTCGGTGTGGGCAACACCGCCTTCTACTACTGGAACGGCTCCAGCGTGCAGCCGGTGACCGACGCCCTCGGTGACCCCGTCATGCTCACCGGCGACGTGGCCTGCGGCACGTTCGACTCGGCCGGCAACTACTACTACATCGACGGTGGCGGCACCTCCGCCGACGGCAACTACCGCACCGACGATCTGTACATGGTCACCTTCGATGCCAGCTTCAACGTCGTCTCCGAGACCAAGGTGGCCGATCTCACCGTGGGCGATGAGTACGGAGAACGTGGTTGGAAGTTCGACGGCGACATCGCCTACAAGGGTGGTTACATATACGGGTACGGGAGCTACGGCTGGTACACCTTCGAGTTCTTCAAGGTCCAGGTGGGCACTTGGGACTTTGAAAGGATCAAGGACTTCGGGTCCTGGTACAAGGGGGCCCTGCAGCTCTCCTTCGGGCAGGACGGCACTCTCTACTGCCACGCCTCCCAGGATGCGGCCGGCACCTTCTATGCCATAGATCTTGCCACCGGGACCCTCTCGGCACCTCTGGCTTCTTCTGCCACCGCCGCCGACGGCCACGTGCTTCTCTACACCGACCTCTCCGCCGCCACCGGCGCCGAGGGCCTGGCCATGGTCGCCGGTACCAAGTGGAACGACGTCACCCCCAACGGCTACTGGGATCCCGGGGACGTCGAGAAGTCGGGCTGGACCATCAACCTCTACAAGTGGAACGTGGCCCTGAACAAGTATGACGATACCCCCTATAAGACCGCCGTTACCGGCGACATCGACGGCGACGGCGTCGTTGACGACCCCACCTCGGGCGGCTTCTTCTTCCAGATCACCGAGGACGGCTTGTACAAGGTGGAGGAAGTCCAGCAGACCGGCTGGACCCAGACCGGTCCCCTGAGCCCCAACTACTTCGAGTTCGAAGCGGTGGGCAACGTAATCACCCCGGTCACCCCCGCTGCCTTCGACTACATGAACATGGAGTTCTGGAACCACCAGTCGACCGCGGACATCTCGGGCCACAAGTACGTCAAGGAGTGCGAGTGCTCCTGCTGCTGTCCTCCCGAGTGCTACCTGAAGGGGCTGGAAGGCTGGACGATAACGCTGGCTAGGGACAATGACCAAGACGGCGACTTTGAGGAGCAAGTGGGCTCCACAGAGACCGACGCTGATGGCGCCTACAGCTTCTCCGGCCTCACGCCCGGCGTGTACCAGGTCTCGGAGACCATGCAGTCCGGTTGGGCGCAGCGCTATCCGAAGGACGATTTCGGTCAGGAGTATTACATCGTCACAGTCGCCGATGACGGCAGTATCACGGTGGTGCCAAACGTACCGGCGGACGAGCTTGACTTCATCAACTACAAGAAGTCCCAGAACACCACGGGCTACACCCCCGGCTTCTGGAGCAACAAGAACGGACGCGCCGTCCTGACGGCGAATCCCGGCTGGATGGGATATCTGGGTGGCTACAATCTCGTTGACGGCTGGGGCAACCCGTTCGATCCGACCAGCTACAATCAGTTCCGCACCTGGCTGCTAAGGGCCAATGGTACCAACATGTCATACATGATGTCGGTCCAGATGGCCGCTACGTTGCTCAACATCAACTACATGGGAACCGACTATGATGGTCTGGGTGTGATCGGTTGGGATGGCAACTGGATCTCCATCGCAGACCTCATCATCGAAGCGGACGCGTTCCTGGGGACTGCCGGCAACAACTACACTCCCAGGGGTCATCGAAATCGAGCACAGGCCGAGTTCTACAAGAACGTCTTCGACAGCCTCAACAACAACAGTGCCGATCTCATCACCGAATCGGAAGCTGCCTCCACCGCGTCAACGAAGAGTACAACGGTGACGACTGATGTCTTCACGGGCTATGGGTACAACCCCTATGGCTTCTACAATTTCAACTGGTGGAGTGCCTGGTACCGGTAGGTCAGACAATCGACCGACAGCTCGAGTCACCGAGCTCGAGGGGAGAAATTGCAACGGGGCGAGCCGAGAGGCTCGCCCCGTTTGTGCCGGGGCTCACCGTCACCATCTACGGCTCCAACCTCTCGACCATGTGCACCAACACCGCGCCAGAAGCGGAGTGGACGGGTTGGTTCCAGGACTATCCCCCATTTTCACCAACCACCACAAGGGCGGTTGCTGGTGAGGTCGCACGGAGTGAATTGGAGTGGTTCGTCTGCAATTGCTATGGTGGTCGTACTGCTCATGCGGGTGGGTGCGCATCCGGACCGCTGGTCTGCACGACAGCCCGAGGCTGGGAGAGTGACGTGCCCGAAGGCTCTTTCGTGACTGTTAGAGATGTGGTGGCGGCACATCTTTGCACGCAGTGCGGTACGTGTGTCGCGGCCTGCCCCTCACAGGCCGTCTCGATGGCGGAAAGCCCCGGCGGGATGCTGCTTCCGTCCGTGGAGTCCGGGCGGTGCGACGAGTGCGGCACCTGCGTGAGCGCGTGTCCGGGGCTGGGCATGGATCTTAAGGCGCTCCCGGAGGGTATCGACCCGTTCCAGGGGCCCGTCCTCAAGGCCTACCTCGGGCATGCCACGGACGTGACAACGCGCGCGGGAGGCCAGAGCGGAGGTGTTGGTACTGCTCTAGCCCGTCATCTGTTGTCGAGCGGGCTGGTGGACGCGGTGCTGTTGACCGTGACGCCTGACGACGGATCACTCGGACCCCGCGCCGTACTAGCTCGTTCGCCGGATCAAGTGATGGCCGCGTCGGGCTCGAAGTACAGTCAGGCCGGGGGCAATGCGTTGTTGGGCGATCTGGTGACGACGGGCCCGGGTGCGGGCGCCGAGAAGGTCGCCACCTTCTCTCTTCCCTGCCAGACCGAAGGTATCGAGAAGATGGGCCGTCGAGGGCTTCCAGGCGCGGCAGTGGTTGCGTATCGCATCGGCCTGTTCTGCGACCGTTCACTCCTTCGCACCTGCGCCGACCAGATGCTGCGTGATGCCGGTCTCGCTCGAGGGGAAGTGGCTTCTTTGCGCTATCGCTCGAAGGCGCGCTCGGGCTGGCCCGGTGAGGTCCAGGTGATCACAAAATCCGGTGAACAGAGGTTCTTCCCCGCCTCCCTGCGCCTGGGGCTCAAGGAGATGTTCACCATTCCTCGTTGCAGACTCTGCTTCGACAAGGCCAACGTGTTTGCCGACATCGTGCTGGGAGACCCGTGGGGCATATCCGACGACGCGGCAGGTAGTTCAGTGATACTTGTGCGCACGCCCAAGGGCGAAGCGCTGCTCATGGAGGCTGCCGAGCAGGGCGCGATCGTTCTGACCGAGATCTCTCCGCAGCTCGTCTTCGAGCACCAAGGACTCCTCGAACGGCGCTGGGCGGCGGTGGGCTACTCAGACATCTGGGCCCACATGGGACGTACCTGCCCACGCTACGAGGGACTCGACCTCACCTCCGTGCTGCCCATCGAGGGGGGGAAGCGGCGGGCATACCGGAGGAACCTGGCCATCAACTGCCGTTTGGCCGAGGCTACGTCCCCCAACACGGTGGCTCGATCGGTGCGGAGGCACCGGTTGATCGGGACGTTGCGGAGCACGGCCGCCCGAGTGCTGCGATGGCGTTAGCCCGGACGGCTACTCACCCGCGTGGTTGGTGCTCCGAACGCCCTGCAGCACGCGCTTCGCGGAGCGTACTGCCAGCCGGCTAGGCCGGAGCACGCAGTAGAGGGGGTAGAGCTGCCGGGGCAGGTGAAATGTCGCCTGGTCGACTTCATCCGCCTCCAGCGCCACTCTGACGGCGTAGCTGGCGCGGGCGCAGTGAGTATCCAGGCTTTGCATGAAGGCCGAGATGGCGCCGGGCGCCCCCGGTTCCCGCGGCCGCATGGCCCCCCAGGCGTTCTGCGCTTGCTTGGCCAGCCTGTCTGCCCCGCCATCAGCGGAGAGCTTGGTCAGAATCTGGTCGTTCCACTGGACTCCCAGCGCCTGGAGGAGCCGGGCTGCGACGTGCACCCGCCTGCCGATTCTCAGAGCCCAGGCCCGCTCCATCTGCGCGCGCCAGTCTGTGCCGGGATGCTGTGTCACCATCTCACCGAGGGTCCGCAGGTGCTCCAACTGGTTCCATCCGTCGTTGGCGGCGTGGACCGCCAAGTACAGGAACTGGTCCGAGGGCGTCAAGGAGTGCACGACCCGCCCCAGGAGAGGTACCGGCTCCGCCCGGGAGAACACGTCGTCGGTGTGCATCCGCACTCCTGCATTGGCTCTGGCCAGACGCCAATGGACCTCCAGCGTGATGCTCGACTGCGCATGGTGCAGGACGCTGTGTTGTCTCGCCCGCAGCGAATGCCGCCCTGTCTCGTCTCCTGGGAGCGCGGGTTCGTAACCAAGTATCCGGAGGCTCGCCAAGGCCGTTCTGAGATGCTTCTCCCGAATGAGGATGTCCAGGTCGACGAAGCTGCGCAGCGCGGGGTCGCCATAGACCTGAGCCGCCAGGGCCGGACCCTTCAGAGCGACCACCGGCACGCCATCAGCCTGCAACCGGTCGATGACGCGCAGCAGGGCGGCGCTGTAGCGCAAGGCACGGATGACGTTCGTCTTGGCAGCCTCCGCGAGCCGGGTTGCCACCGGCTCTGGAAGGAAGGGCCTCTCCTGATGCGACTGACTTGCGAGGGGCAGGAGCCCATGCCAGAGCGCGAGCTCAAAGAAGCGATCCCAATCGGTCACGCGGGCAGCCGCGCCGGCAAGGGTCGCCGGGTCTGCCGCGCATGCCCTCGGCCGGGCGCATAGAATCACCAAGGCGAGCTCCGGGTCGGGACGCCATGCCGGGGGCTTCGTCATGATGCGGATCTCGCCGCAATACGCTCCGCCCGCGTCTGCCTGGCGTATGAAGGTACCGGAGGGGTGGAGGCGAAAACTCTCACCTGAGTGTAGGTCACGAGGCCTCTGTGGGAGAGTTCGCACATGAGCCTAGAATACCCCGGGGCCGCGGCTTTGCTACCATGGAGATACAGAACTTGGATCGAGTGGAGACCCTAGCTTCTTGAAGGCGTTCGGCACCAACTTCCTGAACCAATTGACCCGGCGACGCCTGCTCGCTGCGCTGCTCGACCTGATCATCGTCTTCTTCGCCTACTACCTCATCGTGGTCTTTCGATATGAGGGATCTATCCCCGAGAAGACGAGCCTGGGTTCGCCCGATTTCAGCATCTTCATCATCGCGGCCATCGTACTGCATCTCGGCTTCAATGCCGTTTTCCACGTCTACTCCATCGTGACCCGCTACGTTGGACTCTCGCAGGCTAAATGGATCGTGAATGCCACCGTGGCTTCCATCGTTACACTCGTCGTAGTGGACTTGGTTGTGCCGGCATCCAGTGGAAGGCTGGTTCCGTTGACGGTGGTGATCGTGGGCGGCTGTGCCACCGGCGTTGCGATGACGGCAGTGCGCTTCTACAGCAGGGTGTTCCAGACGCGGAGCCTGAAGCCCGTCAGCGCCACACGCATCTTGCTGGTGGGAGCCGGCAACGCGGCAGATGTGCTCATCCGGCAGATCGAGCAGAACCCGTCGCTCAAGCTCAAGATCATCGGCGCCGTGGATGACGACCCCACGCTTCACGGCATGCGAATCCACGACTATCCCATTCTGGGCAGCATAGCCGATGCACCGGCATTTGCGACCGACCGGGATGCGGAGGAGTTCTTCATTGCCATCCCATCGGCCTCCAGCGAGCAGATGGAGCAGATCTATCAGAAGCTCAAGCCGGCCGGGCTCCCTATCAAGACACTGCCGCCGCTCTCGGAACTCATGCACGGCTCCGTGGACGTCGCCGACGTACACGAGTTGAATATCGACGACCTGCTGGGCCGTTCGCCGGTGCAGACCGACCTGGGCGCCATTGCCGGCTACCTCAAAGACCGCCGGGTGCTGGTGACCGGTGCCGCAGGTTCCATAGGTTCGGAACTTTGCCGGCAGATCGCTCGATTCCATCCTCAGTGCCTCATCATGGTCGATCGCAATGAATCGGGCCTTTACGAGCTGCATGAGGAACTCCGGTCAGGGGAGTTCCGCTGTTATTCGCTGGTGCCGACGCATATACAGCAACGGCTCAAGATGCGGCATGTATTCGAGGAACATCGACCGGAGGTGGTTTTTCACGCCGCGGCTTTCAAACACGTACCGCTCATGGAGGCCTATCCAGACGAGGCCGTGCTAAACAATGTCGTGGGGACCCAGATAGTCGCCCAAGAAGCGGGAGCCGCGGGCGTGAAGCGCTTCGTCAACATCTCCACCGACAAGGCGGCCGACCCCGTCAGTGCCATGGGCGCCAGCAAGGCTGTCGCCGAACTGGTGGTGCGCGATACTGCCCAAGACTACCCCAACACACGTTTCTGCTCGGTGCGCTTCGGCAACGTTCTGGGCAGCCGCGGCAGCGTCATCCCCATTTTTCAGAGCCAGATCGCAGCCGGCGGACCGCTGACCGTCACTCATCCCGACATGACCCGCTATGTCATGTCCATCCCGGAGGCCGTCCAGTTGGTTATGCAGGCAGCCTCTCTCTTGGACGGGGCGGACAATGACGGGGTGTTCATCCTGGACATGGGCGAGCCGGTAAGGATCCTCGACATCGCCAAGAAGATGATCATGCTCACCGCCAACGGCGACTCGCCGCACATCGACATCACCTTCACCGGGCTGCGTCCTGGGGAGAAGATGAACGAGCTGTTGGTGGGCAGGCAGGAGCATGCGGTTCCGACGTCGCATTCCATGGTGACACTGG
>ENA-UOUL01003981-UOUL01003981.1-bioreactor-metagenome-genome-assembly--contig:-NODE-3981-length-14250-cov-3.912933_pt1 | contig 14250 bp, 5 predicted proteins | sample MGYA00249838_ERZ747220 | MGnify/ENA primary metagenome ERZ747220 (study PRJEB28778, sample SAMN05720191) | bioreactor metagenome | isolation source: Anaerobic biogas reactor | place: USA:Washington...
GTCCAGAAATATTTCCAGGGTCCCCGTTTCAGGATGGTGCCGTGGCCTACCTCTCCCCGGTCGGTCCAGGATGTGACAGATCTCCAGTTGGCACTCTGCCTGGATCCCTCTTCCGCGGGGAGGATCTGTTCCTTTTCTGATGATACAGATGTCGAAGCTCCGATGCCAAGGCGTTTTCGTAATGCGATTATTGCCATAGCCCCAAGCCCGTCCTCATTTGCCGATGCGGTAGACCGGGCAAAGAAGCTGATCGCGACTGAAAGGATCGAGAACGAGAACCAGGGAGAATCCGGGAAAGTCGTGAGGCAGCAGATAGCCCGTATCAAGCCTGCATTGGAAAAGCAGCTTAAAGTACAGGCTTTCCGCTCCTTTGATGTGGTCGTCATGGCGGATGGAGAAAGAGGGAAACTTTACGAACAGTTCCAGTTCCCCGAGGAGACGGCTTTGACCCAGCCGAAGGGGCAGGAATCCCTACACAAGTTCTTGGAGGCCAATCAACTGATTTATAAAGACAGCGATTCTCTGGATCCCAACAGGCTCGTTGACCTGCTGCAAGGGGCCACCCCCTCCCTGGAAGTGAAGGGGGCATGGAAGTCGAGTTCAGTTATGGAAAGACTCTATGCGGCGCCGAATATGCGCTTGATCCCGGAGAAGGGTTTTGTCCGCAGGACCCTCCAAAGGTCAATTCAGCAGGGAAGGGTCCTTGTAAGGGATATTAGCGAAGGCACCGTATGGACTGCAGAAAAAAAGATCTCAGGGCCGCTTGGGGAGAGAAGGAGTTCTCCTCACGGGGGCAGAATACCCCTCCCCGATTTGGACGATGAGACCCTGGTAACTCTCCCCACCAGCGAATGCTCATTGGATTGGCTGAAAGAGGATCTGGGGCATGATGGCCCTCCTGATATTCCTCCTCCGCCACCTCCTGAGCCACCCGACACTGGAGATGGAAATCTTACTGTAAACGGCTGGGACCAGATGCTCGAAGAATCTGTGCGGCGTCCTCTTTTGACTCTCAATCTCAAAGCCATGCACCCCGATGCATCGCTCAGGCTGGCAGCCCTGGGGCAGCCCTTTGGTGCCAGAGAGGCTTTGATGACAGTGAACATCTCAGGCAGGCTCAGGGGTGGAGGTCAGGCCAACTACAAGGTCTCCGGCTTCAAAGCCAACAGCCCTGTCCAGCCCTTTGTCGTTGCAAGAACCCTTTTTAGCGCAATGGAAAGCGTCGCTGCTTTCGAAGCAAAGATGAACCTTTCTTTCGCGGAAACGGGTTGCGAAGGAGCACAGGAGAGGCTGGAGGCAATGCTCAAGGCTATTGGGGATCAGGGCATTGAGAACATCTCCGGAGAGGCAGTATTCGGGCCCACGGGGGACGCACAATGATAGAACTAAAAAATGCACCTTTCTCATTCCGCATCACGTTCAGGAAGGGCGGAGAAGCCGCGATAATCTACCGACGGATGCTGGACAAGCGATCCAGGGAGACCCTCCAGAGGATCGTTGCTGTGTCGCCCCAGGCCTTTGCAGCCGGCAGGGGGCTCTTCAATACCGCCGTAAAGGAAATCCGCGGAAACAGTAATGCTGTTGTGTCCAACGGTCATCACCAGCCCCTTGATGCTGACTGGGGTGCCCGGATAGCATGTTTCGGATTCGTATCCGCGGGCCTGGCCGATCCCGAAAAGATCTACCGGGCAGCCATCAATCTGCAGCACACTGATGGATCCGAGGCGGCCTGGTGGTTGGGGAAGATCTGGAACAGCCAGACCTCCCGCCCCATAAGAGCTTTGCGAATACTTGTGGGAGCAGTAGGAAGGCAGGATTGACACGGCAATAGATACAGTTCAGATCGAAGGAGATGGTGTCCACCGTGTCTGGAAAAGAACATCCAAGGGTGCTGATTGAGGAATGGCTCCCCGCTGCGGCCATCGGCGTGGAGTGTATGAGGGAGAGAGCAACCGGCCAACAGCCCCCTGACAAAAGGTTTCATGTCTGGTGGGCAAGGCGTCCCCTTACAGTGAGCCGGGCTGCTGTGCTTGCGTCACTGTTGCCCGCCGATTTTCCCAGGGACTTATTTGAGAGATTGCTGGGTTTTTGGGGATCATCAGCAGGGATTTTGGAAGCACAGCAGAACCTTGATTCCGTCAGGCTTTCTCTATCCGAAGGACGAATAGATAACCCTCACGGACAGAGGGCTTTCAAAAATCCTATTAACGAAGCGGATTTTCTCAAGGCAAAAACTCACATGGAAAAACTTTGGGGTGATGCCGTAATCGTTATTGATCCAATGGCTGGAGGTGGATCTATCCCTTACGAATCTGCAAGGCTTGGGATCAAAACAATGGCAAATGAATATAACCCTGTAGCCTGTACGATTCTAGAAGCTTCAGTCGACTTTCCGTTTAGATTTGGCGAAGAACTTTTTGGATTGGCAACGAAGTGGAAGAAAGTCCTTTGGGATAGGTTCGTTTCTCGTATGTCCAAATACTTTTCCTCCCGAGAGGGAGATTTCCCGCCTCATTGTTATATCTTTGCCCGTACTGTTCCTTGTCCCGACACAGGACACCCCACGCCACTGGTCCCCGATTGGCATCTGCTTAAGCCGAAAAGCGGAACAAGATGGGCTGCATTCCCCAGGCCGGACATGGCGACCGGAGAGTGGCCCATTGAGAACCTGCCCGTAGGAAAAGGTGTCACACCTCCCTCCCCGACCTATAGCCACGGCAAGGGCGTATCTCTCTTCACAGGCAGTCAGATAGACTCCGACTACATCAAGACCATGGCACAACAGGGAAGGATGGGGAGTGCTCTCTATGCTGTCGCCGTAAAAAGAGGCCCAGGTGACCTGATCTTCCGGCCGCCCTATAAAGAGGATCTTGAGGCGCTTAAAATGGCCGAAGAAGAACTGGCTCGCCGGCGTCCCGAATGGGAGCGAAGGAATGTAATTCCAACCGAGACATATCCAGATGTAACGACCGATCCCCGCCCCAGGATCTATGGAATGCCTAAATGGGCCGACATGTTCTCCCCAAGGCAACTCCTCTGTTTCGGGGTGCTGGTTGAGGAACTACAGAAACTGAAACCCGAGATCCGCAAAAGAGAGGGAGAAGAAAAGGGAAATGCGGTTATTACATTGCTGGCTTTTGGAATAGATAAATTCCTGAACTACAATTGCTTCCTTTCCTCTTGGAATGCTCCAAGGTCGGTGATGCGAAGTGTTTTTGATCGTCATGATTTTGCATTCAAACCCACCTATGCAGAAATGGCACCATGCAATGCGGGTTCAGGGCTCGACTGGGCGATCATGAACAGCCTTGAGGCCTACCGGGATATCTGCAGGCTTCCCAAGAACCCTGATGCGAGACCCGTCGAAATAATGCAGGGCTCCGCTTCGGATCTTTTCACGACCCCCGATCGGTCCGTTACGGCCGTGGTTGTGGACCCGCCCTATGCCGACAACGTTCAATACAGCGAACTGGCGGACTTTTTCTACGTCTGGCTCAAGCGCACCGTCGGGGATATTTACCCCGAGTGGTACATGACCCCTTTGTCACCCAACACTATGGAGATGGTGGTCAACGAGGCCCGTGTGCGTGCCGCCCTTCCGGACTTGTCCGGAGGAAAGGCCAAGGAGTCTGCCTATGCAGAGTACGAGAAGCAGATGACGGCGAGTTTCAGAGAGATTCGCAGAATATTGAAGGATGACGGGGTCCTTTCTGTGATGTTCACCCATAAGAAGCAGGAGGCCTGGGAGTCCCTTTTCGCGAGCCTCATAGCCGCCGGGTTCATTGTTACAGCCACATGGCCCATCAAGACCGAGAGCGAACACAGCCTCCACCAGGCCAAAAAGAACGCTGCCCAGAGCACGGTGGTGCTAGTGGCCCGGAAACGTCCGGATAATGCCGGCACGGGTTACTTCGACAGGACCATGATCGAGGCTATTAACTATAACGCCACGGAAGCCGCCAAACGACTTGAATCTGAAGGACTCAACCCTGTCGACCAGCTGGTGGGGACTTTTGGTCCTGCGATGAAAGCTTTCAGCCGATACGATGAGGTCAGGACCGATACGGGCGAAAGGGTTCGTGTGGGAGAGGCTATCAGGATCGCCTCAGATGCGGTCAGCGCCTGGAGGGTGGAGAAACTTGCCAGGAGAGGGCTCGAAGGAGTTGAACCGGAAGGTCGTTTTGCTCTTCTCTGCTGGGATGTCCTGAGGGCGGCCGAATTTCGCTTCAACGAGGCAAAATTACTCGGGAATGCGGTAGGAATGGAGATAGACAACCTCGTTGCAGCCGGTCTGGTCGTGAAGTCCGGGGACAATGTAAAGATCCTTTCGGCGGGAGAGCGCCGTAGGGAAAGACCCCTGAACGCTCAACAGGCGGAGCAATTGCTCCTGGAGGGAAATACGGGAGGCGGCAGAGGGCGAAGAGGGGTTTCTTTGAAGATCCATCCTCAGGATGATTCTTTCAGGACGGCCATGGACGGATGCCACGCCTTGGCGCTCGCATATCTGGAAGCAGGGAGTGGCTCCGCTGGTATTGGGGCAGCCAGTGCTCTGGCCAGAAGACAGGGCTGGAGAGAGGGCTCTGCCGTGTCCCGATTGATGGATGCCCTCCTCAAAGCTGCACCCCCTGCCCTGTGGTTCGACAGGGGCAGGCAGAGCGCAGGGGCGCTCTATCCTGAATTCAGGGCCTGGCACGCAATGCTGGAGCCTCTTTTCGGGATCGTTCCGCCAGAATGGGAGGAGACCGCTGAACCGCAGAGGTATCTGTCCCTTGAAGATGAGGAAGAGTCGGAGGAAGAAGGATCGGAGTAGTTTTTTCCCAGGTAATGACAAACGACATGGAGGTGGAGGCTGGTGTCGGAAGGACAAAGCCTGTGGCGGGTAGGGGAGTATTCTCTGCCCGAAGGCGATTTTACCTCCAGAACATGGCCCCGTTTCCTAAGAGGGCCTGACCCCAGGCTGCTTGAGGATCTGTACGTTCCGGCCCTTCAGCGATCGGTGCGGTATGATCGTTGTTGCGCCTATTTCTCCAGCTCTGTCCTTTCAACTGCCGCCCGTGGTTTTTCAGGTCTCATATCACGATTTGCAACACGAGATAACTCTCTTCCAAGGCCATCCGTCCGTCTTCTGGTGAACGAACAGCTTTCGCGGGAAGACGTGGAGGCCCTGTCGGATACTCCGGACACGGCAGCACTTGAACGAATATTGATGAAAAGGTTTTCTTCACCGGAATCCGCCCTTGAGAAGGCCCGTCTTGAGATGCTTGCCTGGTTGGTATCAAGGGAACTGGTAGAGATCAGGGTTGGTATTTTAAGGCACGGAGAGGGAATACTCCACGCCAAATTTGGCCTCTTCTATGATGAGAACGGCAACGCTCTTGTTTTCAGCGGAAGCGGGAACGAATCAAGGTCGGGGCTGACAGCCAATTATGAGCACCTGGAGGTTTCTGGATCCTGGGGCGACCAGGAAAGATACCAAGAGTTTGCCGAAGAGTTCGAAAGGCTTTGGGAGGGCAGCCACCCCGATGTAATGGTAGTAAGACTCCCAGAGGCCATCAGGCAGGGCATAATATCCTACGCCCCCGATATGCCACCCTTAGAAGAACCGCTCCCCCCGAAGGATATTTCGGATGACCTCAAGAGGAAAAAATTGGCGATGCAATGGAAATTCATCGTCGAATCGCCCTACATGGAAAACGGGGAAACGGCCTGTGAGGCGACTATGAACGTATCTCTCTGGCCCCACCAGAAAGCTGTGGTGCAGGAGGTCTTATCAGCCTGGCCCAAGGGAAAACTTCTTTGTGATGAGGTCGGGATGGGAAAGACCATTGAGGCGATAGCTGCACTCAGGCGCCTTTTGGCGGGTCGCGGAGTCAAGCGAGCTCTCTTTCTTCTTCCTGCCGGACTTGTCCTTCAGTGGCAGGCCGAGTTACGGGAAAAGGGCAACATCCTCGCACCTAGATTCGAGTCCCAGCGCATCGTCTGGCCCGATGGAAGCTCCAGGGCTGTTTCGGGTTTTTGCGAGGCCCTCGAGGAACCCATGCTACTGATAAGCCGCGAACTGGCAAGGATAGAGGCCAACCAGGCGTTGCTCCTTGATGGCCCCTCCTGGGATCTGGTCATCCTTGACGAAGCCCATGCGGCGAGAAGAAAGAAACAGGAGGAAGGGGAGTTCAACACTGGGACCCTGCTTCTTGACCTGGTAAGGAGACTCCAGATCCGGGGGAAGACTGCAAGCTACATGTTCCTCAGCGCCACGCCGATGCAGACCCATCCCTGGGAGCCCTGGGATCTTCTGGGGACTCTTGGCGTCGGGGGAGCCTGGATAGCAGAGTTCGACATTGTGCGGCAATACTACTCGGTAATACAGAGCCTGGAGGGATCACGGGAACCTTCCCAGCTGGACCTCAAGTTTTTATACAGGACAGTGATGCTGGATCCCGATCTACCCATATTACCCGAAGGGTCTATCCCTGAAAGGGAAGAGGATTTTATTGACAGGTTGATCTTTGCCGACGAGAAAGGTATGAGGGGATACGCCAGCTGGATGAGAAAGGTCTCTCCACTTGGAAGAAGGATGTTGCGTAACGGAAAGGAGACCCTGCAGAAATACTACAGGGATGGCCTTCTCGAGGCGGCCCCGCCCAGGAGAATAGTGCAGGACATCCGTTACAGGTATGAAGATGCCAGGGAGGGCCGTGTCTATAACGCCATAACAGACTATATAGACAGCAGGTTCCAGGCACTGGAGAGAGAGAAGCGGGGCAAGGGTTTCGTAATGACAGTCTACCGAAGGCGATGTACAAGTTCCCTTTTCGCCCTTGAGAAGAGTCTCCTGAGAAGAAAAGAGGGGCTTCGCCAGGTAATAGAAAGAGGGTCCTGGGATCCCTATCTCGAAGACGAAAGCCTCGATTGGCTAGATCTGGAAGAAGTTGAGGGCATTGCCGAAGGTGGAAAGATCTCGTCTGCTTTCCCCGAAGACCCGGTTGTAGCCGCCCAGGAGTTACAGCAGGTCGAGTTCCTGTTGTCCGAGATCAGGGAACTCCCCGGCATCGACACAAAGCGGGACCGTTTTACCGAAGAATTGAGAAGGCTCCAGGATGAAGGCAGGTCTGTGCTCGTTTTCACCGAATACACCGATACTATGGATTTCCTCAAGGATTGGCTTAGTCCGCTTTACGGGAAGGAACTGGCCACATTCTGCGGCAGGGGAGGAGAGCGCTGGGACGGGACAAGATGGGTTTCAGTGACCAAAGATGCGATAACAGCCTCCCTGCAGAATGGAGAACTGAGAGTACTTTTGTGTACCGACGCCGCCAGCGAGGGGCTGAACCTGCAAAAGGCAGGCGCCGTAATCAACTATGACCTGCCATGGAATCCGAGCAAAGTTGAGCAACGGATAGGACGTATTGACAGGATCGGTCAGAGTTGGCCGGAAGTTAAGGTCATCAACATGTTCTTGCGTGACAGCATAGACGACAGAGTCTACAAAGTTTTGAGGGAGAGATGTCGCCTCTTCGAACACTTCGTGGGTCCCATGCAGCCAGTACTTGCCAAGGCGCAGAAGATCCTTCTGGGGCAGACCGAGGAGGACCTTTTCGACCTCACTCTAGAGGCGGAGCGGATCGAGACTGATTTCCTGGCAGCAGAGACCTACCGGCTTTCAGATCCAGAGGTTGTTGTATCGGAGCAATCACCAATAAAGAGAGAGAATCTTGTTGATGCCATGCTAGCACTGGATAACGTCTCCGGGATATCCGTTTCTACCCGGCTGGATAAGATAAGCCTTAGGCTCCCGGACGGGACCAGAAGGGAATACGCCACCGACCTTGAGGCACTGGAGGCTGATGACAGATTGCACCCACTCTCCCCCACAGACCCCTTCCTGACAGGCTTGCATCAATATCTTTATCCAGATGGAAATCTCCCCCTTACATGCATTTCCTTCGAGAAGGGACCTTTCAAGAGAGCGTCAATGTTCTGGATAGATGGGGACGGGCATGTTATGCCAGTCAGGAACCTGGAGGAACTTAACAGTCAACTGGAAGGATGGGATGGAAGCGGTCCTGCCACAATAGATCTCTCAGAGATCCAGGCGGAGGTCCGGGAGATGGTTGAAAATATTTCTTCCATTGCGGAAGAGAGAAGGATATCTGACCTGAAGGCTCAGAAAGATGCCTGTACCATGAGGCTAAAAATGGAGCTTGGCCGATTCCTGCTGAGCCTGGATCCCAACCTTCGCTCTGTAGAAGGTATAAACGGTCTTTTCTACAAGGAAATGGAAAAGGGCGGCCCGAGATCGGCCCGCCTTAAGAAATGTTTCAAAAAACTGGGTGGATACCCCGATTGGGACATCCCCACTATCAACAGACTAAGAGAGCAAATCCAGAGAATCGACCGGGGCCACAGGGAAGCACGTCTCCTTGGGAACGAGATCGATGCGGCCCTGAACGACCCAAGGTGGGAGGTCAAGACATCATAATCATCATTTCCCATTCTCTAAGGTATTGCCTGTCCGGGGGTAGATTGTTTCTTCAGAAAACTCCGAACTTGCAGAATTATGATGGCTAAATGCTTGTAATCTGTTATTGCAGTACTCTTTATCCCAGGCGCTCGAAATGAGGTTTATAGAACACAAACCTGAGGGATTTGAGGTGTATTAGCATAAGCGAGAAGTTGTTGGCGTCGTTGGCCAAATGGTTTTCAGAGCGCCCCCAGTGGCTCCAGATTGCGGCTACTCGGTTACTTCAGCAGTCTGAGTTATTCGACAAAGACGTCTCTGAGCTCACAACCTTGTGTCAGCAGGAAGCCGATGGAAAGTTGCCCAAAACAACCTGTTCCTTTCCCTCTACTGTTTTTCCTCAAGGTACTGCAGGCACCTTGCGTTTGTGTTCAATCAGTGATGTCGAAGGAATAAACGCATTGGCTCCCAAAAAACCTCTTGAGTTTGGCAAAGGAAATTTAACAGTTATTTACGGCAGTAACGGATCGGGGAAATCAGGTTATGTCAGGCTCCTCAAGCATGTTTGTGGTGCTCGCGAGACGGGGACCCTGTACTGCAATGTCTTTAAGCCCGGCTCTATCGTACAGAAAGCCTGCATTTCCTTTGAGCAGGACGGCATTCCGAAGACTCATATCTGGCCAGAACAAGGTATCAGTGATGAACTCAATTGCGTTGATATTTTCGACAACTCCCTTGACAAGGTTTTTGTCAGTTTCGAAGATGAGGTGAGCTATGAGCCACAGATATTATCTTTTTTCAGCTCGCTCATCTTCACCTGTGAAAAGGTCGCCTCTGCCCTGGATCTCGAGACCAATAGGCATCAGTCAAAAATGCCGAATATACCGGCTGACAAGAAAGAAACTCCAGAAGGCATCTGGTACGAAAACAACATAAACGAAAGAACCACACCTCAAGACATCGACGAGAACTGCGTATTTAGAAGCATTGACGAGACCGAGATGCAAACGCTGCAACAGCGCCTCGCCGAACAGAGCCCGGCAGAAAAAGCAAAGCAACTGAGAAACCAGAAACAGCATATCGATACTCTGGTTGAGGATGCGAAAAAGTATCTGGAGCAATTATCGGACGAGAATTACCGACGGATCATTGCTGCCAAAAAGAAGTCGATCCTCAAGAAGGCTTCGGCAGATACTGCGGCGGAAAAGATGTTCTCAGGAAGCGAGTTGGAAGGCATCGGCTCTGATGTCTGGAAAGAACTTTGGGAAGCGGCCCGGAAATACTCCGTATCGGCTGCCTACACAGAAGCCGAGTACCCGAATGTTTCTGATGGCTCCCGTTGTGTTCTGTGCCATCAACCCCTGACCCAGGAGACCAAGGATCGGTTGATCTCCTTCGAAAATTTTGTGAAGGGGGAATTGCAGAAAGCCGCAACGGATGCGGCCAGGGAATATGAGATCGCCTATCAGACTATCGAGGCACTACCGACATCGGATATGTTAAAGACACTTATCGATGCTGCTGGCATTCAGAAAGAAGAATTTGCAAGCCAGGTGATGGAATTCTTTGCTCAATTGAAGGCCAGGAAAGACCAGCTTTCTGGGATCGATTCTGAAGAAGCCATTCCCGATCAGGTGCCCCCAACGAAATGGATCGAACAAGCCAACATCCGCTCGAAAAACCTCAGTGAACTTGCGGCTGAATATGACGAAGATGCTAATAGCGATAACAGAGAAGAGATCAAGGAAAAGCTAAACAGCCTGCAGGCTAGAAAGTGGTTGTGTGAGCACCGCTCCGCCATTGATGAAGAAGTCACACGATTGAAGCTGCTTGACCAGATTCAAAGAGCAAAGAAATTGGCCGATACTACAGCTCTGTCAAAGAAAAAAGGAGAGCTTTCAGAAGCCTTGATCACGGATGCCTTCGTGAAAAGGTTCAACGAGGAGCTCAAGGTTCTTGGTGCATCTCAGGTGAAGGTCGAGTTCGTGAAATCAAAAGTATTGAAGGGTAGCGTCCTTCATAAGATACAGCTTCGAGGGGCCTCTCAGAATAGGCTCGTCGATGTCCTGAGTGAGGGAGAAAATCGGATCGTTTCCATTGCGGCATTTTTGGCCGACGTAACTGGCAAAAGCAACCAGGCCCCGTTTGTCTTCGACGATCCAATATCCTCCCTTGACCAAAGGTATGAGGAGGCGGTGATTCAAAGACTTATCAAGTTGTCCCAAGACAAGCAGGTCATTGTCTTCACTCACCGCCTGTCCCTGTTGGGAACGGTAAGGCATTTTGCCGAGAAGAAGTCCATAAAGCTTGATGTGGTTAGCGTCCGGTCTGCTGACTGGGGTACCGGAGAGCCAGCTCCCATTCCACTTTCACAGAGTGATATCAAAACCGCCCTGAACACTCTCATGAATCAGCAGTACCAGGACGCAAAGAAGGCGAGTAAGAACGGAGAATTTGAACATGCCGAAATCTTGCTGAAGTCGATATGCAGCGATTTCAGGACATTGGTGGAACGCTCTATTGAAAATGATCTGCTGTGCGGGGTGGTTCAAAGATTCCAGCGTCCGATCCATACGATAAAGCTCAAGAATCTGGCCAAATTGAAGCCCGATGATTGCAATCTCCTTGATTCACTCATGACGAAATACTCTCGGTTTGAGCACTCGCAACCTACAGAATCACCAGTAGAGCTTCCGAAGTTAGATGAACTGCTTGAAGACATGACTTCACTAAAAATCTGGCGTGAAGAATACGCGGAGCGCTCCTCCTCTGCGGTGGCAGGATAACAGTATGAGAGTGCTTCACACATCCGACTGGCACATCGGCCGCACCCTTTACGGCAGAAAACGCTACGAGGAGTTCGAGTCCTTTCTAACCTGGCTGGCCGAGAAGATTCAACAGAATGAAATTAACGCGCTGCTTGTGGCAGGTGATGTCTTTGACACCAGCGCTCCGAGCAATCGTGCCCAGGAGCTCTATTACCGGTTCCTGTGCCGGGTGGCCGCCTCATCCTGTCGGCATGTTATCGTCGTCGCGGGCAACCACGATTCGCCTTCCTTCCTAAATGCTCCCAAGGAGTTGCTCAAAGCCCTGGATGTCCACGTGGTCGGTAGTAGCACGGAATCCCCAGAAGACGAAGTACTGGTACTCCGTGATGAGCAGGACGCTCCGGAGTTGATTGTCTGTGCCGTGCCTTACCTCCGCGACAGAGATATCCGCGTGGTGGAAGCAGGTGAGAGTGTCGAGGACAAGGAGCGGAAATTGATTGAAGGCATTCGCGCTCATTACGCCAAAGTTGCTGACCTGGCCGAGCATAAGCGCGAGGAACTCGGGGCCGATATCCCCATCGTTGGCACGGGACATCTGTTCACCGTTGGCGGACAAACCGTCGATGGCGATGGCGTGCGTGAACTCTATGTTGGCTCCCTGGCACATGTGACGGCCGGGATTTTCCCTGCCTGCTTCAACTACCTGGCGCTTGGGCACCTCCATGTCCCACAAAAGGTGAACGGATCCGAAACCGTACGGTACAGCGGCTCTCCATTGCCCATGGGATTTGGAGAGGCAAAACAGAAGAAAAGCGTTTGCCAGATTGAGTTCCACAGCACGGCTGCATCCGTGCAGCTGATTGACGTGCCGGTGTTTCAGAAACTTGAGCGTGTCAAGGGAGACTGGGACGGCATCTTAAACCGCATCCTCGAATTGTCGGCAACGGAATCCCAAGGCTGGCTCGAAGTCATCTACGACGGCACTGAGGTCATTGGCGACCTGCGGGAGCGCTTAGAGGCTGCGATTTCCGCCACCCAGATGGAAATCCTCCGGATCAAGAACAACCGCATCATCGACCGCGTGCTGGGACAAATCCATGAAGAGGAAACACTCGACGATCTGAACGTGAACGACGTGTTCGAAAGATGCCTCGCCGTTCATGCGGTGCCTGATGACCAGCGCCCCGAATTGCTTCGAACCTACCAGGAAGCGGTCTCGTCTCTCAATGAAGACGATGCGCAGGCGGAATAGAGAGGCTGTCGATGAGAATAATGCAGGTACGCTTCAAGAATCTGAACTCACTGGTCGGCGAATGGCAAATCGACCTGATGCACCCGGCCTTCACTTCTGACGGCATCTTTGCCATCACCGGTCCCACCGGCGCGGGGAAGACCACGATCCTCGATGCTATTTGCCTCGCCCTTTACGGGCGGACGCCCCGCCTGAACAAGGTTACCAAGAGCGGAAACGAAATCATGTCCCGCCAGACCGGCGAATGCTTTGCCGAGGTGACCTTCGAAACTCAGACTGGGCGTTACCGCTGTCACTGGAGCCAACACCGGGCACGCAATAAGTTGGATGGTGAACTCCAGCCCCCAAAACAAGAAATTGCCAATGCGGATACGGGTGAAATTTCCGGATCTAAGATCAGAGGTGTAGCCGACCAGATCGAGTCGGCTACCGGTATGGATTTTGATCGTTTCACCCGGTCCATGTTGCTGGCCCAAGGCGGCTTTGCCGCGTTCCTTCAGGCGGCACCGGATGATCGCGCTCCGATTCTGGAGCAGATAACGGGCACAGAGATCTACAGCCAGATATCCATCCGTGTCCATGAGCGCCAACGTGAGGAGCGGGAGAAACTGAAACTGCTCCAGGCTGAAACGGCAGGTATCGTTATTCTTGACCCGGAGCAGGAACAAGAGATTGGGCAGGCACTCGAAGCAAAGCAGAAGGAAGAGACAGACCTTGCCACCAAATCCGCTGACACCGGGAAGGCCATTGCCTGGCTCACCACCATCGATGGGCTGAAGGAGGAAATCGTCAACCTGGCCGATGAAGCGAGCAAGCTGCAGGGCGATATCGAGGCATTCAAACCGGACCGTGAAAAGCTGGGCCGGGCTTTGAGCGCCGCCTTATTGGACGGCGCATACGCAACGCTTACCGCCACCCGCAAACAACAGACAGATGACAGAGCAGCATTGAAAACTGAGGAAGAGTCTCTTCCTGGACTGGAATCCTCCGCTAAGGAACAGGCCGAGTCACTTAGATTGGCTGAGCAACAAACAGCTCAGGCCAAAGAAGAGCTGAAAGCGGCCACTTCTACATTGCAGAAGGTTCGCTCCCTGGATCAGAAACTTGCCGATCAGAAAAAAGCTATTTCGGAAGGTGATGAGGGCTGTAAGAAGGATGCGGCCAAGATTGACGCTGACAGAAAAGCCCGACTTGAAGAACAGGAAAAACGAGCCATGGCTCAGGAGACGATGGAGCTTGTGGACGGCTACCTCAATGAGCATGCACAGGATGAATGGCTGATCAGCGGTCTGGCTGGTGTTGAAGAACAGTTGAGCGGCCTGCTCTCCAAGCAAAATGAAATCATTCAAAAGGAGACTGCTCAAGAAACGGCCACGACGGCTCTGGAACTGGCGGCAAAGTCACTCGAAGACTGTCAGAAGCAATCCGGCATTCGGAAGCAGGAACTGGAGGACGCCTCAAAACAGCTTCAGCAGGGTAAGGATGCTTTGAGCCAGTTGCTGGGAGACCGCTTGTTGCGGGAATACCGCACCGAGAAGGAAACCCTGCTGCGTGAAATGGCCTTCCTGACGAAAATTGCGGAGCTTGAAGATCACCGGGCAAAGCTGGAAGACGGTAAGCCCTGTCCTCTCTGCGGCGCGACCGAACACCCCTTCGCGGAAGGGAATGTCCCTGTTCCCTATGAAACCGAACAGAATATCGACGCCCTGACCAGGCTGATTGACAAAGCCGAAGATCAGGAAGCCGCCATCAAGAAACTCGGAGAAAATGAA
>ENA-UOUL01003994-UOUL01003994.1-bioreactor-metagenome-genome-assembly--contig:-NODE-3994-length-14227-cov-3.258445_pt1 | contig 14227 bp, 12 predicted proteins | sample MGYA00249838_ERZ747220 | MGnify/ENA primary metagenome ERZ747220 (study PRJEB28778, sample SAMN05720191) | bioreactor metagenome | isolation source: Anaerobic biogas reactor | place: USA:Washington...
CTGGGGGAGTTCGAACGCGGCACCGCCAAGGGCTTTGCCACCTTCTGGAAGACTCGCTTCCTACTGCAGGTCCTGCAGCGGGTGTCGGCCTTCTACCTCCGCTATCTGGGCCGGATCGACCGCGAGACCGACAAGGTGGAACGCGAACTGCGGGCTTCCATGAAGAACGCGGAGATATTCGACCTCCTCAGCCTCCAGAAGTCGCTGGTGTACTTCACCACGTCCCTGCGTTCGAACGAGGCCGTGCTCCAGAAACTACCGCGCACTAAAACGATCAAGATGTACGAGGAAGACCAGGATCTTCTTGAGGACGTCATCATCGAGAACAAGCAGGCCTCGGAGATGGCCAAGATCTACACCGATATCCTAACGGGCATGATGGACGCCTTCACATCGGTGATCTCCAACAATCTGAACCGGGTGATGAAGCTGCTCACCTCGCTCACGATCATCCTGGCCATACCGACCATCGTGGCGTCGCTGTTCGGGATGAACGTCAACCTGCCCTTCGAGAACTACTCCCACGCCTTCGCCCTCACCATCGTGATAGCCGTCGTCATCTCGGCGATCTTCGCGTTGGTCTTCTGGAGAAAGCGCTTCTTCTGACGAAGCCGGTTCTTCTAACGCCAGGGAGACAGCGGGGGACGGGCCGCCGGGCGTGGCTTGCGGCGCGACCGCGGCACAGGCGGCTCCAGCAGGCTGAGTTCGTCCGCCTGCTCGAGCGTCTCGATCGGTACCACCCGCATCCGCTTCACCCCCGCCAGCACTGCGAGACTCGCTGCGATGAACATGACGGCCAGAGGCCCACGCACGCCATAGGAGCCCGAGACGGTCTGCACGATCAGGAACCACCAAGCTCTCAGCCAGCCCACCCCGTAGCTGGTGGCGAGATAGATGTAGAGGACCACCGGCGCGATCAGCCCGGCGAGCAAGACCGGAGCGTTGGTCGTCAAACGGTGGCGCCACAGGGCCCCCGAGTAGACGGGCTCCGCGAAACAGGTGGCCAGCGGCCAGGCCCAGGCAGCTGTGACGCAGGGCAGGATCAAGAAGGGCGATCGTGAGAGCATCAGCACGAGGCCTATGCTCAGGCCGGTGAACCCGGCGCAAAGCCTCGTCATCTCGGTCGCCGCCTTGCCCTCCCGCGGGCGCAGATAGCCGAGGAACCTGCGGGAAGCGACGAAGAGAACGGCTCCCACCAGGATGAGGATGAGCGTCGGGGCGAGCCGGGGCTGCGTGCTGGGTCCTTCCACAGCCGGCACCTGGAAGCGGTAGAGGGGGATGAGCCCGGCTCGGGCGAGGATGTAGGCCAGCAGGAAGATCAACCCCACCGGCAGTGCGAACGACAGCAGGTTGCGCAGGTGCAGAGCAGCCGGCAGGATGGTCACCCGGGACGGCAAGAGCCATATGAAGAGCGCCGCGAGCGTCGGCAGAAGCATGAGCACGGCGAGGACGGCCGTGGCTCGGTTGGTCAGGTAACGACCCGACTCGAGCAGCAACGCAGTACCGGGGTCCGGAGGCGCCTCAGTGCCGGAGTCCAGGGAGAGGAGGAGACGCTCGACGGCGGCTCCTTGGGTGGCGAGCCCATCGACCGTGGGGCTACCGGGGCCGTCGTCATACAGGCGCAGAGATGCGATCCCCCGGCTCAGACCCGCCACCTGGTCACCCTTCGACAGAGAGAGGGCCCGGTCGGCGGCTTGGCTGAGAAGGCCGGGTACGTGGAGGTCGAGCTTGACCTCGGCCAGAAGGCGGCCGACCAACTGTACGTACCAACCCGGGGTGGTGTTCTGGGGACCTGTCACGCCGGCGCTGAGCGACGTGGTCCGCTCCCGTCCCAAGCCCTGGATGGAGAGGATGGTGCTCACGTCGCGGCCGCGCTCGTTCGTGTCGAGGAAGCGGTTGATACCCAGGCCCCCGGTGCCGCTGTCCTCGGTGGACAGGAAGATCAGTGTCTTCTGATGGGGGCGCTCGGCGAACACCTGAATGAGCTCGAGGAGCAACGCGGTGCCGGTGGCGTAGGCCAAGGGTTCGACCTCGGCGGCCAACGGTGTATCGCGTGGGGCGGCAATCAGTATGCTCTCGCGACTCGTCCCGTCAAGCACCACTGCGACGTTGCGGAGCGTCTCCGTCCGGTCACCCATCGGCACCTCGAACTTGTCGACGCCGGCCGCCACTCTCTCAGGGAGCTTCTCCTCGATCCAGTTGATGACGCTGGCCGATCCCTCGGAGCCCAGGAGCCGGTCGGGAAAGAGCCGGTTCATCGTCTCGGCCGTCCGGTAGGCACGAGTCGAGTCGAAGAAGGTCGGTCCGGAAGCCACTTCCACGCTGGAGGCAGGGGAGGAGACCGAGAGGAAGACAGCCGTCCCGGCCAAGACCACGAGCCCGGCGCAGACCGTATACGCGGTCCTTCTCCACTGACGTACGCGGTCGACAAGGCGCCGGCGGATGGTTAAGGCCATGTAGCACTCCGGTTCGCTGGTGGCCTGTGAGATTGTAGGCCGCTACGAACGCGGTGGCAAATCAGCCGGCGCGCCTCCGCCTGCCGGCGAGGAGTTGCTCGATCATGCGGTCGGCGATTGCAGTGGCCGGAACATGGTAGTCACCCGACCGGATGAGATCGTGGATGGCCTGCAGGCGAGCAGGCGCAGCAGGACCGACCTGACTCCTTGTCGGGCCAGAAGCGCCGGGAGATTGGTTCTGTCGTATGTTAGCGTTCATGCCGCCATTGGGTATCGGTGTCTGGCTGTGTTCACTCATGCTATGCTTCTTATCGGCCGGAAGCAGCGAATGGTTTACACGCAGAGTGCAATCCTGCAACCGGTCGCGACAGGGCAGAGGGGTCGAACAAGTGGCTATCAAGCTCATCAGTATTGACGAAGCCAGGGCTCGGGTGCTGGCTGAAGTCTTTCCACTGCCGGTGGAAGCGCTGCCTTTGGCAGAGGTGCTGGGCAGGGTCCTGGGCGAGGAGATAGTCGCCTCCCACAACGTTCCTCCGTTCGACAATGCCGGCATGGACGGCTTCGCCGTGAGAGCCGTCGACATAGTCGACGCGACTGCCGCCACCCCGGTCCCCCTGCAAGTGCTGGAGACGATCCCCGCGGGTCATGTCGCCACGCGTGCGCTTGGCCCCGAACAGGCGACCAAGATCATGACGGGAGCTCCCATCCCGGAGGGCGCCGACGTAGTCGTCCAATCCGAGATGACGGAGGAGGCGGATGGCCGGGTCTTGGTCTTCGAGGCGGCGAAGAGAGGCAGGAACATCAGACGGGCGGGAGAAGACGTGGAGGCGGGCGACCGGGTGCTCGGCCCCGGCAGCGTCCTTGGCCCCGCCGAGATAGGGCTGATCGCCAGCTTGGGTCATCCCACGGTGCAGGTCCACCAGCGTCCCCGCGTGGCTGTACTGTCGACCGGCAGCGAACTGGTCGAGGTCGACCAGTCTCTTGGCCCGGGGCAGATCCGCAATTCCAACAGCTACTCCCTCCGAGCCCTCTGCCAGCAGATGGGCATCGAGCCCACCATGCTGGGCATCGTGCCCGACGACTACGACGCGACCAGGGACTTGGTCCAGAAGGGGCTGGGCTACGATGTGCTGCTCACCACCGGGGGAGTCTCGGTGGGTCAGTTCGACTTCATCAAAGACATCCAGGACGAGCTCGGCGTGCAGCGCAAGCTATGGGGCGTCGCGATGAAGCCGGGCAAGCCGCTGGTGTTCGGGGTCCGCGACCACACTCTGGTGTTCGGTCTCCCGGGCAATCCTGTGTCGGCCATGGTCTCGTTCGAGCTCTTTGTCCGTCCGGCTCTGCTGCGCCTGATGGGGCACGCGAAGACCGTCAAGCCGCTCTATCAGGCCGTGATCTCCGAAGACGCGTCGAACCCCGACGGGCGGGTGTACGTGGTCAGGGTGAGGGCCTGGCGGGAGGAGGATACGTGGCACGTCAGCGCCACGGGCGCGCAAGGCTCCGGCATACTGCGCTCCATGGTGGGCGCCAACGGACTGGTCTTCATACCGGGAGGACCGCGAGGCGTCAAAGCCGGAGAGAGGGTCGATTTCCTGCTCCTGCGCGAGGATCTGCAGGCGCCCTGACCGCGATCCTCTGCCGCTCCGCACGGAAGCCGGCCCCTCGTGCTTCGAGGTTGCCCCGGCCGGTGGACGGCGATACAATAAGGATGATGAGGAAGTCTATTCGACAGTGCCGCGGGAGTGATGCAGTCGGAATACCCGTGGCGGTGGTCGGAGCGGCTTCGAGGGGCCTAGCAGCCAGCGCTGCTGGGCTTTTTTTCTCGGTCTTCACAGTGATCCCCTAGCCAGGAAAGGAGATCTCATGGCCAACCACTTCACCCCCGAGGAACTGGCACAGGAGCTGGGCACAGCCACCCGGGATGTCATCGAGCTCTGTGTCAGGGAAGGCATCCCCATATACAAGGGGAAGGTCGACAGGAGTCTCCTCACGGCGGTGATGAAGGCCAAGGGTATCCAACTTCCCAAGACCCAGGTGGCCACAGTCTAGATTGTAGTCCGGTCTGAGGGACGGGCGCTCTCGCATGAGAGCGCCTAGGTCAGAAGGACGCGCCGCGCTTCTTTCACGAGCCGGTTCTTGAACGCCTCGCGCTGCGCCGGGTGGCTCTCCGGTCCGGGTATCGGTAGCTTGGGCGTATGGTCTGATTCGTAGAACCAGCGTCGCACGGCCAGGAGCAGGTCGAGTTGACTCTGCGGCACCGCCACCAACGACAGGGGAGAGGCCTCCGGCAACGAAGTGCTCGGCCCCCAAAGAGGCTCAAGCAAGGCCGCCACCCCATCATCGATCGCGTCAGGATGCAGCGATACCGCGTGACGCAGCGTCCCATCCCACACCAGGTTCAGGCGGACCGAGGGTCCGCCCCCGTTGCCGTGCTCAGGCCAGAGACCGGCGAAGCGGAGTCGCCTTGCTTCGACCAGAGATGCGTACGAGCGCCGGACGCTCAACAAGTGTTCGCACGCCTCTTTCAAGGAACGGGCCTCCTCGTAGCGCTGCTGTCTCGACAGGGACCGCACCACCTCATCGGCTCTCTCCAGCGGGTCGGGAAGGTCTGAGTGGGCGTTGCCCGCGAGCCACCGGACGAGGGTCATGACGATCTCGTCGTGTTCCCTCCTCACCTGAGGGTCGCCTGAACAGGGCGCCAGGCACCTGGAGCGATTTCCGCGCACGCACGGGCGGCCGTCAGGGCGGCGGGGGCAGCGCCGGATCGGGTAGCAGCGGGTCAGAAGGTCGAGGGCCGCGTTGAGTCGTGCCCGCCCGCGGAAGGGACCCAGCACCAGTGGCTGCCGCTCCGGTCGTTCTCCGCGCTCTGGGTCGTCAAGCCACCTGGGGGCTCGTCGCGTGGTCGAGAGAGTGAGACCTGATCGTCCGCCGACGGCCTTGATGTAGGAGTACGTCTCGGGATGAGTGCCGTGCAGGTTGCACGAAGGACGATGCTCCAGGATGAGTCGCTGTTCGTGCACCACCGCCTCGAGAGGCGTGACGGTCTCTTCCCAGTCGATCTGCTCGACCAGCCGCACGGCCTGACGAACCTTTCGGGCGTGGTTCGCGCTCGCCACGAAGTGCGACCTCACTCGTTCACCCAGGCGGTCGGCCTTGCCGATGTAGAGCGTGCGTCCGTCCTTGTCCAGGAAGCGGTACGTACCCGGACTCCTGGGTAGATCGCGGGTGAGGCCCAGCTTCTCGAGCGTGGTGCGCGACGAGGGGTTCAGGTACGCACGTAGCTCACCGAGGCGGGTGATGCCGTGCCCCTGGAGGCGACCCACCAAGGTCACGAACACATACCCGGCGGCCTGGGCGTCGGCCAGCGCGCGATGACAGGCCCCGACCGGCGAGCCCAGAGCCTCCGCCACCGTCTGAAGACGGTAGTTGGGTAGACCAGGCGCCAGCGCCCGCGCCAGCGGCAGAGTGTCGATAGCACCTTCTCCAAGACGGCGCCCCTTCAGGCGTTGGAGTTCATAGTTCAGGAATCCCACATCGAAGGGAGCATTGTGGGCCACCACCACCGCCCCCTCGAGGAACTCCATGAGAGACGGCATGACCTCCTCTATGCGAGGAGCATCGGCGACCATGCTCTGAGTTATGCCGGTGATGCGAGAGATCATGGGTGGGATGGGCCGCATGGGATTGACCAAGGTCCCGAAATGTCTCACTTCCTGGAAGCCCTCTATCCGCACCGCCCCGACCTCGGTGATCTTGCCGCTCCCCGCTCGTGCCCCGGTGGTCTCCAGGTCGAGCGCCACGAAGGGCACCTCCGCGAGATCAGGATCCGCCACCTCCCAATGCCGCAGCGAGATCAGGTCGGTGGCGCCCGAGTCCCAGGAGAACCGGCGGTCCTGGCGGACCAGGGCGCACAGGATCTCGCGGCAGATCTCAGATGGAGCGCCGGGGGAAGCGATCAGCGACCTGGCCGCCTCCACGGCGTCCATCGGCTCTCCACGCACGAGCAAGGTCTCGTGGAGTTGGTCGGCCACTCTCAGGGAGAGTTGTAGCTGCATCTGCGGCCGACTAGATCCCGGAGAGGGCGGGCTTCCTTGAAAAGGGCAGAGTCATCCTGGACAATACTAGCACCCTGAGGCCGGGCACACGGTCAGGCTGCCGAGCGGGGGGAGAGATGCTTGACAGAACCGACATCGAGGCGATCTTGCCGCATAGAGACCCATTCTTGTTGCTCGACCGAGTGACCGAGTTGGTGCCGGGCGAGTACGCGGTCGCCGAGAAGGACCTCACGGCTGGGGAAGACGTGTTCCGCGGACATTTCCCCGGACACCCGGTGTTCCCCGGCGTACTGCAGCTGGAGGCCCTGGCTCAAACAGGCGCGGTCGCGCTTCTGTCCGAGTCGGAGTTCCAGGGAAAGATCGTCCTCTTCGCCAAGGCCGACAACGTGCGTTTCCGTCGGCCGGTGGTCCCGGGGGACACTCTACGGCTGGAAACGCGCCTGACGGAACGCCGTGGGAGGATAGGCAAGGGCGAGGGACAGGCCTTTGTGGGCTCCGATCTCGTCTGCAGCGGCACCCTGACCTTCGCGATCGCCGAGCCCTAGTCCATGCCTCCGAGTGGCTCCGCCCCCCTGCTGGGGCGATCTGTCAGCATCAGTGGCTTGGGCGCCCACGTGCCTGCGAGGGTGGTCACCAACGACGATCTCGCCGCGGTGTTGGACACGTCCGACCAGTGGATCAGGCAGCGCACCGGCATCGTCGAGCGGCGGGTGGTCGACCAGGGCGCGAGTTCGTCCGACCTGGGCATCATCGCGGGCCAGAAGGCTCTCTCCGACGCGGGGATCGACCCTTTGCGCATCGACCTGGTGATCACGGCCACCATCTCACCCGACCGCATCATGCCGGCGACGGCTTCGCGCGTCGCCCTGGAGTGCGGGTGCGGGCGTGCGGGCGCCTGCGATCTGTCGGCCGGCTGCACCGGTTTCGTCTATGCGCTGGCCATGGCCGCCGCCGCAGTGGCGAGCGGCCTCCACGAGCACGTCCTGGTTGTGGGAGCCGAGGCCCTTTCCCGCATCACCGACTGGGAAGACCGCGCCACCGCGGTGCTGTTCGGGGACGGAGCGGGGGCCGTCGTGGTCTCCCCGGGCGACGCGGCGGGCGGTAGGATCTTGGGCTTCGATCTTGGCAACGATGGGTCGGGGGAGGAGCTCCTCATGGTCCCGGCGGGAGGCTCTCGCCTGCCCGCGTCGTGCTCCACCGTGGAGAAACGCCAGCATTTCATCAAGATGAACGGAAAAGAGGTGTTCAAGTTCGCGACGCGGGTGGTCGCAGAATCGGCCGGCCGTGTGCTGGAGCGTTGTGGGCTCGATGTCGACGACGTCGATCTCTTCGTGCCTCATCAAGCGAACCTGCGTATCATCGACTCGGCAGCGGTGAAACTGGGTATCCCCGGCTACAAGGTCTACACCAACGTAGACAGATATGGGAACACGTCGTGCGCCTCCATCCCGCTCTGCCTATGCGACGCGCGGGCGGAGGGCCGGCTGAAGGCCGGCGACCACGTGCTGCTGGTAGGCTTCGGCGCGGGACTCACCTGGGGCGCGTGCTTGATGGAGTGGGGCGGCTCAAGCGCCGTGACTACAGGGAGGGAGTGAGATGGGCCGACTACTCGTGCTGTGCCCCGGCCAGGGGAGCCAGGCGCCCGGCATGGCGGAGCACCTTTGGCAATTCGCCGTCGCCCGCGAGGTCTTCCGAGAGGCGAGCGAGGTGCTGGGTTGGGACGTGGGTGATCTGTGCCGCCACGGATCGATGGAGGAGCTCACTCGCACAGACCGCACGCAGCTCAGCATCCTCACCTGCAGTGTCGCCGTGTGGAGGGTCATGGAGTCGGCAGGTGCCACCTTCGCGGTCGCCGCCGGGCACTCCCTTGGTGAGTACTCCGCCCTGGTCGCCGGCGGCCATATGACTTTCGCCGATGCGCTCCGCGTGGTCGACGTGAGAGGCCGGGGCATGCAGGCCTGCGCCGAGGAACGGGGTGGTGCGATGGCGGCCGTCATCGGCTTGGAGAACGAGACCATCGAGGAGATCTGCTCGCGGATCGCCGACGTGTGGGTGGCCAACTACAACTCCCCGGGCCAGGTCGTGATCTCGGGAACGGTGGAGGCGGTGCGCGCTGCGGGTGAGGAGGCTCAGCAGAAAGGCGCGAAGAGGGTGTTGGCCTTGCCCGTGTCCGGCGCCTTCCACACCCCCTTGATGGCCGGCGCGGCGGAGGCGTTGGCGCAGGCGCTTGGCGAGGCCCGGTTTGTCGAAGGCCCACGCCGGTTCTTCTCCACGACCGAACTGTGCTACCCGGGACCGGACAAGCTGGCCGCGGTGCTGGCCCGGCAGCTCATGTCGCCGGTCCGGTTCACGCAGAGTGTGGAAGCCCTTCTGGGCGGCGCGGAGGCGCCGGACGAGGGGCTCGAGGTCGGTCCCGGCAACGTGCTGACCGGTCTCACGAAACGGATCGCCCGCGACTTCCCCGTGGGGTCCACCGGCGATGGCGGAGCATTGGAAAAGGCGCTCGAGAGGGCTGGGGGTCAGACATGAGCGACGGGGAAAGATCCTTGGAAGGCCGGGTGGCATTGGTGACCGGCGGGGCTCGGGGGATAGGGCGGGCCATCGCCCTGCGGCTGGCCCAGGATGGGGCGAAGGTAGGCATCGTCGACCTCACCGATATCGGCGCGGACACGGCTCTGGACATCGAACGGGCGACAGGACGGGCCACCACCTTCATCAAGGCCGACATCTCCAAGGAAGCCGAGGTCCGGGCGGCCGTCGCGGCCATCGAGGACGCGCTGGGGCCGGTGGATATCCTTGTGAACAACGCGGGGATCACTCGGGACAATCTGCTCGTGGTGATGGATGAAGCCGATTGGGACGCCGTGCTCGCCGTGAATCTCAAGGGAGCCTTTCTGATGAGCAAGGCGGTGATGCGCGGCATGATCAAGCGCCGCCGGGGATCCATCGTGAGCATCTCCAGCGTGGTCGGCCGCCGTGGCAACGCGGCCCAGACGAACTACTCGGCCGCCAAGGCCGGGCTGATAGGGCTGACCAAATCGCTGGCCAGGGAGGTGGCTTCGCGCAACATCCGGGTGAACGCGATCGCGCCCGGCTACATCGAGACCGAGATGACGGCGGCGTTGCCCGAAGCGGCGCGCAACGCGATCGTCCAGCAGATCCCGTTCGGCCGCATCGGCGACCCCGAGGCCGTGGCAGACGCCGTAGCCTTCCTGGCCGGTGACTCGGCCTCGTACATCACCGGTGCCGTGTTGCCCGTGGACGGCGGGCTGGGCATCTAGAGCAAAGGGGAGGTGACAGACATGAGCGTTGTTTCGAGGACCATCGAACTCAAGCGGGTCGTCGTCACGGGAGTGGGTGTCGTGTCGCCCGTCGGCATCGGCAAGGAGCCGTTCCTCGACTCGCTTCTGGCGGGCCGCTCCGGCGTGAAGCTCATCGAGCGTTTCGACACAACAGACTTCCCGGTCAAGATAGCAGCCGAGATCCGCGACTTCGACCCGTCGTCGTTCATCGACAGGAAGTGGGCCCGGCGCATGGATCTCTACGCCCAGTACGGGACCTCGGCGGCCACAATGGCATTGGAGGACTCCGCGTATCCGGTGGATGAAGACCCCTACGCGGTGGGCGCGTTGATCGGGTCCGGGGTGGGCGGTCTCTACACGTTCTACGATCAGATCGGCGTCCTTCTGGAGAAGGGACCGGATCGAGTCAGCCCCTTCTTCATCCCCATGATGATCCCCAACATGGCGTCGGCCTGCAGCTCCATCCTCCTGGGACTCAAGGGTCCGGTCAACGCCACGTGCACGGCTTGCGCAGCCGGGACCATGGCTCTCGGCGACGCCTTCTCGCTCATCCGGCGGGGAGATGCGACGGCCATGTTCGCCGGCGGCGCCGAAGCGGCCGTCAACCAGGTGGGCATGGCGGCGTTCGCAGCCTGCCGGGCCATCTCCGCGCGAAACGACGAGCCTGAGACGGCCAGCCGCCCGTTCAGTATGGGTCGCGACGGGTTCGTGATGGGCGAAGGCTCAGGCGTACTCGTGCTCGAGGAGATGGAGCACGCCGTCAAACGGGGAGCACACATCTACGCTGAGATGGTGGGCTACGGCATGACCGCGGACGCCTTCCACCTCACCGAGCCCGACGAGACCGGCGAGCCGGCGGGACTGGCTATGACCAGGGCCCTGCGCGACGCGGACATCGACCCCTCCGAGGTCGACTACGTGAACGCGCACGGCACGTCCACCCCACTCGGCGACGTCATGGAGACCAGAGCCATCAAGTCGTCTCTCGGGAATCATGCATACAAGGTGATGGTGAGCTCCAACAAGAGCATGTTCGGCCACTGCCTGGGGGCGGCAGGCGGTCTGGAGGCCGCGGCCACCGTCCTCTGCATGGAGGGGGGCAAGGTGTCGCCCACCATCAACCTTGAAGAGCCGGACCCGGACTGCGACCTCGACTACGTTCCTAATGTGGCTCGGGAGGCGGCGGTCGAGGTGGCCATGTCGAACAGCTTCGGCTTCGGCGGGCACAACGCCGCCATCGTATTCCGCAGGTGGGATGGCTAAGTACGTCACCATACAGGTTCCCCGGAGAGAACCGCCGCCCGAGCCGGAGGCCGCGGGCGAGCAGTGCAAGAAGTGCGGCGCGTCCCTGGAGAAGGGCGAACTAGAGCGGAATCTACGGGTATGCCCTCACTGCTCGTATCACTACCCGCTGCCCTCGCACGAGCGGATCGCCCTGCTGGCCGACAAGGGCAGCGTGAGCTTCGTGGGCGAGGAGGTCCGCGCGGTCGACCCCCTCGAGTTCGTCGACCTGCAACCCTACCCGGAGCGCCTGTCGAAAGCGCAGATGCAGACGGGTCTGAGCGAAGCTTTCTTGGCCGCGCGATGCGATGTCTCGGGGTGCCCGACGGCGCTGGGAGTTCTCGATTTCCAGTTCTTGGGCGGATCGATGGGGTCGGTGGTCGGTGAGCGCTTCTACAGGCTGGCCCAGACCGCCGTGGAGGAGCGTAGACCCATGGTGATCGTCGCAGCCTCGGGCGGGGCGCGGATGCAGGAAGCGCTGTTCTCCCTCATGCAGATGGCCAAGACGGTGGTCGCTGTGCAGCTGGTGGGCAAGGCCCGGCTTCCGTACATCACGATCCTCACGCATCCGACCACCGGCGGCGTGTTCGCCAGCTTCGCGACCGTGGCCGACATAATCCTTGCCGAGCCGGGCGCACTCATGAGCTTCTCTGGCCCCCGCATCATCGAGCAGACGACCCGGGAGAAGCTGCCACCCGGTTTCGGTTCGTCGGAGTCGCAACTCACTCACGGCCAGGTCGACATGGTTGTCGACCGGCGGGAGATGAAGGACAAGCTGGCGCAGATCATCGGCTTCTTGATGGGGGGCGGTACCCATGGCTGAGCGCCGAAGCCCTGAGGCCGCATGGCAGGCCGTCCAGCTGGCGCGGCATCAGGAACGGCCGCAGACACTCGACTACATCGCGCAGGCGCTGCCGGACTTCCTCGAGCTAAGGGGCGACCGGCTCCACGGCGACGACAGGGCCGTCATCGGTGGCCTCGCCACTCTGGGGAAGCGTCGCATCGTCCTGATCGGGCACCAGAAAGGGCATACGCTGGCGGAGCGCCAGGAACATAGCTTCGGCATGGCCAGGCCCGAAGGCTACCGCAAGGCCATGAGGCTCGCCCGTCTGGGCGAGAAGTTCGGCCTCCCGGTGGTGACCCTGGTCGATACCTCAGGGGCGTATCCCGGCAAGGACGCTGAAGAAGGGGGCCAGGCGGGGGCCATCGCCCGGAGCATCGAGCTCTTCGCCAACCTGGAGGTCCCTACCGTGACCGTCATCATCGGTGAAGGCGGGTCGGGGGGCGCTCTGGCAATGGCCGTCGCCGACCGGGTTCTGATGCTGGAGAACTCCATCTTCTCGGTGATCTCGCCTGAGGGTTGCGCCGCTCTGGTGTGGCGTGATGCTGCCGAGGCGCCTCGAGCTGCGGCCGCGCTGCGCCTCGTGGCGGATGACCTGCTCGAGATCGGTCTCATCGATGCCGTGATCCCCGAGCCTCCCGGCGGTGCGCATACCGACCACCGGGCGACCGCCAAGAGGGTCATGCATCAGGTACAGCTGACCCTGAGGGAGTTGGAGCAGATGGACCCTGCGGAAAGGCTCCGCTCGAGGTACGAGAAGTACCTGAAGATGGGGCGCTACGCGGTAGCGAACTCCAGGTAGGGTAACCAAGCGTCCGGCACCACCCGCTGTGAAGCGAATACGTAGTCACCGGGCAACGGGGGGCGAGGTCTCCGCGACACCGACATACCCACCTCCGATGGCAGGCACGCTCCCTTGCGCACGTTGCACGGGGCGCAAGACGTGATCACGTTCTCCCAGGATGTCGTCCCGCCCCGGCTTCGAGGGACGATATGGTCGACGGTGAGGTGTTGGGTGCTGCCGCAGTACTGGCAGCGATACCCGTCCCTGGCGAGCACCGCCCGGCGCGACAGACGCCTGCTCTCGGCGCGGGGAAGCTTCACGTAGCTGCTCAGCCGGATGACCAGGGGCACACGAACGCTGGCCCTCTCCGATCGCAGAACCCCTCCGTTGGTCTCCACCATCTCCGCCTTGCCTTTGAGCAGGAGGACGACGGCGCGGCGTGTCGAGCAGACGTTCACCGGCTCGTAGGTAGAGTTCAGTACTAGCACCTTGCGTGGCACGCTCATCCCCCACCGGAGCTTTTGGTGACATTCTAGCCAAATGGGGTGCGGTCCGTCAGCGCTGCTCCCATCCGGCCATGCTGCTAGAATCCGGTCATGGCGGATGACGACCTCTTCAGCGATGGTCTGCGGGCGGATCTCTCCCAGCACGCTCCACTCGCCGCGCGCATGCGGCCGAGACGCCTTGAGGATGTTGTCGGCCAGGAACATCTGCTCGGTGAGGGGGCCGCCCTCCGAGTGGCCATCGATACCGGGACGGTCGGCTCGATGGTCTTCTTCGGCCCCCCAGGCACCGGCAAGACCACGGTGGCTCGTCTCGTGGCGTCCGAGACCGGCTCTGTGTACGAGGAGCTCTCCGCCGTCAGTTCGGGAGTGGCCGAAGTACGTAAGGTCATCGAGCAGGCGCGGCACCGTCGCGCCCAGGCCGGCCGTCGCACGGTGCTCTTCATCGACGAGATACACCGTTTCTCGAAGGCGCAGCAGGACGCCCTCCTGCATGCCGTGGAAGACGGGATAGTGACTCTGGTCGGCGCCTCCACCGAGAACCCGTACTTCGAAGTGATCCCCGCCCTCATCTCTCGCTGTGAGCTGTACGAGTTCCATCCTCTGTCGCGAGACGGTATCCACCGTCTTCTGGACCGTGCTCTGGCCGGCGCGGAGCACCGGTCAGCTCCGGGTGGCGGCAGGGTGGATGTAGGGGAGGAGGCGCTTGATCTGATCGCCGACGCCAGTCTGGGGGACGCGCGACGCGCGTTCACGATCCTTGAGCGCTCGCTCGTTCTGGCCTCGTCGAGGGGGCTCGCGCGACTGGACGAGGCCACGGTCCAGGAAGCGGCTCAGCGCAAGCTGGTGCTGTACGACAAGGGAGCCGACGCCCACCACGACGTCATCTCAGCCTTCATCAAGAGCCTTCGCGGCTCCGACCCGGACGCCGCCCTCTACTATCTGGCCGTGATGCTGACGGGCGGTGAAGACCCGAAGTTCATCGCCCGCCGTATGGTCATCTTC
>ENA-UOUL01003996-UOUL01003996.1-bioreactor-metagenome-genome-assembly--contig:-NODE-3996-length-14223-cov-3.897922_pt1 | contig 14223 bp, 6 predicted proteins | sample MGYA00249838_ERZ747220 | MGnify/ENA primary metagenome ERZ747220 (study PRJEB28778, sample SAMN05720191) | bioreactor metagenome | isolation source: Anaerobic biogas reactor | place: USA:Washington...
CGTCCGGTTTCTGCGACGGCAGTGAGGACATCCTGGTAGAGCGGCTCACCCGCACTACCAGGTTCCTTACAGCGGTCAAGCGCCGTGATGATTTTCGTGGTGGCTGGAATCGCGGCCATCAGGTGCTCGATGCTGAACGGCCGGTAGAGACGCACCTTAATCACGCCGACCTTCTCGCCGCAGCAGTCTGCCAGTTCATGGGCCGTCTCATGCGCAATGTCCGCCGCAGAGCCCATCAGCACGATCACGCGTTCTGCATCCGGCGCGCCGACGTAGTCGAAGAGCTTGTATTCACGGCCGGCGAGTGCCGAAAACTTGTCCATTTCATCCTGGACGATTTGTGGAACGGACAGGTAGAAGGGGTTGGATGCCTCGCGGGCCTGGAAATAGACATCCGGGTTCTGGGCGGTGCCACGGATGACGGGGCGTTCGGGGGTCAGGCCACGCTGGCGGTGGGCCAACACCAGGTCGTCGTCCATCATGGCGCGAATAACATCGTCATCCAGCTCTTCGATCTTGCGGATTTCGTGGCTGGTGCGGAAACCATCGAAAAAGTGCACGAACGGCACCCGGGACCGCAAGGTAGCGGCCTGGGAAATCAGGGCCAGATCCATGACTTCTTGCGGATTGTTGGAGCAGAGCATAGCCCAGCCGGTAGAGCGTGCCGACATCACATCGCTGTGATCGCCGAAGATGGACAGGGCATGCGCGGCCAGCGCACGGGCGGCAACATGAAAGACCGTCGAGGTCAACTCTCCGGCGATCTTGAACATGTTGGGGATCATTAACAGGAGGCCCTGCGATGCGGTGAAGGTAGTGGTGAGTGAGCCGGTCTGCAGCGCACCGTGTACGGCGCCGGCCGCCCCACCCTCCGATTGCATCTCAACCACCAGGGGCACCGTGCCCCAGATGTTCTTGCGGCCTTCAGCACTCCAGGCGTCTGCCCATTCGCCCATATTGCTGGACGGCGTGATTGGATAGATCGCGATGACCTCGTTGGTCTTGTGGGCAACATAAGCTGCGGCTTCGTTGCCGTCAATCGTCACAATGCGACGTTGTGGCATGTGCATTCCTCCGAATGGTAGGTGGGCTTAGACTAAGATACGCGCCGGGCTACAGATCAGCGTGGAACTCGATGGAGGCAGCAACCTGTCTGTGGCCGTGCGAAAGAAATCCAAACTGCGCGACAAAACGGATCCCGCCTCCGCGGGATCAGATGCTGGCACAAGAGTTGCTTTTTCAACAGAATAAGGATAACACCTTATGTTTGGTGAGGGTATGACACGCGTCATGTCACACTTTTTTGGACGAACGTCGCCCTTCCGGACGCGACAGCGGGCTGCCAGCTCACGTATTAACTTCATTGACAAACCTCGGTCCTGATGATTCAATCCCTTCAGGAGGGAAAACATGAGCGGCACTACCGCGTCTGGTCAAGCGCCCAGCGCCCTGGAAAACTTCTCCTTGCCGGTTCGTCGCTGGTTCGAGGCCAATTTCGGTGAGGCGACACCGCCACAGGCCGAGGGCTGGCCGGCGATCGCGCGCGGCGACCATACGCTCATCCTCGCACCCACCGGCTCCGGCAAGACCCTGGCGGCCTTCCTGTGGGGCATCGACGATATCTATCGAGAGCTGCAATCGAGCGCGGCACAGGGCGTGCGCCTGCTCTACATCTCGCCCCTCAAGGCGCTGAATAATGACATCGAGCGCAACCTTCGCGCACCTTTGGCAGGCATACGCTCAGAAGCTGCCCGGCTTGATCAGCCGCTGCCTCCGCTGCGCGTTGCGGTGCGAACGGGCGACACGCCCGGCCATGCGCGTACTGCGATGGTGAGGCAGCCGCCTCACATCCTGATTACCACCCCTGAATCGCTCTACCTCATTCTTACCAGCCCGCGCGGCCGGGAAATGCTGCGCACGGTGCGCAGCGTCATCGTTGACGAAATCCATACCCTTGTCGGCGAGAAGCGTGGCGTCCATCTGGCGCTCAGCCTTGAACGACTGGAGCATCTCGCGGGTCATCCCATTCAGCGTATCGGCCTTTCAGCCACGATCCGGCCGCTGGAAGAGGCAGCACGTTTCCTGGGTGGACAGGACGACCTCGGCCAGCCGCGACCCGTCACCATCGTGAATACGGGGTACAAGAAAGCACTCGACCTCCAGGTTGTGATGCCCGTCGAGGACTTCCGTGATCTGCCCGGTGGATCTATCTGGCCATCGGTCATCCCGCAAGTGCTCGGCGATGTGATGCGACATCGCACCACCCTCATCTTCGCCAACAACCGGCGCCTGGCAGAACGCACGGCGGACCGCCTCAACGCACAGATCGAAGCCGAGCGCTCCGAGGAAATTGAGCCCGGCTCCACCGAGGCCCTTGCACCCGACGGTGTCATGCGCGACAAAGGCATCTTCGCCATCGGCGCAGAAGGCCCCATCAAGGCGCACCACGGCAGCACATCTAGAGAATCCCGGCGCGAAATGGAGGAGGCGCTGAAGGCGGGCAAACTTCCCGCGTTGGTTTCAACCGGCACGCTGGAATTGGGCATCGATATCGGTGCGGTCGACCTGGTGGTGCAGCTTCAGGCGCCGCGCAGTGTCGCCCAGGGCTTGCAGCGCGTGGGCCGGTCGGGTCACCTGGTCGGCCAGACCAGCAAAGGACGTATCTACGCCACCCACCAGGAGGACCTGGTGGAGGCTGCGGCCGTGGTGCGCGGGATGCTCGACGGCGCGGTGGAACCTACGAAGGCGCCGGCGAACGCGCTCGACGTCCTCGCGCAGCAGATTATCGCTGCGGTTGCCGTAGATGAATGGGATAGCGGCGCACTCTATAACCTTGTGCGCCGCGCCTATCCCTATCGTGACCTCTCTCTCAGTGCATGGGAGTCAGTTTTGTTCATGGTTTCTGGCCGGTTCCAGGCCTTCGGCGGTCCAGGGCACGCCTCGCTACGGGCGCGCATCGCGTGGGATCGGACGAACGATCGCCTGGCCCCGCTGCCCGGTACGCGGCTCCTGGCTCTCTCGAACGCGGGCACGATTCCGGATACTGGCGCCTACGATGTGTACCTGGCGGACGGCAAGACGAAGGTCGGCACGCTGGACGAAGAGTTCATCTTCGAGACGCGCCCCGGCGATGTGTTCATGCTGGGTTCCAGTGTATGGCGGGTGCAGGCGCTGGAGAACGACCGGGTGGTCGTGGAAGGTGCAGCTGGCCACTTGCCGCGAATGCCTTTCTGGAAGGGCGACTATCCCTGGCGGTCCTATGAGCTGGGCGTGCGCATCGGCCAGCTGCGCCGCGCGGTTGCAGACGAGATCCGGCGGCGGGGGGATGACCGCGAAGGGGTGATCAGGTGGCTGCGCACTGAGTTTAGCCTGGACCTCAACTCGGCGCGCACCCTGCTCGACTACGTCAACCGCCAGGTGGAGGCGCTCGGTGCGATCTCCGCGGACGATACGATCATCGTCGAGACGTTCTTCGATGCAGTCGGCGAGGCGCGGGTCGTGGTCCACTCCCCCTTCGGCGGACGGATCAACGGCGCCTGGTCGCTGGCCCTGGTCGATGCGCTCAAGGAGCGCACCGGCATAGCGGTCGAAAGTATGGTAAGCGATGACGGCATCCTCCTGCGCTTCCCCGGCGCGGTGCTGGGGGCCGACGACTCGGCTGCACTGGCTGCGGGCATGCCACACGAGGCCGCGTTCGCAGGCATCGACCTGTCCATACCCGGGCGGATCGTCGCGGAGATGTCGCCGCGCGAAGCACGGCAGCGCATCCTGCGCGAGCTTCCCAATTCGGCTGTGTTCGGCGCGCGGTTTCGTGCCAACGCGGCCCGCGCGTTGCTTCTGCCTCGTTCGCGCGGCCATAAGCGTACGCCATTTTGGCTGCAACGGCTCAAGGCGCGTGATTTGCTTGCGACGGTCCGCAGCCTGCCCGAATTTCCACTGATGGCTGAGACTTATCGGGATTGTCTGCGCGACGTGATGGACATGGGTCATCTCGACGAGCTGTTGGCGGACATCGAAGCTGGCCGCGTCAAGGTGATGCCCGTACAGACGCGCGTCCCCTCGCCCCTGGCCGCCGGGCTGCTCTACCAGTTCATAAGCACCTACATGTACGAGTGGGACACCCCCAAGGCCGAACAGCAGTTGCAGTCCCTGGCCCTGAGACGGGAGTTGGTGGAGGATCTGCTCGAGGGTTCCGATTCCGGACGGCTGCCGCTCAGGCCGGAGGCGGTCGAGCACGTTATCGCCGATGCGGGCCACACGGCCGGTCAGCGCCGGGCGCGCACTGCCGATGAGCTGGCTGTGCTCCTCCTTGAGTTGGGCGACCTGACTCAAGTGGAGATTGCTGAACGCAGTGCGTCCGACCCGCGACCATGGCTCGCCGAGCTGGCCGAGCGCGGCACGATCGTTCGCCTGGACGCCGCCGCCACTCGTGGTGGTGGCGAACCTCGCTGGGTCTCCGCCGAAGTGGCCGGCGAGTATGCGGCCCTGTATCCTGGGCTGAGCCACGAAGTGGCGGAGTCGAAGGACGCTCAAGACTCTCATCTTGAATCCATCCTGTGCCGCTGGCTGCGCTGGTCTGGCCCTGTCACGCGGCCAGCCATCCTCAGCCGTTACCCCTTCGCGCCGGACTTGCTGGATGCCACGTTGGACCGGCTGCTTGCCGGTCATACGATAGTGCAAGGCCATTTTTCGGCGGAGGGCGGCGAGCCAGAGTATTGCGACCGGCAGCTGTTCGAACAGCTCTACCGCCGCACCCTTACCTTGCTCCGCCATGAAGTGCAGCCTGCGCCCCTGGCAGCCTACCAGGCTTTCCTGTTGAGTTGGCAAGGGGTCGGGCCGGCGCAGCCAACTGAGGCACGCAGTCTGGATCAAGCCATGCGGCAGCTGCGCGGCCTGGCGCTGCCCGCGGTGGCGTGGGAGCGAGAGGTGCTGCCGGCCCGCGTCTTACGCGATGGTTGGCGCGACCTGGACCGGCTGGTGCAGACCGGAGAGTACGCCTGGGTTGCTGCGGGCAGTGAGGGCGGCCGCGCAGATGTGCGCTTCATCGCGCGCCGTGAGGGCAGTCTCTTCCTGTCGGACCTGCCGAACGCCTTGCCTCCGGGGCCTGCGGGTGACGTGGTCGACTACCTTAGGGCCGAGGGTCCCTCGTTTTTCGCCGACATCCAGGGAGGCACTCGACTGGGCGCGGGGGCACTGCGGGACGCACTCCGGCAGTTAGCCCTGGCTGGAGTGCTCACGGGCGAGGATCTCTGGGCACTGGCAGCCGTGCTGCGGGTGCGCGGCGGGCCGGCCGAGCCGCGACCCCTGAGCGCGCTCGAGGAGGACCTGGCAGCCCGCCTCTCTCAGGGGGGTGGTTCCCGGTCGTCTCGACCGGTCGGCCGTGGGCGGAGTGGTGCGGCCATGTCGCAGCACCGCTACCGCGATCTCAGGCGGAGCATCGGGCAGCGACTGGACGCTGAAGCGGAATGGGAACAGGCCTGGACGGGCCGGTGGTCGCTGGTGAACAGGTCTGCGGTCATGGGACCTGCCCTGCGGGCGGATGAGCGAGGCATGGGCCTTGCCCGGCTTGCCCTGGATCGCTACGGGATCATCACACCGGAGATCATCGCGCGGTTTGAGAACCGTTGGGCGTGGACCGGCGAGGAAGCGAGTGCAAGGCCCGTACGGGAACTTTGGGAAGGCCGCAAGATGCCGGATGGACCGTCTGAGCTTTACGCGCCGCACGAGACGCCCTGGAGCTGGGGTGAGCTGTCGGAACAGCTGCGGCGCATGGAGCTGCGCGGCGAGGTGCGACGGGGGTACTTCGTCAGCGGCCTTTCGGGCGTGCAGTACGCGCTGCCCCAGGCCTTGGAGGCGTTGCGCGATGCGCGGGCCGGGTTGGCGGGAAGCGACGAAGTGGTCGTCCTGTCTGCACTCGATCCAGCCAACCTGTACGGCGGAGATCTCGGGCTGGCCAGCGTTGAAGCTGCAGAGCGGCTGGATGGCGAAGAGGCCGAGGCTGAACGAGGTGAACCCGTCCCTGCAGCCAATTTGTCATCGACCGCATTGCGTTTCGCGCGGGTGCCGTCGACGCATGTCGTCCTGTGGCAAGGGGGGCCGGCGCTGGTCGGCGAGGACAACGGCGCGCGGCTGAGTGCGGCCGAGGTGAGCGACGACGTCTTACGCGAGGCGCTGCAGCGCTACCTGAATCGCTCGGCCGCGCCCCGCCGCGTGGCCATCGAGACGTGGAACGGTGGGCCGGTCATCGGCAGCCGGGGCGAGGCGCTGTTGCGTGAGTTGGGGGCCAGCCGGAGCCCGGCCGGTCTCGACTGGTGGCGGGCGGGGTAAGGCGCCGGTCTCGACGAGCGATCGCGCAGGCCGACAGGCCTGCGAACGAAGCCAGACGCGAACGTGCCGGGCACTTCGCCAGTGCCCGGCACGTGACAATCTGTTGACTTGCTATCTTCCGCGTTCCCCTCGCACGTACGGCAACCCTAGCGCAGCCGGCGCGCCCATGCGTTTCTTCATGGCCGCGCGTGAGCCGATCACCAGGATGATGATCGTCAGCGCATAGGGCAGCATCTGCAGGAAGAAGCCCGGGCTCTGGAAACGGAAGGGATTGGGGAACCACAGGAGCATTGTCGGCCCCTGCAGGTCCAGGATCAGCCGCCGCAGCGCGCCGAATGCGTAGGCGCCGGCCATCGCCCGCCACGGATTCCACTGCGCGAAGATCACCAGGCCGATCGCAATCCAGCCCTGGCCGGCCGTGGTCATTTCGCTGAACCAGCCGGGCGAAATGGCCAGGCTGATGGTGGCGCCGGCCAACCCGGCGAGCAGACCCCCCGCGAACACATAGGCATAGCGAAGACCATAGACACTGATGCCCAACGCATCGGCCGCTGACGGATACTCGCCCACCGCGCGAAGGTGCAGACCGGGCCGTGTCCGGTTGATGTAGTACCAGACCACGGGGGTCAACAGATACCCGAAGTAGACCAGCACGCTGTGGTTGGTGAAGAAGATAGGACCCAGGATCGGGAGGGCCGACAGCCCGGGAACTGTCCAGTTGGGCAGCAGTGCGGTGGTTCCAGCCTTGCTCAAGCCTTCGCCCAGGACAAGACTGAGACCAACTCCGACGAAGTTAGTGGCCAGACCGCTGACGACCTGATCGGCCTGAAAACTGATGGTGACGACTGCGTGCAGCAGGCTGAGCGCACCCGCGGCCAACATCGCGATCAGCAGCCCTAGCCAGGGATTGCCCGTGCCGACGGTCACCTTGAACGCGAACATCGCGCCGATCAGCATCATGCCCTCGACGCCCAGGTTCATCACGCCCGAACGTTCGGCCAGGATCTCGCCGATACTGGCGAAGAGCAATACAGTGCCGGTCGCGACGCCGGCCTGGAGGATGACGATCCAGTCGATCATGACTAACCTCCTCAGCGGCGCACGAGCCGGATGCGATACCTGAGCAGCACATCACTGGCGATCACGCAGAACAGGATGATCCCCTGCAACATGCGCGGGATGCCAGACGGCTGGATTTCTCGGCCGGCCAGGAGCAATCCGCCAAACAGGATTGAAACCAGTATCACGGCAACTGGATTCAGCTTCGCTAACCAGGCCACGATGATGCCTGTAAATCCATATCCGGGTGAGATGGCGCCCTGTAACCGGTGCACCACGCCTGAAATCTCGGACATGCCCGCCAGCCCAGCCAGGCCACCCGACAGCATCATCACCAGCACGGTATTGCGGACGATGTTGATGCCGGCATAGTTCGCCGCGCGGGGATTGTCGCCGATCAACCGGATCTCGTAGCCCCACTTGCTGCGGTAGACGATGAACCAGATCACCGCTGCCGCCACGAGGCCGATCAAGATGCCGCCGTGCAGCGTCAGGCCGCTGAAGAACGGCACTTGTTTGGCGTAATCCGTCAACCGGGGCAGCCACGCTGTCCGGGGAAACATGCGGGACATCTGAAAGCCGCCCTCGCTCCACGCTCCGAAGACCCAGAAGAGCACCCAGGATGTGGCGATGTAGTTCATCATCAATGTAGTGACGACTTCGTTGACGTTGAGCTTGGCCTTCAGGTAGCCGGGGATGAAGCCCCACAGCGCGCCGCACAGGAAGCCCGCCAGGGCCATGGCCAGCAACATCAGCGGTCGCGGCGTGGTCGCCGGAAGCAGGGGGATCAGCACAACCGCGCTCGCTCCCCAAGCACCCATGTAGAACTGGCCCTCCGCGCCGATGTTCCACAACCGCATGCGGAATGTGAGTGCGCACGCCAGGCCCACCAGGATCAGCGGCGTGGCCTTCACCAGCGTATCATTGAAAACACCCACGCTGCCGAACGCTGCCTTGAGGATGAACTGGTATGATTTGAGCGGCTGCCCGCCGGCCGCCAGGATCACGATGCCGCCGAGAATCAGCGCCACAATGACCGCGCCGATGGAGGTGGCCGCAGGCAGCCATGCAGGCACACCGAGGCGCCGCTCCAGGCGTAGCGAATTGGGAAACTGAAAACCTTTGGCTGCTGCATTATCGGTGGTCATCGGCTTCCCCCCTGATTGTTTCCAGGCGTTGTCCTGCCATCATCAGGCCGATCTGCTCCAGGGTCGTCTCTTCCGGTTTGACCTCGCCCATGATCTGGCCTTCGTATATCACGGCGATGCGGTCGGACAGGGACATGACCTCTTCCAACTCCTCGGAGAAAAGCAGGATCGCCGTGCCGCGTGCGCGTTCCGCGAGCAAGACCCGCTGAACGGCCTCGATCGCACCCACGTCCAGGCCGCGCGTGGGTTGCACGGCCACAATGATCTTCGGTTGCGCTGACATTTCGCGCGCCAGAATCGCCTTCTGCAAGTTGCCGCCTGAGAGGAGGCGGGCCTGCACGTCGATGTTAGGTGCGGCGATGTCGTAGGCTTCTTTCGATTCCTCTGCCTGCGAGCGGATCACCGGGCGATTCAGCACCCAACCCGTGCTCACCGGCGCTGCCCGATAGCTTTTCATGATCAGGTTCTCGGCCAGGCTCAGGCTGGGTGCGCTGCCTACGCCGGTGCGATCCTCTGGCACATGTGCGATATGCCTTTCGATCGCCTGGCGGGGTGGGCGGTTGATGATATCCTCACCATTGATCAATACGTGACCCTTAGCGCACCTGCGCAGGCCGGTGATCGCCTGCGCAAGCTCGCTTTGGCCGTTGCCAGCCACGCCCGCGATACCCACGATCTCGCCCGCACGCACCTGCAGTGAGAGGTCTTTGAGCGCCGGCAGGCCGCGGTCGTTCTCGGCGCAGGCGCCTTGCACTTCCAACACGACGGGACCGGGAACACCCTCCGGCTTTTCAAGGGTGAAGACAACTTCGCGGCCCACCATCAGCTCAGCAAGTTTACGCTTGCTGACCCCGGCGGTGCTGACTCCTGCGGCCGTGACCCGACCTTGCCGGAGTACAGTTACCCGGTTGGCAATTGCCAGCACTTCATCCAGTTTATGGCTGATAAAGACGATGGAATGGCCGCTGGCCACCATGCCCTTTAGGGTGGTGATGAGTTCTTTGATTTCCTGCGGTGTCAGCACCGCGGTCGGCTCATCCAGGATGAGGACACGTGCACCGCGGTACAGCATCTTCAGGATTTCGACTCGCTGCTGCTCGCCGACACTGAGTTGCCAGATCTTGGCCTTGGGATCAACCTTGAGGCCATACTGTTCCTGCAATGCCAGGATGCGCTTGTCCAGTTCTGCGAGGTTGAGAACGAAACGAGGTGTGTCCAGGCCGAGGATAATGTTTTCGGTGACGGTCTGGGAGGGAACCAGCATGAAGTGCTGGTGTACCATACCGAGACCGGCGGCGATGGCGTCACGAGGGGAACCGAAGCTGACCCGCTTGCCTTCAACGACAATCGTGCCCTCTTCAGGCTTGTAGAGTCCGGCCAGGACATTCATCAGGGTGCTCTTGCCTGCGCCGTTCTCGCCGAGCAGCGCGTGCACTTCGCCCTGGCGCAGATTAAAGTCGACATGATCGTTGGCAAGCACGCCTGGGAAGCGCTTGACGATCCCGCGCATTTCAACAGCATTGACGATTTCGGGCATGCGGCCACTCCTGTCAAGAATAGTGCCTGGTTCATACAAGAAAGCGGGTGATAGGACTTGGCCTGTCACCCGCTTCTTTAGTTAGAGCCGCTTATTTGACCGGTTCAGCGGTAACGCCTTCGGCCCACCACTTCATGCAGTACTTGCATTCCAGGCCTTCTGCGCCGGGCGGGAACTGGTCCAGGTCGGCCTGCTCCATCTTTTCGCCTTCGGGCACTACGATGTTGCCCTGGTTGTCCTTGATCGGGCCTGCAAAGACATCGAAGCGCGTGAACTCGCCCTTCTGCATCTTAGCCAGGGTGTCGCGTACCATCTGCAGCACCTCAGGTGGCAGCTCGGCCGCGCCTTTGGTGGGCTGCTCGCCCTCCATGAAGCCGTAGATGCCCATCGCACCGGCATCCGAATCGAAGTACTCCCAGCCCGCCTTGTAGGTCCCGGCCTTCACTTCCTCAGCGATCTTCAGATAGATGGGCCCCCAGTTCCAGTAAGGCGCGGTGAGACAGCGCTCGGCCTTGCAGGAGCCATACCAGTCGTAGGTGATGCCCCACTTGCCCTTGGCGGTTGCGACATCCGCGACCGCTGGCGTGTCGGCGCCGGTGAACACAACTTGTGCACCTGCATCGAACAGCGAGGCCGCCGAATCCTTCTCGATGATCGGGTCATGCCATGTGTTCAGCCAGCGTACGTCCATGGTGCACTCAGGGCAGGTCTTCTTTGCACCCAACATGAACGCATTACCCAGGCGGAGTTCCTCCGGAATCGGGAAGGTGGCCATGTAGCCCAGTTTCGGGTTGCCGTCCATCTTGGCGCGCGCGCCGGCCAGCATGCCGGCCAGGTACTTCATGTTCTCCATGGCGCCCATCAGGTTGCCGAAGTTGGTGCCGTTGGCCTTGTATCCGGTGAGGTGGATGAACATGGTGTCCGGGAACTCGCTGGCCACGATCTCCATGGGATCCATGAAGCCGAACGAGGTGCCAAAGATCAGCTTGAAGCCCTTGCGGGCCAGGCTGCGGAAGGCCTGCTCGGAGTCGGCGCCCTCGGGCACGTTCTCAACGTAGGCGACGTGCGCGTCGGGCATGTTCTTGGCGATGTAGTCCAGTCCTTCGTAGTGCGACTGGCTCCAGCCGCCGTCATCGTGGGGTCCGATCAAGACCATTCCGATGTTGAACTTGCCCTCGACGATCTCGGGGATCTGAAAAGACGCTTGAGCGGGTGCTGCAGCGGGCTCGGCAGCAACGGGTGCCGCAGTGGGCTCCGCAGCGGCAGGTGCTGCAGTGGGTGCCGCCGCCGGGGCTGGCGCGGGGGCAGGAGTGCAGGCGGTGGCGATCATCGAGATCACCAGGACCAGGGCGATAACGCCCCAAAGCTGCTTACGCATCGAATCTCCTCCTCTTGATGGTTGGCTGCAACAGAAAGGGAGGGTCACGTACATGAGGTGCGCGACTCCCCTGTCGCACCGGTTCATTGTAGCTTGACCTGGCTCGTTGCGCAAATGCCTGTCGCGTATGCTTCATCTGGTTATGGTATAATCGCGTGACCCTGCTCGCCTGTCTTATGGTAGGTGAACGGTCATCCAAGGAGGGCTCCAATGACGGAACTCAACAACTTGATTCGCGTGGCTCGCGGCGATGCGCCGGCAGACCTCGTTCTGCGCAACGCGAAGCTCATCAATGTCTACTCCGGCGAAATCTACCCGGCAGATGTCGCCATTCATAATGCCCGCATTGCAGGGATCGGCAGCGACTACACAGGCGAAAAAATGATCGACCTGAAGGGTGCTTACCTTGCACCTGGTCTTATCGACGCACACGTCCATATCGAAAGCGCAATGGTCGGGGTGCGCCAGTTTGCCGCGGCAGTGGTGCCGCGCGGGGTCACGGCCGTGGTTGCTGACCCACATGAGATCACGAACGTCCTCGGCCTGGACGGCATCCGCTACATGTTCGATCAGGCCAAGTATGGCCGGTTGAGCATGTACGTCATGGTGCCGTCCTGCGTTCCCTCCACGCACATGGCGACCGCAGGCGCCTATCTCGAGGCCAAAGATATTGCCTCTCTGCAGGGCGATCCATGGGTGTTGGGCCTGGGCGAGATGATGAACTATCCGGGTGTGGTGCATGAAGATCAGGATACTCTGGAAAAGCTTGAGGCCTTCAAGACGCGGGTGCTGGATGGCCACGCGCCCGGGCTGACCGACAGGGCGCTGAATGCCTATATTGCCGCAGGCATCGGTTCGGACCACGAGTGCACGACCATGGAAGAAGCGCTTGAGAAGTTGCGTCTCGGCATGTACATTCTCGTGCGCGAAGCCACCAATGCCCATAACCTGGCTCCGCTCCTGCCCATGATCACCCCCGATAACGCGCGCCGCGTTTGTTTCTGCACCGACGATCGTCATCCCGGAGACTTGCTCGATCAGGGCAGCGTCGATCACCTGGTCCGCACCGCAATCCGATCCGGTCTCGATTTGGTCACGGCTATCCGCATGGCCACCCTGAACACAGCCGAGTGGTTCCGGATGTATGACCGGGGCGGTATTCGTCCCGGCAACCGCGCAGACATGATCGTGTTCGACGATCCGCAGGAGTTCAATGTACGATTGGTGATCCGCGGCGGACAGGTCGCGGCCGAGAACGGTAAGATCGTGCCGCTAGACGTGCCCGAGCGGCCATCCTACCTGCGCGGCTCCATGAATATCAACTGGCACACGGTCAACTTTACGATCCCCGCGGAGGGCCGGCGGGCGAACGTGATCGGTGTACGCCCGGATGATCTGATCACGGACAAGCGCGTGCTGGAGATTCCCTCCCAGTCCGGGGTTGCGACCCCGGATTACGAGCAGGACATCGTCAAGATGGCTGTCATTGAGCGGCACATGGCGAGCGGACAGATGGGCAAGGGCTTTGTGCAAGGCCTGGGGATCCGCCGCGGCGCAATCGCCTCCACGATTGCGCACGACCATCATAACCTGATCGTCGCGGGCGTAGACAACGTTTCCCTGACCACGGCTGCGGGTGCGTTAGCCGATATGGGCGGCGGTTTGGCGGTAGCCGATGGGGTGCGCATCCTCGCCCGCCTGCCGCTGCCGGTCGCGGGCCTGATGTCGAACAAGCCGATTGTCGACGTGCGCCGGCAGCTCGACGAGGTCATTGGCGCGGCGCGCACCCTCGGCTCGGACCTCCACGACCCCTTCATGGCGCTCAGCTTCCTCGCGCTGGAGGTGATTCCTCACCTGAAGCTGACCGACCAGGGCCTGGTGGACGTTGACGAGTTCAAGTTCGTGCCGCTCTGGGTAGACTGAACTCAGCCGAACGCGAAACGTAAGGGGTGACTTGCGAAACCTCCGAAGTCTCAGGCCAACCGCAGGTTGGCACGACCTCGGAGGTTTTTGCATCTGGGTTACTGCACAGTGAAGTGTGGTGACAACACCTTCAGAGCGGCTTCGCGTGCCTTCATTGCGAGCTTGGTGGCGTCCCATTCCCAGTACTCGGGACGGAACAGCTCGATGGAGCAGGCGCCATCATAACCGGTGGTCTTCATGTGGCGACATATCTCGTCGAGCGGAACGACGCCCAGCCCCGGCAGCAGTCGGGTCGCATCGCTGATCGCCTCTTTCGGCGTATCCTCGAGGTCGTCGAGATGGAACGCGAAGATCCGTGACGGATCGAGGTCGTCGAGTTCCGTCATCAGGCCGCCGCCGCCGTAGAAATGGGCGCAGTCGACCGTGATGCCGGTGTTGCTGCGTCCGGTCTGCCGCACGATCTCCCAGGCTGCGCGCGGCGTGCGCACCGAGCACCAGCCGAAGCCCAGGAACTCGAAGGAGAGGCCCACACCATGCGGCGCGGCTAGGTCGGCCAGCTCGCGGAGCACCCGCACATACTCCGCAACCACGTCAGCCCACGGCATGTTTCGATCGGGCGTCGGGCTCGGAACAACCACCACGACCGGGCAGCCGATTTCCTCGCAGAGTTCGGAGAGCTGCTTGCAGCGCGCCCGAATCCGGGCGTAGTCCTCGGGGGTGCGAAACGCGATGAACTCGATCGAGTTGATGCTCATCGGTGCAACGCCGTTGCCGTTGAGCAGCATCATCAGCTCTGCGACGGAGTGCGTGGCCAGGTACGTGTCGACTTTGCCGGCCCACAACTCGAGGGC
>ENA-UOUL01003997-UOUL01003997.1-bioreactor-metagenome-genome-assembly--contig:-NODE-3997-length-14223-cov-3.739149_pt1 | contig 14223 bp, 8 predicted proteins | sample MGYA00249838_ERZ747220 | MGnify/ENA primary metagenome ERZ747220 (study PRJEB28778, sample SAMN05720191) | bioreactor metagenome | isolation source: Anaerobic biogas reactor | place: USA:Washington...
CTGGTCGGCGATGTTGGGCTTGTAGGTCACGCCCAGCAGCAGCACGGTCGAACCGCGCAGCGCCTTGCCGTCCTCGTTCAGCTGGTCCTGGATCCGGGAGACCACGTAGGCCGGCATGCCGGAGTTGATCTCCTGCGCCAGCTCCACGAACCGGAACGGGTAGCCGAGGCGGGCCCGCACGTTGTGCGACAGGTAGTTCGGGTCGATCGGGATGCAGTGCCCGCCCACGCCGGGACCGGGGTAGAAGGCCTGGAACCCGAAGGGCTTGGACTTGGCCGCCTCGATGACGTCCCACAGGTCGATGCCCAGCTCGTGACAGAACCGCGCCATCTCGTTGACCAGCGCGATGTTGATGTGCCGGTAGGTGTTCTCGAGCAGTTTGGCCGTCTCTGCCTCGCGCGTCCCCTTGGCCCGCACGATCGTGTCCACGAACCGCCCGTAGAACTCCGCGGCCGCCTCGGTGCACGTCGGGGTCTGCCCACCCACGACCTTCGGGGTGTTCTTCGCGCCGAACTTCTCGTTGCCCGGGTCGATCCGCTCCGGCGAGAAGGCCAGGTGGAAGTCCTGACCCACCACCAGGCCACCGGCCTCCAGCTTGGGGCGGACCACCTCGTCGGTCGTGCCCGGGTAGGTCGTGGACTCCAGGATCACCAGCATCCCCGGCTGCAGGTTCCGCGCGACCGCGTCGACCGCGCCCTCCACCGCCCGCAGGTCCGGCCCGCCCTCGTCCGACAACGGCGTCGGCACACAGATCACCGCGACCGGGGCCTGGGCGATCTCCGACTCATCGGTCGTGGCCCGGAACCCCCCACCGATCATCTCGGCAATGTCCGCGTCGGACAGGTCGTCCACGTGCGACCGACCCGCGTTCAGGTCATCGACCACACCCTGGTTGATGTCGTACCCCAGAATGGTCAAGCCCGCGCGGGTGGCCTCCTGGGCCAGCGGCAGACCAACATATCCCAGGCCGATAATGACGGCGTCTACGGCCACGAAGTGCTCCTCGGTGTTGTGGTCTTCATCCGGACGGTCGGGGCTCCATCGGCCCACCCCTGTGGCGGGTGCTCGGCTCGGCGGCTTCCCGGCCACGGCCGGAGGTGCACGGCAGCATATCGCAGCACCCTCCGCGAAACAGGGTTCCCGGACCTGCATCCCCAGCGCCCACGCGGGCGAATGTATTCCATCTCACGCGCTCCGCGGCTCACCGGCCGAGGGGTCCGAGCGTGGCAGGATTGGGGCACCATGAGCCTGACCACCCGCGACGTGGACGTCCTTCTCGTCTCCGACCTGCGTTTCCCCGGCGGCACCTCGCACAGCATCGCGGCCGAGGTCGACGCCCTCCACGACGCGGGCTACCGCGTGGGCCTGGTCCACCTCAACGGCCCCCTCGTCGCCCGGGTCACCCCCGTCAACCCGACCCTCGCGGGAGCGGTCCGGGCCGGCCGGGCGAGCCTGCTCATCGGACGCGCCCCGGTGAGCGCCCGGCTCGTGGTCTTCCGACACCCCGGTGTGCTACAGGCCGCGGCGGACCAGCTCCCGCCGGTGACCGCCGAGCGCGCCGTGATCCTGGCCAACGCCGGCCCCCGGGACACCCGGGGACGGACCGTGTATGACGTGGGGCTGGCCGACCGCGCCGCTCGCGAGCACCTGGGGCTGGATCCGCTGTGGGCACCGATCGGCCCGCTGGTCCGGGACGAGATCGCCGACGTCGTGCCGGACGGGCGCCTGATGGAGCAGGACTGGGTCAACATCATCGACGTCGCCGCCTGGGCCCCGGCGCAGCCGCGGGAGGACTGGGCCGGCGACCGCCCGGTGATCGGCCGGCACAGCCGCGCCTCCAGCCAGAAGTGGCCCTCCGACGCCGCGACGCTCAAGGCGGTCTACCCGGTCGACGGCTCCTGGGACGTGCGCATCCTGGGCGGGGCGGACCCGGTGGAGCGGCCGCTGCGCGGGATCCCCCGGGCGTGGACGGTCACCGAGTTCGGCGAGCTCAGCCCGCGCACCTTCCTGCACGGCCTGGACTTCTTCGTCTACTACCACGACCCCCGCTGGGTGGAGGCCTTCGGGCGCACCATCCTGGAGGCGCTCGCCGCCGGGGCCGTCGCGGTCCTCCCGCCGCACTTCGAGCGGCTCTTCGGCGAGGCGGCGGTCTATGCCGAGCCCGCGCAGGTGCGGTCGGTGGTCGAGGGCCTGCGCGCCGACCGCGAGGCGTATGTCGCGCAGCGGGACCGCGCCCGGGACCTGGTGCGCGACCGGTTCAGCTACGAGGCCCACGTCGCGCGGGTGGCCGACCTCATCGGCCCGCCCACCGCCGGTGGTGACGCACACGCCCCGGCGAGCGCACGTCATACGGCCGTCGTCCGGCGACCCGGGGGGCCGCGGATCCTGCTGATGTCCAGCAATGGCGCGGGGATGGGACACCTGACCAGGCTCTTCTCCTACGCGACCCGGCTGGAGGAGGGCGCACGTGCCCACATCGTGTCGCTGTCGCAGGCGGCGCCGCTGGCCGGGCGGCTGGGCCTGAGCTACGAGTACCTGCCGAGCGCCAAGGCCCTGGGCATGCCGCCGGGGCGGTGGCGGCCGATCTTCCAGGACCGGGTCGGTGACGCGATCAACCGGTTCGACCCGGACGTCGTGGTCTTCGACGGGACCTGGCCGTACGGCGGGATGGAGGAGATCCGGGCGGCCCACCCCGAGGCCCACTGGACGTGGTCGCGGCGCGGGATGTGGCGCGAGTCCCGCAACAGCGAGCAGCTGGCCAAGGCCGCCTGGTTCGACAGCGTCCTGGAGCCGGGGGACCTCGCCGCGGCCTACGACCGGGGCGCGACGGCGACGGCGGACGCGCACCGGGTCGGCCCGGTCACCCTCGTGGACGCCGTCGAGCTGGAGCCGCGGGAGCAGGCGCGGGCGGCCCTCGGGCTGCCCGCCGATGGGCCGCTGGCGCTGGTCTCGCTCGGTGCCGGCAACATCAACGACACCACCTCGGAGGTCGGGGCCGCGATCCACGCGCTGACCGGGCTCGGGGTCGGCGTGTGCGTCACCGTGCCCGACATCGCGACGGCGGGCGCGGCGGCGGGCGAGGACATCCACCTGGTGCGGGACTACCCGTTGTCGCGGCGCTACGCGGCCTTCGACGTCGTCGTGAGCGCGGCCGGCTACAACTCCTTCCACGAGCTGTTGCGGATGGGCGTGCCGAGCCTCTTCGTGCCGAACACCGAGACCTCGCTGGACGACCAGGAGGCCCGCGCGCGGTTCGCGGCGGACCACGGGTGGGCGCACCAGCTGCCGCAGCTCAGCGTGGAGACCGCGACCCCGCTGCTGGAGGATCTCCTGGAACGGGGGCACAGTATGGCGGAGCTCGCCCAGGCGGCCGACCCCGGCAACGGGGCGCTCGCCGCGGCGCAGTTCCTCACCGAGCAGGCAGGGAGGCGGTCCTGATGGCGCAGGGCAAGGGGATGTCCGCCGAGCGGCTGGCGCTGGCCGTGGTCCGTCGTGCCCGGCGGGTGCCCAAGGCCGAGGAGGCGGCGCTGAAGGTCGCGACGGCGCTGCGCGGCAACCAGCTGGCCCGCACCGCGGTCTCCCGGGCCTTCGACATGGACCTGGAGGGCATCGGCGGCACCGTCTTTCTCGACGGGGGGACCCTGCTCGCCGGGCAGGGCCTGGACAACGTGCCCGTCGTCATACTTTCCCTCGTCGGGACCCCCGACGACCTGGTGCCCGAGCGGCTGGAGGAGATCGGGCAGGAGCAGCTGCTCACCGCCGGGTTCCGTCCCGTCCTCGTCGTCGACGGGGACCACTTCGGGGCCATCCGTCGCTACGGCTGGCCGGTCGAGCTGGTGCTCAGCGAGGCCCAGTGGGACGCGGACGAGAGCCTGCGGGACGAGGCCGGGTGGGAGGCCTACCTGGTGCGGCGGCTGCAGGAGATCCGGCGCAACTACCGCGCCGCCGCGCTGCTGGAGTTCGGGCCCGAGCACCCGTGGACGCTGACCTACCTGCGCAGCCTGGGGCCGGCCACGCCCTGACGCGCTTCGAGGCGGGACGCTCCCCACGGCGGGGCGCCCCCCACAGAGGGGCACTCCGCTCGGGCCGTGCGACCGAATGGGCGCCGTGCGACGTCCTGGCACGCACTTCGCGCCCATCTGGTCGCATGGCGTCTGGGCCGGGCGGCGGGGAGGGGCGGCCGCCCGCACGAAACCGCTACGAAGTGGTGCGGAGGGTGAACGGAACCCCTACGAACTGTGGGGGAGGCACCACTGGGCGCAGTCCGCGGTGATGACCTCCCAGCCGCGCGGGTCCTCCTGCTGGGACGGGTGGTTCTCCGGGTAGTAGTTGGGCGCCGGGTGCAGGCCGTGCAGGTTGCGCAGCGGTCGGCCCGCGATGACGTCCAGGTCCAGGCGCCACTTCGCCTCGTCCCAGGCCCGGCCCATCGCGATGTCCTGGTCGCGGCGGTAGCGCTGCTGTCCTCCGGGACCGCGGGTCAGCTCGCCCAGGACGGGACCGTCGACGGTGTCGTAGATGTCGACCCGGACGAACGGCAGCGCCACCGCCCGGGACATGTGCTCGGCCAGGGAGATGAAGTCGGCGAACGGCTCGGGCAGCGGGATCGAGGGGTCGATGCGACCACCGTGCACCACGTCCGTGCCGAGATCCCGGCCCAGGCCGTCGGTGTAGCGGTAGCGGGCCCTGTCGAGGTTGGCGTGCTCCGGCATCTGGCGCAGCAGCACCATGGCCACCTCGCCGTAGCAGGCATAGATCTTGACGTCGTCGGGGATCTCCTCGGCGACCACCCGCTGCGTCAGAAAGGCCTCGGCGAAGAACGGCCCCCGCGTCGACCTCTTGGCGCGGTAACGCTCCCGAAGGTCCTCGGTGGTGAACGACTCCTCCCCGCCGATGAGCTCGAAGCGGTCCGGCCCGACGCGCCGCAGCGGGAACACCCCGTGCCCACCTGCGCCGAGGTCGGACTTGAGGACGAACTGGTCGGGCATGGCGCTCAGGTCGATGTCGCCCTGGGTGGCCCAGACCCCCAGGACCTCGGGGACCGCGATGCCGTGGCTGGCCGCCAACCGGTAGTTGCGGAGCTTGCGCGGGATCTGCAGCAGCGGGTGGTAGACGTCGGGGTCGAGGGGGCGCAGCGCCTCCAGGTTGCGCCGGAGCTCGATGAGGTTGCGGCGGAACGACGCCGGTGCTGAGTCCATCGTCTCCGGACGGTCTGTCGCGAGCCGCTCCTGGGCACGCTTGCGCGCCGCCTTCTCCCGATCCACCTGGGCGCGCAGCCTCGCGATCTGGGCGTCCTTGGCCTCGAGCGTCTCCCGCAGCGTGACCACCTGCCGGGCCCGCTTGGCGAGCAGTTCGGTGCGCCATCCCACGACGGGCACCTTGCGGATGACTCTGCTGCGCAGGCTCTCGCCCATGCTTGTTTCCTCTCCACGCGTGGGGCTAGCGGGTTACCCTACGCTGGACCGGGGCGAGGAAAGGTGCACCAGGGTGACGGAGTCCGGGATGGACGGCGGTGCGGAGCGCGAGGACCTTGTCGTCGACGGGGCCTTCGGCTGCGGCTACCTGATCCGGGGCGGGAGCAGCACCGCCCCGCCCGAGGTCGCCCGCTGGCCCGTGCAACGGCTGGGCACCCTCACCTACCACCTGCATCCCCGCGCCCGGCTGCACAGCGTGGTGAGGCCGCACGGCCCCGGGCGGATCGTGCTCATCGGGGAGCCGGTCGACGTGCAGGCCGGACTCGTTGACGCGGAACGGATCTGCGGCCTCGCCCTGGACGCCTGGGAGTCCGGCGGGGTCACGGAGGCGGTGCGCTACCTGGCCTACCTGGGCGGGCGATGGACCGCGGTGCTGGAACCGGCCGCCGGGGACGCGGGGGCGGCGCCCGAACTCATCGTGGTGCCCGACTGCCAGGCCACCCAGGCCGTGTTCTACTCCACCCGGGCCGGACTCGCCCTGGGCTCCCAGCCGCCGCTGGTCGCCGGGGCCGTGGGCTCCGGGCCCGACGAGGCGTCGCAGCAGATGTGGACCGACCTGCGAGCCGCCCGCAAGAAGGGGGTCATCTTCCTGCCGGGCACGATGACCACGCATGAGGACGTGCTTCCCCTCGTGCCCAACCACCTGCTGCGGATCCGGCTGACCGGGGCGTCGGCGAGCGTCGAGCACGAGCGGTTCTGGCCGTTCCAGAACCGCGTCGAGCGCACGGACACCCTGCGCGTGGTCGACGAGTTCATCGACTACTTCCGCGAGCACACCCGGCTGCTGACCACGCTCGGCAGACCCGTCGTGAGCCTCACCAGCGGCAACGACAGCCGGACGACGCTGGCTGCAGCCCTGCCCCACCTGCACGACGACTCCTTCGCGTTCACGTACTACAACCCGAGGGAGGGCCCGCTCGGGGAGGGTCCCCCGATGGACGTGTTCATCGCGAACGCGCTGGCGGCCGCTGTCGGGGTCCAGCACCGCGTGCTCCAGTGGCGCCAGCCCGCCGCGGGCAGCGTCTTCAAGGAGATCTTCGACCGGACCTACCCGGTGCGGCGCGGCACGACCGGTGCTGCGCACGCCATGTGGGCGGATCTGCCGCACGACATCGTGCACCTGCAGTCCATCGGAGCCGAGCTCGGGACGACCTTCTACGCACGGCGCACCCGGGCCGGCGTCAGCCCGGAACGCCTGCTGGAGCTGGTCACCGGCCGGTCCGATCTCGACGCCGGGATGGCGCGGTCGGCCTTCGGTGACTACCTGGACTACGCCCAGTTCACGACCGAGGCGATCAGGGGCTACGACTACCACGACGTCTTCTACTGGGAGCAGCGGATGGGCAAGTGGGGCTATCAGAAGTATCAGGAGGGCGACTTCTCCCACCGCATGCTGATGCCGTTCAACGCTCGCGGCCTGATCGAGATCATGCAGTCACTGCCCTACCGGGACCGCGAGGGCAAGCGGGTGCTGAGGGCGATGCTGGCCACGGTGCCGTCGCTGGACCCTGACCTCGCGGAGCGCCGCCCGGCACACCTCGCTGACGATCCCGCAGGGGGCGCCGGAGCCGAGGAGCTGCCGATCACCTGGCGCGATGTGCTCGCAGCCCGTCCGCACCTGCGTCCCCGGCTGCGCCGCGCCGCGGCCCGGGTGCGCCGCACGACGGGTGGCGTCCGGTGAGCCGGCGTCTCCAGCACCTGCCGCAGGCCGTCGTTCGAGCCCGCTCCGGCCTCTCGACGGCGCTCCGGCGACGGGTCCGCACGGTGCGAGCCCGGCAGGCCCGCCACGAGCTCGCCGTCCCGGCCGCCGGCGTCCCAGCGGCAGCTCTCGCCGACCCGCGCGTCGCCGACCTCGCGTTCCGCGGCGGCTACCTGATCCGCTCTGCCGCATCCTCGACCGTGCCACCGGGGGACGGTTGGACGGCCCACACCATCGCCGACCGCGTCTACCACGTGCGCACCCCGATGGTGTCCGCGGCGACGAAGGCCGGCGGCACGGTCGTGCTCCTCGGTCACCCCGTCGACGTCGACACGGACACCGCGGACGCACAGCTCATCGCCGACCGGCTGGCCGCGGTCGCCGACACCGGCAGCGGGGCTGATCCCGTCCTGGAGGGCGCCTCGGGTCTCGGTGGTCGCTGGACACTCGTCCTGCACCAACCCGACGGGAGCCTCACGGTGCTGCCCGACGCCCTGGTCTCGCAGCCCGTCCTGTTCAGCGCTGACGGGACGGTGATCGCCTCGCACGAGGCCTTCCTGACCGACGGAACACACCTGCCGGTCAGCTCGGCGCTGGAGGTCACGTCGTCCGGGGCGTCAACCCGCCCCTACCCGGCCACGCCTCCGGATCCGGACGTCGCCACCTTCGAGGCCTTCCGCGAACGCCTGGTGCGCCATGTCCGGTTGCTCACCGGCGCCGGACGGCCGGCGGTCGCCCTGACCGCCGGCCCCTCCAGCCACGCGGTGCTGGCCGCCTACCTCCCGCACCGGGCAGCGGAGGACTTCACCTTCACCTACTTCGAGCCGGAGTCCGCCCGGCACGGTCGCGGCCCGGCGACCGACATGTTCCGGGCCAGCGCCCTCGCGCACCGGCTCGGCATCCCGCACCGGGTGATCCGCGCCGTTGACCCGCCGTCCGGTTCGGTCTTCGAGCTTGCCTACCGCTGGGCGGCACCGCACGGCGACGCGATCGGTGCCGCGTTCGCACGGCACCACCTGCCCCCCGACACCGTGGAGCTGCACTCGGCCGGGGCGGAGACGGGGGAGACCCAGTCGTGGGTCGCGATGGCCGCATCGGTGCGTGACGGCGACCTGGGCCACCGCGTGGCTCTGCCCTTCAACGACCGGCGCCTGCTCGGGATGCTGGTGCACCAGCCCGCGGGGCAGTCCTTCGTCACCCGCCTCGCCGCGGAGCTCGGTGATCAGCTCGACGATCAGGTCGACGCGTCGTCCTGACCGGTCAGGACGACGCCCACCAGGCCTCGCTCGACCAGCTGTCGGGGACCGCGATCCCGCTGAGGCGGGCCAGCCCCGGGGCCGGCTGCCGCCCGGCGGACCCGACCGCCTCCCGAGCCCCCGGTGCGTCGTCGCGCACGGCCAGGTGCACCAGGCCGTCGCGGTGGGTCACCACGGCACCCACCGCCGTGGGCGCGGTCTCCACCATCGCCTGGGGCAGCTGATCCCCCGGATGTGCGGTCAGCTGCGCCCCCCACCAGTCGGCCACCTCATCGGCTGCCGCTGACCGGTACACGACGCTGAGCGCATCGGTCCGCACGGCGTCGGCGGCCGCGCGCACCCGCTCCGTGCGCACCCGCCAGTCGTCGGCCGAGCCGGTGACCGACCCTTCTCCGGACCCAGCAGGACCCGACGCGGCCCCACCGCCGGAGCTCCCGACGCCGTCCAGGCTCAACAGCTTGTCCACGAACAGCTGCCGCCCGTAGCGCTCCCGGACGAGGGCCTGCGAGCGGGCGACCCGCTCGGCGTAGAGGTCGGGGTTGGCGACGTAGTGGGCGATGAGCTCCTGGGCCTCGCCCGGCTCGGCGTAGTCCACGGTGTCGCCGAAGTTCAGCTTGTGCTTCGGGCTGGCGATCGTGAGAACCCCGCTGGCGGCGCCCTCGAGGATCGTCCGGCCGAAGGCCTCGAGCCGGTCCGGGTGGTCGAGGTAGAGGAAGAAGTCCAGGCCCGAGAGGAAGTCCAGGACGTCGACCTCCTTGTGCTTGAGCAGCGTCCAGTTCGCGGGCCGGTCCTGCGGGGTCAGCTCCCGCGCGGCCATGAGCTTGCCGACCGTGTTGCGCGCGCCCATCATGCGCACCTCGTAACCCGGCCCGAAGTCGTAGCCCTTGAGGAGCGACTCCCAGTCCGGCGGGAACTTCTTGGTGTTGTCGCGTGAGTAGCGACCCACGACGACCGGACCCTCCGCGAAGCTGGGCGCCCCCGAGCGCACCGCCCACTCGTCGACGTCGGTGAAGCCCGGGTTGTCCCAGGGCGCCAGCCGCACCGACGGATCCTGGGACTGCAGGTGGACGCGGATGGCAGGCGACTGGGGGAACCACGCCGGCTCGCACCCGAACAGCTCGCGGGTGCGGCTGCTGACGTCCGCCACGACATACCTCTGGTCCGACCCGTCGGGCTCCACCGACGTCTCGTTGGCGACGATGAGCACGTGCCGCGGCCGCACCGAGCGCGCGCCGCGAGCGGGAGGGTACTGCAGGATCGGCGGGTAGCGGATCATGAGGATACCGATCTCGACGTCGTCGTCGTGGTGGATCCACTCCACGGCGCCGGACGCGATCAGCTCTGTCACGGCGGCGCACAACGGCTCGTCCCGGGTGGTCATGAACCGGAACGCCTCGAGATGCATGACCGCGACCCGCAGCCCGGCGTCCCGGGCGGCCCTGATCTCCTCCATCATCGATCGTTGCGGCCCGCCCCAGCGGCGCCAGTCCCCCGCCACGCACAGGTCGATCTGCCGGGGTCGGCCGAGGTCCGGGGCGATCGGCACCGCCCAGCGTCGCGGTTCGGTGAAACGACGGGGGGCGCTCGGGTCGAGGAAGGGGGACTCCTCCCCCGCCCGGATGCGCGCGTGCCAGGGTCGGTACGCGCACTTGTACTCGTGCCGGGCACCGTGCCGCCACCCGTTGGAGAACTCGGTCGAGGACAGGGTGTCGCCGCGCCGGACGACGTTGACCACCACCGGCAGCCGGCGGACGGCGTGCTTGCCGAAGCTGGCCTCGATGCGGGTGGCGAACTCGGTGTCGGCACCCTTGCGGGTGGGGTCGAAGAAGCCCAGCCGGTCCATGACCGGATGGACCCTGACCAGCATCGAGGCGGCAGAGATCACGCGGGGCTGGTAGCCGGGACGGTTCAGCTCGAGGTGCTCGCTGACCCGCACCCCCTCCCCGATGGTGGCCACCACACCGGGCTCCTCGTCCATCACCCGCATCGCGATCTCGATCGCCTGGGGGTGCAGCCAGTCATCGGAGTCCAGCACGGTCAGGAAGTCCCCGCGCAGCTGGCGGACCGCCGTGTTCCGGGCCCGGTAGGTGCCCCCGTTGAGGGTCTTGCGGATCACCCGGATGCGCGGGTCGAGAGCCTCGACGGTGGTGAGCAGCTCGGCATACTCCGGCCCCGATGCGTCATCGACCACCAGGATCTCCAGGTTGGCCCAGGTCTGCGCGATCAGGGACCTCACGGCGGTCAGCAGGTGCGAACCCGGCCGGTAGGCGCTCACCACCACCGTGACCAGGTGGTGGGCGCGGACCGGCAGGACCCCTGGCGCGCAGAGCCGGTCGAACGGCAGCGGTGCGGCGACCGGGCCGGTGCCGTCGGTCGCGGGAGGCGGGGTCAGGGCCAGAGGTGCCTGGTCACCGGTCACGGCGCGGTTGAAAGCGGCGAGCCACCCCTCGTGCTCGCCGCCACCCGGGAACAGCGCCGGGTTCGCGAGGTCGGCGAGGGCGGCGAGCGCGACGGCCTGGCGCACGGCAGTATGCCGGGTCAGCTCGGCGGCGTGCTCGTCCCGGTCGGCGACGCGCAGCTGGAGGAGCAGCTCGACCGCACGGTCCGGCAGGACCTCCTCGTGGCCGGAGGCCCAGACGGCCTCCAGCATCCGGCGAGCGGCCACCCGCTCGTCGGGGCGCCCGGTCTGCACGGCCAACACCTGGGCGTAGCGACCGACCCATCCCGGGTCCATGCCGGGCTCCAGGCGCGGCCAGTCCGTGCGGCCCGCCGTGCCGGCGGCAGCGCCGGCCTCGGGGGCCGCCCAGCCCTCCACCTCGGCGACGTCGTGCCCGGGCCAGGCGAGCTCGGCCAGGATCTCGCGCGCGTAGATCGACTTCGTGCGCAACGCGGTGGCCACCAGAGCGTGCGGATCGCGCTGGGCCAGGGCCAGATCAGCGTTGTCGCGGGCAACTCCACGTCGGGCGGCGAAGACCCCGCTCACGCCCGCTCGTTCGCCGCCGCGGACGGGGCGGGGTGACTCTCGGCCCGCAGCTGCGCGACGGCCTGGTCCAGGGCCTCCTGCATCCGGTCCAGTCGCCCGGTGTACTGCGCCTGCAGCAGTTGCACCGCCCCGGTGACGTCAAGGTCGGTCACCGGTGGCGCCACGTGCGTGGGGCCGGCCGCCTTGTGCGACACCCCGCCGGCACGGCGGACCTCGCGACGGACCTGGGCGCGCAGCGAGCGCACCCGGCGATCGGAGTCGATGGCAGCCAGGAACGCCCCGCTCAGGAGCAGCATCGCCGCCGCGGTCGGGAGCCACCACCACTCCAGGACCGCACCGATGATCGCTAGCACGGTCAGGCCAGCGGCCACCCCAGCCCCCACCAGCAGCACGCTTCTCACTGTGTCCTCCTCCATCAGCCTCTGTGGCGTGGCAACTCTACTGCACGGGAAACGACCATCTTGGCCCCCGCGACGGGCGTGCGCTGTAGCCTTCCCATCGTGAGCGCGCAGACCCCGTGGCACCGCAGCGGCGCCTGGACCGCGTGGCAGCTGTGGCACCGGGGGGCGGACCCGCTGGCCCTCGCCCACCTCGCGCTCCGCACCAAGTCCGAGGTGGTCCTCGACGCGCTCGCCCTGCGGGCCACCGGAGGGCGCGACACCGCGCGTCAGGTGGTCGTCGACCCACCGGACCACGTCAGCAGCAACGAGCACCTGGCCGCCTTCGCCCTCGCACTGGCCGGCCTGGGTCGCGACCAGACCGAGCTCCTCGCTGCCACAGGCCTGTACGAGCACCTCTGGTCCCGGGGTGCGCTGGCCGGCCTCCCGCCGCGGTACCACCAGGGCATGGGACAGTCCCTGTTCCTCGCGGGTCGGCATGACGCCCTCCGCACGGCGCTCCCGCACCTGAGCAAGCTGCCGCCCACCATTCGGCAGCACCTCGAGATCGACCTGGCCAACCCGCACCTCGACGACGGTCCGGCCGACCCGGGCGCGCACGCCCGCTGGCAGTCCCTGCTGTCGGTCCCGTTCGTCGAGGCCGGCCTGGAGCCGCTCAGGGTGACCGAGCCAACGGGGGCGGCCGGGCCGCTCCACCTGTTCGACCGGCTGGGTACGGCGGACGACATCGCACGGTCCGTCGACACCGGGCCGCTGATCTCGGTGATCATCCCCTGCTTCCGCCCGGACGAGGGCCTGCTCACCTCGATCGCCTCGATCAGTACCCAGTCCTGGTCCGCGCTGGAGATCCTGGTGATCGATGACGCGTCCGGGCCGGAGTTCGACGAGGTCTTCGACCGCGCACTCGCCTCGGACCCACGCGCGCGACTCGTCCGGATGGAGCGGAACGGCGGCAGCTACGTCGGGCGGAACGCCGCCCTGCAGCAGGCCCGCGGGGAGTTCATCACCTTCCAGGACGCTGACGACTGGTCCCATCCGCGTCGGCTCGAGGCACAGGCGCAGCTCCTGCTCGACGACGCCGCGGTCCCGGCCAGCCGGAGCCTGGCCATCCGCGCCAAGGACGACCTGACGCACCAGTGGTTCGGCTACAGCGCGGTCCGCGAGAACGCGTCCAGCCTGATGGTCCGCCGCCCGGTCATCGACCGGATCGGTCCGTTCCTCGCCGTCCGCAAGGGGGCGGACTCGGAGTATGCCGAACGCATCGATGCCGTCGCGGGCCCGGTCAGGAGCACCGGGACGCCGCTGGCCATCACCCGTCTGCGCTCCGGGACCCTGTCGCGGGGCGACTTCACCTACCAGTGGTCGACTCCGGAGCGGCTCTCCTTCAAGGGCACGTACCGGGCCTGGCACCGCACCCTCGACCCACACCTGCGCAGGTCTCCGCTCGGCCCGGGGGACAGCCTGCCGGCCCCGGTGCCCGGCTCGTTCGTGCGGGGGCTGGGTGACGGGGCGGACGCCGGCCGTCGGCCGGTCGCCCTGCTGGGCGACTTCTCGACCGCGCCCACGCCCGACCGCGTCGACCTCGTCGAGCAGGGAGCAGGCCCCGTGGGGCTGTGGCACCTGGAGGACCCCGACCCTGGGAGGCGGAAGCGTGCCGAGATGCACGACGGCTGGTTCGACCTGGTCGTCTCGGCCGCCGGTCGGCTGGTCCCGCTGCACCGGTCGGACGACCTCGAGGTGGGCCGGCTGCTGGTCCTGGACCCGGGGGTCCTACTGCTCGCCACGGCGCAGCCCACCCGCGTGCGGGTGGGCGAGGTGGTGGTGCATCTGTCCCCCGAGGACGTTCGGGGTGGCAGCACCCCCCTGGGTCTGGACGTTCTGGGCGTGGCTGACGCCTGTCGCGAGTGGTTCGGCGTGCACCCCCGCTGGGCGCCCGCCCCGCACCTCTCGCAGGACGCGCGCGAGGAGCTGGCCGAGCTCGTGCCCGGCCTGCTCAGGTGATCGAGCCTGACGCCCACCGTCGCGCGGATGGCCTGGTGGGTCAGCGGGTGACGTCCGCGACCAGCGGCACCAGGGTCGCCGCCAGCGGCTCGGTGAGGACCTCGCTGAACGTCGCGGTGATGTGCGAGCCCTGCCGGTAGGTGAGCACGTTGCGGTAGACCGCGGCACACGTTCCTTCGGGGCAGACCCACGGGTTCATGTCGATGTAGTGCGCGGTGTCGACCTGCTCCGCGGCGTCCCGCAGCGGCGCCGAGCCGTGCCCGTCGTCGGAGGCCCAGGTGCAGGCACCGGGATCCCCGGGGTGCTCGGCAGCACACTCGTAGCCGGGCACGTCGGGGGGCTGGGGCGTGTCCGAGATCGCCACGACCGGGATCCCGAGATCTCCCAGCTGCTCCCAGTAGTCGACATAGCCCTC
>ENA-UOUL01004003-UOUL01004003.1-bioreactor-metagenome-genome-assembly--contig:-NODE-4003-length-14205-cov-3.350227_pt1 | contig 14205 bp, 14 predicted proteins | sample MGYA00249838_ERZ747220 | MGnify/ENA primary metagenome ERZ747220 (study PRJEB28778, sample SAMN05720191) | bioreactor metagenome | isolation source: Anaerobic biogas reactor | place: USA:Washington...
TTTGAGCATATTCGAGGCGTCCATGGCACCCTGGGCAGCGCCTGCCCCAACCACGGTATGCAATTCGTCGATGAAAAGAATAATTTCACCATCTGAGCGCTGAATTTCTTCGATACAGGCTTTAAGGCGCTCTTCAAACTCACCGCGGAAACGTGACCCAGCAATCAATGAACCAAGGTCCAAGGAGACGACCTTTTTCCCCATCAAAATTTCTGGGACGTCATTGGTGGCAATTTTTTGGGAAAGACCTTCCACGATGGCGGTCTTGCCTACGCCAGCTTCGCCGATCAGGACAGGGTTATTCTTGGTGCGGCGGCAGAGGATCTGGATGAGACGCAGGATTTCAGTGTCGCGCCCAATGACTGGGTCCAATTTGCCTTCACGCGCCATACTGGTAAGATCACGGGAGTATTTTTCCAGGGTGCGGTAGCGCGTCTCGGCTTTGGGGTCAGTCACTTTCTGACCGCCGCGCAGCTCGTTAATGGCATCTAAGATACGCTGACGCGTGACGCCTAATTCTTCCAGCAAGCGTGCCAGCTGTGTGTTCTTTTCACCCAGGATGGCTAAGAAAAGGTGTTCTGTTGAAATGTACTCATCGCTAAGGCGGTTGGCTTCCTGGTTGGCGTGGTCAACGATCATCTTCACCCGTGGGGTAATAAAGATTTGGCCTGAACTGCCGCCGAAAATGCTGGCTTTGGGGGTGGTGCGTAATATTAAATCCAGGCGGTCTGCTACGACCGAGGGGTCAATCTTTAAAATATCTAAAAGCTGGCTGACGACACCTTGCGGTTGTTCAATCATCGCCAGCAAAATATGTTCGGCATCAATTTGGTTGTGCCCATAGCGTTGAATTATCTCGGCAGCCCGTGTGGCTGCTTCCTGGGCACGTTCGGTAAACCGGTCAAAACGCATCATACTTGTTTATCCTTCGACTATTTTATGCAAAATGATCTTTTGTTATTACCTAATGGCATTATATCATCAAGGCTATTTGGTTATACCAAATTATTATTAGATTTCTATAATAAATTAAGGGTCTGACCTACATAATGAACATGGCATCGCCAAAGGAGAAGAAGCGATAACCTTCAGCCTTTGCTGTTTCATAAGCCCCCAGGATGGTTTCCCGACCGGCAAAGGCGCTGACCAGCATCAGCAAGGTCGACTTGGGGAGGTGAAAATTGGTGATCATGGCATCCACTACCTTAAACTTGTAGCCAGGCAGGATGAAAAGCCCAGTTTCCCCGGAAAATGGCCTTAACTCACCCTCCTGCTGTGGGCTGGCTGCGCTTTCCAGGGTGCGCACGCTGGTGGTGCCGACAGCGATCACCCGCCCACCCCCGCGTCTGGTTTGATTAACCAGGTCTGCCGTGGTTTGGTCCAGATCGCACCATTCCCTGTGAATGACGTGCTCTGCTGGGTTATCTTCCTTGACCGGCGCAAAGGTATCCAAGCCGACATGCAGGGTAACCTCGGCAAAGCGGATGCCGTTTAACTTAAGCGCATCGATCAGCTGAGGGGTGAAGTGCAAGCCAGCGGTTGGGGCAGCGGCAGAGCCGGGGAGCTTGCTGTAGACGGTCTGGTAGCGTTCTGGGTCTGCCAGTTTTTCGTGGATATAAGGCGGCAGGGGAACGTGCCCGGCTGCGCTGAAAAAATGCTCAATCGGCTCTACAAAATGCACCAGGCGCTGGGCACCCTGCAGTTTTTCGGCAATCTTTGCAGCAGGCCCGTTTTCTACTTGTAACGCCCTACCGGGTTGCAATCCCTTTCCGCCTACCAGGCAGACCCAATCGCACTCAGCCTGCTTGTGCAGCAGTAGTAATTCAACTTTGCCGCCGCCAGGAACCTTCTGGGCATATAAGCGCGCTGGGATGACCCTGGTTTGGTTGATCACCAGCAGGTCAGAGGGCTTGAGGACTTGCCCCAGCTCAAAAAAGCGTTTGTGCTGGATGGTATTTGTCGCCCGGTCAAGCACCAGCAGGCGTGAGTCGTGGCGCGGTTCAATGGGCGTTTGCGCTATGAAGGATAGGGGCAGGTGGTAATCGAAGTCATCTGTTTTCATGATAGTTAATCAATCGGAAAAACATTGAAACTCTTTAATAAGAAAAAGATGGAATAATCCCTTACTCTTCAAAAAGAGCAGGTTGGCGATTATTCTGTGCGTATTTGATTCCCAGGTGTTCATACGCTAACTGGGTTGCCATGCGTCCTGCAGAAGTGCGCTCTAAAAAGCCCAACTGCAGCAGGTAGGGTTCAACCACATCCATGATGGTATCCGACTCTTCGCTGACGGATGCCGCAATGGTATTTAGCCCGACCGGGCCGCCGTTGTATTTTTCAATGATGGTCAGCAAGACGCGCCGGTCCATATCATCCAAGCCCATCTCGTCAACATTTAACATCTCCAGGCTGGCATTGGCAACCTCGGTAGAAATGGCGCCAGAGGCGCGCACCTGGGCGTAATCGCGCACGCGGCGCAACATGCGCAGTGCAATACGGGGTGTGCCCCTCGCCCGACGGGCAATTTCCGCTACCCCTTCTTCATCAAAGGGCACGTTCAACAAGCCAGCACCGCGGCGGATGATCTCACATAAGGATTGCTCATCGTAATATTCCAGGCGGTAAACCGCCCCGAAACGCGCCCGCAGCGGGGAGGTGAGCAGTGCCAGGCGCGTGGTGGCGCCAACCACCGAAAAGCGCGGCAGCTTGAGGCGGATGGACTTGGCAGCGGGACCTTTGCCAATCACGATATCCAGCGCGTAATCTTCCATCGCGGGGTACAAAATCTCTTCGACCGCACGGCCTAGGCGGTGAATCTCATCAATGAAGAGGATATCCCCGCCGCGCAGGTTGGTCAGAATGGCCGCCAAATCCCCAGCGCGTTCAATTGCTGGGCCAGAGGTAATTTTGATATTAACGCCCATCTCAGCAGCCAGGATGTGCGCCAGGGTAGTCTTGCCCAGCCCAGGAGGTCCGTAAAATAAGACGTGGTCTAAGGGCTCACCGCGCAGCTTGGCGGCCTGGATTTGAATGAGTAAGTTTTCTTTGACCTGCAGCTGCCCAATCATTTCTGATAGCGAATTAGGCCGCATGGCCAGGTCGAGGTGATCTTCGGGTCTGGCATCCCCGTTAAGGATGCTGGTGTGTTTTTGATCTGACATAACAAAGATTATACCGCAGCGACATCTTAATGGGAATCCAGGAATCTTTGTAGATGCTTTTTTAATAGCATTAGGAGCTTTTGAGGGCTTGTTATAATATAATTTTAGACGAATTGTCTGCACTCTTTTGCAGGTAAAAATTGAAACCAAGGAGTAATGATGAACTTAAAGCAAATTGACCCCTCTGCCCTTTCCATCCAACCCCACGATCTATTTGATAATAAAACCCTCTTACTAACTAGTGGCGATTTTAGCCAGGGAGAATTTAACATGATGACCATTGGCTGGGGAAGCATGGGGACAATGTGGAATAAGCCATATGTGGTTGTGGCTGTCCGCCCGACTCGGCATACCTATCTATTCATGGAAAAGTATCCCGATTTCACGGTGACTGCCTTTCCTATAGCCCACAAAAAAGCACTCAACATCCTAGGCACCCGCTCTGGACGGGATGTGGACAAGAAGGCTGCCACCGAGTTAACTGCTATTGCTGCCACGAAGGTAGCATCGCCGACTTTTGCACAGGCTGAGTTGAGCATTGAATGCGTCAAGATTTACTGGCAAGATTTAGACCCCAGCCATTTCTTGGACCCGGTCATCGAAAATTCATACCCTAAGAAAGATTATCATCGCATTTATTACGGTGAAATTGTGGCCGTGCAAGGCACAGACGATTACATAAAGAGTTATTTCAAGGTTTAAAATTAGAGACCAGCGCGCTTAAGCGGTATAATCAACTAAAGACTCAAAAACCGAGGGAGACTTATGCCTGATAAGAAAATTCGTGTATTAATTGCCAAGCCTGGTTTGGATGGGCATGACCGCGGGGCAAAAGTAATTGCCCGGGTGCTGCGCGATGCCGGTATGGAGGTGATTTACACCGGTCTGCGCCAGACGCCGGAAATGATTGCCGAAGCAGCCCTGCAGGAAGATGTTGATGTGGTCGGCCTATCTATCCTTTCTGGGGCGCATAATGCCCTGATCCCTCAAATTATCGAAAAGCTGCGCCAAAATGGCCAGGATGATGTGATGGTTTTTGCAGGGGGGATTATCCCTAAGACGGATATCCCTGCCTTGCTGAGCGCCGGCGTCAAAGCTGTTTACGGCCCAGGCACCAGCACACAGAAGGTCTGTGAGGATATCCAGGCGGCCTTTGCCAGTTAATTCATGACTGATATTCAGCAATATTTAGAGAAGCTAAGGGCGGGTGATAAACTTGCCCTTTCTCGTGTGTTGACACACGTCGAGAACAACACCCCCGAGGGCATCTTTGCCCTCGAAACCTTATTCCCTCAAACTGGCAGAGCCCATATGATTGGCATCACCGGCTCGCCAGGTACAGGCAAGAGCACGCTGGTAAACAGCCTGGCTATGCATTTGAGAAAAAAGCCCGAATCGCCCAGGATTGCGATTATCGCGGTAGACCCCAGCAGCCCTTACAGTGGCGGCGCCTTGCTGGGGGACAGGGTGCGTATGCGCGATTTGCACGGTGACCGCGGGATTTTCATCCGCTCGATGGCGTCACGCGGCGCTTTGGGCGGGCTTTCACACCGTACTGCCGCCCTGGCACAGGTGTTAGACGCGGCCGGCTTTGAAATCATCCTGATTGAAACCGTGGGGGCTGGTCAATCAGAGGTGGAGATTGCTAGCCTGGCGCACACCGTTATCGTCGTGGAAGCCCCAGGCATGGGCGATGAGATCCAGGCTATTAAGGCCGGTATATTAGAAATTGCCAATATTTTAGTGGTCAACAAGGCTGACCGGCCCGGTGTTGAAAACAGCACGCGTGCTTTACGCGCCATGCTGCAAATGGCACATCCGGGTGACTATATGCCCATGGCACGCAAGCACCTTTTTAATGCGTTGGAAAGCCCCACCACAGCGCCCGAACAGAGCCAGGAAACTGAAATTTGGATGCCGCCTGTCGTGCAAACCATTGCCACTGAGGGCAACGGGTTGGATGAGTTGATGCAAGCTATTGAAGACCATTTAGCCTACCTCAAACGCGGGCAGGGCTGGGCAATGCGTGACAAGGAAAATCTTGCCCTGGAGATGGAAGGCTTGATCCGTGAGCACCTTACCCAAAGATGGCTGGCACAAATGCCAGAAGCTAGACTGGAGGAAGTTATGCTAGCCCTTCAGCAAAGAAAAATTTCACCTCACCAAGCGCTTGAAAAATTATTGACTTATAATTAAGTATTATCCTAATTTTTATTGGAGTGCACGAATGGAACGCACATTAATTAAAGATTTACCCGGCAAAATCGGTCAAAGCGTCAAAATACAGGGTTGGCTGCACACTTTGAGAGATCAAAAAAGCATGCAATTCCTGATCCTGCGCGATAAGACTGGCCAGGCGCAGGTGGCCCATTGGAAGAAAGGCAACCTGGAACTGGCAGAACTGGTCTCGACGATCGGCACCGAATCAGCTCTAACCGTTTACGGCAAGGTCGTTGAAAACGCAATTGTCAAACTGGGCGGCTTGGAAGTGCAGCTGGAAAACCTGGTTATTGAAAACAACGCTGAATTACCCCTGCCCTTTGAACCTTTTTCTGACAACTTGCCAGAGCAAGACTTCCGCATGGATTGGCGCTACCTGGACCTGAGACGCGATCGAAACCGCTTGATTTTCGAAGTCCAAACCACCGCTGAACACGCCATGCGTACTTACTGGTTGGAACACGGCTTTATCGAGATGCAATCGCCTAAGATTATGGGCGCGCCAAGCGAAAGCGGCGCGGAGCTTTTCAGCTTGGGTTACTTTGAGACCACAGCTTACCTGGCGCAGTCCCCGCAATTCTATAAGCAGATGGCCATGGCGGCTGGCTTTGAAGGTGTTTTTGAGATTGGGCCTGTCTTTCGCGCTGACCCCTCCTTCACTTCACGCCATATGACCGAATTTACCGGCGTGGATATGGAAATGTCTTGGGTGGACAGCCATGAAGACGTGATGGTTTTCCTCGAGAACTGGCTGGCATATACCTACGCCAAGGTCAAAGAAGTGCATGGCGAACAAATTAAAGCCACTTTCGACGTTGATTTGGTTGTGCCTAAGGTGCCTTTCCCCCGCATGAAAATGGCAGAAGCCTATGAAATCCTAAAAGGCATCGGCTATAAGCTGCCACCTGAGAAGAAAGGCGACCTTGACCCTGGTGCTGAACGGGCTTTAGGCGCTTACGTCAAAGAAAAATTTGACAATGATTATGTCTTTGTTACCGACTGGCCTTTTACCGTGCGGCCGTTTTACCACATGCTGCATGAAGATAACAAACTACTGACCAAGAGCTTTGACTTACTCGGCAAGGGCTTGGAGATTACCACCGGTGCGCAGCGGGAGCACCGCTACGAGGTTTTGAAAAACCAGGCGCTTGATAAAGGCCTGACGCTGGAACCGATCCAAAATTACCTGAATTATTTCCGCTACGGCTGCCCGCCGCACGGCGGCTTTGGCTTTGGCTTGAGTCGTTTCTTGATGGTCATGCTGGATTTACCCAATATTCGCGAAGCGGTGTACCTCTTTAGAGGTCCGAACCGCTTGCAGCCTTAGGTTTAGAGGTGTTTTATGCCGTATCTGTATGGTGAGAGAGTACGCCTGAGAGCCGCTGAGAAAAGCGATATCTCGCTTTTTTACAAGTGGGTTAATGACCCCGATGTTACCGAAAACCTGGTATTACACTACCCGGTATCCATTACAGAAGAAGAAGCCTGGTACGAGGGCATGATATCTAAAGCCGTTGAAAACCACGTGCACGTGATTGAGATCAGGCAGCACGACGAACAGGGCTTTCCCTATTGGCTGCCAATTGGCAATATTCAATTTCTCGAAGTCCATTGGCGGCCGCGGCATTCCGAAGTTGGCATCATGATCGGGGAAAAAGACTACTGGGACCAGGGCTACGGCAGTGAGGCGATGAAAGTGCTGATCAAACATGGTTTTGAGACGCTAAACCTCAACCGCATCTGGTTAGTTGTTTACGAGAAAAATTTACGCGGCATCAGCGCCTATAAAAAATGTGGCTTTACAGAGGAGGGCCGCTTACGAGAGGCTCATTACCAACACGGCCAATATTCTGACATCATCATAATGAGTATTTTGCGTAAAGAGTGGGAAACGATTAAAGAAAGAGTTTGAAAGGCAGGTATAAATGGCTTCACCGCACATGAGACATGATTTGTTATATGGGAACGTACGCTTGTTTGCAGGCACTGCATCGCCCGATTTATCACAAGAAATTTCAGATTATTTAGGGCTGCAGCTGTGCGGCAGGGATATCATCCAGTTCACTAATGACAACCTGTTTGTCAAATTACACTCAAGCGTACGCGGCCAGGATTGCTATATCATCCAGACTACCTCTATCCCTGTGCACCGCAACTTGATGGAACTGCTGATCTTGACCCAGACCCTCAAACTTGACTCAGCCGGGCGCATCACCGTGGTCGTACCCTATATGTGCTATGGCCGCTCAGACCGCAAAGACCAGCCCCGCGTGCCAATAACTGCCAGGTTGGTGGCGGACATGATCCAGATTGCTGGCGCAGACCGCTACGTGACCATGGACCTGCATGCCGGACAGATACAAGGCTTTTTCTCCATACCTGGCGATGTGCTTTCAGCCTACCACATCATTAAACCTTTCTTGTTGAAAAAATTGGACAGCCTCACCAGGCCAGTTATGATGACTGCTGATCTCGGCTTTGCAAAGAATGGTCGCCGCTACGCCCAAGCCCTCAACATCCCGCTGGCATTCATTGAAAAAAGGCGCACGGACAATAAAGAAAGACCCGAAGCCATGGCCGTGATTGGCGATATCAAGGACCGCGATGTGATCTTGATCGATGATGAGGTTGATACCGGCGGATCGATGTGCGAAGCTGTGCACATTATAAAAGAAGCCGGCGCAAGAGACATCTACATGGTTTTCATCCACCCGGTGCTCTCTGCGAACTCGATTGAACGTCTGATTCATTTACCAGTAAAAGAATTCATCACCACCAATACCATCCCGATTGAAAAAGAACGCCTGGCAAAATTTGGCAACCGCATTACGGTGCTTTCAATTGGGCCGCTGGTAGCCGAAGTGATCCGGCGCGCAAACCAAGGCCGCAGCGTCGGGGCCATGTTCAACGAATAACCACTTACTTACCAAACCTTAATTACCCCACCCGCAAGGATGGGGTAAAATTTTAAATCAATGATTTTGAGTTGAATTCAAGGAAAAAATGCCCGAACTGCCCGAAGTAGAGACGATCATGCGCAACTTGGTGCGTGCCGATGCAGATAAGCCGAGTATTATCGGCCAGGTGATTGAGTCTGTGCAGGTTTACTGGGCGAAGACTATCCAGGAACCGGATGTAAAAAGCTTTACAGAAACACTGCCAGGCATGGCCATCAAAGGCATGCAGCGCCGGGGCAAATTTTTGCAGTTTGACCTTAATGAAGGTCATTTGCTGGTCCACCTGCGCATGAGTGGAGACTTGTACCTCGTTCAGGAAGATTTACAAGCGCTGCCTGATCCGCATGACAGGCTGCATATCCGCTTTAAAAGCGGTTGGCGCTTGGTGTTTAACGACACTCGCAAATTTGGCAGGGTTTGGTTTGTAATGGATGTTCAACAGGTTTATGCAAAATTAGGTCCAGAGCCACTAGACCCAGAGCTGACAGTGGAACAGTTTTTTGCCATGCTGCAAGCTACCCATCGGCAGGTCAAACCTCTCTTGCTGGATCAGCATTTTCTGGCTGGTTTAGGCAATATCTACACGGATGAGGTTCTATTTCTTGCCAAAATACATCCGAATGAAAATTCGGGTAACTTAACCCAAACCCAGGCAAGTACGCTTTTAGGTGCTATTCGCAGCGTTTTGGAGGAAGGCATCCGCCGTAACGGCGCCAGCATTGACTGGGTGTATCGCGGCGGGGATTTTCAGAATTATTTCAATGTCTACCAGCGCGCTGGCGAGCCATGCAAAGTCTGCGGGACAGTAATTGAAAAGAAGCTGGTAGGCCAGCGCGGCACGCATTACTGCCCAAACTGCCAGGCATTGATTGAGGAGCAAGGAGCATAAAATGTACGAGAAATTTGCTGATGAATATGACCATTTTGTCAACTGGCATAGCCGGCTGGCTTTCGAAATGCCTTTTATTACCACGCAGCTAAAGTCCATAGAAGCACAGAAAGGGCAGCCACTGGCCATCCTTGATGCGGCTTGTGGCTCAGGCATGCATGCCATCGCCCTGGCCGAGTTGGGATACAAAGTCAGCGGCGCGGACCTATACCCCAAGATGATTGAGAAAGCACAGTCAAATGCCACCCAGGCCCGGCAGGATGTGCACTTCCAGTCGGCAGGGTTTGGACAGCTGAGTCATGCTTTTGGCAGTGGTAAATTTAACGCCTTACTGTGCCTGGGAAACTCCCTGCCGCATGCCACCAGTGAACTAGCACTTTCAGAAACCCTGGCTGATTTTCATAACTGCTTGAAAGAAGGCAGCTTATTGCTCATCCAAAACCGCAATTTTGACCAGGTCTTGGCCAAAAAAGAGCGCTGGATGGAACCACAAGCCACAAATGAAAATGGTATGGAATGGGTCTTTTTGCGCTTTTATGATTTTGAAGCGGATGGATTGATTCGTTTCAACATCCTAACACTCAAGCGGGAACAAGGCGCAATGTGGCAGACAAACCTTACTTCTACATTCCTAAAACCGTTAACGAAAGACTACCTAGACACACAATTAACCCAAGCAGGCTTCAAAGATATCGTGGCTTATGGGAATATGGACGGCTCGGAATTTAACCTCGAAACCAGCCCAAACCTTATCTTGACTGCCAGGAAATAATCTGGCTAAACCTTTGAAGAGCGTTTTTTGCCGACCGCATAGCGCACCGAGGAGGCTGTTTTGCTTTTGTTTTCCATCCACCACTGCACTGTATCCCGTACCGATTCATAGAGATTGCGGTGCTGATAGCCTAACTCACGCTGCGCTTTAGCAGAGCTGATCTTTGAATTGCTCTGCAGGGTCTCAATTGAGTAAGAGGTGAAGCGCGGGCGGGTTTTGGTCACCCGGTAGTAAATTTCTGCCAGCGGGGCAACGAAGTAGGCAATGGGAGCTGAGAATTTTATTTCAGGGGTCTTGATCCCCACCACACTTTGCACCCACTCCCGTACAGAGCTGACCTCAGCCTGCTCGCCAGCCAAGAGGTAAGTATGCCCAGGCTGACCTTTTTGCTCTGCCAGGATATGCCCGTTGGCCACATCGCGCACGTCCACAAAGTCAAAGCGTCCATCCACAGAAATGGAGGGCTGCTTTTTCATCCAGGTGAGAATCATCTCACCAATTTCAGAGCGGCGGAAATCGTAAGGGCCAATCACACCTGTCGGGCAGACGATGGTGGCATTTAGGCCTTGCTTAACTGCCTCCAATACGGCTACCGAAGCTTCAGCCTTAGTGCGGTCGTATGGACCAGCGGGATTTCTAACGTCAAATGCCAGGCTTTCATCGATGACTACCCCATCCGGTGCCCGTTCAAGAGCGTGAATTGAACTGGTGTACATCATCTTGCGCACACCGACGTGCTGCACAGCATCGATCACATTGAGCGTGCCGTCAACATTGACATGCCGCATCAGGCTTTCTTGGTCCGCGGTAATGGCAACAAGGGCGGCCAAGTGGTAAACCACATCAATGCCGTCACAAGCGCGATAAAGTGACTCCTTATTGAGGATATTGCCTTCGACAATTTCGACATCCAAGCCCTCAAGCGAACGCAAGTCTTCGCCGGGTAACACCAAAGCCCGAACCTGCCGGCCTTGCTTTAATAATTCTCTAACCAGCACGTTGCCAAGATGGCCGGCTGCTCCTGTTACTAAATCCATTCCTACCTCCTCAAACCTGATAGAAGCTGCTGCATCGCTGCCTGCATGGCGTCCGTCCATGAGACTGCTTGTGGGTCAAATGATGCCTGTAAAATAAAACCCATTGCAAAAGATAATAAAAGCCGTGCAGCAATATCGGGTTCGATGGTATTAGATAGAGAACCTTCCTCAATTCCCTGCGCAATTAAGGATTTAAAGTAATCTAAGAAATTACGGTAAGGTTCAACCGCCTTTGCCCATAATTCCGGCTCTAGGCTGGCTTTACGCCAAAATTCAATCATGATCAGGAAACCACTTTGGGCAACCTCGAATATTTGGCCAGTTTTACCGGCCATGTCCACCAATGATTCGGCCACATTGGCAGATGAAGAGATGGAAAATTCAAAGCCATCTTTAAGCATACGCAGCCACTCATCGATCATAACCATGAATAATTCTTGCTTGGATGTGAAATGATAATAAAAAGTGCCCTTGCTGATCTTGGCGGTTGTGCAGATATCGGCAATACTGGTGGCATCATAGCCGTGTTTTGAAATTAATTCAGAGGCGACGCGCAAAATTTCAGTGCGGGTGTCATTGCTTTTTTGTTTAATTGGAATACCTCATTTTCATATTTAAACCGACCGGTCGGTCGAATAATAGCATTAAATAGGTGAAGAGTCAAGATTTAAATGGGTGAGGCTGGTACAAGAATTGCAACGCTATTAATACTAAGAACTTAGAACCTTAAATGGGTTAAAATAGCAATGTGCTTCAAAAATTTGCGTAACCCAAATAAAAAAGTGAGGCAATTATGACAGAAAACAACCAGGCAAAGGTCAGCGTGTGGAAAAAAATACGCACCCAATTACACCTGATCTTATGCGTCCTTACATTACTGCATATCATTTTCAATGCTGTTTATTGGCTTGCAAACAAAAATCTTATCAGCGGGGTTGATGCGTTCCTAGCCAACATCACTAGGCTCGAGCTTCCTTACGTCACTATTGGGCTGTGGCTGAGCGGGCTGCTGGCGCTGTGGTCATTTGGCAGGCTGTTCACGCTGAGCCATTGGAAGAAGCGCAGCAGTTGGAAGAAATCTAGTATGAACTTGGTATATGCCATTTTTGCCCTGCTGTTCCTGCTGTTGTTTTACGTCAGCCATTATCTTATTATTAAGCTGAATCCCAGTCAATTAGGGGTGTTGTTGCGCTTTTTGGACCTGGCGAGGGTCGTTACGGATGGACTGGTTATACTGACAGTTGCCTTTATCTTTTATTCCTTATTAAGACGATTAAGTAAAACTGAAAAATATTCACGTAAAAAAGGCCTGGCAGCTGCTATCCCACTTTCAATTCTTTTTGTTGCGCTGTGCTTGTTACCGATCTTATTCAAACCAAGCTGGGTTTACCAGGATGAACTACCAGCCAAACCCGGTTTGTTTGCACACCGCGGCGCCTCCACGCTGGCACCTGAAAATACCCTGGCAGCCATCAGCCTGGCGGATCAACACGGTGCCATGGGCTTTGAGTCCGACCTGCGCATCAGCCGCGATGGGGTGCCATTCCTAATGCACGATGAAACCCTGCTGCGGACGACAGATATCAGCGAAGTCTTGCCTGGGCGTCAAAACGAACGCGCGGAAAACTTCACCGTGACTGAATTAAAGTCTTTAAATGCAGGTACCTGGTTTTTACTGGAGGATCCATATAAAACAATCCACAGCGGCATCCTGACCCAATCGCAATTGCGGGTCAACATGAACCAGGCCATCCCAACCTTAGAAGAAGCCCTAAACCTGCTCAAGCAGACCGAGCTCAACTTCATGTACGACCTGCGCTTGCCACCCACCAATCATCCTTACTACGACCAGGCCTTTGCTATCGTTTTGGAAGCCTTAGAGACATCTGAACTGAAAGAACGAGCCTGGATTTTGCTGGACGAGCAGCAATTGGAAACAATAAAAGTTGATCAGCCTGAGTTGACTAGGGTGGCAGGCCTGGATAGTGCAAACCTACCCGCAGCCACAGAATTACTCAACAGCGGCTACCAGGTGGTCAATGTGGACACCGGCATAACAAAGAAAGCCATCCGAACTTACCAGGCGGCTGACCTGCGGGTCAATGTTTACGTCGTTGATCAGCATTGGCTGTTTTCCCAGTTATGGTTAGATGGCGTCAATTCGGTTACATCCAACAACATTCACCAGTTAGGTGGGTTGGCAAAGCCTATGCTGGCAGTGCCGTTTTGGACATACGGTGTGATTTTGGCAATCGTCGGTCTGGTACTCCTTTTCTGGATCATCAGCCCGCTGCTGTTCGCCAAGAAACCTGCCCCACCTGTTGCGCCAGAAATTTTATTTGACAGCGTGACCGAAGTCGCACTGCCTGTTGAACCTGCGCTCACCGCGGAGCCTGAGCTGCCACAACCCATTGTGTTGGAGACCCCACCTTTCAGCGAAATCCCGCCCAGCGATGAAGTGCCCGTGGCAATGCCTTTGGATGAAATTCCACCACAGATGGCTGATTACCCGCCAGAAATTTCTGAAATTCCCCCAGAATTTCGCGAAACCCTGCCAGGGCAACAAACAAACGAAAACGAGCCTAATCTTTAACGAAAGGATTTTATAAATATTATGAAAATAGCAATTGCATGTGATCATGCCGCAGTAGATCTTAAAGAAGCCATCAAGGCATACCTTGACAGCCGGTTGATCGAGTATATTGATTTTGGCACCAATGGCACAGAGAGTGTGGATTACCCGCACTATGCTGAAAAAGTTGCCAAGGCGGTTTTGGCTGGTGACTGCGAACGCGGTATTTTAATCTGCGGCACCGGCATTGGCATGTCAATTTCAGCCAACAAATTTGCCGGCATCCGCGCGGTTGCCTGCAGCGAGCCCTACTCGGCCATCCTATCCAGGCGGCATAACAACAGCAACGTGCTGTGCTTTGGCGCCAGGGTGGTCGGCGCAGGCTTGGCTACCTTGATTACCGAAGGCTGGATTAACGCTGCCTATGAAGGCGGCCGTCACCAGCGCAGGCTGGATATCATCACCCGCATCGAGACTCAACAGCTGCCCCATGAACAATAACGAACTCTACACAACACTTGCCGCAGAGCTATTCGCTTCAGGGTATAACTGCGCACAAGCCAGTTTTGGTGCCATGGCTGCCAAGGTAGACTTGGA
>ENA-UOUL01004006-UOUL01004006.1-bioreactor-metagenome-genome-assembly--contig:-NODE-4006-length-14197-cov-3.969759_pt1 | contig 14197 bp, 11 predicted proteins | sample MGYA00249838_ERZ747220 | MGnify/ENA primary metagenome ERZ747220 (study PRJEB28778, sample SAMN05720191) | bioreactor metagenome | isolation source: Anaerobic biogas reactor | place: USA:Washington...
TGGTCGGGTGAGGCGGTGAACTTCGCCGGCAACGAGTTCCAGCTGCGGACGATCGCGTCGCTGCCGGCGCCTCCCGCCGACGTGCTCGTACTCGGTGGGGGCTACAGCACCGCCGCCATCGCGCGTAGCGCGGGGCTCGGCGGGTGGCTCGGGGTGACGCCGACGATGGCCGAGCTGACCGATCTGCTCGAGACCTCGCGACGAGGCATTCTTTTTGGCGATCAGACCGGCACAAAGGTCCGTGAGATACTGAGACGTTCCTCCGCAGCCGAAGGCGTTGGTCTGGCCGCCTTGACCCTCGAAGTCCTCGACGTGTTGGCCAAAGCGACCGACGGCCGGCAACTGGTAAGCCCCCGCTGCCGGATGGAGATTAACGACCGCGAGTATCGGAGAGTCAACGCCGCCACGCAGTACCTGCACCAGTGCTATCGGCGCCCGGTGCGCCTCGCCGACGTGGCCGCCCGGTCGCACGTCAGCCAGCCGATGCTCTGTCGCCTGTTCCGGCGGGCGCTGGGCAAGACGGTGGTCGAGTATCTCAACGAGCTGCGCATCGACCACGCCTGCCGACTCCTGGCCGAAACCGACCTTCCCATCACCGCCGTCGCCTTCGACGTCGGCTACAACTCCCTCTCGAACTTCAACCGCATGTTCATGCGGCTAAAGCAAACGACTCCCAGGCAATTCCGCAACCACAGCGGGCCGGCAACAAGAGGACGATCAGACGCCATCGCCTGATCGCCCGTAATCCAAGAATTGAAATTGGTGCCACGAACCCTTCGCTACGTCAGACGCCGTGCAACCCGTCTGACCAATGCCAAGCCCACCAAACCGAGAATCATCGCCCCCGGAGCCGGGATCGGAACGCCCACCAGAAGCTTGTCCTTGCTGATGATGAACGTATCGCCGTACCCGTCGAGCAGGAAATCCCACTGAAACGCCCACGTCACGTCGCCGGTCAAAGGACCACCGCTGTTATTCAACTCCGAAGGCAGCCCATCCTCAAGCTTGTCCCGCGTGCTTGACCAGTAATCGGCTTCGTACCGATCCGGGTCCGGCGTCACCACTGTTTCACTGAACATCGCCAGCGGGTCATACTGCTGGACCGTGCTGGCGTTGACCACTTCCACCGTATCGTCAGCGGGGGTTCCGTTCAGATCCAGGTCCGTGTACTGGAAAAAGTGTAGGTCCAGAGGGTCTTCACAGCGGCTGATGATCCGGATCGTTTCTGCTACGGACGACGTGTTGCTCAGCGCCTCGCCGCCGGTGAGCAGGTATGTGACCTCGACCGTGTACAGGTCGTAGTCATACTTGAGAAACAACATGTCGTCATCGCCGTTCCCGTTGGAATCGGACGAAATGGCCGCGACCGGTCCGGAAGGGGTATGCAGAGGTCGTTCCCAATCCTGCCCCGTCCGCACCCAGAACCACTGCTGATTCAGATGATTGACCCCCTCGATAGTCCATTCGAACGCTCCAAAGCCGGGCTGAATACCGACGGCCATCGACGCATTCCGGTCTTCCAGTACGACCGTATTGGGTAGTGGGATCGTATCGGCCGTCACCGCTGGGCCGAAGATCGCTGCCGCAACGGCGGCCTCGAACAACATCATGCGTGAAAATGAACTACTCATAATCGCTCCCCCTATATCTGGAACCGTAACAGCAAAACGGCCAACAGCCAGGTCAGCAGAAGCGGGGCGGGCCGCGGCACTCGGCGGCGGGCAAGGCGACATCCACCTGCCGACGATCGGCGGGCTTTTCGACAAAGCTGTTTCCGGAGCGGCACCCACGCCTGACCATTGGGCCGCTGTGCCAACACGGCGGCTTGCCTTTCCTGATTGCGGTCGCCGCCGCCGATCCGGAGCGGCGGGAACTGAAATCAGCGAAATCGACGGCATTCATTGTGCAGCGGATGAGCACGCCCGGAGTTGCAGCCTGCCATGCCGCTTCCGCCCTGTCGCCGAATGCTCTGGTCGCCCGTTCGCCCAGAATCGACCGGTAGCCGACCAGGCAGATCACCGCCATGCCCAGCGCCAATACCCAGTTTCGGATGTGCGAACCCCGCCCCCTCATGGAAACGCGTGCCTCAAAACCCTCTGTGGAGATGAACGAACCGCTCGTCCAGCGATTCCGCTGAACGACCGCACGACCCCTGGACCACCATGCTGCAATTAGAACGTTCACCAAAGATGTCGGCAATCGGGGCGGAGGCTGTTTTTGGGATCGGGGAACTTATGCACGGGCCATCGGTCAAACGCCGGATCGCCCCAGCCGCCCGCCACCCCCAGCGGCGCAAAAAAAGGGCGTTCAAGCGTCATCGCCTGATCGCCCGCAATTCAGAAAGCGAGGCCGACGGGAGTCGAACCCGCAACCATCGGATCGACAGTCCGATACTCTAACCAATTGAGCTACGGCCCCGTCGCTTTCCAGACCTATATTATTAGCGGCCACGAATCGCCTTGTCAAGACCTCTGAAACGAAATTTCCCCATGATTTTGACCCCAAAATCCGCCTGCCTCCGCACACCTCAAACCCTTAGTGCTTGACCGGCGAAGCGGCCGGGGATATCGTTCTTGCGGGATCGATCAGGGGCTGGAATGGTCTCCGCCAGGTAACGGGAGGCAATCATGGATATAACAATTCAGATCGGCCAGCGTTGGTTCCACGCTGAGCTGGACGACTCAGCGACGGCCCGGCTGATCGCCTCCGCGCTCCCTCTGACCGCGACGGTCAATCGATGGGGTCAGGAGATATACTTCCATATCCCGGTCCACGCCGCCCCTGAACCAGACGCCCGGGCCCAGGTGCGGGTGGGCGAATTGGGCTACTGGCCCGACGGCGCAGCGTTCTGCATCTTCTTCGGCCCGACCCCAGCCAGCCGCGGCGATCAACCGGTGGCCGCCAGTCCGGTTAACGTCATCGGCCGCCTGATCGAACCCGTCGATGTCGCCGCACTGGATGCGATCGAACCTGGAACAAAAGTGACATTGAGCATATAGAATGACTAAAAAACAAAAAGAAACACTGGAGAACGCCCCGACCGTGGGCATGGTCAGCCTCGGCTGCGCCAAGAACCTGGTCGAAAGCGAGGTCATGCTCGCCGACCTGGCCCTCAAGGGCTTCATCATCACCGGCGACTACGCCGACGCCGACGTGCTGATCGTCAACACCTGCGGCTTTCTCCAGGTCGCTCAGGAAGAGGCGGCCGAGGCAATCGACCAGCTTGCCGCCCTCAAGGCCCCGAACGGCCGCTGCCGCTGTCTGGTGGTCGCCGGCTGCTGGTCCCAGATCGCCGCCGACCAGATCCTCAACCGATGGCCGCAGGTCGATCTGGTCATTGGCGTCAACGACCGTCAGCGCCTGATCGACTCGATCGGCTGCGTCTCCGAAGCGGACGAGCCGGTGGTCAAGGTCTCGCCCAAGGTTCAGCCGATGCCCATCGAGGATACCCGCTTTCGGCTTACCCCGACCCACTGGGCCTACCTGCGGATCAGCGAGGGCTGCTCCCAGGGCTGCACCTTCTGCACCATCCCGCGGATTCGCGGCCGCTATCGCAGCAAGCAACCCGACCTGGTGGTTCGCGAAGCCCGCCAACTCGTCGCGAGCGGGGCCAGGGAACTGGTCCTGATCGGCCAGGAGACCACCAACTACGGCCACGACATGGACCTCAAGGGCGGCTTGGCCGCCTTACTGGGCCGGCTCGACCGGGTTCCAAGCCTCGACTGGATACGCTTGATGTACACCTACCCAGCCAACTTTGACGATACCGCGATCGCCGCCATGGCCGACCTCGAGCACGTGGTCGAGTACGTGGACATTCCGCTTCAGCACATCAGCGACCGGATCCTCAAACGCATGGGCCGCCGCATCGACCGATCCGCCACCGAACGGCTGCTCGATAAACTCCGGTCGCGCATGCCGGACATCGCCATCCGCACCACCCTGATTGTCGGTTTCCCCGGCGAGACCGACGACGATTTCCAGCAACTGCTCGACTTCGTCCGGACCTGGCAGTTCGACGCCATGGGCGCCTTTGCCTTTTCGCCCGAGCCCGGCACCCCAGCCGCCGCGATGCCCGACCAGACGGAACACCAGGTCAAGCTCCAACGCCTTGATGCCCTCATGCGAGCCCAGCGAAGCATCGCCCGCAGGAAGGCCAAGAACTGGATCGGCCGCCGCTTCGACGCCTACGTCGAACCGCCCGATCCAAGCGCCAGGGGCGATTTCTGGCCCACCCGGCACCGAGGCCAGGCCCCCGAAGTCGATCCCGTCACCCTCGTTCGCCGGGCTGATCTGGCCGCAGTTTCTGCTGGCCCGGGAGACAAGCTGCGTTTAGAATGCACAGCGACCCGGGGCTACGACCTGGTCGCCCGACCGGTCCGGTAGCCCCTGAATCCCGGCCTTCTGGCCGTCAGCGGGTGCCGCAGATGACACAAAAACCGAAATTCCTGACCCCCAACAACCTGACCTTCGCACGTCTGGTGATGGCCGCAGCGGTGTTTGCGCCGATGGCCTTCTACAATCCGGTGGAGCACAATGCCTCCCTCCTCGACCTGGCCGCCGCGCTGTTTCTCATCGCCACCCTGACCGATGTGGTCGATGGCTACATCGCCCGCCGCTTCCAGATGCAGAGCTCCCTGGGACGGCTCCTGGACCCGTTCGTCGACAAGGTGCTGGTGATTGGGGCCTTCATCTTTCTGGCCGGGGCCAACTTCCACGTCGGCGGCAAAAACCTGACCAGCCTCACCCCCTGGATGATCGTCCTGATCATCTCCCGCGAACTGCTGGTCACTTCGCTTCGCGGGGTCAGCGAGGCACAGGGCGTGGCCTTCGCCGCCACCGTCTACGGCAAGGTCAAGATGTTCCTCCAGTCGGCCTGCATCATCGTCATCCTGATCAGCGTGGCCCACTTCCGCGACGTCAGGTGGGCCGACATCGTCCGGCTGGTCATGGTCTGGACCACCGTGATCTACACCGTCTTGTCCATGATCGCCTATATCTCCCGGTACATCGCGCTGTCGCGGCTCACCCGTGAGGCCACGGGAGACCGCGGCAGATGACAGTTATTAAGAGATTATTAGTAACGGTTTTCGGGCTGGGCCTGATGCCGATCGCCCCGGGGACGTGGGGCTCGTTCGGAGCGGCCCTGATCTTCCTCGCCTACGCCTACCCATTGGGGGCGGACCAAGCGGGCACCGCATGGCTGGTGACCGCCATTCTGGTGATCGCCGGATCGGTCGTCGGAGTGGCCCTCGGCAAATGGGCGGTTCGGCACTTCCTGATGAAGGATCCTTCACCGTTCGTCCTGGACGAAGCGGCGGGAATGTGGCTGGCCCTGCTCTGGATCCCCTACGCCGGACCGCTCTCGCTCATCATTGTGGCTGTATCGCAGTTTTTATTGTTCAGAATAGCTGATATCGTCAAGCCGTTTCCATCCCGCCAGTCCGAGGCACTGCCGTTCGGCTGGGGTATTGTCGTCGACGACCTGTTCGCTGCGGTCTACGCCAACCTGATCGGGCAGGCGATCTTCCGAATTCTGGTCCCCTGGCTGCTTCACGGACCCGGCCAAACGCCGGTAGGGGGGGTATAATAACCGTTGTTGGTTGTCGGCGGTCTGTGGCGCTGGCCCGCCCGGAGCGATGCAAAACGGCGGTTTTTGCTTGACAGCGGTTCACAGCCAATGCGATACTAACGGTTTATCCCTCGGCTTGCCCTCTGAGCCAAGAGGCAAGCCGATTTCGTATCCGCTGACAACCGGCTCGAAATGCGGTTGTCTTTTTTGGTACAGGAGTCTGGTGTCATGTTACCGGCAAGAAAAACGTCGAAGTCGCGAAAACGCCTGCGTCGCAGCCATCACGCGCTGTCCCCGGTGAACCTCTCGACCTGCCCCCAGTGCAGCGCGGCCAAACTGCCGCACGCCGCCTGTGCGGGCTGCGGCTACGTCAATCCCGCCACGAGGATCGAGATCGAGGAATCCGAGGAAGCCTGAAGATGCGGATCGCCATTGATGCCATGGGCGGTGATTACGCCCCCCGGGAGATCGTCGCCGGGGCGGTCGAGGCCCTCGGCGGCCTCGGCTCCGACGATCAACTGGTGTTGATCGGACTGGAAGACCGAATCCGCGAGGAACTCCGCGAACTCGGTTCGCCCGACGATCCCCGCCTCTCGGTGGTGCATGCCAGCCAGGTGATCGAGATGGGCGATCATCCGGTCGAAGCCCTGCGCCAGAAACGCGACAGCTCGATCGCGAAAATGGCCGTCATGGCCGCTGGCGAACAGGTCGACGCCGTCATCAGCGCCGGCAACACCGGGGCCTGTGTGGCCGCCTGTCAGATGAAAATCCGTCCGCTCAAGGGCGTCCAGCGTCCGGGCATCGCGGTGGTCATCCCCTCCTTCGGCGGGCCCATGATCCTCTGCGACGTCGGCGCCAACGTCGCGCCCAAACCGCATCACCTCCACCAGTACGCCCTGATGAGCATCATCTACGCCAAACACCTGCTCGGCGTCGACGGTTCGCCGAAGGTCGCCCTCTTGAGCATCGGCGAAGAGGACGCCAAGGGCAATCCCCTGGTCAAGCAGGCCCGCGACCTGATCAAGGCCGACCCGCGCATCAACTTCGTCGGCTACGTCGAAGGCCGCTCGCTGCTCTCCGGCCAGGCCGGCGTGGTGATCTGCGACGGGTTCGTTGGAAACGTCGCCCTCAAACTCATCGAGGGACTGGCCGATGGCCTGGTGAGCATGCTGACCAAGGACATCAGTTCGGCCGATCCCGCCCTCGCCAAGTCCTTCGAACCCATCCTCAAAAAACTCTGGCAACAGCACGACTACAGCGAATACGGCGGCGCCCCGCTCCTCGGCGTCGACGGAATATGCATCATCTGCCACGGTTCGAGTAACCGCCGCGCCATCCGCAACGCGGTGGCGGTGGCCGCCAAACTCTGCCGCAGCAACATCAATCAGCGGATCGTGGAATTCCTGCAGTCCGAGCCGGCTGCCATCCCGCCCAACTGACCCCAACGTGAGGCACGGACGATGACGTTTCGACAACGCGCCGCCATCATCGGTACGGGAAGCTATTTGCCCGAACGAGTCCTTTCCAACGCCGATTTCGAAAAATTCCTCGACACCAGCGACGAGTGGATCACCACCCGCACCGGAATCAAAGAGCGGCGGATCGCCGCCGACGACGAGTCCACCGTGGACCTGGCGGCCCACGCCGCCCGCGCCGCCATCGAGAACGCCGGCATCCAACCCTCCGACCTCGACCTGATCATCTGCGCCTCGTTCACCCCCGAAATGCCCCTGCCCTCGACCGCGTGCCTCGTCCAGCAACGCCTCGGCGCCGCCGGCTGCGGGGCCTTCGACCTGGCCGCCGCGTGCAGCGGATTCGTCTACGGCCTGAGCATCGCCGCCCAGTTCATCCAGACCGGCGTCTACCGCACCGTCCTGGTTATCGGGGCCGAGACCATGTCGCGCTTCACCGACTATCAGGACCGCGGCAGTTCCATCCTCTTCGGCGACGGGGCCGGCGCCGTCGTGCTCCAGGCGACCGACCAGGCCGACCGCGGAATCCGGTACACCAAAATGGCCGCCGACGGCGACGGCTGGTAACTGCTGTTCATTCCCGCCGGCGGTTCCAAACGCCCCGCCTCCCGCGAAACCGTCGAAAAACGCGAACACTACATCCAGCTTCGCGGCCGCGAAATCTACAAGTTCGCCGTCCAGAAAATGCAGTTCCTCATCCAGGACGCCCTCGAAAACTGCGGGCTGACCGCCGACCAGATCGCCATGATCGTCCCGCACCAGGTCAATCAGCGGATCATCGACTCGGCCTGCGAGCACGTGGGATTTCCCTCCGACAAGGTCTACGTCAACATCGACCGGACCGGCAACACCTCAGCCGCCTCGATCCCGATCGCCTTGGATGAGGCCATGCGCAACGGCAAGATTCGCCGGGGCGATACCATACTAATGGTGGCGTTCGGAGCGGGCCTGACCTGGGCCTCGGCCCTCATCACGATCTAGCCCCGAGCCCGACCGTTCCGGCCGCCCGTCGAACAGGGGGTCCACGTGCAGCACCAGATGGTCTTGATCAGCCTGGTCGGCATCATCGTGGTCGGCGTGTTCGCCCAATACCTGGCGTGGCGCTTCCACCTGCCCTCCATCCTCCTGCTGCTGATTCTCGGCGTGCTCGCCGGACCGGTGGCCGGGCTGATCCATCCCGATGAGCTCTTCGGCGAACTGCTCCTGCCGCTGGTCTCGGTCTCCGTCGCGATCATCCTCTTCGAAGGGGGGCTGAGCCTGCGCATCGCCGAACTCCGCGGGACCGGAACGGTGATATGGTCGCTGGTGAGCCTGGGGGCGCTGGTGACCTGGACGGTCACTGCCGCAGCCGCCTGGTGGCTGCTCGACCTGAGCCCAGCCATCGCGGTGCTGCTGGGGGCGATCCTGGTGGTCACCGGTCCGACCGTCATCATCCCGCTGCTGCGCCACGTCCGGCCCAAGGGCCAGATCGGCTGGATCGCCAAGTGGGAAGGCATCGTCAATGACCCGATCGGGGCCATGCTCGCCGTGCTGGCCTACGAGGCGGTCTCCAACGGGGCGGGCGAGCATCCGATCACCATCGCCGCGGTCAACCTGTCGTGGACGCTGGCGGTCGGAGGGGGGTTGGGCCTGATCGGCGCTGCCCTGATGGTGGTCATGCTCCGCCAGCATCTGCTGCCCGATTTCCTGACCAACCCGATGGCCCTGATGATTGTACTGGCCACGTTCCTGGCCGCCAACCTGCTGCAGGACGAAGCCGGCCTCTTCGAGGTGACGTTCATGGGGGTGCTCCTGGCCAATCAGCGGTTCGTCTCCATCGAAAAGGTGGCCCAGTTCAAGGAGGACCTGCGGGTCCTGCTGATCTCGATCCTCTTTGTCGTGCTGGCCGCCCGGCTGACCTGGACGGATTTCGCCCAGATCGACGGACGGGCGGCGGTGTTCCTGGCCGTACTGATCGTCGTGGCCCGGCCGCTGGCCGTGGCCCTCTCAACCTTCGGCTCACGCCTCAACTGGCGTCAGCGGGTATTCCTGGCCATGCTCGCCCCGCGCGGCATCGTCGCCGCCGCCGTCGCCTCGATCTTCGCCCTCCGCATGGCCCCGGACTATCCCGACGCCGAACGGCTGGCCCCCATCGTCTTCTTCGTCATCGCCGGCACCGTCGCGTTCTACGGCCTCAGCGCCTCCCCGCTGGCCCGGTGGCTGGGAATCGCCCAGCCGGCGCCGCAAGGGGTGCTGATGCTCGGCGCCCACGCGTGGGCCCGCCGGATCGCCCAGGCCCTCAAGAAGGAAAACGTCTTCGTCCTTCTGGTGGACACCAACTGGAGCGAGGTCCACGCCGCCCGGATGGAAGGACTGCCCGCCATCTACGAGAGCGTCTTTGCCGAACGAGTCGCCGCCGAAGCCGAGGCCACCGAGACCGGCCGCCTTCTGGCCCTCAGCTCCAACTCCGAGGTCAACTCGCTGGCCGCCCTGCGATTCACCCGCGCCTTCGGGCGGGCCGAGGTCCATCAACTCATGCCCGAACGCGACCGGAAGGTGGACGTCCAGGAGGCCCTCGAGTTCCACGGCCGCATCCTCTTCGGTCCCGAAGCCACCTATAGCTACCTCACCCGCCGCTTCCGCGCCGGTGCCGTGGTCAAAAAGGTCCGCCTCACCGGCGAATTCCAATATGACGATTTCAAGGACCACTACGGCCAGACCGCGCTGCCGATGTTCCTGATCGATGAGAACGGCCGAATGAGAATCTTCACCCGCGACTCAAGCCCCACGCCCAAATCCGGCGACTCGCTGATCGCCCTGGTCGATCCGGTGGACGAAGAGCCCGCCAAAAACGAGTGACGCATCGACCGATCTCAGCCGACCCGCCGGCCCGCCAGCACCGCCGCACCCCCGATCAGCGCCGCCAACAGCCCAACGCCCGCCGACGTCGCGTTCTCATGATCGCCCAGCACCCCTGCCCGGCTCATCCGCGCCACCTCGACCGGACCCGTCTCCAACTGCTCCGGCCAGATCTCCACCCCCATCTCCGCCAGACCCGCCGTCGACGCCGCCAACTCCACGTTCAGCTTGTCCAGCTCCGTGTTCAACTCCCGCCACGCCGGCCACTTCTCCGTCAACCCGCACAACGCCTGCTGATCGGTCAACAACTGCTCGTACGTCGCAGCCACCTCGCTGCTGCGCCGGTGAAACTCCCCCTGAAGCCGGTTCAACTCCTCCCGCGCCTCCCGCTTGGCCGCCACGCGATAGCGGTCCTCGACCTGCTCGCGAACCTGCTCGTGCCGATGCCGAAGCCGCGCCTGCAGCGAACGGCATAGCCGCGTCAACATCCGCAACTGCACGTTCGCCTCCGGAAACGTCCGGTCGATGTGCCACGTCAACCGCGTCCACGCCTCCGACACCTGCTCGACGTCGTGGGCGATCGCCGAACTCGCCACGTTCCGCACCGTCGCGCCCGACAGCCCGCCCGGCCGACGCGCGTCGGCGCCGCCGCCGCTTCGAAGCCGCTCAAACAACGTCTGAATCTGCCCAGCCAGTTCGCCGCACCGCTGCGTCAACTCCTGCCTCGCCTGCGAAAGGATCGTCTGCGCCCCGTCGTAATCAGCCGTCTGGCCGTCCGCCAGCATCTCCACCAGCTTCTGCTCGTACTGCCGCCACCGCTCCCGGAACCCCACCAGATTCGTCTCCAGCAGCTCCGCCGACAGGTTCAACTCCAGCAGATCGTCAGCCACCTCGCCCGGCAGATCGAGCACCAACTGCTTGCCCACCCGTTCCGACAGGCCCTGCATGTGCTTTTCCAGCCGCGTCAACGCCCCGCCCGCCTCGCTCAACTCCGCCCGAAACCCCGCCAGATACGCCGCGTGCTTGACCCCCAGCATCCGGTAATCGCCCGCGAACAGCTTGTCCGCCATCGCCGTCTGCTGAATCACCGCCGGGTCCACGTTGATCGTCGGATTCTCCATCTCCGCCTCGGCCCGATAGATCGCCTCGCGGATCCCGCCCAAACTCCGATTCAGCTCCGCCGCCCCCGCCAGCGAGCCCTGCAGTTTCTTGCCCAACTCCACGATCGACCGGTCCAGCTCTCCGCCGTCGGCCCGGCCTTCCGCCGCCGCCGCCAGCTTCTCCATCAACTCCTTCTGCCTTGCCTGCAGCGACTGCTGCGCCGTGATCCTATCCCGCTGAGTCTGGTCCGCCGCCGCGATCCGCTGGCCCTTGGCCTTCTGAAACTCGTTGACCGTCGACGCCCCGATCCGCTCCACCAGCTCCCGAGCCGACGACCACGACCCCTCGCGAACCGCCAACCCGATCGTCTGCGACCCGGATGTGGTGATCCGCAGCCGGCCGTCCGAAATCAGATCCGCCAATGCGATCGTCCGCACCGACCCGCCCGCCGGTAGGTCTACCGTCGCCAGGTACATCCGCCCCAGATGACGCATCAGCGCCGCTGACTCCTGCTGTGGGACCACCCCGCTGATCCGGACCTCGCCGCTCGCCTGGAAAAACCGCAGGTTCACCAACGCCAGCTTCGCCACGAACGTCGCCGCCAGCCCCAATCCGACCGCCACCGCCGCCAGCCCCAGCGCCAAACGCCGCCGACCGCCCGGATCGCGGGCCTCCGTCCCCTCCGACTGCTCCAAAATCGGACGCAGACGCAATTGTCCTGCCGGTTGCGAGCCCAATTTCGCCCTCGTGCGGTAACCGCTTGAACCGCTTTGCTTTGCCGTTCGTTAACCAACCAGTATATCACCGCCGGCCGGCCTTGGGAATACCGCACTTCCGTTCGGCCAAACCCGCCCCAACCCACATTTTACCCCCCGATCCGGCGACTTTATCGCGATTTTCCCGCCCGTTCCGGCTATAATCTCCGTTTTGGGCGGAACCGGACGGCCCCGGCCCGCTTCTGGAGGCTAATAGACGCCATGCGTATCGTGCTGGTTAATCCGATATCCCAAAGCGGCCAGGGCTACCACACCATCGGCAGCCGCATCCCGCAACTCGGCCTGCAGGTCCTCGCCCGGTGCACCCCAGCCCCGCACCAGGTCGACATCTACGACGAAATCTTCGGCTCCGACAACACCATCGACGACATCACCTCCGGACGCTACGACCTCGTCGGCATCACCGCCATGACCAGCGGCGCCGCACGAGCCTACCAGATCGCACGCGCCTGCCGCGAGCGGGGCATGACCGTCATCTTCGGCGGCATCCACGCCACCACCTGTCCCGACGAAGCCGCCGAATACTTCGACTCCGTCGTCATCGGCGAAGCCGACGAACTCTGGCCGCAAATCCTCCGCGACTTCGAACAGGGCAACCTCAAGCCCCGATACCAGACCGACAAGTTCACCGAACTGCACGAAGGCCACGGCGAGGCCCGACAGACCGTCGAACCCGTCAACGGCCGATACGACGTCGCCTCCATCCAGACCTCCCGCGGATGCCCCACCGGCTGCAAGTTCTGCTCCGTCACCCGCGTCAATGGGGCCCGCATCCGACGCCGCACCATCGACTCTATCCTCGACGAGTGGAACGCCATCACCAAGAGCTTCGTCTTCGTCGTCGACGATAACTTCTTCGGCCTCTCCTCCAAGCAGGCCGAGTGGACCAAGCAACTGCTCCGCGAAATCATCAAACGCGGCAAGAAACGCCTCTGGTTCAGCCAGACCACCATCAACATGGGCGACGACGCCGAAGCCCTGCGGCTGGCCTACAAAGCCGGATGCCGCGCCATGCTCGTCGGCCTCGAAAGCTTCGACGAACAGAACCTTTTGGAATATCAAAAACGCCTCGCCAGCCGCTCGCTGGGCCGCTACAAGGAACTGATCGGCAAGTTCCACAAGGCCGGCATCGCCGTCTTCGGAGCCGTCATCGTCGGAGCCGACAACGACGTCCCCGAGTCCATCCGCAACGCCGCCTGCACCGCCATCGACCTGGGCGTCGATATCCTCCAGATCACCAACCTCACCCCGCTGCCCGGCACCGACCTCTACGATGAATTCAAGCAGGAAGGCCGACTCATCGCCGCCGACTATCCCAACGACTGGGACAAGTACACCTTCATCCACACCGTCTTTGAGCCCAAACGCATGACCGCCCGGCAGCTCGACGAGGCCATGTTCCTCTTCCGACGCGCCGCCGCCGAGTGCCCCTGGGTCCTGAAGCGCACCATCAAATCCCTCTTCCGCACCCGTTCCCTGACCACCGCCCTCTTCGTCCACGGCATGAACAAGGGCTTCCTCCGCATGGCCAAACGACAGGTCCAGTTCGACGCCCTCGCCCTCCCGCACCTCGCCAAAGTCCCCGTCACCCCGCTCCCAAGCTAGACCGTCCGAGCGGGCCACAGCTTCTCAGCACCCCGAGCAAACGTACAAGACCGGCACAAAGCACCCGGACCACGCGCAAACGCCGGCGAGAAGCAAGAAGCCAGAAGAAGCAGAATGCCGCTGGGTGGCGGACCTGGATTTTGCATTTTGCTGCTCGGTATCTGCAATTCTCATCTTCTGTTCTTTCTCCGCGTGTTCCGCGTGCTCCGTGCCGCAGTCGTCTCGGACCGCCCGCATCGCGGGCCAACCGATGCGCCTGCGGAATCCGAATCTGCCGCAGCGGCCAGCCGTAAGGCGTCCGGTGCAGCGTGGCCAACGTCAGGTTCTTGCCGTCACTTTTCACGTCTGCTGCGTCGTTTCCGGCTGGTGGTCTTGGCGGGCTGACGCGTGTGGTGGTTCACGTACCACCCGTACCGCTCGATCGCGTTCCGCATCGCCAGCACATTCTCCACCTTCATGTTATCCGTCAAACTGTTGGATGACGAGATGATATACCCGCCGTCGCGACCGATCGTCTCGATCCGGCTGCGAACCTGCGCCTCGATCTCCCGCGGCGTCCTGTGCACCAGGTCGTCCATGAAGATGTTGCCCACCAGCGCCGCCCGGCCGCCCACCTTCGCCTTGACCGCCGCGATGTCCATCACGTCCGGCTGGATCGGATGGATCGCCTGCTGGCCAAGCTCCAGCCACGAATCCAGCAGGGGAGTCATATCGCCGTCGCTGTGCGTGATCAGCGGCTTCGAAAACCGCGAAACCACCTGCCTCTCCTTGGGCAGAATGTGCTCAGCGTAGAACGCCGGACTGAACACCGGCCCCGAGTTGAACGCCACGTC